>Ga0326731_1000145_pt1 | contig 18519 bp, 19 predicted proteins | sample MHFSIPfraction_FD_207645 | JGI IMG/M metagenome (GOLD analysis project Ga0326731, IMG submission 207645) | Lab enriched peat soil microbial communities from Michigan Hollow, Ithaca, NY, United States - MHF9FY SIP fraction | ecosystem: Environmental > Terrestrial > Soil > Wetlands > Peat | place...
GTGGCCCTAAGTCATCGCGCGCTGATATGTCGCCATGTCGAAGTAGTCGCGCCACTTCTTGATCTTGCCGCCCTCGAGCTCGAAGACGCCGACGACGGGCAGGGCGACCGACTTCTCGCCCGCGCGAATCCGGTCGACCCGCTCGGCGATCACCACGTTCCCGGAGCAGAGGATGTTCAGGACGTCCCACTTGGTCTCGGTCCACGACCCGATGAAGCCGCGGATCAGCTTCTCGACGTTTGCGCGGCCCGCCACCGGCCCCATGGGCATGTTGTGGTAGACGCCGTCCTCCGCGAAGTACGGCGCAAGCTCGTCCGGATCGAGGCGCGACCACGCCGCGATGAAGCTCCGGACGATGCGCTCGTTCTCCTCCACCGGCGCGATGCTAGCACGGCGCGACTTCGGCCTCGCAGAGCGCAGCGAGGCGGAGTTCGCTCAGAGCAGTGAGTCGGGCGGAAGTCCCAGGAGCAGCCGCTCGTAGTTCTCCGCGCTGGCGTCGAGATCGAAGATCGCGTGACACGAGAGCGTGTGGATGTCCCGGTGGAAGCGCTGCAGCTCGAAGTCACTCGCCGCACGCTGCGCGCCGGGATTTCTTCACTCGCCAGTGTTCGCCGCCCGCCAACGCAAGGGGGTGGAAGCTCTGCGGCCAATACCCGGCACGAAGGGGGATACCGCGGCGCGGGCTCGAGCCGTAGAACTCGAGGGAGTTGTGACGTTGGCGGGCGCGAACGAGTGGGCTGCCGATGGCTCGGCAGAGCTTGTCGGTTGCAGAAGAACCTCCCTCCCGCACATCGCCGGCTTTTACCGGCGATGGCAGGAGGCTTACACTAGTCGCAGCCCGCACGGGCGGGTATTGGACCTTGGTCCCATGTGGCGGAGGCCACTGATCAACACGCCTCGAGTCACTCAACGCCCCGCGCAGCTCGGACCGCGGCCGACGTCGCGGCGAGCGCAGCGGTGATCTGAAAGTGACTGCGCTCTCGGCGCTCGCAGTCACCGTCGCCTACGTGGTCGCGGGCAAGCTCGGGCTGCAGCTCGCCTTCGAGCAAGCAAACGCGACCGCGATATGGGCCCCGGCGGGGATCGCGCTCGCGGCGCTCTTGCTCTTCGGCTATCGCCTCTGGCCGGCGATCCTGCTCGGTGCGCTTCTCGTCAACGCCACGACGGCCGGGAACCTCGCGACCTCCGCCGGGATCGCCGTCGGCAACACCCTCGAAGCCGTCGTAGGGGCCTATCTCGTCCGAAAGTTCTGCGCCGGGCTTCGCTGCTTCGAGCGGCCTCAGGACGTCCTCAAGTTCGCGGCGCTCGCCGGAGTGATCGGCCCCGCACTGAGTGCGACCATCGGCGTGACCAGCCTGTCTCTCGGCGGCTTCTCGGCTTGGGCCGAGTTCGGATCCGTTTGGTCGACTTGGTGGCTGGGAGACCTCGGCGGAATCTTGATCGTGACTCCGCTCTTCGTTCTGTGGAGCAACGACCGCCGGCTGCGCTGGAGCCGGAAGCAAGCGCTCGAAGCGGCCCTGCTCGCGCTCGTGCTCGCGTTCACGGGGGCGGCCGTGTTCGGCGGTCTTCTGCCCGCCGGCGCGAGACGCTACGCGCTCGACTTCATGGCGTTCCCTCCGTTGGTGTGGGCGGCCTTTCGCTTCGAGCAGCGCGAGGCGGCGACGGCGGCGTTCGCCCTGTCCGGCATCGCGCTGTGGGGCACGTTGCACGGGCTCGGCCCGTTCGTTCGAGCGAATCCGAACGAGTCACTGCTGTTGCTGCAGAGCTTCATGAGCGCGACTTCGCTGACGGCTCTCCTGTTCGCCGCGCTCGTTTCGCGCAGCCGCCAGCTCTCGGCCGCACCCTTGCTCGAGGAGCGCTTGCGGTTCGAGACACTGCTCTCGGAGCTCACGGCCGGCTTGATCCACGTTCCGGCCAGCGGGATCGATGCGGCGCTCGAGGCCGGTCTGCGCGACGTCGTCACGTTCCTCGTCGTCGATCGCGGCAATCTCGACGAGTATCTCGATGGCGGGCTCGAAACCCGCATCACGTGGGCGTCGCCTGGTCTCGAAGAGCCGCCGCGAGTCATGGAGTCCGACCGGTTCCCGTGGGCATCGGAGAGACTGCGGCGAGGTGAGATGGTCCGATTCTCTCGGATCGACGAGCTTCCGGAAGAGGCGGCGGTCGATCGAGCGAGTTACCGGCGTTCGGGCACACGCTCGAAGGTGTCGCTCCCGCTGCAGGCGGGCGGGCGTGTCCTGGGCTCGCTCTCCTTCGCCTCCGTCCAGCGCGACCGCGCCTGGCCGGACGAGCTCGTGGAGCGGTTGCGACTCTTGAGCGAGGCCTTCGCGAGCGCGCTGGAGCGAAAGCGCATGGACCTGTCACTCGCCGAGCGCCTGCGCTTCGAGAAGCTCCTGTCCAATCTGACGGCCGCGTTCCGCGACGTCTCGGTGATTGACTTCGATCGAGAGATCCGACACGGCCTCCACCGCGTGGTCGAGTTTCTCGCCGCCGATCGCGGCAGCTTGATCGAGTTCTCTCGAGACACCGGGACGGTGCGCTCCTGGGCGATCGAGGAGTGGATGGACGTCGACGAGTTCCCATGGCTGACGGCGCGGCTGCAGCGCGGAGACTCCGTCACCGTTGCCTCGCTCGATGAGCTGCCCGACGACGCCGAAGTGGACCGCCGGAGCTATCTCGCCTACCGGGTCAAGCCGAGTCTCGCCGTCCCTCTACTGGTGAGTGGCAGTGTCGTCGGCGGGCTCGTGCTCAGCACCATCGGCGCCGCGCGCGCTTCTTCGGAGGAGCTGATGCAGCAGCTCAGTCTCCTCGCAGAGGTCTTTGCGAATGCCCTGTCGCGCAGGCAAGTGGAGCTCGAGGCGCAGCGGCTGCGACAGGATCTCGCGCACATCGGCAGGATCTCGGCCGTGGGCGAGCTCACTGCGTCGCTGGCCCATGATCTGAGTCAGCCGCTGGCTGCGATCCTGAGCAACGCGCAAGCGGGCCAGCGCCTGCTCGCGGGCGACTCCGCGGATCTCCCGGAAGTCACTCAGATCCTGGCCGACATCGTCGAGGACGACAAGCGAGCCGGGGCGGTGATTCACCGGCTGCGCGCGCTGCTCAAGAAGGGCGACTTCGAGCGGCTATCTCTCGACCTGAACGAGGTCGTGAGTGAGGTGGCGCGGCTCGTCCGGAGCGATGCGGTCATCCGCAACGTGGCGATGAGTATCGAGCTCTCTAGCGGACTTCCGAGGGTGCGCGGCGACCGCGTGCAGCTCCAGCAGGTGGTGCTGAATCTGGTGCTGAACGGCCTGGACGCGCTGCGGGAGCCGCACACGGGCGAGCGGAAGCTCGTCATCCGGACGGCCCTGAGCGCGCCGACGACGGTCACCGTCTCGGTCGAGGACTCCGGAGTCGGGATCGACGAAGCGGACGCGGAGAAGGTCTTCGAGCCGCTCTACACGACCAAGGCCGACGGTCTCGGCATGGGCTTGGCGATCGCACGCAGGATCGTGGAGGCACACGGCGGGAAGCTAGTCGCCCGGAACAACGCGGAGGGGGGAGCGACCTTCTCCTTCTCGCTGCCGATCGCGAGTGACACGCTGTGACTGCCGTCGAGCCGCGTGTGTTCGTCGTGGATGACGACGCGTCGGTGAGGAAGAGCCTGACTCGCCTGCTCTCGTCCGCCGGCTACGCGGTCGAGACGTTCGCGTCGTCGCTCGACTTCTTGAAGCGCGCGCCGCATGCAGGCCCGTGCTGCCTGGTGCTCGACGTGCGGATGCCCGGAGGGAGCGGGCTCGATCTGCAGACGACCTTGGCCGCGGCCGGTCGTCCGATGTCCATCGTGTTCGTCACTGGCCACGCCGACGTGCCGATGAGCGTGGGGGCCATGAAGGCTGGAGCCGTCGATCTGCTGACCAAGCCGGTGGACGAGGCGGACCTCCTGGCGGCGATCGCGCGTGCCGTGGCGAAGGACGCGCTGGCGCGCAGCGACGAGGCGCAGGTCACAGTGACTCGAGACCGCGTCGCCACGCTCACCGCTCGCGAGCGCGACGTCTTCGACCGGGTCGTGACCGGGATGCTGAACAAGCAGATCGCATCGGAGCTCGGAATCGCCGAGAAGACAGTCAAGGTCCACCGCGCCCGGGTGATGCAGAAGATGCGGGCGACGTCGCTCGCGGACCTGGTGCGGATGGCGGACCGTCTGCGCTCCCGCGGGGCAAGGGCGTGAGCCCGGGTTGAACGGGCTGGAGCGAACCCTGTAGGCTCGTCCGGTGCCGGAGAAATACGTCCAGGTCGACGGGATCGCGACCTTCGTTCGCCACGTCGGCGCGACCACGCTCCCCGAAAGACCGCCCGATCTGTCGCAAGGGGAAACCGTCGTGTGTATGCACTGCGCGGGCGGCAACAGCGCGCTGTTCACGGACGTCCTCGAGCGACTCGGGAAGGCGCACAGCCCGCTGGCGTTCGACTTCCCCGGACACGCGCGCTCCGGTGGTCTCGACTCTCTCGGCTCGGTTGCGCGCATGAGCGCGCATGCGCTCGCGCTGTGCGCGAAGCTCGCAATCGAGCGCAGCGTATGGCTCGGCACGTCGCTCGGCGGCGCGGTCGCGCTCGAGAACGCGCTTCGCGCCCCGGAGCGCACGCGCGCCCTCGTGCTCGTCGCCTCCGCGGTGCGCTTCACGGTCCCCGACGCGTTCCTCGAGCGCCTGCGCCTGATCACCGAGGGCAAGGCGCGCCGTGAGTTCAACCGCGCGGAGTACTCGCCCTCCGCTTCGCCCGACGTCCTGCGCCGCGGCTTCATGGAGGACCTGAAGACCGACCCGCGCGTCGTCCACGAAAACGCGCAGGCGGCGCGCGACTTCGACCGCGAGCGCGACCTCGCGCGAGTCACTTCGCCGACGCTCGTCGTCGTGGGCGAGGACGACGCCGATCCGGACAGCGCGGCGCAGGCGGAGCTGCTCGCATCGCGCATCCCGGGCGCGCGCAAGGTCGTGATTCCGAAGTGCGGTCACCGCGCCGCGCTCGAGCAGCCCGAAGCGCTGGCGGACATGGTGCTCGAGTTTCTCGGCGGATTGCCGCGATGACTCTCTCGCGGCAAGTCGCGATCGCGGGCGTGTTCGAGCACCCGACCCGCTGGGCGCCGGACAAGACCGAGTTCCAGATCATGGCCGAGTGCGCGCGCGGCGCGCTCGAGGACTGCGGCCTCGAGCTGCGGGACGTCGACGGCCTGTTCGCGGCGAGCATGTCGATGGGAGCGATGGGCGTCGTGTCCCTCGCCGAGTATCTGAACCTGAAGCCGCGCCACCTCGACGGCACGAACATCGGCGGGTCGTCCTTCGTCGCGCACGTGAGTCACGCGGCCGCGGCGATTCATGCGGGGCTGTGCGAGGTCGCGCTGATCCTGTACGGCAGCACGGCGGCCTCGAACGCGCTCGCGATCGGCACCGGCATGGGCGGCGGGCGCGACGCGGGCGCCTCGTTCGTCTCCCCCTACGGACTCACCACGGTCGGCAGCTACGCGCTGGTCGCGCAGCGACACATGCATGTGTACGGCACCACCTCGGCGCAGCTCGCCGAGATCGCGGTCACCATGCGCCGCCACGCGGGCCTGAACCCGAACGCGAAGATGAGAAAGCCCATCACGGTCGACGACGTGCTGTCGAGCCGCATGATCTCGCGCCCGCTGCACCTGCTCGACTGCTGCATCATCAGCGACGGCGGCGGGGCGGTGATCGTGACCAGCGCCGAGCGCGCGCGCGACCTGAAGAAGCGCCCCGTGCTCCTGCTGGGCTGCGGCGAGGCGGTCTGTCACCAAGAGGTCGGCGCGCCCGACTTACTGTCGATCGCGGCCAAGCAGTCCGGCGCGCAGGCGTTCCGCATGGCCGGGGTGAGTCACGACGACGTCGACCTGTGCATGATCTACGACTCTTTCACGATCACGGTGCTCGCCACGCTCGAGAACCTCGGCTTCTGCAAGCCGGGCGAGGGCGGGGCGTTCGTGTCGGGCGGCCGCATCGGACTGAGCGGCGCCCTGCCGCTGAACCCCGACGGCGGCGGTCTCTCCTCGAATCACCCCGGCATGCGCGGGATCTTCCTGGTGATCGAAGCGACCAAGCAGCTGCGCGGTGAGTGCGGCGAGCGCCAGGTCTTGGACGCGTCGATTGCGCTCGCTCACGGCACCGGCGGCACGCTCGGCGTCGCGCACAGCGGGGCGACCTTGGTCCTGGGGAGAGGCTGATGGCGAAGGAGATCGAGCACCCGCGGCCCGTCGCCGACTGGGAGACGCGCGGCTACTGGGAGGGCGCGGGCCGACACGAGCTGGTGTTGCAGCGCTGCAAGCGCTGCGGCTCGGTGCAGCACCGCCCGCGCGCGCAGTGCGCGAAGTGTTTCGGCCCGATCGAGCACTTCGTCGCGTCGGGCCGCGGCACCGTGTACACCTTCACCGTGACCGAGCAGAACCAAGTCCCGCCGTTCCGCGACGCGGTGCCCTACGTGCTCGCGTACGTCGAGCTCGAGGAGGGGCCGCGCCTGCTCACCAACGTGGTCGGCTGCCCGCCCGACGAGGTGCGCATCGGCCTGCCCGTGCGCGCCGAGTTCCGCACCGGCGCCGACGGCTTCGGCGTGCCGGTATTCCGGCCGGCATGATCTTCGACCTGCACAATCACTCGATCGTGTCCGACGACGGGCGCGCGAAGGTCGAGAACTACTGTCAGTGGATCCGCAAGCGCGAGATACCGCTCAGCGGCTTCGTGCTATCGGAGCACCGGCAGTTCGACGCGACCTCCGATTACGAGTCACTCGCGGCGGAGTACGGGCTCCAGATCCTCAAGGCGAGCGAGGTCGAGACGGACTACGGCCACGTGTTGGTCTTCGGCGTGAACGAGGCGATGCAGCGCGCCTTCGACTTCGGGCGCATCGACTTGCCGCTCGCCACGGTGGTGCGCGAGGCGGATCGCTGCGGCGGCATCGCCGTTCCCTGTCACCCCGGCCGGCCGCGCGTCGGCATGTGCGCGCACTTCGCGGAGCGCGGGCCGGTCGAGGGAGTCACCGTGATCGAGACGCGCAACGGCGGCAGCCGCGCGTCCGAGGACGAGCGCGCGCTGCTCCTGGCCGAGACGCTCGGCTACCGGGGCGTCGGCGGCTCCGACGCGCACATCGTGAGTCACATCGGCCGCTGCGTGACCCGCTTTCCCGCGCCGATTCGCGGCATGGGAGAATTGGTCGAGGCGCTCCGCGCCGGAGAGTTCGAGGCGATCTCGTGGAAATCGACGTCGAAAAGCTGAAGAAGGACTGGGCGGGGTCGGTGTTCGACACCGTCGAGCTCGAGATCAAGGCCGAGGATTTGCGTGACTATGCACTGGCCTGCGGCGAGATCGCGCCGTGCTACACGGAGCCGAGTCATCCCGACTTCCGCGCGGTGCCGAACTTCGCCTCGCGCTACGTGGGCCGGCGGGTGCTGCCGGACAGTTTCCCGCGGCTGTCCGACGGCTTCGGCTTCGACGCCGGGAAGTGCGTGACGGTGCTCGGCGCGATCCGGCCCGGAGACCGAGTCACTGCGAAGAGCCGCATCCACGACATCTACACCAAGACGGGTCGCTCGGGGACGATGCTGTTCATCGTGCACCGGATGGAGTTCTCCAATCAGCGCGGCGAGCCGGTGTCGATCGTCGACTGGCGCATGGTCCAGCGCGCGAGGTCGTGAAGATGAGCGGAACGAGATACGAAGCGGTCGAGTTCGGCGAGGAGCTGCCCGCGCAGCAGCCGGACGTGTCGCTCGCCAACGTCCGCCGCTTCACGCACGCGGCGGGCATGACGTTCCCGCGCTTCCACGACCACGAGGCCGCGCGCAAGGAGGGCCTGCCGGGGGCGATCGTCCCGGGAATCATGAGTCAGGGGATTCTGGCGGCGCTGATTCACCGCTGGGCGCCGGGCGCACACATCCTGCGCATCGACACGGTGTTCCGCGCGCCCGTGCTGGTCGACTCGAAGCCCCGGGCGACCGGCGTGGTCACCGACAAGAACGACGCCGAGAGGACCGTCGAGATCGACCTCACGATCCAGAACGAGGCGCACGAGTCACCCGTGGTCGGGACCGCGACGGTGGCACTGTGACTGGCGCGGGGCTCGTTGCCGGCAAGGTTGCGCTCGTCACGGGCGCGGCGGCCGGCATCGGGCGCGCCTGCGCGCTCGCGTTCGCGCGCGAAGGCGCGAAGGTTCTGGTCTCCGACGTCGACGCCGCCGGCTGCGAGGCGGTCGCGAAGGAGATCTCCGCGGCGGGGGGCGAGGCGCGCGCGAGGCGCTGCGACGTCACGCAGGAGGGCGAGGTCGCGGCGCTGATCCAGAACTGTGTAGACGTCTTCGGCCGGCTCGACTGCGCGCACAACAACGCGGGCGGGCCGGGGCAGGGCGGCGCCGTGCATCAGATCACCACCGCCGACTGGAACGCCGTGATCGCGCTGAATCTCACGAGTGTCTTCCACTGCCTGAAGTACGAGATTCCCGTCATGCAGAAGCAGCGCGCGGGCGCGATCGTGAACACCGCGTCCGGGGCGGGGCTCATCGCCGTCGCGGGGCTCGCGCACTACGCGGCCGCGAAGCACGGCGTGCTCGGACTCACCAAGACCGCCGCGCTCGAGAACGCCCGCACGGGCGTGCGCATCAACGCGATCTGTCCGGGCAGCGTCGACACGCCTGCGCTGCGCGTGCACCTGGCCAAGGATCCGCGCATCGCGGAGCGCATCCTCGCAAGTCAGCCCGGCGGCCGCTTCGGTCTGCCGGACGAGATCGCGGAAGCGGTCGTGTGGATGTGCTCCGATCGCGCGTCGTTCGTGACAGGGGAGTCCTTTGTCGTCGACGGCGGGGCAGTGATGCGCTGACCGCTCGTTCCGGTGGAACGCGTTCTCAATCGCGCCCGGAGCCGGTCCGACAAGGGGCTGTGACTCGCAGAGACACTCCCCCGCTGATCCTGTCACTTGCGCCACCCGAGAGCTACGCGCCGCTCGCACGCATCACGCTGTCGCGGGCGGGTTACTCGATCATCTCTGCGGAACGCTGGGCGGAGATGTCGCAGACCCCCGACAACGCGCCCAAGCTCGCGATCGCCGACCTCGAGTGCGAGGGGATCGGGATCCCGCCGTCCACGCCCTGGATCGCGCTCGCGCCGCGAAACGCGCCCCATCCGACCCGCACGCCGATCGTGGGTCTCGTCGAGCGTCCCGCGCAATTTCACGCGCTCTACCGAGTGCTGCAGCTCGCGCTCGAGCCCACGCCGCGCTCGAGCGCGCGCGTCGCGACGAGCCTCGCCGCGCACTGCCGCGCAAAGACGGGGAGCTGGGAGGCGCAGGTCGTCTCACTCTCGCGCGACGGCTGTCTCCTGTGGCGCGAGGAACCGCCGCCGGACGGCGAAGTGGTGACTCTGGACTTCGATCTGCCGAACTTCGGGCGCGTCGAGATCTCGGGTCACACCGTGTATCGCCGCGCCACGGAGACCGCGCTGGTGTTCCGAGACGTCTCCGCGCCCGAAGGCCGTTCGATTCAGCGTTTCGTCGAAGAGAAGCTGCTCACTCGCTGACTACGCTCGGCTGGGCCTCGCTGCGCGCGCCTGTGGCGCTTGCGGACGCGGCTCGGGGCGGCCCTCGCCGCGTCTCCCTGACTACGCTCGGCTGCGCCTCGCTGCGCGCGCCTGCGGCGCTTGCGGACGCGGCTCGGGGCGGCCCTCGCCGCGTCTCCACTTCCAATGACTCACTTCGGCGCGTACGGAGTCACGAGATGGCCTTGGCCTCGTGGAGCTCCCCGAGCTCGCGCGCGGAGAAGCCCCAGTCACGGAGCGCCTCGTCGGTGTGCTCGCCGACGCGAGCGGGCGGGCGCTGAATGCCGGAGTCGGTGCGGCTGAAGCGCGGGGCGGGTCGCGGCTGCTCGACGCCCGCGACTTCGACGAATGCGCCGCGCGCGACGTTGTGCGGGTGGCGGCGCGCCTCGGACATCGAGAGCACGGGCGCGAAGCACGCATCGCTGCCCTCGAGCAGCGCGCACCACTCGGCGCGCGTCTTGGTCTTGAAGAGACGAGCGAGTGTCTGCTTCACCTCCGGCCAGCGCGCGCGATCGAGCTGCGCGGGGAGTGAGTCGGCGTCGACGCCGATCCGCTTCAGCAGCTCGGCGTAGAACTGCGGCTCGATCGAGCCGATCGAGACGAACTCGCCGTCTGCGGTCTCGTACGCGTCGTAGAAGTGAGAGCCGGTGTCGAGCAGGTTCGTGCCGCGCTCCTCGCTCCAGAACCCGGACTGCTGCGCGCCGTGAAAGACGGTCATCAGCGCGGCCGCGCCGTCCACCATGGCGGCGTCAACGACTTGTCCCCTTCCAGAGCGCGCGCGCTCGAGCAGCGCGCACGTCATTCCGAACGCGAGCAACAGACCTCCTCCGCCGAAGTCGCCGACGAGATTCAGCGGCGGAGTCGGCGGCGCGCCCCGGCGTCCGATCGGGCCGAGCGCGCCGGCCAGCGCGATGTAGTTGATGTCGTGACCCGCGGCCTGCGCGAGCGGGCCGGTCTGTCCGAAGCCGGTCATGCGCCCGTAGACGAGCCGCGGGTTGCGCGCGAGACACACGTCGGGGCCGAGCCCGAGTCTCTCCATCACGCCGGGACGGAAACCTTCAGTGAGTCCGTCCGCGCGCTCGACGAGTCGCAACACGGCTGCGACTCCGGCCGGCTGCTTCAAGTCGATCGCGACGCAGCGGCGGCCGCGCGACAAGAGGTCGAAGCGCGCGTCTCCCGCCGCCGGCTTCGCGGGCCGCTCGACGCGGAGCACTTCGGCGCCCATGTCCGAGAGCAACATCGCGCAGTACGGCCCGGGGCCGATGCCGGCGATCTCCACGATGCGCAATCCCGCAAGCGGCCCCATCGCCTGCGATGCTACGAGCGCGCGTGGCAGAATGGCAAACGAAGGAGCCGAAGATGGGGATGCCTACAGGGATCGGTGTCATCGACCTGATGCTCGCGATCCCGACCGACGACACGAGCCGCTGGTACGAGTTCATGAAGCCGCTCCTGCGCGACCGCGAGAGCCGCGAGCAATTCAAGATGCCGGCGGAATACATGTTCCGGAACATCCCGGGCTTCGAGCCCGGCGCGGACCTGCTGAAGCTCGTCGTCTCGGAGATGGACAAGTACGGCATCGAGCGCGCCATGATCTCCGTAGACGACGGTGCCGAGTCGTCGATCCGCGCGCTGAAGGAGTATCCCGAGCGCTTCTTCGCGAGTTACGAGGTGAATCCGAACAACGGCATGGACGAGGTGCGCAAGATCGTCGCGCTGCACGATCGGTTCGGGATCAAGGCGTTGTCTGCGTTTCCGTCGGGTCTCTGCCCGCAGGTCCCGATCGACGACAAGCGCTTCTACCCGATCTACGCGAAGGCGGTCGAGCTCGACCTACCCATCTGTGTGTGCAGCGGTGTGCCGGGGCCGCGACTGCCGATGGCGCCGCAGCATGTCGAGCGCATCGACGAGGTGTGCTGGTTCTTTCCCGAGCTGAAGTTCGTCATGCGCCACGGCGCGGAGCCGTGGACCGCGCTTGCCGTGAAGCTGATGCTCAAGTGGCCGAACCTGTACTACTCGACGTCGGCGTTCGCGCCCAAGCACTACCCGAAGGACATCATCGACTTCGCCAACACGCGCGGCGCGGACAAGGTGATGTACGCGGGTTACTTCCCGATGGGTCTCTCGCTCGAGCGCATCTTCGCGGACATGCCGAACGTGCCGTTCCGCGACCACGTCTGGCCGAAATTCCTGCGCGAGAACGCGGTCCGCGTGTTCAAACTTTGAACCGCGCGTCCCAGGCCTCCTTGCCCTCGGTCACCCACGGCCGGTCGTACGGTACGGCGCGCTTCACGGGCGGGAGTTGGAACTCGTTCGCGTAGGCGCGCCGGACGCGCTCGCTTCGATTCGGTCCGGAGCTGTGCAGGGTGCGGCAGTGGTGCACGATCGCGGCGCCGGGCGCGAGCGGGAGTGACTCGGCGAGTGATTCGTCCACGTCGTCGGTGAGCAGGGCATGCACCGACGGGTCGTCGCCGACGTGCCGGTGCTTGCGCACCTCGCCGCGGTGTGACTCGGGAATGAAGCTCATGCAGCCGCTCTCGCGAGTCGCGGGGTCGAGCGGCATCCATACGCCGAGTGCGGAGTAGTCGAACGCGGGGTCCCAGTACGCCTCGTCTTGGTGCCAGGGCAGCGGCGCGCCGATGCGCGCGGGCTTGCGGATCATGTGACCCCAGCCGCGCACGGCGTCCAGGTCGGCGCCGAGCAACACCGACGCGAGTCGCCGCCCGTTCTGGAAGAGCGAGGTCTTGCGCAGCTCCGGCACGAGCGCCTCGGGCGCGAGCAGCTGCGGCTGCAGATCCTCGCCTGCGCTCTCGTATGGCCGCGAGAGATCGAAGTAGCCGCCGGGCACGGCCTGGACGCGCTCGCGGAACAGCCAGTCGTAGAGCTCGCCCAGCCAAGCGACTTCGGCGTCGCTCGTGACTCGCTCGACGTGCGTGAACCCGCGAGTCCTGAACTCCTCGATTTGTTCCGGCCGCAGCGCGACGGCGAACTCGGAGGTCGGGCGGCGCGAGAGCAGCTCCTCGAGCATGTGCATCCTCCGGCGACATGATCGCCTGCCGACTCGAGCGGGAGCAACGCAACTAAGGCACGGAACAAGCCGATAGAGAATCGCGGCGCGGTGAGCCGCGAGCGGAAGAACCGTGACCCGTCTGTGGCAGAGATTCACCGCGGCAAGCGGCGATGAAGGGCTCCCCGACCTCGACCGGCTCCTCGCGCGCGGGGTGCGGGTGACGGCGTTCGTGTACGCGTGCTTCCTGCTGCCGCTGTCCCTGGTGCTCGCGCTGCGCGCAGGAGTGCCGGGCTCGCTCGCGCTCGCGCTGCAGGTCGTCACGCAGGCCGCGATCTGGGCCTGCTTCGCGGTCTCGCGCAGCGACACCGGACGGCGTCGCCCCGAGGCGCTTCTGTTCGCGGAGCTCCTGCTCGGCAACGCGGCGCTGGTCTTCGGCGACGCGGCTGCGCGCGGCGGCGCGGGCGCGCTGCACTGGGCCGCGCTGTTCGCGCCCGTGATCGTGGCGTCGTTCGCGCCGTGGCGCGGAGAGTTCGCGCTCGCGCTCGGCGCGGCGATGGCGTGTCTCGAGGTTCTGGCAGGCGGTTTCGCACCGGCGCCGATCGCGACCGCGCTCGTCGCGGGCGTCGCGGGCGCGCTCGCGAGTCGCAGTCACCGGCTCGCCTGGGGCTCGCTGTCGACGGCGCGCTCCGTGGCCGACGCCGCGCGCAATGCGGCTCTCGCAGCGGACAAGGCGAAGTCCGAGTTTCTCGCCAACATGAGTCACGAGATCCGCACGCCGCTGACGGCCATCCTCGGCTTCACCGACGAGCTCATCGACGAAGCGCAGCGCACGGGCGAGTCTGTCGGCCCCGACCCTGCGCTGCTCACCGTGAAGCGCAACGGCCACCACCTGCTCGCGATCGTGAACGACATCCTCGACCTGGCGCGCATCGAGGCGGGCAAGCTCACCGTCGAGAACGTGCCCTGCGCGCCGCTGCGCATCATCGCCGACGTGGTGGCGTTGCTCCGCCCGCGCGCCGTCGAGAAGCAGCTGCGCCTGGACGTGCGCCTGCGCGGCGCGGTACCGGAGACGATTCACTGCGACGCCACGCGCCTGCACCAGATCCTGGTGAACCTGGTCGGCAACGCGATCAAGTTCACCGAGCACGGCGGAGTGACTCTGCGACTCGAGCTCTTGCCCGCCAGCGCGGAGCGCGCCTCGCTGCTCGCGATCGACGTCGTCGACACGGGCATCGGGCTCGCGCCCGAGAACTACGCGCGCATCTTCCAGGCGTTCGCGCAGGCCGATGCTTCACTCACTCGCGTGCACGGCGGAACCGGGCTTGGACTCACGATCTCGCGCGCGCTCGCGCGCCTGCTCGGCGGTGACATCGAGGTCGAGAGCTCGAGCGCCGGCGGCAGCGTGTTCCGCGCGACGGTCGCGACCGGGTCGCTCGAGGGCGTGCGCATGGTCGACACGGCGTCCGGTCCCTCGCTGCGGCCCACGACTCCGGCTCTGGCGCGCCCCGCGTTTCGCGAGCTCGAGCCACTGCGCGGGCGCATCCTGCTCGCCGAGGACGGCCCGGACAATCAGGCGCTGATCTCGAGCTTGCTGCGCCGCGCCGGGCTCGACGTCGACCTCGCGAACGACGGCCAGATCGCGTGTGAGATGACGCTCGCCGCGCAGGAGGCGGGCGCGCCCTACGAGCTCATCGTCATGGACATGCAGATGCCTCTGATGACCGGGTACGAGGCGACCGCGGCGCTGCGCCGTGACGGCGTGCGCATCCCGATCCTCGCGCTCACCGCGCAGGCGATGAGCGGCGACCGAGACAAGTGTCTCGCAGCGGGCTGCGACGAGTATCTCTCGAAGCCGATCGATCGCGGGCGCCTGCTCGACCGAGTGCGCGAGCTGCTCGACAAGCAGCGCGCGGAGCCCGAGGGGTGAACGAGGGAGTCCGGCCCTTCCTGCAGCCCGTGGGAGCGGCGGAGCTTCCCGGGCTGGGGCGGACGATCCTGCTCGCCGCGCGTGTCCTCGCCATCGCGATCGCGATCGCGGGCCCGGTCGTGTACGGGCTACACGCCGCGCTGAGTGACTGGCCGCTCGACCGCGTGCTCTACACGGCGCTGGTCGCGGAGCCGCTCCTGTGGACGGCGCTCGGCCTGACTTACACCGAGTTCGGAAAGCGCCATCCGGAGTGGATGCTCTACCTGACTGCATCGATCGCGAGCGCGTACGTCGAGCTCGGGGGGCTGCAGTCACCGACGGGTCAGAACCCGTACCTGCTGCTCGGCGCGTTGGCGCCGGTCGCGCTCGCTGCGTTCGCGCCGTGGAGGCCCGTGCTGTCCCTCGTGCTGGGCGCGACCGACGCTGCGATCTACATCGCCGCGAGCTGGGTGTTGCCCGAAGGCTCCGGCATGCCGGCCGGCGTCGCGCTGGCGGTCTCGGGCGTGTACGCGTTGCTCGGCGCCGCGGCGGCGCAGACACAGCGGCTGATCCGCGCAGATCTGCAGCGCGCGCGGCACGCCGCCGCGGTCGCTCGCCGCGGAGGGCAGCCCGCGGCTCCGCCGAAGGTCGAGGCCCTCTCTGCGACGAGTCACGAGCCGCCGCCGGCGAAGGCCACCGGAGCGGTGGCGGTACCGGCGCTCGCCACGGCCGCCCCCGCAGCGTCGGCGCCGGCAGCGCCCGCGCCCGCCGCGCCAGCGGCGCCGACCCTACACGGCCGTGTGTTGCTCGCCGAGAACGGCACCGAGGAGCGCGTGCTGATCGAGCGCATGCTGCAGCGCGCGGGGCTGCACGTCGAGCTGGCCGAGAACGGGCGCGAGGCGCACGCCAAGGCGATGAGCGCGACGCTCTCGGGTACCCCGTTCGATGTCGTGTTTCTCGACGTCGAGATGCCGGAGATGTCGGGCAACGAGGCCGCGAGCGCGCTGCGCGCCGACGGTTACGACGGGCCGATCGTCGCGCTCATCGCACAGGGGCGCACGATCGACCGCGAGGCGTCACTCGCCGCGGGCCACGACGACTTCGCGACCAAGCCCATCGATCGCGCGGCGCTCTTGGCTCTGCTCGCGCGCTTCCTCGAGAAGCCGTATCAGCCCAAGAGCTGAAGCGCCGCGCGCGACTCGCGTATGATGGCGCGATGCAGCGCTTCGCGGGCAAAGTCGTCCTGATCACGGGCGCGGCGTCGGGCATCGGCCGCGCCAGCGCGGAGCGCATCGCCGGCGAGGGCGGGGCGCTCTTTCTGCTCGACGTCGAGCCGGTGGGTCTCGAGGAGACCGCGAAGCGCTGCGCGGAGCTCGGCGCGGACGTCGCTACACGGATCTGTGACATCTCGGATCCGGCCGCCGCGCGCACCGCCGTCGAAGCCGCGGTGCAGCGCTTCGGTCGGATCGACTCACTGTGCAACATCGCCGGCATCCTGCACTTCGATCACACGCACGAGCTCGCGCTCGAGACTTGGCGCCGCATTCTGTCGGTGAATCTCGACGGCACGTTCTTCATGTGTCAGGCGGCGCTCCCGCACCTGCTCGCGGCGCGCGGCAACATCGTGAACATGTCGTCGACCGCCGCGCTCGCGGGTCACCCTTGGACCGCCGCGTACTCTGCCTCGAAGGGCGGCATCCTCGCGCTGACTTACACGCTCGCGATCGAGTACTGCGCGAAGGGCCTGCGCGCGAACGCCGTCTGCCCGGGCTCGGTCACGACGCCGATTCACTCGGTATTCAAGCTGCCCGAGGGCGCCGACCGCAAGCTCCTGTACCGGATCATGCCGCCCGACGGCGTCATGCGCGGCCCCGAGGCCGCCGCCGCCGCCGTCGCGTTCCTCGCCTCCGACGACGCCGCGCACATCAACGGCGAACAGATCCGCGTCGACGGGGGAACGCTGTCCTGAGCTGACTCGACCTAGGACTTCGCGTCCGCGCGAGCCAGCAGACAGTCGTACTCGATGACGCGCCCGCGATCGCGAGTCACTGGGAACATGCCCAGGATTCCGAAGCCGGCGCGCTCATACGCGATCAGGCTGTCCGTCCAGTGCGGCATCGACTCGTAGATTGGAATGAGCGAGACCTCGGACTGCATGACCGACACGTAGGGCAGGATGCGTTCGGCACCGGCAAACACCTCGCGGTCGAAGCCCTGCGTGTCCATCTTCAGGAATATTCGCCGCCGTGCGACGTCTCCGACCTGCTCCTCGAGCATGTCGTCCAGCCGCCGGACCGAGACCGTCTCCTGCGTCACGGGTGTCGAGACGTCTCCGAAGCGCTGCTCGCAATATTCGTTTGCCTTCAAGAGAGAGCTGAAGACCGTGGAGCCTGAAACATTGATCGAGGCCGTCGACGAGTCACGGCCCAGTGCGCAGTTGAATGCGCGCCAGCTCGGATCGCCGCGGGCCGCGCTCGAGAGCCGCTCGAAGGCGGCCTTGACGGGCTCGAACGACAGAATCGTCCCTCGATAGAAGCTCCGCAGATGGCGGGCGAACTGGCCTTCGTTCGCGCCCACGTCGACGACACAGTCGATCTCGTACTGCTCGAGCAGCGATCTGAGCTGCACGCCGTACGAGTACCAGACGTGTTGGCGATGCACGCCCCGATACAAGACCAGCGTGAAATCGCCCACGCGCTCGAAGCTGAGACCCGACAGGCGCTGCAGCGCTCGCTTGACGCGATTGCGAAGAGGCACCGCCAATAATCGCCTCCCTGCGTGGCGCAGGCAGGATACGCACCCCCGCTTTGCGAAGTCGAGTGACACGCTGGCGCGAGAGCCGCGCCGCCCCGGATTAGAACACGTTTCATTCCGAGCGAAAACGTGGCATGATGCGCCCATGCGACTCGAAACACGGCGGTTCCCGTTTCCGATCCCGAATGGCTGGTTCGCGGTGGCGCACGGCGACGAGCTCGCGCCGGGAGAGGTGCGCGGCCTGCGCTACTTCGGCGAGGATCTGATCGCGTTCCGCGCGGCGAGCGGCGAGGCGCGCGTGCTCGACGCGTACTGCCCGCATCTCGGCGCGAACATCGGGCGCGGCGGCAAGGTCGAGGGTGACACCATTCGGTGTCCCTTCCACGGCTGGCGCTTCGCGGGGGACGGCGCGTGCGTCGAGGTCCCGTACGCCGAGCGCATTCCGCCGCGCGCGCGCCTGCGCGCGTGGCCGTCGCTCGAGCGCAACGGCGCGCTCTGGGTGTGGCGCCACGCCGAAGGCAAACCGCCCGACTGGGACGTGCCGGTGATTCCCGAGATCAGCGACAGTGAGTGGACCACGCCCGAGCGCTACCGCTGGAAGATCCGCTCGCGCAACCAGGAGATGGCCGAGAACGCAGCCGACCGCGCGCACTTCCGCTACGTGCACGGCACCATGGAAGTGCCCGACTCCGAAGTCACCGTCGACGGCGTCTGGCGCCGGTCACTGCAGCGCTCGAAGATGCTGACGCCGCGCGGACCCGTCGACGGCTGTATCGACGCGAACACGTTCGGCTTCGGCTGCGGCTTCACGCGCTTCACCGGTATCTGCGAGACGGTGCTGATGGCGTCGACCTCGCCCATCGACGACGAGTACTGCGACGTGCGCTTCGACTTCGTGCAGCGCAAGGAGAACGGCGCCGCGCCGCGCGGCGGAGTCGGCGCCGCGATCATCCGCGACATCGTGAAGCAGATGAACGAGGACATCCCGATCTGGGAGAACAAGGCGTATCTCCCGCGCCCGATTCTCTGCGACGGCGACGGCCCGATTGCGGAGTTCCGCCGCTGGGCGACGCAGTTCTATTCTTAGCGGGGCCGGGCTGCGCGTAGCGCAGCCACCCGCTCTTCGTTCGCCTGCGGCTCACTGCGCGCTCCGCTGCGCTGCGCTTGCAGGCCTCGCTCGGGGCGGCCCTCGCTCGGCCTCACTCACTCACTCTCCCTGTTCGCGAGAAGACCAGATTCGCGCGCGGAGCGGGCGCACGGACCTCGACGAGGCTTCGA
>Ga0326731_1000146_pt1 | contig 18263 bp, 16 predicted proteins | sample MHFSIPfraction_FD_207645 | JGI IMG/M metagenome (GOLD analysis project Ga0326731, IMG submission 207645) | Lab enriched peat soil microbial communities from Michigan Hollow, Ithaca, NY, United States - MHF9FY SIP fraction | ecosystem: Environmental > Terrestrial > Soil > Wetlands > Peat | place...
TCGCTTGGCTTTCATGATCGACTCCTTCTTATTGTTGCGGGCGGCGATTATTTGCTCAGCAGAACAAGCCGAGCAAGCGATTCAGCAATTCGAAGCCCGAGACGGTCGGCCGCAACACGCCGGGCTCGTCAGCGAGCCAACCGCGCGCGCGCGCCTCGTGGAGCGGCTTCTCGATCGCGCCGACGGGCTGCCCTGCTCTCTCCTCGAATAACGCGACCGGCACGCCGTCCCGCAAGCGCAGCGCGTTCATCAGGAACTCGACGGCGACTTGGCCCGCGTCGTGGATGCGCTCGACCGCAACCGCCGCGGCCGTTCCGGCCGCGCTCTGGTAAGTGCGCGGATTGCGCGCCTTCGCGCGCCGCTCGATCGCGCCATCGCCGAGTAACGTGACCTTGCCGTGCGCGCCGGCGCCGACGCCGAGGTAATCGCCGAAGCGCCAGTAGTTCAAGTTGTGCGCGCAGCGACCCGCTCGCTCGTAGGCCGACACCTCGTAACGCCGATAGCCGCGCGCGGCCAGCAACTCGCGGCCGCGGCGCTCGATCTCGACCACGAGGTCCTCGGCCGGCAACGGCGGCGGCTTGCGATGGAACGCGGTGTTCGGCTCGAGCGTGAGCTGGTACCACGAAAGATGCGGCGGCTCTCGCTCGAGCGCGGCGTGCAAGTCCGAGAGCGCGCCCTCGACCTCGTCGCCAGGCAGCGCGTACATGAGATCGACGTTGAAGCTCGCGAAGCCCGCGGCCCGTGCGCTGTCGATCGCGCGCACGGCTTCGTCCGGGCCGTGCACGCGCCCGAGCCGCCGTAGCTGCTCGGCACGAAAGCTCTGCACGCCGATCGACACGCGATTCACGCCCGCGTCGCGAAATTCGGTGAAGCGCGTGGCCTCGACCGCGCCCGGGTTCGCCTCCAGGGTCACCTCGACGGACTTTGCTAGATCTAAGCGCTCGCGCACACCCGCGAGCAGCCGCGCGATCGCAGCGCCGGAGAACAAGCTCGGCGTTCCGCCGCCGATGAACACGCTCGCGAGCGCTCGGCCTTGCGCGAGCGGGACCTCGGTTTCGAGATCGCGCAGCAGCGCGTCGACGTAGGCCGCTTCGTCGAATCCGCCTTTGCCCGGCTCGTACGAGTTGAAGTCGCAGTACGGGCACTTGCGGATGCACCACGGCAAATGCACGTAGAGCGCGAGCGGCGGTAGCGTGGTGAAGACGGGACGGCGCGTCGGCGGTGCACGAAGCGCCGAGACCTGAGCGCGTCGCGGTGCCGCGGTCGCGGGTCCGGCGGGGAGCGAATCCATCGGCGGTCGGCTATGGCGTATCCGTCTGCGGCTGGTGCGCGCGGCGACGTTCGACCTCGCGCTGCATCTTCTCGCGAGCCTTCGCCTCGCGGTCCGCCTTCTCCTGCGCAGTCGCCGGCGTCGTCTCAGGCTTCGCGCAGGACAGCTTCGCCCAGTCGAGCTCGCGCTGTTGGTCGAGCTGATTCATGTAGTTCGAAGACGCGTAGATGAAATCGAGCCGCGCGCGCAGTGCCTCTTCGAGCTGACGCAGCTGGGTCGGCGTCATTTGGCTTGCGCCGCTGATCTTGCCCTTGAGCTCGCAGTGGAACCCGCCCTCGCCACCGGTGACGGTGAAATCCTCGAAACCGATCTGCCTATCCGGATTGGCGCCCCAATTCCAAACGAAGTCGTTCTGCGGCAGTTGGTAGTAGCCGAACTGTGCATGCGCAGCGTTCGCCGCGAGTCCGGCCACCGCGGCCAGCGCGAAAGCTCTCGGGCCGTACATACCCTCGCCCCCGTCCGTAGTGGCGCAAGGATACCGCCGAATCGCGGAGCGTGCGCTATGCTTGCGCCACGTGACCGCCCCTCCTGCTATCTCGGTCAAGCGGCTCGCCGTGGATCGCGACGGCCGACGGGTCCTCGACGATATTACGTTCGATGTCGCCCCGGGCGAGGTCGTCGGCTTGCTCGGGCCGAACGGCGCCGGCAAGACGACTACGCTCGGCGTGCTCGCGACCCTGCTGCCCTACGACGCCGGCGAGATCCGGATCGCCGGCCACGATTTGCGCACTGAAAAGCGCGCCGTGCGCGCCGCGATCGGCCGCGTGCCGCAGGAGATCGCCGTCTACCCGACGCTGACCGCACGCGAGAATGCCGTGTTCTTCGCTCGTCTCACCGGTCTACGCGGTGCCGCCGCGCGGAAAGCCGCGGCAGACGCAATCGAGCAGGTCGGGCTCGAGCAGCGCGCCGACGAGCCTGCATCGACGTACTCGGGCGGCATGCAGCGCCGCCTCAATCTCGCGTGCGGCTTGCTAGGCGAGCCACGGGTCGTGCTGCTCGACGAGGCAACCGTCGGCGTCGACCCTCAATCGCTCGAGAGCATCGTCGCGGCCCTTCGACGCCACAAGGAGCGCGGCGCGGCGCTCCTCTACAGCACGCACCACATGAAAGAGGCCGAGCAGCTCTGCGACCGCGTCGTGCTGATCGATCGCGGCCGCGTCGTCGCGCTCGGCACGCCGCACGAGATCGTCGCGCAAGCGGGCCTCAAGCTCGCCGCCGAGGTCGTGACCGAGCGGTCGCTGCCCGAACGTTGGCTCGAAGGACTCGAGGGCGCGCACGTGCTCGAGTCGCACGCGCGCGGGCTCGACGAGACCGGCAGCTTCGCGCGCGTCTCGATCGCCGAGCTCGCGGTCGCTGCGCGCGTGCTCGCGCGCGCCGAGAGCCATGGCGCCGTGCGCGAGCTGCACGTGCAGCGTCCGAGCTTGCACGACGCGTTCTTGGCGCTGACCGGGCGCGCGACGCGCGACTGAAGGATCCGCCGCCGTGTCGCTCGGGGTGATCGTTGCGAAAGATCTGCGCCTGCTGTTCCGCGACCGCGTCGCGCTCGCGTTCATCGCGCTCGCGCCGATCGTCGTGATCAGCGTCGCGGGCTTCTCGCTCGCGAGCCTCTACGGCGGCGGCCGGACCGGCCAAACGGCTTACGACTTGCCGATCGTCGACGAGGACGGCGGCGACCTCGCGAGACAGATCACGGAGCGGCTCGCGAACGACGCGAGCGTGCGCGTGCGCACCGTCGCGTCGCGGGAGGAGGCCCAGCGGCTCGTCGCGACCCAGGCGGCCGGCAGCGCGCTCGTGATCCCGCGCGGCACGGCCGCAGCGCTTGCGGCCGGCGAGCCCGCGCGGGTGCTGCTCTATACGGACCCCGTGAAGTACCTCGAGCGTCTCAACGTGCGGCTGCGCGTGCTGCAGGCCCGCGACGCGCTCGCCGACGCCGAGCGCGAGCGCGTCGCTCAGAACATCGCACAGCAGCGCGAGTCTCTGCGCGCCGAGCTCGATAAGCTCGGCGCTGCGATCCGAGCCGCGCGCTCGGAGCTCGACACAGCCAAGCGCGAGTCGCAGGAGCTCGGCGAGCGCGCGGCGCGCGCCTACGACGCCGAGGTCGCGCGCATCCGCGCCGACGTCGAGAAGCAGATCGACCAGCAGGTCCGCGCGCTGTCGACGCAGGTCCAGAACGAGCTCAGCGCGCGCGTCGAAAACCTCCGCGCGCCGGCGCGCAGCTACCTCGACGCGCTGAGCCAGGCACGCGCCGACTTCGAGAAGTGGTTCGCGGAGCTCCAGCGCCTCGCGGCGCGCCGCGCGGCCGATATCCCGCCGCCGCCGAAGTTTCCCGAGCCGCCGCCCGACCTCGTGCGCGCGCTCGATTCGCCGTTGCCGCCGCTCGACGTGCCGGCCCACCTCGACATTCGCATCGAGCCGCGCGCTCCGAAGCCCGTCGCGCCACCCAATCTGCCGGACGTCGCTCTCGACGTGCCGACGCTCGACGTGCCGGCCGCGCCACCGCTCGGCGCCGCGCTCAACGTCGAGGAGGTTTTTGTCGGCGGCGGCGCGAAGACGATCAACAGCTTCGACCAACAAGTGCCGGGCTTCAGCGTCACGTTCTTGTTGCTCGGCCTGCTGCTCGGCGTCTCGCTCGGTCTGCTCGACGAGCGCGACTGGGGAACGTTCGATCGAATCCGCGCGATGCCGATCGCGCCGCGCAACGTGCTGCTCGGCAAGCTTGCCGCGCGCTTCATCGTCGGCATGGCGCAGATGATCCTGCTGTTTGCGGTCGGCTACTTCTTCTTCGGCATGTCGCTCGGCCCGCAGCCGTGGGCGTTGCTTCTGCCGATCGGAAGCATCGTGTTCGCCGGCACCGCGTTCGGCCTGATCATCGCCGGTGTCGCGCGCACGCGCGACTCGGTACTGCCGCTAGGCGCGATCGTGATCATGTCGATGGCCGCGATCGGCGGCTGCTGGTGGCCGATCGATCTCGAGCCGCGTTGGATGCGCACGGTCGCGCTCGCGCTGCCAACGACCTGGGCGATGGAATCGTTCAACGATCTAATGATCCGCCTGCGCGGCGTCGAAGCCACGGTGAAACCGACCGCGGTGCTGGTCGCGTACGGACTGCTGTACCTCGCGATCGGTCTCTGGCTCTTCCGCCGCCGCGTCGCGCGTTAGCCGTCAGACCCTCCTGCAGGCGAGCACGGCGTTCGTACCGCCGAACGCGAACGAGCTCGTGAGGGCGAGATCGACGTCTTGGCCCTCGCGCGCGGCGTTCGGCACGTAGTCGAGATCACACTCCGGATCCGGCTCGCGCAGGTTCATCGTCGGCGGCAGCGTGCCCGTGCGCAACGCGAGCAACGTCACGACGAGCTCGGCGGCGCCGGCCGCGCCGAGCAAATGGCCGTGCATCGACTTCGTCGAGCTCACGGGAACCTTCTTCGCGCGCGCGCCGAACACACGCTTGATCGCGGCCGTCTCGACCGCGTCGTTCGCCGCGGTGCCCGTGCCGTGCGCGTTGATGTAGCCGACGTCGTCCGGCGCGACGCGCGCCGACTCGAGCGCGAGATCGAGCGCGCGCGCTTGGCCGTCGATGGACGGCCGCGTGATGTGCGCGCTGTCGGTCACGAGTCCATAGCCGACGAGCTCGCCAAAGATCTCCGCGCCGCGCCGCCGCGCGTGCTGCCAGTCCTCGAGCACGACGACAGCCGCACCCTCGCCTAGCACGAGCCCGCTGCGGTCGCGCGCGAAAGGCTTGCACGACGCCGCGGGATCCAGCGGATCCTCGGTCGCGAGGGTCTTGAGCGCTTCCCAGGCTTTCAGCGTGCCGAGCGTGAGCGGCGCCTCGGCCCCGCCCGCGAGCGCGAGCGGCGCGGAGCCCGAGCGGACGCGGAGCCACGCCTCGCCGACCGCGACGGCCGACGACGAGCACGCAGTCGAATAGGTGAGGTTCGGGCCCGTGAGCCCATGCTCGATACCGATCCATGCACCCGCCGCGTTGTTCATCGCCGTGAGCACGGTGAACGGCTTGATGCGGTCGGAGCCGTCGCGATAGAGCGTCGCGTAGCCCTCGTCGGTGGTCGTGGAGCCGCCCATCCCGGTGCCGAAGAATACGCCCGTGCTTGCGCGCGTCTCGTCGGTCCACTCGATGCCGGCGCTCGCGATCGCCTGCTTCGCCGCGACGAGCGCGAGCTGGCTCACGCGGTCGAGCATCCGGAGCTGTTGCCCTCGAAAGTGCGCGCTCGCGTCGAATGGCGCGCGCGCCGCGATTCGCGTCGCGAGGCGCTCCGTCCAGTCTTCCTCGAGCACGCCGATCGAGGAACGGCCTGCCGCGAGGCTCGCGAAGAATTCCTTGGGGTCGTTGCCGCCCGGCGCGACGAGGCCGAGCCCGGTGACGGCGACGCGCTTCACCGCACGCGCGCGTTGCTGCGCGCGCTCGAGCGCTTGCTCTTGCGGGGCGGGGTGCTGCTGACCGACGTCCGCGCTGGCGCGGGCTTCGTGACGCCCGCGCCGTTCGTGCCGGCCGCACGCGGCGCCGCGTGCTTCGCCGCGCGCGGCTTCGTAGCGCTCGTCGGCTTCGCCTTGGCCGCGGCGCGCTTCGGCGCAGGGCTCGGCTTGGCGTCGCGCTCCGCAACGAGCCGCGCGACGTAGTCCGCGATGTCGCCGAGCGTCTTGAAAGGCGGGATCGTGTTCTCGGCCGTAATCTTGAACTCGTCCTCGATCGCGAACACGAGCTCCGTGATCGCGAGCGAATCGAGCTCGATCTCCTCGAGAAGGGTGTCGCGCTGCAATCGCTCGGGCGGCAACTCGAAGTCGCGCTTGATGAGCGCGCGTATCGCGTCGAAGGTCGTCGTCATGAATTCCCTTCCAATCTCAGCGTTGCACCGCCGGAGCGGACGCCACCTTAGCATGTGAGCCGCGCGCCGAACGCCCCCTCGGGCCCGCACCTGTCGTGAGCGACGCGACCGGGGCGGGGCAAACCTTGCCGCCTGCGATCGCGCCCGCCGTCAGCAGCGCGGGCCACGCTTTCAGCGCCGGAAGCAGCGCGCGGGCCGCGGGCCGCATCGCGAGCGCCGCGAACAACGCGGCCCAGCGGATCCGTGCGCCGAACGCACGCCGCCAGTCGCGTCCGTAGAGGCGCGCGGTCCCATCCTGGCGCGCACCCGAGAGCAACGCGTCGCGCTGTTCGTCGAGCCGCGCGCAGAGCAGGAAGGCGCCCTGCATCGCCATGCTGATCCCTTCGCCCAAGATCGGATGCGCTTCGCCGGCCGCGTTGCCGACCGTGAAACCTCCGCGCTCGCTCCAGAGCGCTCGCCGGCCTGGACGGATCGGGCCCACGCTGAGCCAGGGTCCGGCGCGCTCCGCGCCGTCGAGCGCGCGCCGCACGCCCGCGCACGAGCGCCGTAGCAGCGCTTCGACGGCGGTTCCGGCCGAATCGCCCCGCACGGCCGAGCGCGAGCCGCGCAGCGCGTCGCGCCGAACGCAGCACGCGATCGTGAGTTGGCCGCCGTCGCCGAGCACCATGCCGCCGTAGCCGCCGTCGAACGCGAGCACGGGCAGCAAGCCGGGAGAGAGGTCGGCGCGCAGGAAGTTCGCCTTGAACGCGAACAGGTCCGCGGCACCCGACTCCGCGCGCGCGCGCATTCCGACGAACGGCGATGGCTCCCAAGACCCGTGCGCGTCGATCAGCACCGTCGCCGCAACCGTCGCCGACTCGCCCGCGCGATTCGTCGCGAGTGTGCACGCGTGCGCGCCGTCGCGGCGCTCGACGTCGACGACGCTCCACGGCTGATAGACCGTTGCGCCGAGCTCGGCCGCGCGTGCGAGCAGCAGCGTGTCGAGCCGCTCGCGGCCGAGCGCCCGGCCCCAAGGCGCTACGCCGCTCAGGCGCGGTAGATCCGCGTACAGCTCGTCGTCGCCGGCGTAGACGCCGACCCGCATGAGCGGCGGACCGGCCAGCGCGCGGAACTCGTCGCCGACGCCGAGCGCGTCGAGCAGCGCGAGGTTCGGCGCCGCGATGCACTCGCCGCAAACCTTGCGCCGCGGGAACGCGCGCTTCTCGACAAGCGCGACGGACCAGCCCGCGGCCGCGAGCAGGATCGCCGCGGTCGATCCCGCGACGCCGCCGCCGATCACGAGCGCGTCGAAACGCTTACTCATCGCGCCTCGCGACGAAGAGATGGCTGAACGCGCCGGCCGCGGCCTCGTTTAACGTCCAGCCGTCCGCGACCGCGGCGCGCCACGCGGTGCCGATCTCGTCGTCGCGGAAGCCGGCGTGCACGCTCACGACCGCATCGTGGCGCGTGACGTCGTTGCAGCCGATCAGCCCGAGCAGCCGGCTGCCCGCGAGCGCGAAACGCGAGCGGCGCGGCTCGCAGCACACGAACGCGTCCGCGCGAGCCGCGATGCCGCCGAGCAGCCGCGTGAGCCGCTCGGACTCGAAGTGATGCACGAACAGATTCGCGAACACGACGCCGACTCGCTCGCGGCGCGGCCGCGCGAGCCAATCGAGCGCGTCGGCCGCGACGACCTCGAGCGTCCAGCCGCAGGCCCGAATCGCGTCGGCCGTCTTCGGCGCGACGCTTGGCTCGAGGTCGAGCAGCGTCAAGTGAGTGCCGATCCATGCGTTGCCGAGGCTGCGCGCGAGCCGCAACGCAAGCGTCCCGTCGCCCGCCCCGAGCTCGACGACGCCGCGCGGCCGCGCGGAGGCGACGAGCGTGAGCCCTCGCTTGAGCCAGGTAATCGCAGCCATGATCCGGTTGATGCGCCGCAGGTCCGCGCGCGAGCGTCGCGCGCGCGGATCGCTCGCGGGCAGCTCGTCGAGGATCTCGGGCGTCACGCGGCGCGGAAACTCGTCCGCGGCGCCGCCGGCCGGCAGCGCGCCGTTCATGCCACCTTCAATAGCGCGCCGTGGCAGCTGAAGCCGGCGCCGAACGACGACATCCACCACCAGCCGGGGCGCGGCTTGGCCGCAAGCGCGGCCTCGAGCACGAAGTAGACGAACGCGCTGCTCAGGTTGCCGAACTCGCGTAGCACGGCCGAGCTGTGCTCGAGCTGCTCCTCGGAGAGCCCGAGCCGGTTCTTGATCGCGAGCAACACGTCGCGTCCACCCGCGTGCCAAACCCACTGCGCGATGTCGGCACGCTCGAGATCGGCCCCGGCGAGCATCCGGTCGAGCACCTGTTCCGCATGCTCGGCCGCGAGCCTCGGCACGGGTCGCGTGAGCACGTTGCGGAGCATTCCGCCGCGCTGCTCGAAGCGCAGCGCCTCGCGTTCAGCAGGATTCAGCAGCGAGCCGATCGCGCCGCATTCGATCGACCGCTTGTCGCGCTGCGGCGCTGTGCCGAGCACGGCGGCGCCCGCGCCGTCGCCGAACAGGCACGCGCTGATCAGAACGCCGGGGTCGTCGTCGAGGTACATCGCGGCGCTGCTGAGCTCGACGCAGACCGAGACGACGTTGCGGCACCGCCGCGACTCGAGCAGCGCGTCGGCGAGCTGCCAATTCGGCAGCGCCGCCGCGCAGCCGTGCCCCACGAGGTCGAACGCGCGCACGTCACGCGGCAGGCCGAGCCGCTCGACGACGTAGCCGGACAGGCCGGGACAGAGATACCCCGTGCACGTGCTCACGACGATGCCCTCGACCTCGTCCGTCTCGAGGCCCGCCGCGCGCAGCGCCTTCCCCGCGGCCTCGGTCGCAAGCTTCGGCGCGTGCTCGAGGAAGCGGGCATGCAGCGTGTCGGGGTCGATCTCGAACACGTCGGCGAGGCTCGACACCGCGAGCCTGCGAGCCTCGATGCCGTTCTCTCCGAGCAGCACGGTCTGCGCGATTGCGCGCGAGCGCCGGTCGAGCTTGTCGAACCAGGCGGAGCTCTGAAACGCGTCCCAGCAATCGGCCTTCGTGTAGCGCCGCGCGGGGTGCGCCGTTCCCAATCCATGCACGAACATCAGTCTAGGTCCTCCATCGGCGGCGGACGGGCGCACTCGCTCCGCACGGCCACGCGCGCACGCAGCCGCAGCCGCGCGCGCGCATATCACTATAGTTCCTTCGCGCCACCAAAGCGTTCATCTTCAAGCGTCCCGCGGTCCGCAGCCATGCCACGATCGCCACCGAATCTCGGCTGCAAGAACGTCCGGGAAGCCCGGCTACCGCGGCCCGTACTTCTACCGCGCGAGCAAGATCGCGCTGAACATGGTGATGCGCGTGCTGGCCGACGATTTGCGCGAGCGCGGCGTGATCGTCGCGCTCGTCGCGCCGTACCCGACCGACACCGAGATGCTGCGCACGCTGATCGGGCCCGAGGCCGCCGCGCACCAGGCGCGCGCCGAGGACTCGGTCGCCGGCATGATCCGCGTGATCGCCGGGCTCACGCTCGAGAACAGCGCGACGCCGCTGCTCGCGGACGGGAAGACGCTGCCGTGGTGACGCGCTAGCGCGCGTGCAGCGCGAACACCCAGACCACCCCGCCCTGCGGCACCACGGTGTCGGTGCCGCGAGCCTTGTCGATCCGGCCGAGCATCCCCTGCGCGTCGACGCCCCAGCCCGACTGCACGGCGACGTACTGCACGCCGCCGACCTCGAACGTCGTCGGCACGCCGGTGATGCCGGAGTTCGTGCGGTATTGCCAAAGCTGCTTGCCAGTCGAGGCGTCGAACGCATGGAAGTAGCGGTCGGTCGTGCCGCCCTCGAACACGACGCCGCCGGCCGTCGCGAGCACCGGACCCCAGTTCGGCGACGCGTACTCGTGCGTCCACGCGCGCTCGCGCGTCTTCACGTTCCACGCTTGGAGCTCGCCGATGTGCGTCGCGCCGGGCGCGACCGAGAAGTCGCTGTTCGTCGAGCCCGTGAACTGTTGGCCGCGGCGGTACTCGATCTCCTCGCCCTCCATCTGGCTACAGAGGTTCTCGTTCGCCGGGATATAAAGGAAGCCGGTCTTCGGGCTGTACGCGGCCGGCGGCCAGTCCTTCCCGCCCCAGAGCGACGGGCAGTAGGTCGCGAGGTGGCCGACGGCCGGCTTGTGCGACTCGTCGTAGGTCGGGCGGCCGGTCGTCGGGTCGATGCTCGTGAACACGTTCTGCTTCACGTACGCCTTCGCCGCGACGAACGAGATGCCGGACTCGGCGCGCTCGAGGAACCAGAGATAGCCATCGCGCGCGGGATGCACGAGCCCGTGCACGGTGCGCCCGTCGCGCTGCACGTCGATCAATAGCGGCGCGGACACTTCGTCCCAGTCCCACGAATCGTTCCAGTGATATTGGTGATAGCCGCGGAGCTTGCCCGTCTCGACGTCGAGCGCGAGCACCGAGCTCGTATAGAGGTTGTCGCCTGGACGCCGGTCGCCGGTCCACGGACCCGGGTTGCCCGTACCCCAGTACGTGAGCCCGAGCGCAGGATCGAAGCTGCCGGTGACCCAGACCGGCGCGCCGCCCGTCTTCCACGAGTCGCCGGGCCAAGTCTCGTGACCGGGCTCGCCCGGCCCCGGGATCGTGTAGGTCTTCCACGCCTCCTGCCCGGTCTCCGCGTCGAGCGCGACGACGAAGCCGCGGATGCCGCGCTCGCCGCCCGACACGCCGACCATGATCTTGCCGCGCACCGCGAGCGGCGCCATCGTCATGTAGTAGCCGCCGTTGTAGTCCTCGACGGCCTTGTCCCAGACCACGCGTCCGGTGCGCGCGTCGAGTGCGACGACCTTCGCGTCGGACGTCGCCATATAAAGCTTGTCGCCGTACAGCGCGACGCCGCGATTCGTCGGGTGGCCCATCCGGATGTCGGGCGGCATTCGGCGCTGGTATCTCCAGAGCAGTTCGCCAGTCGCCGCGTCGAACGCGAGCACCTGGTTGAACGGCGTCGTGACGAACATCGTGCCGTCGTTCACGATCGGCGGCGCTTGGTGGCCTTCGGCGGTGCCCGTCGACGCAGACCACACGGGCACGAGCTCCTGCACGTTGCGCGCGTTGATCTTGTCGAGCGGGCTATAGCCCCACGAGTCGTACGTACGCCGGTACATGAGCCAGTTGCGCGGCTCCGGCGAGACCAGGCGCGCGTCCGTCACGGCGCTGTAGTCGCGCGCGGGTTCGGCCGCTCGGGGTGATTGCATGAAAGACGTGAGCGCAAAGAGTCCGGCGGCGGCGCCGACCGCGGCCGCGCGCAAGCCCGACAGCGCGTGGCCTCGGCGAAGACTCTGCGACGATTCGAGCGAGCTGCTGCGAGTGAGCATCGATCCCCCTCCCCGATCTGCGCCGCGCTATTCGCCCGAGGGCGAGCCAGGCTGCGCGAAACCGACCTTGCCGACGAACGTCGCCCGGACCGCGAGCAAGCCGTCGACCACCTTGAGCGGCAGCGCCGCGAGCTGCCACGGCGCGGGACCCGACACGACGCGCGCCGCGTCGCCGGGGTCGTACTCAGACTCGTGGCACGGGCACTTGAAGTGCTGTGCCGGCGCGTTCCAGTCGGTCACGTCGCAGCCCGTGTGCGTGCAGACGCCCGAGTACGCGACGACGCCGTCGGCCGCTCGCGACCGCGTCTCGTCCGACAGCGCGTCGGCGGCGAGCCGCACTACGATCAGCTGGTTCAGGCGCGTGCCGTCGCGCACGCGCCGTGTCGCGGCGTCCATCGGAAACGCCGTGATCTGTTTTGCACCGGCCGCGACGTCGGCGAGCGCGATCGGCTGATTCGTGCGCGCGCCGAACGCGTACACGAGCACATCGCCGGGTTGTGGCGGCGCGAGCGCCTCGGGCGGCGGCTCGGCGGTTGGCTCGTCGGCTCGAACGCGCAGCGCGCGCGTGACGGCGAGCGCGCAGCACGCGCGGAGCAGCGAGCGCCGCTCCTCACTTCGCAACCGCGGGCCCCTCGGCCGTCGTGTCGAACGACGAACCCGTGAACACCTGGCGGCCGTCGGGCAGGAACACCGAGCGCGCGTTCGCGACGTGCGGCTCGTCCTTCGACAGGAAGCCGTTGATCGTGACGATCTGACCTGCGCGCAACGAGTTGCGACTCCAGCCCTGCCGCATCAGCCCGTTCGGCGGCCCGAGCTCGAAGTCCCAGTTCACGAGCGCGCCGCTCTCGTCCTTCACGTCGATGTAGATCCGCGCGTGCGGGTTCGTCCATTCGAGCTTCGTCACGGTGCCCGTCAGCATGATCGGCTTATTGCGGTCGTATTCCGCCGAGAACGAATGGTGCGCGAGCGCGGACGACGCCGCGAAGCTCAGCGCTAAACCCAAGTAGAGCCCGAGCGGGCAGTGTCTCATCGAGCGCGTCCCCCGTGGCGTCGAGGCCGCCGGCGCGGCGAGCGGAATGATAACCTGACGCGCCGTCTACGGAACGAGAGAACGAAGATGACGCGACGCTCATCGCGAGTGATCGTCGGCCTGATCCTGGTTGCCGCCACGCTGCCGTGCGCCGCGCAATGGAGCCCGCACGCGAGCGGCCATGTCCCACTCACGAAGGCCGGCTCGCCCGATCTCGACGCGCCCGCGCCCCGCACCGCGGACGGCAAGGTCGATCTCTCGGGGGTCTGGCAGAGCCCGGGCGGCGGGCTCGGCGGCGCACCGCCGCCGCCGATCGCGTTCTCCGAGGGACCGCCGGTCGCAGGCTTCCTGGACATCGCTCAGAACCTGAAGGGCGGCGCGCCGCTCAAGCCCGAGGGTACCGCGCTGCTCGAGCAGCGCCGCGCGAAGAGCGGCAAGGACAATCCCGAGGCCGCGTGTCTGCCGATGGGCATCATGCAATTTCACACCCAAGGCGCGCCGCGCAAAGTAATCCAGACACGGGACGTTGTCGTGATCCTCTACGAGGCGAGCATGGGCGTCCGGCAGATCTTCACGGACGGACGCTCGGCGCCGGGCGATGATCCTCAGCCTTGGTGGTACGGCTATTCCGTCGGCCACTGGGACGGCGACACGCTCGTCGTCGAGACGACGGGTCTTCGCGACGACGGTTGGCTCGACGTGTTCGGCACGCCACTGACGGACGCCGCGAAGATCACCGAGCGCTTCCGGCGGCCGAGCTACGGGCGGATGGAGATCGACGTCACGATCGATGACCCGAAGGTCTACACGAAGCCTTGGACCGTGCGCGTGAACCAGCGAATCATGCCGGATCAGGAGCTGCTCGAGTTCGTCTGCCTCGAGAACCAACGCTACGGCAAGCGCTGAGCGACGGTCACGTCGCGGGCAACTGGGCCGGCTTCGGCTCCGTAACCTCGCGCCCGAGCCGGCCGCGGCCCGACATCTCCGCGCCCGCGTTGCGCGGCAGCCGCCACATGAAAAGGACCGAGCTCGCGGAGATCAGCCCGACGCCGAGGAACGCGACGTAGAAGTTGTGCACGTCGGTCGCGGGCCGGTCGTTCAGCGCGCCGACGATCTGGAGCAGATAGCCGCCAATCGCGACGCCGAGGCTCAGGCTCAGCTGCTGCATCATCCCGGCGAGGCTGGTCGCGTGACCCATCCGCTTCTGGTCGACCTCGGCGTAGCTGATCGCGTTCAGGCTCGTGAACTGGAGCGAGCGGAAGAAGCCGCTCACGAGCAGCGTCGCGATGATCACGATATGCGACGTCTCGGGACGAAACAGACCGCACGCGCACAGCATCGCCGACGCGAGGATCCCGTTGACGACGAGCACGCGCCGAAATCCGACGCGGTTCAGGATCTGCGCCGCGAGCGTCTTCATGAACATCGCGCCCATTGCGGACACGAACGTGAGCAACCCGGACTGCACCGGGCTCAGGCCGAAGCCGAGCTGCAGCATCAACGGCAGCAGGAACGGCGTCGCGCCGACGCCGATCCGAAACAGCGTGCCGCCCGCGACGCCCGCGCGATAGGTCGCGAGCCGGAATAGGCCGAGGTCGAGCAGCGGATGGCGCGTGCGACGGGCGTGCACGGCGTACGCGCCGAGACCCACCAGGCCCAGAACGAGCGTCGCAGCCGCGACCTCCACCGGCACGAGATGGCGGCCGAGCGTCGAGAAGCCGAACATTGCGAACGCGAGCCCTAGCCCGGCGAGCGCGAAGCCGACCCAGTCGAGCGGCGGCGGCGGCTCGCGGATGTCCGGGATGAAGCGCTTCGCGAGCAGGATCCCGAGCACGCCGATCGGCAGGTTGATCAGGAAGATCCAACGCCAGTGGAAATACGTCGTGATGAATCCGCCGAGCGGCGGGCCGACGACGGGGCCGACGAGCGCCGGAATCGTGAGCCACGAGAGCGCCTGCACGAGCTCGCTCTTCGGCACGGTCCTGAGCAGCACGAGCCGGCCGACGGGCACCATCATCGCGCCGCCCATGCCTTGCACGAAGCGCGCCGCCACGAGCGTGCCCAGCGAGCCGCTCGCGGCGCAGCCGATCGACCCGAGCAGGAATACCGCGATCGCCCACATGAACGTCGGCCGCGCGCCGAAACGGTCTGCGACCCAGCCGCTGACCGGGATGAAGACCGCGAGTGACAGCAGGTACGCAGTGAGCGCGAGCTTCAGCGCGATCGGGTCCGTCGCGAGATCCTCGGCGATCGCGGGTAGCGAGGTCGAGAGCACGGTCGAGTCCATGTTCTCGATGAATAGAGCGCAGGCGACGATCAGCGGGAGGAGCCGGTCGTTTCTCATCAGGTCGGGCCTTGGCGAGGGCTGGCGCAGTCCATGCGTTCAGCGCATCTTAGCGCGCGTCTCTAAGCACAATCCGCAATTGCCTGCGGGCTTTCTCGACCGGTACGGTCGTGAGCACGCGGAGGGAGTCCGGTGTTCAACAAGACGTGGTGGTCGGCGGTAGCGGTTTTCGTCGGCAGCGCGCTGCTTTGTGCCGCGGGCGCGCAGGAGCCCGCTCCGGCGCCCGCGCCACGACCACGGATCGGCCTCGTGCTCGCGGGCGGCGGCGCGAAGGGCGCCGCGCACATCGGCGTCATACACGTGCTCGACGAGCTGCACATCCCGGTGGACTGCGTCGTCGGCACGAGCATGGGCGCGCTCGTCGGCGCGACGTTCGCGTCCGGCGTCTCGGCGCCCGAGCTCGAGCGCGCGGTGCTCGCGATCGACTGGAAGCGCACCGTCGGCGGGCAGGGCCAGCGCGACCGCATGCCGATCGAACGCAAGCTCACGCAGCTCACGTACTCGATCCCGCTCGAGGTCGGCTTGCAGCACGGCTCGGTCAGGCTTCCGGGCGGCTTGATCGCGACCCAAGAGATCGAGCAGTCGATCCGAACGCTCGTCGCGTCCGCGCGCTACACGCACAGCTTCGACGATCTGCCGATTCCGTTTCGTGCGATCGCGACCGACATGGTCGCCGGCGAGATGGTCGTGCTCGACGGCGGCGACCTCGCCGAGGCGATGCGCGCGAGCATGGCCCTGCCAGGTGTGTTCTCCCCGGTGGAGATGGACGGCAAGGTCCTCTCCGACGGCGGGATCACGCGTAACCTGCCGATCGACATCGCGCGCAAGCTCTGCGCGGACGTCGTGATCGCGGTCTGGATGTCCTCGCCGGCGCCGACGGCCTCCGATCTGAGCTCGTCGCTGAGCCTCGTGACGCGCTCGCTCGACGTGATGATTGCGGCGAACGAGCGCGCGCAGATCGCGAGCTTGGCCGCGGGGGACATCGGCATCGAGGTGCCGATGGGAGACATCGGCTCGGGCTCGTTCGAGCGCGTCCCCGAGGCGATCGAGCTCGGCCGCAAGGCGGCCGAGGCGCGTCGTAGCGATCTCGCGCGCTTCGCCGTTCCCGACGACGTCTACCAGGCTTGGCTCAAGAAGGTCGGCAAAGGCGAGGAGGACAAGCCCGTGCTCGCCGACGTTCGGATCGTCGGCCTTCAACGCGTGAACGTCGACTACGTCCGCGCGGAGCTCCAGCAGGTCGCGCCCGGCAAGGCCGTGAGCGCCGACGACATTGCGGGCGCCATCGAGCGAATCTACGCGCTCGGGGACTTCGAGCGCGTCGACTACGACGTCACGGGCCCGCCAGAGGCCCGCGTGCTCGTGATCACGCCCGTCGAGAAGGGATGGGGGCCGAACTTCCTGCGCTTCGACTTGGGTCTCGCGGCCAACGAGGGCGGCGACATGTTCGCGATCCTGCGCGCGGATCACGACCGCACCTGGGTCAACTCGCTCGGCGGGCATTGGCACAACGCGCTGCAAGTCGGCCGGCAATCCGTCGCGAGGACGGACTTCTACCAGCCGCTCGACGTGAGGCAGCGCTTCTTCGTGCAGCCGATCGCGCAGGCGGAAGACGACTACGAGGACATCTTCACGGACGGCGATCGCGCCGCGCGCTACATCCTGCGGCAGCGATACGGACAGGTGGATCTCGGCATGAACTTCGGCACGGTCGCGCAGCTGCGCCTCGGCGTGCGCACCGGCTCGAAAGGGGCGGAGCTCGATACCGGCGCCGCAGCGCTCCCCGAGTTCACACGCACGCCCGACACGACCGTCGAGCTGCGCGCGCTGTTCGACACGCGCGACACTCTCGCGCTGCCGACGCGCGGCATGCTCGTGAACGCGCACTACGCGCACAGCGAGACCTGGTTCGGCGGGCAATTCGATTACAGCTTGTTCGAGGCGCTCGTTGGGCGCGCGTTCGGCGTGGGCGGCGGCAACTCGCTAACGCTGCTCGCAGGCGGCGGCTATGCGCCGAGCGGCGAGCTGCCGGCGACCGAGCTGTTCAAAGTCGGCGGAATTCGCACGTTCCCGGGACTCAGGCCCGGCGAGCTGCGCGGCACGAGCTATTGGTCGGCCGGCACGCGCTACGCGTGGCGCTTGGCGGACATCCAGCCGCTATTCGGCCAGGCGCTTTACGCGGGGATCCGGCTACAGGCCACGCAGATGCGCGGCCGAGTCGACAGCCTACCCGCCGACACGCTCTACGGCATCGCGGGAACGCTCGGGGGCCGCACGCCCGTCGGGCCTTTTCTATTCTCGATCGGCTGGGTGAACGACGGCAGCTGGCAGCTGCAGTTCAGCATCGGCCGCCCGGTAGCCGAAGGCTCGCTCTTCGACGACTTGCAGTGAAGGAGCCTCGTCCGGCTCGTTTCGCTGGTTGGCATCGGCAAGACGTGTGCTCCGCAGCTCGCTATGCTGGCTCGATGACAACGATGCCTCCAAGACGCGCGCGTTCGCGGGCCCTCTTCGCGGCGGCAGCGACAACTGTTGCCTTCGTCGCGGCGGGTCGAGCCGCCGCTCATCACTCCTCGGCCGCGGTCTACGACCGCGACAGTATCGTCGAAGCCGAGGGCGACATCGTCGAGATGTCCTGGGTCAATCCACACGTGCGCTTCAAGCTGCGCAGCATCGTGCCCGGCGGACGCGAGCGCATCTGGGAAATCGAATCGAACTCAGTGAGCGTCGTGAGCCGTTTCGGCCTCGACGAGAACGTCGTGAAAGTCGGCACCCACGTGAAGCTCGCGGGCAACGTCGGCCGCGCGCGCGATGACATCTTGTGGGTGACCAATATGCTGCTGCCCGACGGGCGCGAGATCCTCTTCGGCAGCGGCATCCCCGCGCGCTGGTCGAGCCGCACTCTGGGCGAGGACACGCGCGGCGCCGTCACCGCCGACACGGCGAAGCTCGGCCTGTTCCGCGTCTGGACGAACGTCACGAGCCCGCCCGATTTCTGGAAGCAGACCTATCCGCTCACGGCCGCCGCGGCCGCGAGGCGCGCATCGTTTCGGCCGGTGCTCGACGATCCAACGAAGAACTGCACGCCGAAGGGCATGACCTATATCATGGAGCAGCCGTACCCGATCGAGATCGCGAACGACGGCGACGACATCGTGCTCAAGCTCGAGGAGTACGACACGACACGGCACGTCGCGATGACGTCCGCGCCTGATCCCTCGAAACGCAACGAGCCGCGGCTCGGGCATTCGACCGGCCGTTGGGACGGCCCGGTCCTCGTCGTCGAGACGACGGACATCGACTATCCGCACTTCGACGGGCGCGGCATTCCGCTTGCGCGCGGCGCGCGCGTCGAGGAGCGTTTCACGC
>Ga0326731_1000149_pt1 | contig 18141 bp, 15 predicted proteins | sample MHFSIPfraction_FD_207645 | JGI IMG/M metagenome (GOLD analysis project Ga0326731, IMG submission 207645) | Lab enriched peat soil microbial communities from Michigan Hollow, Ithaca, NY, United States - MHF9FY SIP fraction | ecosystem: Environmental > Terrestrial > Soil > Wetlands > Peat | place...
CGTCGTGACGGCCGGTCATGGAAGGCTCGAGCCCAAAAGTGCCGAAAGGCTACCACACGGCCGCGCCGGAGCCCCCGCCCAAGCACGTCGCGACGCGCGGCTGCGCTACAATTCGCGCTCGGACTGGCCGCGCGCCGGGGGCGCAAAGCCGACCAACCTTCGATGTCATCCACCTCACGCACCGTCCGCGCCAACATCGTCTTCGCCGAAAAGGACCAGGCGCTGCGCGAGGACGTGCACCGGCTCGGCGAGCTCGTCGGCGAGATCGTCCGCGAGCAGGGCGGCGAGGCGCTGTTCGACCTCGTCGAGACCGCGCGCCGCGCGGCGATCGCGCGCCGCGAGGGCGATCCGAGCGCCTACGCGGAATTGAAGACCTTGCTCTCGGCGCTCGCGCCGAGCACCGCGCGCGACTTCATCCGCGCGTTCTCGACCTACTTTCAGATGGTGAACACGGCCGAGAAGGTTCATCGGCTGCGGCGCCGCCGCGCGTATCTGCGCGACTCGAAGACACCCCAGCCTTACAGCTTTCTAGACATCCTCCAGCGGCTCAAAGCCGAGGGCGTCGACGCGGACGAGGTCGAGCGGCTGCTCGAGCGCATCTCGGTCGAGCCGGTCTTTACCGCGCTGCCGACCGAGGTCACCCGTCGCACGCTGCTGCGCAAGGAGCAGAGCATCGCGCGGCGCCTCGTGCGGATGATGGATCCGTATCTCACGCCCGACGAGCTCGGCGCGATGCTCGGCCAGATTCGCCAGGACATGACGACGGGTTGGCAAACCGCCGAGCACCCGGACGAAGGCATTCGGCTGCGCGACGAGGCCGAGCACGTGCTGTTCTTCTTGACCGACGTGCTCTACCGAATGGTGCCGCCGTTCTACGAGAACCTCGAGAGCGCGCTCGCCGCGACGTTCCCTGAACGTGGCCTGCAAGTCCGAGTGCCGACGATCGTGAAGTTCGGAAGCTGGGTTGGCGGCGACATGGATGGCAATCCGCATGTCACCGCCAAGAGCATCCGCGAGACGCTCGCGCGCCACCGCGCGCTCGCGCTCGAGCACTACCATCGCGAGTGCCAAGATCTCGCGGGCCACCTGAGCCAAAGCGCGACCCGTGTCGGCGTCGCGGAAGAGCTCCAGCGGCGGACCCAGGTCTACGCGGGCCATTTCCAAGAGGCCGCGAGCTCACTGCCGGCGCGTCACCGGCGCATGCCGTACCGCGCCTTCCTGAGGCTCGTCGGCGCACGCCTTCAGGCCACGTATCACGACGCGGCGTTCCCGTACGAATCTGCCGACGAGCTCGTCGCCGATCTCGAGCTGATCGCCGACAGCCTGCGCGCGAACCGGGGTCGCCACGCGGGGCTCTTCGGTGTGCGGCGGCTGCTGCGCCGCGTGCGGACGTTCGGCTTCTGCCTCGCGGCGCTCGACATCCGTCAGAACGCGCTCGTGCACCGGCGCGTGATCGGCGAGGCGTTGCAAGAGAGCGACTGGCTCGCGCTCGACGACGCCGAGCGCGCGCGCCGCCTCACCGAGGCGCTCGAACGGCGCGAGTCGCCGCTCGGCGCGCTATCGACCGAAGGGCGCCGCACGCTCGCGATCTTCCAGACGATCGCGCATTGCCGGCGCAAGTACGGGCGCGACGCGATCGGGGTGTACATCGTGAGCATGGCCCACGGCGCCGACGACGTGCTCTCGGTGCTCCTGCTCGCGAAATGGGGGCACCTCGGGCCGAAGGGCGCGGTCGTGCCGCTCGACATCGCGCCGCTGTTCGAGACCGTCGAGGACGTCGCACGCGCGCCCGAGATCATGGACAAGCTGCTCGCCGACCCGCGTTATCGCGAGCACCTGCGCGGGCGCGGCAACGCCCAAGTCGTGATGCTCGGCTATGCAGACAGCCATCGCGACGGCGGCTTCGCCGCAGCGCGCTGGAGCCTCCACGAGGCGCAGGAGGCGCTCGTGAAGACCGCCGCGCACCACGGCGTCGAGCTCACGCTGTTCCATGGCCGGGGCGCGACGGTGAGCCGCAGCGCGGGGCACTTGTACGAAGCCGTGCTCGCCGCGCCGCACGGCGCGATCGCGGGCCGGCTGCGGATGACCGAGCAGGGCGAGTCGATGAACTCGAAGTACGGCCTGCGCGGCATCGCGATGCGCAGCCTCGAGCAAACGGTGTCGTCGGTGCTGCTCGTGACGGCGCGGCCGCCGCCGACGAGTCCGGCCGAGCCGCGCTGGCACGCGATCATGAACGACCTCTCGCGTGCGAGCCGCGGCGCGTATCAGAGCCTGCTGTACGAGTCGGGCGACTTCATGAGCTACTTCCGCGCCGCGACGCCGATCGACGTGATCGAGCGAATCGGCAGCACGTCGGAGCGCGCGGAGCACCTCGGGGAGTCGAGCGACGAGCCGAGCGCCGCGCTCTGGGTCTTCGCGTGGCTCCAGAACCGCTGTCTCCTGCCGAGCTGGTTCGGCGTCGGGACGGGCCTCAAGGTCGCGTTCGACAAGCACGGCGAGCCGGCGCTGATCGAGATGTTCGAGCAGTGGCCGTTCTTCCACGTGCTGCTCGCCGACGTGAGCATCGCACTCGCGAAAGCCGATCTCGACATCGCGGCGCTGTACTCGCAGCTCGCGGGTCAGTTGCACGAGCGGTTCTTCCCGGTGATCCGCAGCGAGTACAAGAGTTGCGTCGATTTCGTGCTCAAGCTCACGCGTCAACGCGAGCTGCTCGAGGCTTCGAGGATCCTGCGGCGCGCGATTCGGCTGCGCAATCCGTACGTCGATCCGATCAGCTTCCTGCAAGTCGACATGCTCGAGCGCTGGCGCGCCGGCGGCCGACAGAACGACGCGGTGCTCCAGGCGCTGACCGCGAGCATCCACGGCATCGCGCACGCGATGCAGACGACGGGCTGAGCGCGCTGCTTAAGTCCCGACGAGCCGGCCGCTCTCGAGCTCGATCAGACGATCGCAGCGCCGCGCGGCGTCCAGGTCGTGCGTGACGAGCACGAGCGTCGTGCCTTTCGCAGAGTTCATGTCGAACAATAGATTCAGGATCCGCGCGCCGGTCTTGTTGTCCAAGTTGCCGGTCGGCTCGTCCGCGAACAGCAGCGACGGGCCCGCGACGAACGCGCGCGCGATCGCGACTCGCTGTTTCTCGCCGCCCGACAGCTGCCTCGGATAGTGACGCAGGCGCTGCTCGAGCCCGACGTCGGTCAGCGCTTGGCGCGCGCGCGCCGCCGCATTCGGCGAGCCGCTGAGCTCGATCGGCAACATCACGTTCTCGATGGCCGTGAGCGCGGGCAGGAGGTGAAACGACTGGAACACGAATCCGACCTCGCGATTGCGCACGCTCGCGCGGCCGTCCTCGTCGAGCGCCGTGAGCTCGGCGCCGTTCAACCAGACCTGCCCCGAGCTCGGCTCGTCGAGCCCCGCGAGCAGTGCAAGCAGCGTCGACTTGCCGGAGCCCGAAGGGCCGACGATCGCGGTGGTCGAGCCGCGTCCGACGTCGAACGTCACGTCGTCGAGGATGGTCAGCTCGCCCTCCGGGCTGCTAACCTTTTTCGTCAGCCCTCGGGCTCGTAATACGAACTCACCGCCGCTCATGCTCGAACGCCTCAAAGTGCTCATTCCGCTCGCCGTCTTGTTCGTGTCGGCGAGCGCGTCTGCCGCGCAGACGATCGTCGTCGTGGGCGATTCTTTGAGCAGCGGCTATGGGCTCACCGCCGAGCAATCGTGGGTCGCGATGCTTAGGGAACGCCTCGACGCAGAAGCGTACGGTTATGAGGTCGTGAACGCCAGCATCGCCGGCGACACGTCGGCCGGCGGGCTCGCGAGGCTGCCGCGGCTGCTCAAAGAGCACTCGCCCGAGGTCGTCGTGATCGAGCTCGGCGGCAACGACGGCCTGCGCGGCCAGCCGGTCGACACGCTGCGCGCGAATCTCGCGAAGATGATCGAGCTCAGCCAGCAGCGCGGCGCGCGCGTGCTGCTCGCGGGCATGCAGATTCCGCCGAACTACGGCCCGGCGTATATGCAATCATTCGCGGCCGTGTATACGGAGCTCTCGATGCGCTATCACGTCGCGCTCGTCGACTTTTTGCTCGCGGGCGTTGCGCTGCATCCGGAGCTCATGCAAGCCGACGGAATCCACGCGAACGCGGCCGGCCAAAAGATCGTGTTCGACAACGTCTGGCGCGTGCTCCCCGGCGTCTTGCACGCGCGATGACGGACAAGCCTTGGCTCCGTGCGTATCCGCCCGGAGTGCCCGCCGAGATCGATCCCGACCGTTACCCGTCGCTCTGCGACCTCCTCGACGCGAGCTTCGCGCGCTACGCGGCGGCACCCGCGTTCTCGAATCTCGGCACTACGCTGACGTTCGCAGAGGTCGATCAGCTGAGCCGAGCGTTCGCGGCGTACCTGCAGTCGCTTCCGGGCGTCGAGAAGGGCGAGCGCGTCGCCGTGATGCTGCCGAACACGTTGCAGTCCCCGGTCGCATTGTTCGGGGCTCTGCGTGCCGGGCTCGTCGTCGTGAACGTGAACCCGATGTATACGATCCCCGAGCTCGAGCACCAGCTCGCAGACAGCGGTGCGCGCGTGATCCTCGTGCTCGAGAACTTCGCCGGCACCGTGCAGCACGCGCTCGCGAATACGCAGGTGCGGCACGTGCTCGTCTCGAAGGTCGGCGATCACCTGCCGTGGCCGAAGCGCGCGATCGTGAACTTCGTCGTGAAGCACGTGCAGCGGCGCGTGCCGATTTCGCATATCCCGAACGCGATCGCATACCGCGACGCGCTCGCGCGCGGTGCACGCCTGCCTTTTCGGCGGCCCGAGGTTCGCGGCGCCGACGTCGCGTTCCTCCAGTACACGGGCGGCACGACCGGGCGCGCGAAGGGTGCGATGCTCACGCATCGGAACCTCGTCGCGAACACGTTGCAATGCGCGGCGTGGGTCGCGCCGTTCTACGACGCGAGCGCGGGCGTCGCGATCACGCCGTTGCCGATCTATCACGTCTACTCGCTCACGGCGAACGTGCTGTGCTTCATGGAGGTCGGCGCGCAGAACGTCTTGATCACCGACCCGCGCGATCTGCCCGCGCTGGTGAAGCTCTTCCGGGGCACGCGGGTCGCATACATGACCGCGGTGAACACGCTGTTCAACGCGCTGCTCAACACGCCCGGCTTCGCGGAGCTCGACTTCGGCTCGCTGCGCGTTTGCATGGGCGGCGGCATGGCCGTGCAACGCGACGTCGCGCAACGCTGGCAGGAAGTCACCGGAATCCCGATCGCACAGGGTTACGGCCTCACAGAGGCGTCGCCCGTGGTATCGGGCAACCCATTGAATCTCAAGAGCTTCAACGGCTCGGTCGGCGTGCCGTTCCCGTCGACCGAGGTCGAGATCTGCGACGAGTCGGGCCACGCGCTCGGGCTCGGCGACGTCGGCGAGATCTGCGTGCGCGGCCCGCAGGTGATGGCGGGTTACTGGGGACGGCCCGACGAAACGGCCCTCGTGATGCTGGAAGGCGGTTGGCTTCGCACCGGCGACGTCGGCCACATCGACGCGGCCGGCTACCTCTTCATCGAAGACCGGAAGAAGGATGTGATCGTCGTGTCCGGCTTCAAGGTCTACCCGAACGAGATCGAGGACGTTGCCGCGACGCAGCGCGGCGTGCGCGAGGTCGCGGCCGTCGGCGTGCCGGACAAGCAATCGGGCGAGGCCGTGAAGCTGTTCATCGTGCGCAGCGACCCGAAGCTCACGGAGGCCGAAGTGATCGCGCACGCTCGCGCGAACCTCACGGGCTACAAGGTGCCTCGCCACGTCGAGTTCCTCGACGAGCTGCCGAAGAGCAACGTGGGCAAGGTGTTGCGCCGCGCGCTCAAAGCTCGCGTCTGACCGGCGACGGGTCTCAGCCGAGCAGACGCCAGCCGAGATAGAGCAGGAGCCCGACGAGACCGCCGACGACCGTGCCGTTCACGCGGATGAACTGCAGGTCCGTGCCGATCGCGAGCTCGATCCTGCGCGACGTCGCGCCCGGGTCCCACTGCTCGATCGTCTCCGACACGATCTCGCTCAAAGGGTCGCGGTAGTTCTCGACGAGATAGAGCAGCACCTGCTCGAGCCACGCGTTGAGCCTGGCGGCCACGGCCGGCTCGCTCGCGAGCGCGGTGCCGATCCCGCGGATCTCGCGCTCGACGCCGAGCCGCAGCGTCGAACGCGGGTCCGCGAGAGCGCCGTGCAGATCGGTGTCGAGCCGCTGCCAAAGATCGTGTGCGTACGCGCGAACCGCGGGGTGCTCGATCACCTCGGTTTGCAGCGCGCGGCTCCGCGCCGCGAGCGCGGGGTCGTGCGCGAGCGAGTCCTTGAGCGACTTGAGGGCATCGGCTATCTCCGTGCGCGCGGGATGACGCGGATCGTTCGCGATCGCGTCGAGGATCTGCTCGAGCCCGCCGACGAGGTCGTCGAAGATCTGCTGATCGACGAACTTCGGCAGCCACCACGGGCTGCGCTCGTGGATTCGCACGCGGATCATCACGCGCTGACTCTCGAGCTGCGCGCGCGCGAGCTCGACGAGCTTGTCGATCAACGTCTGCGCGTGTGCGCCGGACAGCAGCACCTCGAGCAGCGCGGCGAAACCCGAGCTCACGGGCACCGCGTCGAACGCGCCGCGCAGGATCGTGCCGAGCCCGTTGCGAAGCTCGTTGCCGTCGCTCGCGCGCAGCAGCCAGTCGAGCGCGGCGCCCAAGTCGCGCGTCACGCGCGCGGCGTTCTCGTCCTTCGAGAGCCACGCGCCGAGCCGCACCGCGAGGTCTGCGCGCGCGAGACGCCGCTCGACCGCCTCGCGCACCAGGAAGTTGTCCCGGATGAAGCGCGCGAGCGCGCGGCCGATCTCGTCCTTGCGAGTCGGCACGATCGCGGTATGCGGGATCGGCAGGCCGAGCGGCCGGCGAAAGAGCGCGGTCACGGCGAACCAGTCCGCGAGCCCGCCAATCAGCGCGGCCTCCGCGAACGCGCGCACCGCGCCGAGCCACGGCCAGCGATCGAGCAATGCGTTCGCGGCGAGCAGCGCGATCACCATCGCGACGAGCAGCGCGGTCGCGAGCACGCGCATGCGGCGGAGCCGGACTCGCGCCTCGAGGTCCGGAGAAGGTGCGGGTCCGAGCGCGGGCTCGTTCATCCGAACAGAGCGGCGATCTCTTCCTGGATCGAGAGAGCGGCACGGCGCGGGTCGGCCGCGTCGCGGATCGGACGCCCGACGACGACATGGTCGGCGCCGGCCGAAAACGCGCGCGTCGGCGTGACGACACGGCGCTGGTCGTCGCCGCCCTTCGCGTCGGCGGGCCGGATGCCGGGCGTCACGATCAACGGCCCTGCGCCGAGCGTCGCGCGTAGACGTGCGGCCTCGAGGCCGGATGCAATCACGCCGTCGGCGCCCGCGGCGACGGCCCGCGTCGCGCGTTGCTCGACGAACGCGTCGAGCGGCACCTCGACGCCCATGTCCTTGAGGTCGCTCGGTGCGACGCTCGTGAGCACCGTCACCGCGAGAATCTTGAGCCGCTCGCCCTTGGCCGTAGCGGCGGCCTCGACGACGCCGCGGTCGCCGTGCACCGTGAGAAACGACGCGCCCGAGCGCGCGAGCTGGCGCACGGCGGCGCCCACGGTCGCCGGGATGTCATAGAGCTTCCAGTCCGCGAACACCTTGTTGCCGCGCTCGACGAGCCACGCGAGCAGCTCGAAGTAATGCGCGGACGCCGCGAGCTCGAGCCCGATCTTGTAGAACGAGACTGCGTCGCCGAGCGTGCCGACGAGCTTCTTCGCGGCGGCGAGGTCCGGCACGTCGAGCGCGAAGATCAACCGGTCGCGGGTCGGGATCTTGGGTTGGGTTGCGGCGGGCACGTGCAAAGTCTAGCAGAGCCGCGCGCCCGGCCTTGCCCGCCCTGCGCCGAGTTTCATGATCGCCGCGGCCTGTGCGCGCTACGAATCCGGCTCAGAGCCTCGCGCGCAGCGCGTCGCGCGTTTGCAGAGCGAAGCGGTCCGTCATGCCCGCGATGTAGTCGGCGACGACGCGCGCCGCGGCGGCTTCGTCGCCGCGTCCGGCCGCGGCGCGCGCGCGATCCGCGTGCTCCTCGGGCATCAACGCGTAGTCGGCCGACAGCATCTCGAACAGCCAGCGCACGGTCTCCTGCGCCTGCTCGGTCATCAGCCTTACGTGCGGATGGGCGTAGAGCTCGGCGCGCAGGAACTTCTTGAGCGCGTGCTGCGCGTCGTGCAGCGCGGGCGGGAAGCGGATCAGAGGCTGCGCGAGCGCGCGCACGGCTTCGATGTCGCGCGGCGCCGCCGCGGCGATCGCCTCCGCGCTCGACTCGATCAAGCCCGAGACCATATGACTGATCATTCGGCGCACGGTCTCGCTGCCGAGACGCTGCGGCTTGAGCGCCGAATGGCGCTGCTCGACCCAACGCATGTGCTCCGCGAAGAACGGCAGCTCCTCGAGCTGCTCGAGCGTGATCAGCCCCGAGCGCAGTCCGTCGTCGACGTCGTGATTGTTGTATGCGATCTCGTCGGCGAGATTCGCGAGCTGCGCTTCGAGTCCCGGCTGCCGGCGCTCGAGGAAGCGTGCGCCGACGTCGCCGAGCCCGCGCGCGTTCTTGAGCGAGCAATGCTTCAGGATCCCCTCGCGCGTCTCGAAGGTGAGATTCAACCCGCGGAAGCTCGCGTAGCGCTCCTCGAGCTCGTCGACCACGCGCAGCGACTGCAAGTTGTGCTCGAAGCCGCCGTACTCGCGCATGCAGGCGTCGAGCGCGTCCTGACCCGCGTGCCCGAACGGCGTGTGACCGAGATCGTGCGCGAGGCTGATCGCCTCGACGAGGTCCTCGTTCAGCGACAGCGCGCGCGCGACGGTGCGCGCGATCTGCGCGACCTCGAGCGAGTGCGTGAGGCGCGTGCGATAGAGGTCGCCCTCGTAGTTCACGAATACCTGTGTCTTGTAGACGAGGCGCCGGAACGCGGTCGAGTGGATCACGCGGTCGCGGTCGCGCTGGAACTGTGTGCGATATGGGGGCGGGTCTTCGACGTGGCGCCGGCCGCGCGAGGTCGACGAGTGCGCCGCGTACGGTCCGAGCTCGCGGCCGGACTCGAGCGGCGTCGCGATCATCGCGACGCGGCCGCGATCACCGCGCGCAGCAAAGAACGCTCCGGGGCGGGCGCGACGACCGCGCGGCCGAGCCGCTCGACCAGTATCAACTTGACGCCCTTGCTATCGGCCTTCTTGTCGAGCTGCATGCGATCGAGCACGCGGTCGGGATCGATGCCGGCGGCCGCTACAGGTAAGCCCGCGCTCGCGAGCAGCGCCTCGATGCGCTCGCACTCGGGTGCGTCGATCCAACCCATGGCTGCCGAGGTGCGGGCGGCGAGCACGATGCCGAGCGCGACGGCCTCGCCGTGCAGCCAGCGCTCGTACCCGCCGATCGCCTCGAGCGCGTGGCCGAACGTGTGCCCGAGGTTGAGCAGGGCGCGCCGCCCGTGCTCGCGCTCGTCCTCGGCGACGATCGCGGCTTTGATCTCGCAGCTGCGGCGGATCGCGTAGGCGAGCGCCGCCGCGTCGAGCGCGCGGAGCTTGGCTATAGCGCTCTCGAGCCAAGCGAAGAACTCCGCGTCGACGATCACGCCGTACTTGATCACCTCCGCGAGCCCGGCCGCGAGCTCGCGCGGCGAAAGCGTCTTGAGCGTATCCGTGTCGGCGAGCACCGCTATCGGCTGGTGGAACGCGCCGATCATGTTCTTGGCGCGCGGATGGTTGACCGCCGTCTTGCCGCCGACCGACGAGTCGACCTGCGCGAGCAGCGTCGTCGGCACCTGCACGAAGTCGACGCCGCGTTGGAAGCTCGCGGCGGCGTACCCCGTGACGTCCCCGACCACGCCGCCGCCGAGCGCGACGAGGCAGCAGTCGCGGTGAAAGCGCGAGTCGACGAGCCGGTCGATGATCGACGCGAACGTCGCGAGCGTCTTGTGCCGCTCGCCGTCCGGGAGGACGAGCGTCTGCACGTCACGGTCCCCGAGCGCCGTGCGCGCCGCGCCCAAGTAGAGCGGCGCGACGACCTCGTTGCTGACGATCAGGATCTGTTTCGCGGCGGTCGAGTAGAGCGCCGAGTCGGCGATCAGGCCGGGCCCGATGTGAATCGGATAGCTGCGCGCTCCGAGCGCGACCGTAAGGCTGTCCACGGCGCGAAGGTTCGCAGGCGTTCCCGGTTTTTGCACCGGCCCGGTTTTTGTAATGATACTAGTCGCTTGCGTTCAGCGCGGCCCGCACGTCCGACGCCACGGCCGCAACCTGCCGTCCCGTCGTGTCGACCCGGATGTCGGCGATCGATTCGTAGAGCGGCCGGCGGATCGACATCAGGCCCTCGAGAATCGCGCGCGGATCGCCCCCCTTGAGCAGCGGGCGATTGCGCGACGGTTGAGTGCGCTTGAGCTGCGCGTCGACCGTCGCCTCGAGATAGACGACCGTGCCGGTGGCCGCGAGCAGCTCGCGATTCTTGGGATCGAGCACCGCGCCGCCGCCGGTCGCGACGACCACGCTGTCGAGCGCCGTGACCGCAGCGATCACGTCGCGCTCGCGCTCGCGAAAACGCGCCTCGCCCTCCTTCTCGAAGATATACGGGATGTCGACGCCGCAGCGGCGCTCGATCTCGGCGTCGCTGTCGACGAACTGCTTGTCGAGCAACGCCGCGAGGCGCTTGCCGACCGCGGTCTTGCCCGAGCCCATGGGGCCGATCAGATAGACGTTCGTGCGCCGCGTCGCCACGGCGACAGTCTAGCGGTTGTCCGCGCGCACCCGCAGCCGGCCAAAAAAGAGAAGGCCGGCACTCAGGCCGGCCTTCGTCGTTGGCGCTTAGGTGCGCGCGGTCGTTACGGACCGTCGGGCGGCGGCGGCGTCGCGCAATTTTGGTCGCTGCCGAAAGGACTGACCAGGCCGGGCGGCGTGGCGCTTTGGCTCGTGAAGTCGGTCGTCGAGCCGTCCGGCACGAACACCGTCGTTTCGGAGAACTCCGTACCTTGCACCGTGAGCTTCGCGGTCAGCGTGACCTCGAGCCAATAGGCGTACGCCTGCGGGTAGTACACCCAGAACAGCGCGAAGCCGTTCTTGTCGGTCGTGGCCGTGTTGGCCGTTCCCACGTCCGGCACGACGGTCAGAATGTTACCCGCCTCGATCTTGCTGTTACCGTTCAGATCCTCACCCGGATCGAGCACGCCGTTGTGATTGACGTCCTCGTCGGGGCAGCCGGCGGCCGGGACGTGCGGCGTACCCCAAAACGCCGGCGGGCCCTGCGCGAACACACGCGTGCCTTCCCAGTAGCGCCTCGACAGGATGCTCAGCTGCACGTCGGCGCCGCTCACGCCGTTGCCTTGCGAGTCGGTGACCTGGACCGCCCACTGCGTGCGGTACTGCGCTTGGTTCGGCTCCTCGATCTCATTGCCGGTGCCGAAGCTCACGAATACCTGCCGTTGCCCGACCGTGATTTGCGCGAAGTCGGTCACGGCGGTGCCCTGCACGGTCGCATCGACACGCACGCCGTTCGCGGCGCTCGTCGAGTTGCTCGCGTTGTAGAACGTCTTCGCCTGTCCCTGGGTGTTCGTGACGGCTTGCGCGACGGACAGCGATCCGCCGGTCACGTCGGTCAGCACGAAGTTCACGGTCTGGTTTTTTACGAAGTTGCCGGCCGCGTCGCGAACGGTGGCCGTCAGCGCGCTCTGCGAGTTCGTCGTGATCACGAACGGAGCCGCCTGCAAATCGAGCGACGCGGGTGTAATTGCGACGAACTCGATGTTCAGCTGGATGCTCGTGCCGTCGGTGTTCGTCGCGGTAACTACTCCGGGACCCGCATTGTTCGCGGTTACCGTGATCGTCGCGTCGCCCGACGCGTTCGTGTTCGCGGTCCCCGCGCTCAGCGTGCCGCGTGTCGTCGAGAACGTGATCGCCGAGTTCGCAACCGGCGCATTGTTCTTCTTCCAGTTCACGGTGACGGACACGGGAGAGCCGATCGCGACTTCCGTGTTAGCTGCCGGCGCCGTGAAGGCGAACGCGTCCGCCGAGACGTTCACGCTGATGGGCGTTTGTATGCCCAGCGCGCTCGCGGTCAGCGTGTCCACGCCGTTGTTGTTCGCGGTCAAGTTGAACGATGCGCTGCCGGTGGCATCCGTGAAGATCGGCGTCTGCGAGATGCCGTTGCTCTTCGACGACGTGATCGTCACGGCTTTGTTCGCGATGCCCGCGCCGCCGGCGCTCGTGAGCACGACGTTGTACTTACCGGTGCTGCCGGTCGGCAGCGCGGTCGGGCCGTTGAGCCCGAGTGCTGTGCCCGTGACGTTCACCGTGACGGTGCTCTGCGCGCTACCGCTCATGCCCGTGACCGTGATCGCGCGATTCGTCGGGTCGCCCGCGGTGCTCAGCGTGGCGGTCAGCACGCCGTTGTCGTCCGTCGTCGCGGGTTGCGTGACGACGAGCGCGCCCGAGGACGCTGTGAACAGCACGGACTGGCCCGAGATCACATTGTTGCTCGCGTCACGGACCAAGGCCGTGATCGTCGCGTTCGCGGAGCCGTCCGACGGCATCTGCGGGCTCGAGGTCAGCAGCGTGAGGGTCGCCGCGGAGCTGGGACCACCCGTGGTGCCGCCGGGGTTCGTGATCGAATTGTCGCTCCCGCTGCACGCGCACAGCGCGAGCGTCGCGGCCGCCAACAGCCAATGCTTCAACGTTTGCATAGTCCCTGATCCTTTAAGCTAGAGACGTCCGTAATCCCCTGCGCGTCACTCGATCCGCGCACCTTCGCGCAGGATCTTCGGCGTGACGAAGATCAGCAGTTCGGCATTGTTGTTGATGTTGCTGCGGCTGCGGAACAGATACCCCAATCCCGGAATGTCGCCGAGCACCGGGACCTTGTTGATCGTCTCGCGGAGCTCGGTCTCGTAGATGCCGCCGAGCACGACGGTCTGGCCGTCGTTCACGACCACGGAGGTCGTGACCGAGCGTGTGTCGATGCTCGGCACCTGGCCGCCCGTCGCGCTCTGGACGACTTGGCCGACGGAGTCCTTCGTGACGAGCAGATCCATGATGATCCGGTCGTCGGGCGTGATCTGCGGCGTGACCGTGAGGCTCAGCACGGCCTCCTTGAATTGCGTCGTCGTCGCGCCGCTCGAGGACGATTCCTGGTACGGAATCTCGACACCCTGGCGGATGCGTGCCTCGTGCTGGTTGGTCGCGATCACGCGCGGCGTGGACACGATCTTGCCGTTGCCTTCGGCCTGCAACGCCGTCAGCTCGAGGTCGACGAGATAGTCGGAGTCGAGGATCGCGAGCGCGAACGACCCGGCCGGGTTCGCGACCGGCAGGTTCACGTTGTAGCGCTGACCGATCGGCGGCAGCGCGACCGGGAACGGCGTGCCGTTGTTGTTGATGTTGTTGACGCCCGAAGTGACGATCTGGTCCGAGCCGGTGCCCGTGCCCGTCATCGACAGCAAGCCGTTCGTGGTATTGCTCTTGACGACCGTCGCGCCGAAGCGCACGCCGAGGTCGCGCCGGTAGTCGTCATTGACGATCACGACGCGCGTCTCGATCGACACCTGGCGCACGGGGATGTCGAGCGTCTGCACGAGCCGGCGGATGTTCTCGAGGTTACGTGACGTGTCGGTCACGAGCAGCGTGTTGGTGCGCACGTCGATCGCGACGCTGCCGCGCTCGGAGAGCAGGGCCGCTTTCGAGCTCGCCGCAGCTGCGGCCGAGGCGCCGGCGCCGCCGGCGCTTGAGCTGCCGCCGGTCGCGCTGCCGCCGCGAATCAGCGTCGCGAGGTCGGAAGCCTTCGCATAGTTCACCTGGATGAACTCGGAGCGGATCGGCTCGAGCGTCTGCAGCGCCTTCTGCGCCTGGAGGTCGGCCTGCTCGCGCGCCGTGATCTCCTCGGCCGGCGCGACGATGATCACGTTGCCGTTGCGACGCATGTCGAGACCCTTGGTCGTCATCACGATGTCGAGGGCCTGGTCCCACGGGACGTTCTGCAAGCGCAACGTGACGCTGCCCATGACCGTGTCGCTGACCACGATGTTGAGGCCGCTGAAGTCGGCGATGAGCTGGAGCACCGCCCGCGTCTCGAGGTCCTGGAAGTTCAGCGTGAGCCGCTCGCCCGTGTACTCACGGTTCTGGTTGTAGACGCCCGAGGTCGCCGCTGCGGACTTGGGCGCCGGCGGCTTGAGCTCGAGGGTGAACAGATTGTCCGTCTGATACGCGACTTGGTCGTACTCGGTCGCCGCGGTCACGACGAGCCGAGCGTTGCGACTCGCGCGCAGCGCGTCGACCGTCAGCACGGGCGTCGCGAAGTCGGTGACGTCGAGCCGCTTCATGAGCTCGTTCGGAATCGCGGTGTCTTGGAAGTCGACGACGACGCGGCCGCCTTCCTCGCGCACGTCGACGGTCGTGTGCGGGTCGTTGAGCTCGACGACGACCTGACCGGCCCCGTCGGTTCCGCGGCGGAAATCGATGTTGCGAATCGAGCGCTGGGCAGGCGCTTGCGTGCCGCCGGCGCCGCCCGCGGGCGCCGCGCTCGGCGCCGGCTGTGCCGCGAACGACGGCTGCGGCGCGCCGCCCGGAGCTTGGCCGAGCGTCACGTAGACGCTGTCGCCTTGGACGCGCGTCTGATACGGCACCATGCTGCTCAGGTTGAAGACGATGCGCGTGCGGCCGTTGGCCTCGGCCGCGAGAATCGACGTGAGCGGCCCCGCGTTCACGTCGCGACGGCGATTGGCGAGAGCCAGCGCGGTATTCGGCAGGTCGATAGAGATGCGCGCCGGGTTCTCGATCGTGAAGGTCATCGGCTCTGGCGCAGTGCCGTTCGTGCGCAGGCGCAGCTCGAGCTGCTGCCCGGGCAGAGGCTGCACGTCGATCGCTTCGAGCCGCAGGTCTTGCGCGCGCGCCGCCGACATCGACATGGCGAGCGCGAGAGCCCACGCGGCGGCTGCCATGACCTGGCCGAGCCACGATGAGATCTTCCCGCTTCGAACGGGCGCTGACTTGAGCATACGATTCACTCCCTAAACTCCCCTGCGCTTACTTGCCGGCGGCCAGAGCGATCTTCGCGGGTCTTTCCAAATACCCGCCGAGACCGTCGGAAATGATTTCCACCAAGCGAATCTCCGAATCGGTAATCGAGACGACGCGGCCGTAGTTCTGGCCGAGGTGATTGCCGACCGTTACGCGGTGCACGAGACCGTCGGCCGTCTGCACGAGCCCGAAGCTCGCGCGCTTGTCGGCCAAGGTCCCGACCATGTGCATGGTGTCGAGCGGAAACTGCTCGAGGAATTCGCGCGGCCGGTTCGGATCCGGTCCAGTGACAGCGTTTGGATCGGTGCTGACGCGGCGCTGCGGCGCCTCGGCGACGAACGGCGAGCGCCGATCGCCGGGCTCGTAAGCGAAAGTGGGCGCCGGATGCACCGTCGGCAACGCGTCGATGCGTCCGCCCGGCCGAGCCTTGACCTCATCGATATACGTGCGCAGATCTTGGTTGCTGCGGCCGCAAGCGCTCAAGGCGAGCAGAACGGCGGTCACCGCGAGCGTGCGCGTCAAAACAGCTTTGCGCCCAACCATCACTTCGCCTCCGCTCCCTGCTCGTCCAGATAGCGATAAGTCTTGGCCGTCACGTCGAGCGTGAGGCTGGTCGTCGAATCCTTCTCGGCCGGCTTAATGTCGATGTCATGTAAAGTCACAATGCGCGGCAGCGCAGCGATGCCGCTCACAAATTTGCCGAGCTCGTGGTAGCTGCCGGTGTAGCGAAGCTTGATCGGCAGCTCCGCATAGAAGTCCTTTTGCACCTCGCCGGTCGGCTGGAATAGCTTCTCCTCGAGGCCCGCGCCGAGTCCCGTCTGCGAGATGTCGACGAGCAGGCTCGGCACTTCGGTCTTGCCAGGAAGCTGGCGCAGCATCGCGCCGAAGTCGCGCTCGATCTCGGCGAGCTGGGTGCGATACGCATCGAAGTTCGCGGCCTTGCGTTGGCGATCCTCGAAGGCGGCTCTTAGCTCGGTCTCTTGTCGCTTCGCGCGGTCGAGCGCCGGCATATCGGAGCTCCAGACGAAGAAGTAGATGCCGGACGCGATCACGGCGACGAACGCGATCGCCACCGCGACAATCCTGAACGGCAACGGCCAACGACCCGGGTCGTTGGTGTCGAGAGCGCGAAGATCGTCGATGATGCTCATTTCGCAGGCCCTCTCGGCTTCGCGTTAGCCTGTTTGACGTCGCTCGGCTTCGGGTTGCTCGGCTTGGCGTCGCCCTTCGCGTCGTCCTCGTTCGTGGTCGCGACCTGTTGCGCGAACAGTTTGAACTGGGACTGATGCTCAGGGCCGCTCGCTACGGTCTGGACCACATCGAGGCCCGGATTGCTGAGCCAGTCGGACGCGTCGATATTGCGCATCAGCGTCGAGACGCGCGTGCTCGATTGCGCCATGCCCTGCAGCTCGATGCGGTTCCCGGTTTGCTTTACCTCGGTCAGGTGGACTCCCTCGGGAACGGCTTTGACGATCTCGTCGAACAGGTGCACGACCTCGGGGCGCGCGCGCTGCAGCTCGCCGATCACTTTCATGCGCGCAATCAACCGTTCGCGCTGGTTCTCGAGACCCTTGATTTCCTCGATCTGTTTGTCGAGCTCCGCGATCTCATTCCTCAAGATCGTGTTGCGGTTCAGCTGATTGGTGATCCAGCCTTCCACGGTCAGCTTCGACACGTAAACGATGCCTATGCCGGCGACTGCAGCAACGGCCAGGGCCAAGAAGAACTTCTTCTTACGCTCCTGGCGTTGCTCTGCGCGCCAGGGCAGTAGGTTTATGCGTGGCATGTCAGTCGAAGCTCCTCAACGCGAGACCGCACGCGGTCAACAACGCCGTGGCATCGCGATCCACGCCTTGCGACTTGGCGCGCGACGAAACCTTCATCTGTCCGAGCGGATCGCCGATCTGCGTCTGGATGCCGACGCGGCTGCCGATGACGTCCGCGACGCCCGGGATGTTCGCGCAGCCGCCGCAGACGAGGATCTGATCCGGTTGCTCGCGTCCGCTGCCCGAAGCGAGGAAGAACTGGAGCGAGCGGCTCACTTGCTGAGACATGTCGTCGATGAATGCGTCGAGCACTTCGGGTTGGTAGTTGCTCGGCAGGCCGCCTTCCTTCTTCGCGCGCCCCGCGTCCTCCATGCTGAGGCCGTAGGTCCGCATGATTTCCTCCGTCAGCTGCTGGCCGCCGAAGGCGAAGTCGCGCGTGTAGATGACCTTCAGATCCTTGAGAACGCTGAACGTGGTCGTGCTCGCGCCGAAGTCGACGATCGCGACGAATTTGTCGGAGCCCGCGTCGGGCATCTGATGAGTCAGCAATTGGCACGCGTTCTCGACGGCGAACGCCTCGACGTCGACGACTCGTGCCGTTAGGCCGGCGGCCTCGACGGCGACTTGGCGCTGCTCGACGTTCTCCGTGCGCGTCGCGACGAGCAGCACGTCGACCATGTCGGGATCGCGGTCGCTGTCGCCGATCACTTCGAAGTCGAAGCTGACTTCCTCCATCGGGAACGGGATGTACTGATCCGCTTGGAGCTCGACTTGACCCTCGAGGTCGGTCGGGCTCAAGGACTTCGGCATCTGGATGACTTTGGTGATCGCCGCGTCGCCGCTGATCGCAATCGCGGCCTCACGCGTCTTCGTGCCGGCCCGCTTGTGCGCCCGGCGGATCGCCTCGCCAACCGCATCGGCGTCGACGATCGCCTTCTCGTTGATCGCGTTCGGCGGCGTGGGCTCGGCCGCGTAAGACTCGACCCGGAAGCCTCTGCCGCTTTCAGTGAGCTCGATGAGCTTGACGGAGGAGGTCGTGATGTCCAGGCCGACCAGGGATCTATTCCGACGGCTCGCAAACACAACTTTTCCTTTCCAACTCGGGAAGTTGGGATCGAATCCTAGACTTTTCTCAAACGCTCTATTTAACTATAACTCACGACGAATGGACACCGGTGTGAACCGGCTCTCGGTCTCGTGAGGTTAGTGCCGCCTCAAGTGCGCCGCTCGTTTAGAAAGCCCCCGCAAACACTCAATTCGGGCGGGACGGGCTTCGCGGTCTTGCAGGCGAGCAGGGAGGAGTTGCTGGCG
>Ga0326731_1000150_pt1 | contig 18120 bp, 17 predicted proteins | sample MHFSIPfraction_FD_207645 | JGI IMG/M metagenome (GOLD analysis project Ga0326731, IMG submission 207645) | Lab enriched peat soil microbial communities from Michigan Hollow, Ithaca, NY, United States - MHF9FY SIP fraction | ecosystem: Environmental > Terrestrial > Soil > Wetlands > Peat | place...
CTCGTCCATCACCGTCTCGGTGGCGAGCGCGGCCATCGGCGCGCCGGGCGCACGGTAGGCGGCGACCTTCGGCTTGTTCACGACCACGTCCCAGCCTTCGATCCGGACGTTCGCGAGCTTGTACGGAGCGAACACCGTCATCATGCCCGCGTTCACGGGCGAGCCCTTGAAGGCACCCGCCTCGTAGACGAGCACCGCCTCAGCGGCAGTCAGCGTGCCGTCGCGCTTCGCGCCCATCTTGACCCGGACGTGCGTACCCGACGTCGGGCCGGTCGCGCGAAACACTTCCTCGCGAGTCATGACCATCTTCACGGGTCGGCCCGACTTGCGCGAGAGCAGGATCGCCAGCGGCTCGAGATACACCGTGGTCTTGCCGCCGAAGCCGCCGCCGATCTCCGTCGGAACGACCTTGATCATGTCGGTCGCGAGGCCGAGGATCTTGGCCGAGAAGGCGCGCACCATGAACGCGCCCTGCGTGCAGCACCACACCACCGAGCGGCCGTCCTCACCGGTGCGCGCCAGCACGGCGTGCGGCTCGATGTAGCCCTGGTGGACCATGGGCGTGCGGAACTCGCGCTCAACGACGACGTCGGCTTCCGCGAAGCCCTTCGCCACGTCGCCTCGGCCCATCTCGCGCCGCGAGGCGAGGTTCGTCGGTCCTTTGGGCAGTGGCTCGTCGCCGCTGGCGCGCATGCCCTCGTGCAGGATCGGCGCGTCGGCTGCGAGCGCGCGGTCGAGTGACAGCACCGGCTCGAGCACTTCGTAAGTCACCGCGATCTTGGCGCACGCCTCCTCGGCGATGCGCGCGCTCGTCGCCGCGACGGCGGCGAGCGCGTGGCCGTGATAGAGCACCTTGTCGCGCGCCATGACGTTCAGCGCGAGATCGCGCATGTCGGTCGCGCCCTCGCCGCCCGCCTGTGACTCGGAGGCGACGTCGGGGAAGTCGCGCCCGGTGATCACCGCCTTCACGCCGTCCATCGCGAGCGCCGCGGACACGTCGATCGCGCGGATGCGGGCGTGCGCGTGCGGGCTGCGCAGCACCTTGCCCCAGAGCATGCCCGGAGCGGAGTAATCCGCGCCGAACTGCGCCCGACCCGTCACTTTGTCGAGACCGTCGTGGCGAATCGGGCGAGTGCCGACTTGCCGGAACTTGCGCTCGCTCATCGAGTCTCTCCCCGCAGCTCCGCCGCGGTGTCGAGCACCGCGCGGATGATCTTGTCGTAGCCCGTGCAGCGACACAGATTGCCCGCGAGCCAGTAGCGAGTCTCTTCCTCGCTGGGATCCGGATTGCGCTCGAGCAGCGCCTTCGCGGCGACGATGAAGCCGGGCGTGCAGACCCCGCACTGGAGCGCGGCGTGCTCGAGAAACTTCTTCTGCAGCGGGTGGAGCTCCTGGCCGCGCGCGACGCCCTCGATCGTCTCGATGCTCCGGCCCGACGCCTCCGCCGCGAGCACGAGACACGAGCAGACCAGCCGCCCGTCGAGGATTACCGAGCACGCCCCGCAGTCACCCGTCGCGCAGCCTTCCTTGGTGCCGGTGAGGTGCAGCTCGTCGCGCAGCGCCTCGAGCAGATTCTGCTCGGGGGCGCACAGGAACTCCGTCGCCTCGCCGTTCACGGTCGTGAGTACGTGCAGCTTCAAGCGCTTCCTCCGGCGCGCGCGCGCTCGAACGCGGCGGTCGCCGCGCGTCGCACCAACACCGCTGCGATGCGGCGCCGGTAGTCGGCCGTGCCGCGTTTGTCGGAGATCGGCCGGGCAGCGGCGCTGGCCGCGACTCCCGCGCGAGTGACTGCCGCTTCCTCGCCGCGGGAGCCGACCAGCGCGGACGCGGCATCGACGACAAGCAACACGGTCGGCGCCACCGCTCCGAGCGCGACGCGCGCAGCCGTACAGCGGCCGGCCGCATCAAGCGCGACCGAGACACCCGCGCCGACGACCGCGATGTCCATCTCGGTGCGCGGAATGAAGCGCAGATAGGCGTCACTCGCGCGTGCAGGGGGGCGCGGGATGCGGAAGCCGACGAGCAGCTCGCCGGGCCCGAGCACGGTCGCGCCCGGCCCCGTCGTGAATTGCTCCGCCGAAACCTCGCGCTGGCCGCGCGGGCCGGCGATCACGCAGCGCGCCGACACCGCGCACAGCGCCGGCGTCGTGTCAGCCGCGGGCGACGCGTTGCACAGGTTCCCGCCGACGGATGCGCGGCCCTGGATCTGCGTCGAGCCGATCAGGTCGACCGCTTCGACGAGCCCCGGCCAGAGGCGCGCGAGCTCCGCGTGCTCGACGACCGCGGCCGCGGGCACCGCCGCGCCGAGCCACAGCTCACTCTGGCCCAGGTCGATCCGCGTGGTCTCGGGGATGCGCTTCACGTCGACGAACACGCGCGGCGTCGCGCGGCCGGAGCGCATCTGCACCAGCAAGTCGGTGCCGCCCGCGAGCACGCGGGCACCGCTCTCGCCGAGCAGCTCGATGGCGCGCGCGAGCGAACTCGGCGCTTCGTAGCGGATCTCGTCCCGCAACAATGACCTCCTCGCGAAGCATGCCACAACGCCCGCGCGAGGTACGGCCCGGCGCCGAGGTACACTGCAGCCATGAGCGCGAACGAATCTCTCGAAGTCGCAGACAAGTTCTTCGCCGCGATCCCGCGCGGCGATCTCGCAGCGGTACGCGCGCTCTACGCGCCCGGGGCCGAGATCTGGCACAACCACGACGGTGTCACGCAGGACGCCGCCGCGAATCTGCGCGTGCTCGAGTGGGTGGTCCGGAACATCTCCGGCCTGCGCTACGAGGACGTGCGCCGGAGCGCGACGCCGACCGGCTTCGTGCAGCAACACGTTCTGCGCGGCACCGCGCCGAACGGCAAGCCGCTCGAGATACCGGCGTGCATCGTGTGTCGGGTGGAGGGCGGACGAATCACCCGCCTCGACGAGTATCTCGACTCGGCGCAGCTCGCGGCTCTAGCGCTCTAGCGACCTCGCGCAGGAACGCGGCCTGCTCGGCGCGGGTCGACACGCGGAAGCGCCGGAAGTCTCCGTCGATCTTGAGGTCGGCGAACATGCCCTCCGGGTCCTCGTGGAAGTGCAGGAACGCGGCGCTCTTGTGGTAGAAGCAGCCGCGCTTGCGCTCCGCGAGCACTGCGTGTCGGCGCAGCCTGACGAGCAGGTCGTCGATTCCGTCGAGCGCCTCGGGGCCGGCGTGCTTCATGGCGGACTCAGTGTAACTCGCGCCCGTACGTCTCGTCGTCCAGAAACAGCGCCTTGGGAAAGGCGGCGCGCACGGCCTCGGGCGGCGCGATTCCCGGCGGCAGCAGGACCGCGAGCATCGCGCCGTGCGCGAGCTTGCGCTCGAGCCAGCGCGAGGGCGCGGGCAGGTCGCCCGACACGCTGGCGTGTCGCAGGCTGCGGCCCAAGTAGGCGCGCAGGTCGGCCGCATTCCGCGCGTTGAAGACCAGCGCCTCGCGCGTGCCCGCGCGGCGCAGCTCGCTCGCCAGGCGCCGCGCCGCGAGCGTGCGCGGATCGAAGGGAATCGAAGTCACTCCCGCGAGCTGCGACGGACCGTAGACGGCGACGGCGAAGCCCGCGGCTCGCGCCTGCTCGACCTGCTCCGCGCTGGGCTGTTCTCGGACGCAGGTCGCGCGCGCGTAGAACATGCACTCGGTCGGCGAGGCCACGCCGAACACCACGCGCTTGCCCGCGGGCAGGCGCTCGACCTCGTCGCCCAGCCGGCGCAGCTCGCGCGCCCACAGGGGGTCGCGCGCCTTGTCCTCGAGCGGCGCTTCGACCGACCACACCGAGAAGGCGGCGTTCGCGGCGAGCGCGAGCAACGCCACTCGGTGTAGGCGGCGCGGCAGCGCGTCGCGCGCGAGCCAGCCGAGCGCGGCGAACACCGGCGGCGCCGCGATGAGCACGTAGGACTGCATCTTCGTCGCCGCCAGCGTGAACACCAGATAGACGAGAGCGACCCAGGCGGCGAGCGGCCGCAGCTCCGGCCGCTTGCGGAGTGACTCGAACCCGAGCCACGCGAGCGCGAGCGGCGCGAGCCAGCCGAAGTCGAGCGGCAGGTTCGCCAGGTGGAAGTACCAGGGCCCGCCCTGTGAGTCGACGACGGTCAGGAAGTACCGCCGGCCGCGGGCGCGCGCGAATGCCGCGAGCTCGGGGAACGCGTGCGCGGTGTAGAGCTGCCACGGGAGCACGAGCGCCAGCGCGACGCCCAGCGCGGCACCCGTCGCGGCGATGCGCACGCGCCAGCTCGCGCCGTGCGCCGCGAGCGCGAAGAACAAGATCGCGGGCACGACGAGCGCCGGTGTCTCCTTCACGTAGTACGCGCCCGCGGTCGCCGCACCGGTGAGCGCGATCCGCGGCCAGAAGCCCGCTCGCCCGAGTGACTCGGCGGAGCGCAGCGCGGCGAGCGCGCCGAGCGCGACCGCGAACGTCATTCCCACGTCGACGTGATCAGTCGCGCGCACCCCCGCGACCAGCAGCAAGCTGCGCGCGTGCCACGCGGCGAGCGCGGCCGCGACCAGCGCCGCGCGTTCGGACGCGAAGCGGCGCGCGATCGCGAACACCAGGCAGACGAGCGCGCTCGAGAGCAACACACTCGGCACGCGCAGCGCGAGCTCGTTCACGCCGAACAGCCCGTACGACGCGGCGATCAGCCAAGTCATGAGCGGCGGCTTGTGGAGCCACACATGCGCGTGTAGCCAGTCGCCCGGCGCCGGCTCCGTGAGCGGATCGACGACGAGCTTGGGCACGAACGGATCCGCGAGCGCGTTCTTCGCGACCAGCGCGTGATAGCGCTCGTCCCACGGCGCCAGTCCGAGATGCGCCGCGGGTGGGATACGCAGGCAGAGCGCGGCAAACACCAAGCACGCCAGCGCCGTGCGCACGGCGCGCCGGGACGCAGCGCCGCTGCGCGCAGCGTGTGCCGCGGCCGCGGTCGCCGCGAGCGCCAGCGCGACCCCAGTGAGTGCAAGCAGATCCACGGCGCGGAAGTCTAAGCCGGAAAGACGCGTGCAGCCGCGAGCGAGTATGCTCGTGCAAACGCGCAGAGGACCTCGCGATGATCAAGCTCTACGGAATCCGGCAGTCGCGCGCGATGCGATCGCTGTGGGCGCTCGAGGAGCTCGGCGTCCCCTACGAACACGCGCCCATCCACTTCGCCACGGATGCGAAGAAGCCGGAGTACAAGGCCATCAATCCGAACGGGCGTGTGCCTGCGCTCGTGGACGACGACGTCGTGCTCTTCGAGTCGATGGCGATCAACCTGTATCTCGCGAAGAAGTACGACAAGACCGGCTTGTACCCCAAGTCACTCGACGACGAGGCGCGCGCGATCCAGTGGAGCTTCTGGGGCATGACCGAGATCGAGCCGTCGCTGCTGGTGGTGCTCATGAACCGCCTCTTCCTGCCGCCGAATCAGCGCGACGAAGGCGGGGCGCGCGCCGCAGAAGAGAAGCTCAGTCCCGCGCTGCGCGTTCTCGACGGCGCGCTCGAGGGCAAGAAGTATCTGCTCGGCGACAAGTTCACGATCGCGGATCTGAACGTCGCCTCGGTGCTGTCGTGGGCGCTGTTCGCGCACGTCGACCTCTCGAAGACTCCGAGCGCGCAGCGCTGGCTCAACGAGTGCGCGGCGCGGCCGGCGTTCGTCAAGGCGCAGAAGGGCTGAGCGCGCGCGCGACGCTTGGGCTGCTGCTCGCGGTGGTCGCACTCGCGGGCTGCCGGCGACCGACGCAGTCGCCGCGCGCGGAGCTCGGCGGCGCGTGGCTGCGCGAGCCCGAGCGCGCGCAGGGCTTCGAGCTGCGCTCCGACGGCACGCTCGCGCTGCTCGGCTGGCCGGATCTCTCCGGCCTCGCGTGGAGCGCGTCGCACGGCGAGCTCGTGCTGTCGACGAACGACGAGCGGCGGATCGAGTCGAGCGTCGCGCGCCTGCGCGTCGCGGCGCTCGAGGGCGATCGGCTCGAGCTCGCCGGCGAGGGCGAGTCACTCGCGGGGGTCTACCGGCGCGCGCAGGCGGCGCACGTGCGCGGCGTCGTGACGTATCGCGAGCGCATGGCGCTCGGCCCGGACGCGCGCGTGGTCGTCGAGCTGACACGGATCGGCGTCGGGCGGGTCGCCTTGCAGGCGTTTCTGGCGCGCGGGCAGGTGCCCATCGGGTTCGATCTCTCGGTGCTCGCCGGCGCCACGGCAGGCGCCGAGTACGAGCTCCGCGCGCGCATCGGCGATCGCGAGCGCACGCTGTTCTCGACCGCCGAGCCCGTTCGAGTGACTCCTGGCGACGACGGCGTCGAGATTCTCCTGCGCTCGGCGCGCTAGTCGACCCAGTCGAACGAGCCCTTGCGCACGTTCATGAACGCGAGCTCCGGCAGGCTCCACATCATGCCCTCGAGTCCCGCCTCGACGCGCGCGCCGCGGTCGAACGGCGCGGCGGCCAGGCCAAATGCCGAGTAACCCAGCGCGAAGACGAGATTCACCGCGCCGTACGCCGGCCGGCGCCAGAACACGTCGTCGGTGAACAACAGGAACGCGCTGTCGCGCATGAGGGGTTGGTAGATCGACGACGTGTACGCCGTCGACTCGCGAAGGCGCGTCGCGACCCCCGGTGACTCGCGCAAGACGCGCTCCAGCTCTTCGCCGCGGTGAGAGGGGATGTCGACGACGCGCGAGACGCGCATACGCTCGCGCACGCGCTCGAAGAACACGAAGGGGATGAAGCCGAAGCGCTCGTCCTCCGGGCTCGCCGCCGCACCGAGCGCGCGAGTGACTTCATCGGGTGTGACGAACGCACCGTCGGCGGTGCGCGCGAGCTCGGTGATGCAGTTACGAGTCACGAGGTCGTAGGCCCAGCGCTCCTGCAGCCGCGCATCCTGCTCGCGCAGCCGTGCGCGCGCCGCGGCGAGCGCGGCCGTGAGATCTCCCCTGAGCGGCGGTGACTCGAGGCTGCGCCCGCGCGCCGGGAGCTTGCGCAGGCCGAGCTCGGACAACGGGCCTGCCGCGTCGGCGCGGCCGTCGCGCGCGACGATGCCCGCGGCCTCCTCGAGCAGGTTGAAGCTCGCTTCGTCGATCCGCGCGGTGGCCAGCACCTGCGCGCGGCCCGTGCGGAGCAGCGCGCCCGCCTGCTCTCGCCGCTTCGCGCGCACGTCGTCCGCGACGTCGTCGGCGGCGACCTCCGCGCGCTCCGCGCCGGCGAATGCGTCGAGCAGCACCAGGTGATTCGTGGCTAGACTGCGGCGTGCGGCGAGATAGCGCGCTTGCGCGAGCAAGAGCGCGTAGCCGCGGTCGGGACGCGCCGAGAGCACGAGCTCGCCGATCGCCTCTTCGAGATGCGTCGACAACGCCTCGAGCCCGGCGCGCTCCGCCGGTGTGAGCGGCTCGTCCAGCTCGACGGGCAGCGCTGCGAGCGCGTGCGAATCGAGACCGAACGCGCCACCGAGCGCGCGCGCCGCCTCGCGCAGCGAGAGCGCCTCGCGCAGCGCCTCGAGGCGGTTCGGATCCGGCGCCCGCGAATTTTCGGCGATCGCGCGCTCCGCCTCCACAGTCACTCGAGTCAGTGACTCATCGCCCGCGCGCGAGTGCACGACGGCGCGCAGCCAGGCGGCATCGGGATCGCCCGCCTCTTCGGGAGAAACCAGTCCGGCCCCGCGCAGCTCCGGCGCCGGCCGGTGCTCCGCGAACGCCTCGAGCCAGCGGACGTCCTGGCGCAGTGACTCGCGCCGCGCGAGCGCGAGCTCCTGCTCCACGTACAGCCTCGCGAAGGCGCGCTGCACGCGCTCGGTCACTTCGGGCGCGACGTCGAGCACGGCGACGGCGAGCGGTCGGTTCTCGAGCTCCGCGTACACGAGGCGGAACGCGGACCAGCCGTCGCGCACCAAGAGCAAGAGCCCCGCGTCGCCGTTCTGCAGGTGGTAGACCGTCCCGTCGGCGACGAGCGCGGCGTGACCGCCGCTCGCCTGCCCGACGTTCGACGTCACGTAGACGAACCCGAGTCCGTCGGCGCGCGCGTCGGCGACGCGAAATAGGGCGGCGAGCGACGCGGCGAGCGCGAGCGCGCGCATCAGCCGCCGGGGTGCCGGTAGCCCTCGAGCGCGATCTGCGCCGCCGGCTTGTCGCGCCCGATGCTGGCGACGAAGGCATCCATCTCGGCGTCGCTGAGGTTCGCGTCGCGCAGGCCCTCGCCGATGGCGCGCGGCGTCACGGGGTCGGCTTCCCAGTGAGTGACGCCGTGGTCCTCCGCGATGCGAGCCACGCCGCGCAGGAAGTCCTCGCGGGTGCCGTCGCCGCGCACGAACACGGCCGCGTACTGGCGCAGGTCGCGGCGATAGCTGGTCTTGTTCGGAGTGGTCTCGTCCCCGCCGCTGCCCGACGAGGTCGACATCGCGTCGAAGGAGCCCGCGATCGACCGGGACGATCCGGCCGAGAGGTCGGACGGGATCTCGATGATCGCGGAGATGACCTTGCATCCGTAGCTGGGCAAGCTCGCGATCAGGGCGGCGACGAGAAGCGCGCGCCGAGGCGTCATCAAGGGTCTCCTTCCAGTGGACGCATCATATCTTCCGCGTTGAGCGGAAATCAGCCTGCGGCCTGAGGGTTTAGGCCCTCAATTTCACTTCGGGGACTTTCACTGACCGATCTGCACATTTCGGTCGGCAGTCGTTGTTGCCCCTGTGGAAATCCAGTGGAACCCTCGGCCCACGATCGACGGGGAGGGTGAGCGGGCGAGTCTCCGTCGCCCGACATCAGTTCGAATGAGCTTGCTCGCGGGTATCACATCGCCTCTGGCATTGCGGCGCCTCGCCAAGTCAGATCTGCACCTGGTCGCCGATGAGCTCCGCGCGGAGCTGATCCGGGTCGGCTCCGAGGTCGGGGGTCACTTTGCTGGGAGCCTCGGCACGGTCGAGCTGACCGTCGCGCTTCACTACTTGCTCGACACGCCGCGCGATCGGCTCGTCTGGGACGTCGGCCATCAGGCCTACGGCCACAAGGCGCTGACCGGCCGCCTGTCGGGGCTCATGAAGGTGAAGAAGGCCGACGGACCGAGTGGCTTTCTGCGCCGCGAGGAGAGTCCCTACGACGCGTTCGGCGCGGGCCACGCGGGGACATCAGTCTCGGCGGCTCTCGGCATGGTCGAGGCCGCTCGGCGCAGCGCGAGCGGCGCACGCGTGGTCGCGATCATCGGCGACGGAGCCGCGACCTCCGGTATGTCGTTCGAGGCGCTGAATCACGCGGGCCATCTCGGCTCCGACCTGCGGGTCGTGTTCAACGACAACGGCATGTCGATCGCGCCGAACGTCGGCGGGCTATCGCGCACGGGGCGCGCGCGCGGCTACTTCGAGTCACTCGGCCTCGCGTATCTCGGGCCGGTCGACGGACACGATCTCGACGCGCTCCTGCCCGCCGTCGCGGCGATGCTCGCGTCCGCGGGTCCGACGGTACTGCACGTGCGCACCCAGAAAGGGCACGGCTTCGCGCCCGCCGAGGCGGACCCGTACAAGTGGCACGCGACTCAGCCGTTCGAGCGAGTGACTGGGGCCGCGAAGTCATCGGGTAACGGCGCGGCCCCGAGCTGGACCGCCGCGTTCGCCGACGCGCTGATCCGCGTGGCCGAGCGCGACCCGCGCGTCGTCGCGATCACCGCCGCGATGCCCGACGGCACCGGGCTCGACAAGTTCGCAAGGCGCTTCCCGGACCGGACTTACGACGTCGGCATCGCCGAGCAGCACGCGGTGACCTTCGCCGCCGGGCTCGCGGCCGAGGGCTTCCGGCCGGTGTGCGCGATCTACTCGACGTTCCTGCAGCGCGCCTTCGATCAGGTCGTGCACGACGTCGCGCTGCAGAAGCTGCCCGTGACCTTCGCGCTCGACCGCGGCGGCCTGGTCGGCGCCGACGGCCCGACACATCACGGTGTACTCGACTTCGCCTATCTGCGGATCGTGCCCAACCTGATCGTGTCCGCGCCGCGCGACGAGAACGATCTCGAGGGCCTGCTCGCCGCGGCGGTGGCGTCGGGGCGACCCTTCGCGCTCCGCTTCCCCCGCGGCGCCGCGCCCGGCGTGTCTCTGCTCGCCGAGCCGAAGGCGCTCGCGATCGGTCGAGGCGAGCTCCTGCGGCGCGGCGGCGACGTCGCCCTCTTCGGCATCGGCCGCACCGTCGGCGTCGCTCAGAAGACCGCGGAGCTGCTCGCCGCGCGCGGGGTGCGCGCGTCCGTCGTCGACGCGCGCTACGTGAAGCCGCTCGACGCCGAGCTGATCTGCGCGATCGCGCGCGGCACCGGCCACGTCGTGACGATCGAGGATCACGCCGGCTACGGCGGCTTCGGCAGCGCCGTGCTCGAGCTGCTCGCGCGCGAGCTGCCGCGCACCGCGGTCCGCATCCACGCGCTGCCCGATCGCTTCACCGATCACGGCGACGTGAACGCGCAGTACCGCGCAGCCGCGATCGACCCGGAGTCGGTCGCGACCGAGACGTTCGCGTGGCTGCACTCGCAGCGACCGGCGCCGCTCGCCCGCGCGCGCGCCGACGAGCGCGAAGAGAGTCCGCGTGTCACTTGAGCAGCCGTCGGGCGAGGTGCTGCGCGCGTACGCGCACTGCCGCGGAGTGACCGAGGCGAGTCAGTCGAGCTTCGCCGCGGCCTTCTGGATGTTCCCGAAGGCGAAGCGCCGCGCGCTGCACGCGATCTACGCCTTCTGTCGCCTGGCCGACGACATCGCCGACGACCCCGCGATCCGCGGCAATCGAGGCCTCCTGCTCGAGCGCTGGCGCGAGGAGCTCGCCGCCGCCTACGAGGGCAAGGCCGTGCACCCGGTCGGCGTCGCGCTCGGCGACGCGGTCGCGCGCTTCGCGCTGCCGCGCAAGACGTTCGAAGATCTGTTGCTCGGGGTGGAGTCGGATCTGCGCCGACTGCCGATCGAGACCTTCGACGATCTGTACCGGTACTGCTACCGCGTCGCGTCGACGGTCGGGCTCTTGATCGTGCGCGTGCTCGGCTACGAGAACCCGCGCACGCTCGACTACGCCGAGGCGATGGGCGTGGCCGTGCAACTCACCAACGTCCTGCGCGACGTCGGCGAGGACGCGGCGTCGGGCCGGGTGTATCTCGCGCGCGAAGACCTGAAGCGGTTCGGCGTCTGCGAAGAAGCGCTGTCGCTGGACCCCGTGCCCGACGAGCTGCGCCTGTTGCTCGCGTGCTACGCCGAGCGCGCGCGCATCTTCTACGAACGCGCCGCGTCGCTGCGTCCGCCCGAGGATCGCGCGCGGCTGCGGCCGGCGGACGCGATGGGCGCGATCTATCACACGCTGCTCGATCGCCTGCAGGCGCAGCGCTTCCCGCAGGGCGAACGCCGAGTGAGTCTCTCGAACTCGCGCCGACTCGCGATCGCGGCCTCGGTCTGGCTGCGCGGAGCGCGCGCGTGACCGAGATCGCCGACCGCAAGAGCTCGCACCTGTCGCTCTGCGCGACCGAGGACGTCGAGCACCACGGCGCGACCCTGCTCGACGAGGTGCGGCTGCTGCACGAGGCGCTGCCCGATCTGTCACTCGACGAAGTGAATCTCGAGACACCGCTGTTCGGCAAGACACTGCGCGCGCCGCTCGTGATCTCGGGCATGACCGGCGGCACCGACGAGGCGGGCCGCTTGAACCGCGCGCTCGCGGCCGCGGCCCAGAAGCTCGGCGTGGCGATGGGCGTCGGCTCACAGCGCGCGATGCTGCTGCACCCCGATCAGGCCGACAGCTACCGCGTGCGCGAGGTCGCGCCCGACATCCTGCTGTTCGCGAACCTCGGCGCGGTGCAGGCGCGTGACTCGGGCCCCGCCGCGGTCGCGGAGCTGGTGCGCGCGATCGGCGCCGACGCGCTGTGCGTGCACTTGAACGCCGCGCAAGAGCTGGTTCAGGACGAAGGCGATCGCGACTTCCGCGGCTGTCTCGCGTCGCTCGCCGCGCTCGCGAAGCGCCTGCCCGTCCCGGTCATCGTGAAGGAGACCGGCTGCGGCTTCGCCCCGGCGACGCTCGCGCGGCTGCGCGACGCCGGACTCGAATGGGTCGACGTCTCCGGCGCGGGCGGCACGAGCTGGACGGCAGTGGAGTCTCTGCGCGGGTCCGCGCGCCAGAAGGCGCTGGGCGCGGAGCTCCGCGAGTGGGGCATCCCGACCGCCGCCGCGGTGGTGTACGCTGCGCGGGCCGGCTTGCGGGTGATCGCGTCGGGCGGGATTCGCGGCGCGGTCGATGCCGCCGCGGCGCTCGCGCTGGGCGCGGACGCGGTCTCTCTGGCGCTGCCGTTCTTCCGGGCGTTCACCGAAGGCGAGCAGGCCGGCGTACTGACTGCAGGGGAACGTTTGATCGAGGGACTTCGCGTCGTGGCGTTGTTGACCGGCGCGCGCGATGTGCGCGCGCTGCGCGGCGTGCCGCGCGTGCTCGGCCCGAACCTCGCGCGCTGGATCGAAGACGGAAAGTGACCGAGAACGTCGAGCGCATTCACGCGCCGAGCGGACGCGCGGCGCGCAAGGACGAGACACAGGCGCGGATCATCCACGCGTCGATGGAGCTCTTCGCCGCGCGCGGCTACGAGGGCACGAGCATCTCGGCAATCGCGGCGAAGGCGGAGATCAGCCGCGGCGCCGTCTTCTGGCACTTCGGCAGCAAGGAGGGCCTGTTCCGCGAGGCGTGCAAGCGCTTCTTCATCCCGTTCTGGCGCGAAGTCGAGCGCAGCCTCGAGTCACTCGGGCCCCGTGAGCGCATCCTCTCGCTCTTCGACCTCTACGAGCAGTTCGTGACCGTGAACCGCGAGACCATCCAGGCGCTGGTGCGCTGGGTGCTCGAGTCGGCGACGATGCGCGAGTCACTGCGCGGCGAGCTGCTCGCGCTGCACGCGATGTTCACGAACGATTTGCGCGAGGCCATCGCCGAGCTGGTGGGTGATCCGACCGAGGCCGAGTTCCTGACGACGACCTTGAACTCGCTGCTCGCGGGCAACCTGCTCTTCGGCGTGATCGACCCGGGCCCGGCGCAGGACAAGGGGCGGCGCGAGAGCCTGCGCGTGTTGGCGGAGCGCATGCTGTTCGCGATCCCGAGCACGCGCGAGCGAGCCGCGCGCGCATGAGCGCCGCGCCCCTCCAGCACGACGCGGCGGTGCTCGTCGCGCGCGCGCAGACCGAGAATTTCCCGGTCGCGCTGTTCGTGCTCTCGCGCGCCCAGCGCACTCACTTGATGGCGATCTACGGCTTCGCGCGCCTGGCTGACGAGCTCGGTGACTCCGCGCCCGGCGATCGCCTCGCGCAGCTCGACGTGCTCGAAGCCGATCTCGACCGCGCATATCTCGGCCAGGCGCAGCATCCGCTCCTGCAGCGACTCGAGCCGACCTTGCGCGAGCTCGCGCTGCCGCGCGCTCCGTTCGCGGCGCTGATCGAGGCCAATCGGCGCGACCAACGCATCTCGCGCTACGCGACCTGGCGCGCGCTCGCGGAATACTGCGAGTACTCGGCGAACCCGGTCGGCCGGCTCGTGCTGCACGTGTTCGGCGCGGCGACGCCGGAGCGCTTCGCGCTCTCGGACCAGGTGTGCACGGCGCTGCAGCTCGCCGAGCACTGCCAGGACGTGGCCGAGGACTTCGCCGCGGGCCGCGTGTATCTCCCGGCCGACGACCTGGCGCGCTTCGGCGCGACCGAGTCGGACCTCGCGCGGGGCAGCGCTTCGCCGGCGCTGCGCGCGGTGCTGCGCTTCGAAGTGACTCGCGCGCGCGGGCTGCTCGACTCGGGAAGCGCGCTCGTGCGCACGCTCGGTGGCCGCGCGCGGCTGGCGGTCGCCGGCTTCATCGCGGGCGGCCGCGCGGCGCTCGACGCGATCGAGCGCGCGGAGTTCGACGTGCTCGCGACCGCGGCCAAGCCGCGCCGGCGCGACCTCGCGCGGCGACTGGTGGGGGCGTGGCTGTGACGGCGCCGCGTGTCGCCGTCGTCGGAGGCGGGCTCGCGGGCCTCGCAGCCGCAATCGCCTGCGGGGACGCGGGCGCCGAAGTCACTCTGTTCGAGGCGCGTCCTCGACTCGGTGGCGCGACCTGGTCGACCGAGCTGCAGGGTCTTGCGGTCGACAACGGCCAACACGTGTTCCTGCGCTGCTGCACCGAGTATCTCGCGTTCCTCGACCGCATCGGCGCGCGCGCGCGCACGGTGATTCAGCCGCGGCTCGCGATCCCCGTCCTCGCGCCCGGCGGCGCGACGACTTGGCTGCGGCGGATCGGCCTGCCGGCGCCACTGCACCTCGCGCCGAGCCTCGCGCGCTACGCGCCGCTGTCGGTCGGCGAGCGCCTGCGGCTCGTGCCGGCCGCGCAGCGTCTGAAGTCACTTCGCCTCGGCGATCCGAGTCTCGATCGCACGACGTTCGGCGAGTGGCTCGCGGCGCACGGTCAGTCGCCGCGCGCCATCTCCCACTTCTGGGACCTCGTGACTCGCCCGACCGTGAACCTGCCCGCGGCCGAGGCGTCGCTCGCGCTCGCCGCGAAGGTGTTTCAGACGGGTCTCCTTCAGGCGCCCGACGCGGCCGACGTCGGCTACGCGGCGCTGCCCCTGGAGCGCGTGCACGCCGAGCCCGCCGAGCAGGCGCTCGAGAAGCTCGGCGCGGTGGTGCGCAAGCGCGCCCGCGTGCAGCGCATCGAGGTCGGCGCGCTGGGCGCAGTGACTGCGCTCTGGGTCGCGGGCCAGCGCATCGAGTGCGACGCGCTGGTGCTCGCCGCGCCGCACGAGGATGCGGCGAAGCTGTTGCCGGACGCGGCGGGTCTCGACGCGGCGGCGCTCGGCAAGCTCGGGAGCTCGCCGATCGTGAACCTGCACGCGGTCTGGGACCGGCGCGTCCTGCCGCACGCGTTCGCGGCCGGCGTCGGCACGCCGCTCGAGTGGCTGTTCGATCGCACCGAGGCTTCGGGTCTCGAGCGCGGCCAGTATCTCGCCGTGTCGCTCTCCGCCGCAGATCGCTGGGTCGGCGTGTCGTCCGACTCACTGCGCGAGATCTTCGAGCCCGCCTTCCGCGCGCTGCTGCCCGCCGCGCGCGACGCGGTGCTCGAGCGCTTCTTCACCACCTGCGAGCCGAACGCGACGTTCCGCGGCGCGCCGGGTACGCACGCGCTGCGCGCGCGCACCGAGACACGCGTAGCCGGCTTGTATCTCGCCGGCGCGTGGACCGACACGGGCTGGCCCGCCACCATGGAAGGCGCGGTGCGCAGCGGCATGGCCGCAGCGCGCGCGGCGCTCATCGGCGTCGGGCGGACGCGCGGCCTTCCGGAGATCGCGGCATGAGCGACGCCGTTCGCAAGTCGACACTTCCCGGTGACGCGCGCCAAGCGCTCGCGCGCGCCTGCGAGCACCTGTTCGCGACGCAGGATCCGAGCGGCTACTGGAAGGGCGAGCTCGAGACCAACGTCACGATGGACGCCGAGGACCTGCTGCTGCGCGAGTTTCTCGGCATCCGCGGCGAGGACGAGACCAAACACGCCGCGGTGTGGATCCGCTCGCAGCAGCGCGCGGACGGCTCGTGGGGGACGTTCAAGGGCGGGCCGCCCGAGCTCTCGACGACGCTCGAGGCGTACGTCGCCCTGCGCCTGGCGGGCGATCGCGTCGACGCGCCGCACATGCGGCGCGCCGCAGAGCTGATTCGCTCCATGGGCGGGCTCGAGAAGTCGCGCGTCTTCACGCGCTTCTGGATGGCGCTCTTCGGTCTGTGGTCGTGGGACGATCTGCCGGCGCTGCCGCCCGAAGTGATCTTCCTGCCGCGCTGGTTTCCGCTGAACATCTACGACTTCGGCTGCTGGGCGCGGCAGACGATCGTGCCGCTCACCGTCGTCGCGGCGCACCGCCCGCGCAGGCGCCTGCCGTTCGCGATCGACGAATTGCGCACGGGCGCCGTGCCTCCGCCGCGCGAGTCACTCGGCACGTGGGCCGGCCGCTTCCAGCTGCTCGACCGCGCGCTGCACTTCTACGAGCGCCACGCGCTCGGACCCCTGCGCAGAACTGCGTTGCGAGTCGCTGCGGAGTGGATCCTTCGCCGCCAGGAAGCGGACGGCGGCTGGGGCGGGATCCAGCCGCCCTGGGTGTACTCGATCATGGCGCTGCATCTGCTCGGCTACCCACTCACTCACCCGGCGATCGAGACGGCGCTCAGGGGCCTCGACGGCTTCACGCTCGACCGCACCGGCCGCCGCCGGCTCGAGGCGTGTCAGTCACCCGTGTGGGACACGGCGCTCGCGGTCGTGGGCCTGAACGACGCGGGCGTTGCTCAAGATCACCCGGGTCTCGTGCGCGCGGTCGACTGGCTGCTGCGCGAGGAGATTCGAGTCACCGGTGACTGGGCCGTGCGACGTCCGGAGCTAGAGCCGGCGGGCTGGGCGTTCGAGTTCGCGAACGACAACTACCCCGACATCGACGACACGGCCGAGGTCGTGCTCGCGCTGCGCGGGGCCGCGGGCCGGGGCCGCGCGGACGTCGACGCCGCGATCCGGCGCGCGGTCGACTGGACGCTCGGCATGCAGTCGTCGAACGACGGCTGGGCGGCGTTCGACGTCGACAACACCAGCAAGCTGTGTGCGGAGCTCCCGTTCTGCGACTTCGGCGAGGTGACTGACCCGCCGAGTGCCGACGTGACGGCGCACGTGATCGAGATGCTCGCGGTCGAGGGCATGTCGAGCCTCGACGCCACGCGGCGCGGCCGCGCCTGGCTGCTGCGCGAGCAGGAGGCCGACGGCTCTTGGTTCGGCCGCTGGGGCGCCAACTACGTTTACGGCACGGGCGCCGCGGTGCCCGCGCTGGTCGCGAGCGGCACCTCGGCCTCGCACGAGTCGATCCGCCGCGCAGTCACTTGGCTGGAAGCGCACCAGAACCCCGACGGCGGCTGGGGCGAGGACCTGCGCTCCTATGTCGACCGCAGCTGGGCGGGCAAGGGAACCTCGACCGCGTCGCAAACGGCCTGGGCCCTGCTCGCGCTGCTCGCCGCCGGCGAGCGGGGACCCGCCGTGGAGCGCGGGGTACACTTCCTGGTGTCGACGCAGCGCCCCGACGGCGACTGGGACGAGCCCGAGTTCACGGGCACCGGCTTCCCGGGAGACTTCTACATCCGCTACCACATGTACCGGATCGTGTTCCCGCTGATGGCGCTCGGGCGCTACGTGCGAGGTAGCGAGTGACTCCGGGAGCTCCACTCGCGGTGATCACGCCGCTCTGGATCGAGAGCCTCGCGGTGCGATCCGCGCTTCCCGAGGCGAGCGTCGCGCGCTGCGGCATGGGTCGAGCGAATGCGAAGCGCTTCGCGGCGAGCTACGCGCACGGCCGTCCAGGACGGCGGGCGCTGGCGGTCGCGGGCGTCTGCGGGTCACTCGATCCGCGCATCGTTCCCGGTGACGTCATCGTCGCGACCGATCTGCTCGGCGACGGTCCGGCGCGCACGCTCGAGTCCGCGAAGCCGCTGGCGCGGGCGCTCGAGTCGCGTGGGATCGCCGTGCACCTGGGCGCGATCCGATCGCTCGATCACCTCGGCCGCCGCGCCGAGCGCGAGTCACTTCGCGCCGCTGGCGCGATCGCGATCGACATGGAATCCGCTTGGCTCGCAGCGCTCGCGGACGAGGCTCCCTTTGCCGTCTTGCGCGTGGTCTCGGACGGCCCGGGCCACGAACTCTGGAGCACGCGGCTGTTCGCGAACGGGATTCGCGCGCTGCGCGCACTGCGGGCCGCCGCGCCCGCGCTCGCCACCTGGGCCGACTCACTCGATGGAGAAACCTGATGCCCGTCCCACTAAGCCAGACCCTGCGCATCGGCGCCTATCTCATGAAGCAGAAGCTTCTCGGCCGCGAGAAGTTCCCGCTGATCGTCGAGCTCGAGCCGCTGTTCGCGTGCAACCTCGCGTGCGCCGGCTGCGGGAAGATCCAGTACCCGAAGGAAATTCTGAAGAAGCGCCTCTCCGTCGAGGACGCGCTCGCGGCGATCAAGGAGTGCGGTGCGCCGATGGTATCGATCGCCGGCGGGGAGCCGCTGATCCACCCCGAGATCCACGAGATCGCGGCGGCGCTGATCGCGCGCAAGAAGTTCGTGTATCTGTGCACGAACGGTCTGCTCATGCGCCGCAAGTTCGACAAGTTCAAGCCGTCCCCTTACTTCTCCTGG
>Ga0326731_1000151_pt1 | contig 18114 bp, 10 predicted proteins | sample MHFSIPfraction_FD_207645 | JGI IMG/M metagenome (GOLD analysis project Ga0326731, IMG submission 207645) | Lab enriched peat soil microbial communities from Michigan Hollow, Ithaca, NY, United States - MHF9FY SIP fraction | ecosystem: Environmental > Terrestrial > Soil > Wetlands > Peat | place...
CAGCTCAACCCCAACGGCACCCCGGGCAACCAGTTCTCCGAGACGGCCTGGGGCCTGATGCCGTCCAACAAAGCCGTCGTCTTCCTGCAGAACCACGACACGCAGCACTCCTGCGGCATCAGCTATCGCGACGGCAACGTGTTCCGCCTCGCCAACGTGTGGATGCTGGCGCAGCCCTACGGCTACCCGTCGATCCTCTCGAGCTACGCGTTCGACTGTCCGGCGGGCAATTCGTTCGGACCGCCGTCCGACGCCAACGGCAACACCAACGACGTCACCTGCGCCACGAGTCTCGAGACGGCGACCAACGGCCTGTGGGTGTGCGAGCACCGCGATCCCTCCATCCGGAACATGGTGAGCTTTCGCCGGGTGGTCGCGGGCAGCGACATCAATCACTGGTGGGACAACGGCGCCAATGCCATCGCCTTTTCGCGCGGCGACAAGGGATTCGTCGCCATCAACCGGGAGAACACCATCTTGATGGCCATCATCCCGACCGGGATGGCGCCCGGCACCTACTGCGACCTGCTGACAGGGGGGCTCGTCGGCGCCGCGTGCGCCGGCAGCTCGGTCGCGGTGGACTCGGCCGGCGCCGTCCAGGTCAATCTCACCGCCAACACCGCGATCGCGATCGATGTGGCAACGCGCCAGTAATCGCGCCGCCTGGCCCGCGCTTGGCCTGGCGCTCGTAGTCTGTACTCCCCACACCCAACCGCCCACCTCCCACGCCGTCCCGGCTCCCTGGACCCACGGCGCCGTCTGCTACGAAGTGTTCGTGCGCTCGTTCTACGATTCGAACGGCGACGGGATCGGCGACCTGAACGGCCTGACCGCGAAGCTCGATTACATCGCCGGGCTGGGCGCGAGCTGCGTTTGGCTCATGCCGGTCGCCAAGTCCCCGAGCTACCACGGCTACGACGTCAGCGACTACTACACGGTCGAGCCGGCCTACGGCACGAACGACGACTTCAAGCGGTTCGCGGCGGCGGCGCACGCCCGGGGCATCGCGGTGCTGGTGGACATGGTGCTGAACCACTCCTCCAACGAGAACGCCTGGTTCCAGGCGGCGCTGCGCGATACGGCGTCGCCCTATCGCTCCTGGTATCGCTTCTCCCCGACGGATCTCGGCAAGGGGCCCTGGGGCGAGGAAGCGTGGCACCACTCGCCGGTACGGGACGAGTACTACTACGGCGTGTTCTGGAGCGGGATGCCGGACTTGAACTACGCGACGCCCGCGGTGGCGGAGGAAGCGAAGAAGATCGCCACGTTCTGGTTGCGCGACATGGACGTGGACGGCTTCCGTCTCGATGCCGTGCCGTACCTGGTGGAGGAGGGCAGCTGCAACACGGGGTGCCCCGGCACGCACGCGTTCCTGCATGATTACGCCGCCCACATCGATAGCGTGAAGCCCGGCGCGTACACCGTGGGCGAGGCGTGGGGCAACCTCGCGACCGTGCTGCCCTATTACCCGGACCAGCTCACCTCGTATTTCGGATTCGAGCTGGCCGACTCGCTGCTATCGGCAGTCCGCACCGGCACGGCGGCTGGGCTGCTGCCGAGCTTCCTGCGGCTGCAAGACACGCTGCCCGCCTGGCGCTGGTCGCCGATCCTCAGCAACCACGACGGCACCCGCTCGCTCACGGCTCTGGGCGGCGATCTCGCCCGGGCCCGTGTGGCGGCGACGCTGCTGCTTACGTTGCCGGGATTGCCCTTCATTTACTACGGCGAAGAGATCGGGATGACGGGCGACAAGCCCGATCCGCGGCTCCGCACGCCGATGCAGTGGAATCCCCGACCGGGCGTCGGGTTCACCACCGGCACGCCCTGGGAGGCGCCGCAACCCGACTCGATGACGACGAATGTCGCACGGCAGGACAGGGATCCCGCGTCGCTGCTCAACCTGTACCGCCGGCTGATTCACCTGCGCAAGCAGAACGAGGCCCTGGCGACGGGGCGCCTGGTGCCGCTGTCGGCGAGCAGTCCCCAGGTGGCCGCCTATCTGCGCCGCGCCGGCGACCGCGCGGTTCTTGTCGTGGCGAACCTGGGGGACACCGGGCTCGCGCGTGTCTCCATCGCCTCGGCGGAGCCCGGTGTGCTTCCGACCGGGACCTACGTCGCGCGAAACCTGCTCGGCGGTGGGAACGGCGCCACGCTCCGAGTGGGTCAGGACGGGGGGATCCGAGCCTATGCTCCTGCGGCGAGGCTCGGGGCACGGCAGAGCCTCGTGCTCGACCTCATCCGTCAATGAGCCCGGCGTCATCAGGCGTTTCCCTCTCCATGGCACGAATACCCATCGTGGTCGGCGCTCTCCTGGGAGCGTTGTGGATGGCCCCGCTGCGCGCGCAAGAGGCCAAGGGCACGATTCGCGGTCGCATCACCGACGAAGCCACGCATCAGCCACTGTCGGGAGTTGTGGTAACGCTCGGACATCGCAGCGCGCTGACCCAAAGTGATGGTCGCTACGTGGTCGCCGGGGTGCCCGCGGGCGCGGACAGCCTTCGAGCGAGGCTGCTCGGCTACGCACCCGTCGAGCAGCTCGTCGAGGTGGTGGCTGGTCTGACGCTCAATGTCGACCTCGCGATGACCGCCCGGGCGGTGAGCCTGGCTGAGGTCGTGGTGGTGGGCTACGGCCAACAGAGCGCCGGCAATGTCACCGGCGCCGTATCGAAGGTTTCGGCAGCGGAGTTCAATTCCGGACGCATCATCAGTCCAGCCCTGCTCATCCAGAGCAAGGTCCCGGGCGTGCAGGTCGTCGACAACAACGAGCCCGGGGGCGGCGTTTCGATCCGCATCCGCGGCACGACCTCAGTGAACGCCTCGAGCGAGCCCCTCTACGTCATCGACGGCACCCCTGTAGGGTCGGGCGCCGGCGGCGGACTCTCCATCGGCCGCGATCCCCTGGCCTCGCTGAACCCCGCTGAGATCGAGAGCATCACAGTGCTGCGCGACGCCTCGGCGGCCGCCATCTATGGAGCGAACGCGGCCAACGGCGTTGTGCTCATCCACACCAAGCAAGGGCGGCAGGGCACGCAATTCGAGTATTCCGGGAGCATGTCCGGCTCGTTCATCGACCGACTTCCCTCGATGCTGAACACGCGGCAATATGCCGCCGCCGTCGCACGGTACGCGCCGCAGAACATGAGCTTCTTGGCGAACGCCAATACCGACTGGTTCAGCCAGATCGACCACAACGCTGTCGGGCAGGATTTCACCATCGCGCTTTCCGCAGCGGACCCGAACACGAACTGGCGGCTGTCGCTCGGCTACCTGAATCAGGACGGCGTCCTCCGCGCGACGACTATCGAGCGCCTCGCCCTCGGGCTGAACTTCCAGCAGATCCTTCTCTCCGATCGTTTGGACATCCGCGCCAGTCTGAAGGGCTCGCGGCAGGACGACACCTTCACGCCTGGGGACGTGTTGGGCAACGCCGGCGCGATGGCGCCGACGCAGCCGGTGCATTGCGATACCTGCGCGAACGGCTACTACGAGTGGCCGAGGTACCCGTCCCCGAGCAACCCGGTGGCGATCCTCAATTTGGCCGCGGATCGTGGCACGACCTACCGCAGTATCGGCAGTCTGCGGGGCACCTATCGGATGCCGTTCCTCGAATCTCTGCGCGCCAGCCTGAGCTGGAGCTACGACGTGACCAGGGCACAGCGGCGAGTATTCTACCCGAGCACCCTGCACGGCGAGCAGCAAGGTGGCAACGGCGGCACCAATTACCGGACCAGCCCGAGCGAGGCGGAATCTTCCCTCGAGATGTACCTGAACTACGCGGCGCCGCTCACCGTCGTGCCGGGCACGCTCGAGCTCACGGGCGGTTACTCCTACTGGCAGTCGCATGCGGAGCTCCCCGCGTACCTGGAAACCGGCCTGAGCACCGACCTGCTCGGGAGCAGCGGCGTCGTCCCGGCGCGGACGGTGCAGAATGCCGAGGATGTCCAGGAGAGCAAGCTGGTCTCGTTCTTCGGACGGGCGAACTACAACCTCGACGACCGCTACCTCGCGGCGGTGAGTCTCCGTCGCGATGGCTCCTCGCGATTCGGGCCGAACAACGCGTGGGCCACCTTCCCTTCGGCGGCGCTCGCATGGCGGATCTCGCGGGAGCGGTTCCTGCGAGGCGTCACCTGGCTCTCGGATGCGAAGGTCCGGGCCAGCTGGGCGAGGACCGGGAACCAGGCGTTCGCGAACTATCAGCAGTACTCGAGATTCACGCTGGGGAACGCGCAGGCGCAGGTGCTGTTCGGCAATACCTTCATCAACACGATCAGGCCAGAGGCGTACGATCCGAACATCCGCTGGGAGACGACGACCTCCACCGACGTCGGGATGGATCTCGGCCTTTGGCAGGGGCGGCTCACCGGGTCCGTCGACTGGTACAACCGGAATACCCACGACCTGATCTTCACCGTGCCGGTCGCCGCGGGCACCAATCTGTCGAACTTCCTCACCACCAATATCGGCAGCATGAACAACAAGGGCGTCGAGGTCAGCTTCAACGCCCGCGTGCTCGAGATGGGTCGGAAGCGCCTGGGTTGGACCGCTGATTTCACCGCATCACACAACAGGAATGAGCTGACCAGCATTTACCCACGGGCCGGGGTGCTGCAGATCCTGACCGGCTATGTCGGGTTCTTTCCCGTCCCGGTCGCGGTTCAGGTCCTGCAAGCCGGCGTCCCCGTCAATTCCTTCTTCGTTTGCCGGCAGGTCTACCGGAACGGGAAACCGGTCGAGGGGAGCTACTACAACCTGGCCGGCGACAGCGTCGTGCCGGAGTGCACCTCGAACCGCCGGGCCTACCACGACCCGGCGCCGAAGTGGATCCTGACGCACACGTCCCACCTGAACTACGCCAGGTTCGATCTCACCTTCACATTGCGCGCCTACCTCGGCAGCTATGTCTACAACAGCCTGGCATCGGGCTCGGGCAGCTACGCGGGCGTCATGAGTGCGCCCCCGATCAACGCGCACACATCCGTGCTCAAGACCGGTTTTCTCACGCCGCAGGTCCTGTCGGACTACTACGTGGAAAAGGCGTCGTTCCTGCGGATGGACGACATCACCCTGGTCTACGCATTCCAGTGGGGCGCGATGCCGCTGCGCTTCTTCGGCAGCCTGCAAAACGCGTTCACCCTCACGGGCTACAGCGGCATCGACCCGACCGCGGGACTGAACGGCCTCGACGACAACATCTATCCGCGGTCGCGGACGTTCACCGCGGGACTGAACATCCGGCTCTGAGGCGTCTAGGGGCGTACCCTGGCCGTGCTGGTCAGTGCCTGAGCCTCGATCTCGAAGTCCACGACCTTTCCCGGAGCGAGCACGAGCCGGCCCGATCTGACCGGCGGATTGCCGTCGCCCGGGCTGGCCAGGAACTCCACCGCATCGCTGCCCAGCATGGCCTGGGGCAGCACGAAGTGGCCCACAAGCCCCGGGAGCACCGTGCCCATCCGCCAGGACGTCCCGGACCCGACGGCGTAGACCTGCATCGGGGCGCCGGAGTTGTTGGTGACGATCAGTTGGACGGCGGTCCCGGGGGCAGCCGCAAACGTCGTGCCCGAGGTCGTGCCGCGGCCATATGCGCACCCGGCGATGGTCAGCGCCACTGCTGCGATGAGCGTCTTCATCATGCACCTCCTCGAGAGTTGTGGCGGTGCCACCTCCGCCGCCGCGGCCAGGGCGTCGCACAGCGACTCTGACCAGGTGCCAAGATGAGAGGGGCGCGTCGCGAATCCGTCGCGGCCGCGTCGCAGCAGCGTCGCGGCGCTCCCCCCTTGCTCACGCCACGCTCCCAGAGCAGGATAGGCACAGCATGTTTCGACTGCGAGTGCTTGGAGGATTCGCGCTGGAGGGCGCGCCCGGGGCTGCGGCGCCTCCGCGGCCGCAACGGCGCGGCGATGCCGTCGTGGCCGTGCTGGCCGTATGCGGCGATCTGGGCTGCACGCGGGATCGGCTTGTGGCCCTGCTGTGGCCGGAAAGCGACGACGCGCGCTCGCGGCATGGCCTGCGCGACGCCCTGCACGCGATTCGCCGTGCGCTCGGCCCGGGTGTCGTGTCATCCGATGGTCAGCGGTTGCGCCTGAACCCGTCCGGCATCGACTCCGACATCCAGGCATTCACACAAGCGTTGAGCTGCGGCCGACACGCGGACGCGGTGCAGGCGTATGGCGGCCCGCTGCTCGAGGGCTTCCACGTCGATGACGCGCCGGAATTCGAGCACTGGCTGGATGGAGAGCGCGTCCGTCTGGCGCGCGAGTACGCGGAGGCGCTCACGCATCTGGCCACGGCGGCCGAACACACTGGCGCCTGGGGTGAAGCGGTGGGGTGGTGGGCTCGTGCCGTGGAGCACGATCCCCTGAACTCCCATGTCGTGGTGCGGCACATGGAGGCGATGGCGGCCACCGGGGACCGGGCCAACGCGCTCATGGCCGCGGACGAGCACCGGCGCCGCCTGCGCGAGGAGCTCGACCTGGAGCCTGGCAGCGATGTCCTCGCGGAGGTCGAGCGGATCCGCAGAGGCGAGCCGTCCGTCGCGCCACGCACACCGAGTGCGACGCCCCTTCCCCAGACTCCAGCAGACGGCGACACCGCGACGACTCGGAGCCCAGCCACTCCTGTCGTGAAACGGACGCGGCTGCGGGTGTCGTGGGGAGTGGGGATTGGGATCGGCGCGATGCTCGCCGGAGTCCTTGGCCTGGGACGCTGGCTGAGATCACGCCCGGCGGAAGCCCGTCCTCCGCGGACGGCTGTCGCCGTCCTGCCGTTCGAAAACCTCAGCGCCGACTCCTCGGTGGGATTCTTCGCCAGCGGGCTGCAGGACGAGCTGCAGACTCAGCTCACCAAGGTCGCAGCGCTCAAGGTCATCGGGCGGGAATCGGTGAGCGGATACCGGCAGACGATGCCTCCGCTGCGCCAGGTAGGCGAGGATCTCGGGGTTGGTAGCATCGTCAAGGTCAGCGTGCAGGCCGCAGGGAACAGGCTCCGGGTCAATGCGCAGCTCTTCGATGCCCCGACCGACCGGGAGCTCTGGGGGGAGACCTACGACCGAACGTTGGACGATGCGTTTGCGGTGCAAAGCGACATCGCCCGGCAGATCGTCGCCCAGCTCGGGGCGCGACTGACGAGCGCGGAGGCGGAAGCGATCGGGGCGGCGCCCACGGAGAACCCTCAGGCCTATCAGTTCTACCTGCAAGGGCAGGACTATCTGCGGCGCCCGGGAACCCTCGGGACGAACTTCGAGATCGCAGCCCAACTGTATGAACGGGCGCTGGCGCTCGATTCTTCGTTTGCTCTGGCACACGCGGGGTTGTCAATCGCCAACAACGCGCTCTACTATCTGGGGTACGACCGCACCCCCGCCAGGCTCGAGCGAGCGCGGCGCGAAGCCGACGTCGCGCTCCGCCTCGCACCGGATCTCCCGCAGGCGCATCTCGCCAAGGGCCAGGCCCTCTACTTCGAGAGCGGCGACTTCCACCGCGCGTTGGACGAATTCAACCGCGGATTGCGCGCCGCGCCGAATGACGCGGATCTCTGGTACAGAGTGGCGGTGGTGTACCGGAACCTCGGCAATTGGGACAGCATGATGGTGGCGTACGACCGCGCCCGAAGCGTCGACCCCCGGAATGCGACGCTGTATCAGTTCATCGGGGATAGCTATCACTGGCACCATCGCTACCGGGAAGCGATCGAGGCATATCGGAAGGGGCTTTCACTCACTCCCGACGTGGTGCAGCCTCGGCTCTCACTGGCCTGGAGCTACGTGCTCTGGAAGGGTGAGCTGGACACGCTGCGCGCCGTGCTCCAAGGGTTGCCGCTCGAGGCCGATCCGGGTCTGGGAGGCGGCTCCGTCTCGGGCAGTCGGCTGGCCCTGGCGGAGTTGGAGCGACGCCCGGATTCCATCTTTTCGCTGCTCCGCACCCTGCACCAGGACGCAGGCGCAGGCAGTTACTACATGACGGTGCACGCTCACCTGCTCCGCGGTGACACTGCCGCAGCTCGTGCCATCCTCGATACCGTTCTGGTGCGGACCACCGCCGAGGAGCGCGCGCACCCCGACGACTGGGATGTCCATGCCGAGCGGGGCACTGTCCTGGCGGAGCTGGGGCGTAACCCGGAAGCGTTGCGCGAGGCTCGCTGGCTCGAGCAATCGAACCAGTACCGCAACGGTCCCATTCTGGATCCATCGGGGGTTGCGTGGATCCTGTTGCGGGTCGGCGAGATCGATGCCGGGCGCGCCGCGCTCGAACGGGCGCTGGTTGGCCCATCTCTCACGACGGTTCCCTATATCCGTCTCGACCCGCACTGGGATCCGATCACGAGGGACCCGCGCATCCAGGCGCTGCTCGCGAAGTACGCCGACCCCGGCCGATGAGCGAGCGTCCCGCCGCGTCCGGGTGCGGCTAGCGGTGCTCCAGCACCAGCGTGCCGAACGCCGGGAGCGAAACGGTATCGCCGTGCTGGACCTGATCCGACAACAGATCGCGCGCGCCGTCCACGACGAATCCCCCTACAGTGAGCTTCACTGTGCGAGGGCGTGTGTTCACGAACACCGCCGCGTTGCGTCGCGCGTAGGAGATCACGTCGGCGGGGGCGCTCGTTTCGATATTCCGGAGATCGCTGGCCAGGAACGCCGAATCGGACTCCGCAAGATGCAGGACGCGGGCGTAGAAGGCGCGGGCCGCGAGCGTGTCCGGCTGCCCCCACACGATCGAATCGTGCACGAACAGGCCAAGCTGCTGTGGGCTCTCGACCTCCTGCCCGTCGTAGAGCAAGGGCCGGCCCGGTAACAGTGCCGCGGCGACGTACGCCGCGCGCGCGCCTGCCGAGCCCTGGAAGAGGGTGACCGGCGGCTTGTCCCAGGCGGTCTCGTCGTGATTGGTGGTAAAACGCATCCGCATCCCGCCCGGGGGCATCGCCTGAAGATCCACCAGCTCGCTCCGCACGAACGTGTCGGCCGGAGCGCCGCGCCATACTGCCTTCAGTCGGCTGTAGGAATCCCATGAATACGTGAGATCGAACCCCAGCCGGTGCATCTTGAGATCGCCCCACTCGGCGAGCAGCAGGATCGGTCGCCGGACGGACGAGCGCAACGCGGGTATCGCCTCGCGCCAGAACACGTCGGGGACGAACCCGGCGACATCCACGCGGAAACCATCGATACCGTATTGGACCAGCCACCAGCGCATGGTGGCGATCATGGCACGCCGCAGCTGCGGCTTGGTGTAGTCGAGCTGCGCCACGTCGGTCCAGTCGGTGAGCTTGCCCTGGTCGTCGCGCGGCACCGTCATCTCGCCGCGCTCGTTGCGGGCGTAGTAGTCGGGATGGGCCGTGATCCAGACGTTGTCCCACGCGGTGTGATTCGGCACCCAGTCGAGGATCAGCTTCATCCCGCGCGCATGCACCGAATCGACTAGCGCGCGGAAGTCCGCCGCCGTACCGTAGGCGGGGTCGATCGCGCGGTAGTCCCGCACCGAGTACGGCGACCCCAACGGATCCTTGCGGTTCTTGACCCCGATCGGGTAAATCGGCATCAGCCACAGCACGTTGGCGCCGACCGCCTGGATGCGGTCGAGCCCCCGGGTCACCCCGCGCAGGTCGCCCGTGGGCGAGAAGTCGCGGACGAACACCTCGTACAGCGCGCTGCGTGCGACCCAGGAGGTATCCGGCGCCGTGGTGCGCGCCTGCTGGGCGAGCGCGGGGTACCCCGCCGCCAACGAGAGCCAGGCCGCAAGCAAGCTGTTCCGAATCCGCATGTCTCCGACTCCGGGATGACAGGGTGTCCAAGTCTAACGCTCCGATCACACGAGAGAAACGCATGATCCGCTCTGCTTCGGTGTTCGTGCTCGGTCTGGCCACGCTCACTCTGGCGGCACGCCCCGCCGCGGCTCAACGGGAGCACCTCTCGATGGACCCCGGGTGGCGCTTTACGCTGGGTGATCCAGCGGGAGCTCAACAGCCGGGCTTCGACGATCACACGTGGCGCCGGCTCGACCTGCCGCACGACTGGAGCATCGAAGGGACCCCGGACGAGCACGCGCCCAGTGGGGGGCGCGGCGGCTACTTCCCGACGGGGCTCGGGTGGTATCGCAAAGCGTTCCGGATGCCCGCAGACTCCGCGGGTCGCATGGCGTCGCTCGAGTTCGATGGCGTCTATATGAACAGCGACGTCTGGATCAACGGCTTCCACCTCGGCAAGCGGCCCTACGGCTACACGAGCTTCGCCTACGACATCACGGCGCACGTCGTGCCGGGAGTGAATGTCGTCGCCGTGCGCGTGGACAATTCGCTGCAGCCCAATTCGCGCTGGTACACGGGGAGCGGCATCTACCGCCACGTCTGGCTGACGCTCACCAGTCCTCTGCACGTGGGTCACTGGGGCGTGTATGTGACCACACCCCGCGTCGACTCCTCGAGCGCCGATGTCGTCGTCCGGACCACGGTCGCCAACGACCGGGCGGCCGTGGCCCGGACACTGCTCCGCACGACGGTGCTCGATGCGTCCGGTCACGAGGTCGCCCACGCGGACACATCGATTTCCATCGATGGTGATCAGGGCCGTGACGTCGAGCAGCACATCGTCGTCCCCGCACCGCAGTTCTGGTCGGTGGAGCGGCCCACGATGTACTCGTTGCGCACCGACCTACTGGCCGGCCGACCGGCTGACCGCCTCTTCTCTCCTTTCGGCATCCGCACCATCGCCTACGACAAGGACAAGGGCTTCCTCCTGAACGGCCGGCAGGTCAAGATGCGCGGCGTCAACCTGCATCACGACGGCGGCGCGGTCGGCGCGGCGGTGCCGGAGCGCATCTGGCAGCACCGGCTCGAGCTGCTCAAGGCGATGGGGGTGAACGCCATCCGCACCTCGCACAACCCGCCCGCGCCCGAGTTCCTCGACCTGTGCGACCGCCTCGGCTTCCTCGTCATGGCGGAAGCGTTCGACGAGTGGACGTTCGGCAAGGTTCCCGAGGGCTACCACAAGTATTTCGGCGACTGGTCCGAGCGCGACATCGTCGATTTCGTCCATCGCGACCGCAACCATCCGTCGATCGTCCTGTGGAGCGCCGGCAACGAGATCGGCGAGCAGAGCTCACCCGACGGCGCCCAGGTGCTGCGGCGGCTCGTGGACATCTTCCATCGCGAAGATCCGACGCGGCCGGTCACCACGGGCAACGACAACATCGTTGCCGATGGGCATCCGGCGACGCTCGCATTTCTCGAGGCGGAGGACATCGTCGGCTACAACTACGTGGACCGCTGGCACGAGCGCCGCGAGCTGTTCGCCGAGGAGGACCGGCACGACCACCCCGATTGGAAGATGATCGGTACCGAGAGCGGCTCCATCTTCCAGTCCTTCGACGAACGCTATTCGCTGGGCACCGACTCCAGCGTCGTGCGGCCCAACTATACCAGCGGGATGGTCCAGGCCGAGCGGCTCTGGAAGTGGGTCACCCTGCACGACTACTTCGCGGGCGACTTCATGTGGACCGGGGTCGACTATCTGGGCGAAAGCACCTGGCCGTTCAAGGGGTTCGCGTCCGGGGCGCTGGACATCATCGGGACGCCCAAGGACGCCTATTACCTGTATCAGAGTCTGTGGACCGACCGCCCGGTGCTGCATCTCTTCCCGCACTGGAACTGGGCGGGGCGGGAGGGACAGGTGATCCCGGTGGTGGCCTACACCAACTGCAACAGCGTGGAGCTGTTCCTGAACGGCCGTTCGCTGGGCGAGAAACGCTACGAATTCCCGGCGCAGGGCACCTCGGGCGGTTGGAACAGCTATGCACTGCCGGTTGTCCGGGCCACGACCAGCGACCTGCATGTCTCCTGGGACGTGCCCTACGAGCCGGGTGAGCTGCGGGCCCTGGGCAGGCGGCGCAATGGCGAGGGAGCCTGCGTCGCCAGCGTGCGCACCGCGGGACCGCCCGCGGCGATACGGCTATCCGCGGACCGCGATACGGTCACCGCCGCTCCAGGGGACGTATCGCTCGTGACCTTCGAGATCGTGGACTCGGCCGGCACCATCGTCCCCACAGCGGGTAACGTCGTGACCGTCGCGGTCACAGGCGGCAGCATCATGGCGCTCGACAACGCCGACGAGCAGGACCACGATCCGTATCAGACCGAGCATCGCCACGCGTTCAACGGCCGTGGCCTGGCGATCCTGCGTGCGACACAACCCGGGGTGCTCCGCGTGACCGCGAGTGCGGATGGGCTGCGCAGTGGGACCGTGAGTGTCGCGGTGGTGCGGGGGATCGCGCCCCAGGTCGTGCCGGCAGCACGTTGAAAGCGGGCTGGGCGGCCGCCGTCGGAACCGGGTGCTCTAGCGCGCGAAAATGAGCGACAGGCCGCCAATGTTCACGGCACTCGCGGCGCGAAGTGCGACGATCCCGACGCCCACCACCAGACCGGCGACGCACAGCCACGCGAACAGGTCCCCCGTCTTCGCGTACAGGGTCCGCACGCCCCTCACGGGCACCTGCGCCACCATCGTCCGGTCTCCCGGCGCGAAATAGTCCGCCACCCCCAGCAGACGTCCCCACGCGTCCACCGCGGTCGAGAGCCCCGACGCCGCGGGCCGGACCAGCGCCACCCCGTTTTCGACGGCCCGAAACGCCGCCATCTGGGCGTGCACTGTCTTGATCGCTTTCCACTCGTTGGCCGGCACGATCAGGATGTCCGCGGCACCCCGGCCGGCTTGGCGCACGAACTCCGGAAAAGCGTCGTCGAAACAGATCGCCCCGGCAATCCGGCCGTCCTGCGTCGCCACCACCGGCAGGTGGCCATCGCCCCGCCGCATGATGGAGGCTTCCCAGCCGGGGACGGCGTGGGACTTGAGATACGAGACGATCATCCGGCCCGACGGGTCGAACACGATGAGCTTGTTCTCGAACGAGTGCGGCTCACCGCGATGCACCGTCCCCATTCCCATCGCCAGGTAGAAGCCTTCCTCCGTCGCGAGTCGCTGCGCCCGCGCGAGGAACGCCGGCTCGTCCTCCGCGTAGATCAGCAGGTTCTGTTCGGGCCACGCGACGAGGCGCGCACCGGCGCGCGCCTCGCGGCGGCTCTGGTCGAGGAACCAGTCGTGCAGGCGCGCGAGCTTCCCGGCCAGCCGCTCGCGCTCTTCGGGCGCGGCGCTGTCTTCCGCGATGCGGGTCATCTCGCCCGGAATGAACAGGTCGACCGGACGGTTCACCGTCGCCACGCGAATGGAGGCGCGGTCGGTCGGAGCGAGCGCCAGACGCACACTGCCCCCCAACACCACAACGCCGAGGACGGCGGCATACGTCACCACCGGGGTGCGCACGACGCTCCAGTCGAAGCCGTGGCTCCACGCCAGGTCGACGGTCGAGGCGAACCAGGCGATCAGGAAGGTGATGCCCCAGATCCCCACGAACGCGGCCACCTGCATCAGCGGCAGCAACCCGTACTGCGTGTAGGCGATCGAGCCCCAGGTGGCGGCTGGTGCGAATCGCGATTGCAGGAACTCGACGGTGACCCAGGCGAGCGGGAAGACCAGCGTCGCCGCGGCGCCGCCGATGCGGAATCCCACCACGCGATCAAGGACAAAGGGAAGCGTGAGCGCCGTGGCGACGAACGCCACGATCAGGTAGTGCGCGGGCCCGGACACCGGAATGTCGCGCCGGCCGAACAACAGGGCGGCATACAACGCGAGCCACGTCCAGAGCAGCCCTGCTGGCGCCGGCAACGACCGCGTGGCCTGCAGCAGGAACGTCAGCGCCAGCCACGCAAAGAGCGGGATCGGCGTGCGAAGCGTCATGCCGAGCAGCGCGGCGCCGGCGATCAACCAGATCAGGGAGCTAGCTTGTGCCATAGGAATACCCTTGGGTTCCAGCGGGATGGCACAATCATGCGCGGAGCGGCACTTTTCCCCAATGACCGCCCGCGTCAATTCATTGACCGAACGCGTCACGCGGCGGGCCCAGCCCAACGGATCCGCGTGGTGGAGCATGCCGGCTCCGGATCTGCGGATCCTGTTGACCGCCTTCGGCCGCCTGGGCTACGACGTCGAGACGCTGCTGGCCCCGACGGGGATCCGGCAGGGCGAGCTGGACGACCCCGACAGGCGAATTCCCTGCGAGGCGCTGGGGGTGATTGTCTCAGGCGCGCAACGGACCCGCCGTACGCCGAACCTGGCGCTCGAGGCCGCGCGGCTCGTCCCGATCGGTGCCTACCCGCTGCTCGACTATCTCGTGCTCACGTCGGATACCGTCGGCGCTGGCATCCATCAGCTCGCCCGCTACTTTGGCCTCGTCGGCAACCCGGTGTCGCTCCACGTCCACGAGCGCCGCGATCCCATCCGGATCGAAATGCCGGGCTCTCCTGCGCCGTTCGGCGTCGAATTCACGGTCTCCCTGATCCTGTTTCACCTCCGTGCGGAGACCGAGGGTCGCTTCGTTGCCGCGAGCATCAGCTTCGGGCACACGCCCGACGATGTCGCCGCATTCGAGCGCACGTTCGGCTGCCCGGTCCAATCGACCGCGTCGTGGAACGGCATCGGCGTCGTGCGCGATGCCTGGCGGCTCCCGCTGCGCCGCCGTGACCCGGTCCTGGGCCGGATGCTCCAGGCGCAGGCCGACGACGTCCTGGCCCGCCTGCCGGCGCGCGACGGGCTGGCGCTCGAGGTGCAGCGCCTCTTGGCCATGCGGGTCGCGAGGGGCGATACGCGGATCGCCGCCCTGGCCCCGCAGCTCGCGATGTCGGCGCGCACGCTACAGCGCCGGCTCGCCGCCGATGGCGTCTCATACCGGGACCTGCTGGAGGGCGCGCGCAAGGAAGCGGCGGGTCGTTACATCGCGGAATCGATCCTGTCGATCGCCGAGGTCGCGTTTCTCGTGGGTTATTCGGAGCCGGCCGCGTTTCACCGCGCCTTCAAGCGGTGGTACCGGACCACGCCGCAGCTCTACCGGCAGGCGGCTACGCGGCGCGACACATGAAGGCCACTGCTCTCATCCCCGCGCTCATCGTGCTCGCCGGGGCGGTGCACGCCCAGCGCCCGGCGACCGCCAACCGCGCCGTCTACCTCGACAGCGCTGGCGTGGTGCGCTGGCGTGACGACAAGCAGGAAATCACCCTCTTCGGCGCCAACTACGTCCTGCCCACCGCCTCCGACTACCGCGCCGCCGGCTATCTCCACGCCGATCGCAAGAAGATGATCGATGAGGACATGGCGCAGTTCGCCCGCATGGGCTGGGACGGCCTGCGGCTCACCTTCTGGGGCGACTGGGAAGCGTCCGACTCGGCCGGCAACCTGATCGCCAACGACCATCTGGATCTGCAGGACTATTTGATCGCCAAGGCGCGCGAGCGCGGCATCTACATGTTGTTCAGTCCGATCCAGCTCTACGGGGCGAATTGGCCCGACGCGCTGAACGACACGACCGATCCGGGCTTCGGCCGCCACTTCGGCAAAGCCCGCATGGGCACCGATTCGGCCGCGCTCGCGGCACAAGTCAACTACCTGCGCCAGATCCTGAATCACGTGAACCCCTACACCGGCGTGGCGCTGAAGAACGAGCCGGCCATCGTCTTCATCGAGCTGGTGAACGAGCCGTGGCACCACCCCGAGGACCTGCCGGGCTCGATCCGCTACATCAACGCGCTCACCGACGCCGTGCGCAGCACCGGGTGCAGCAAGCTGATCTTCTACAACGTGAGCCAGGACTTCCGGATCGGCGAAGCGATCCGGCGCAGCCGGGCACAGGGCATCACCTTCGGCTGGTATCCCACCGGATTGAACTCGGGCCACGAGCTGGTCGGCAACTACCTGCGCGGCGTCGACACCTTCCCCGACATGTCGCGCCCGGAGCTGGCCCGCATGCCGCGGATCGTGTACGAGTTCGACAGCCCCGACCTGCGCACCGGCACGATGTATCCGGCGATGGCGCGGACATTCCGCGCCGTGGGCACTCAGTTCGCCTCGATGTTCGCCTACGACATGTTGCAGACCGCTTCACGCAACCTCGGCTGGCAGACGCACTACCTGAACCTGGTCTACACGCCGCGCAAGGCGATGAGCGCCATCATCGCGGCTGAGGCGATGCATCGGTTGCCGCGCATGCGCTCGTACGGCCCGTATCCCGAGAACACGCGGTTCGGCGACTTCCACGTGTCGTATGACGCCAACCTGGGCGAGCTGGTGGCGCGCGACGCGTTCCTGTACGCCGGCTCGACGCGCTCCACGCCTCCCGATCCGGCCGCGCTGCGCCGCATCGCGGGCTACGGATCGTCTCCCGTCGTCGCGTACGCAGGGGAGGGGATCTACTTCCTCGACAAAGTGCGACCGGGTGTCTGGCGCCTGGAGGTGTACCCCGACGCTGTGCCGGTGCGCGATCCCTTCGAGGCGCCGAACCCCGACAAGATCGTGACGCGGGCGATCAGTCGCGCCTGGCCGATGACGGTGACGCTACCGGACCTCGGCGACGCGTTTACGGTTCAAGCCATCAACGAGGGCGGTCGGGCGGTCGGGCGGTCAGGAGACCGTGCATCGAACGGCCGCTTCACGGTCACGCCGGGTGTCTGGGTGTTGAGCGCGGCTGGTCCCATCGACGTGACGACTCTCCCGGACTCGATCGGCAGGGTGGGGTTCGCGGAGTATCACGGGCCACCGCCCGATACCATGCCTCCTTCCGTGCAGTCTCTCGCTGCGCCGCAGTACCTCGCCGGGCGCGACGTGACGATCCCCGCGCGCGTCGTCGACACCATGCCCCCGGACTCCGCGTCGCTCTTCATCAGGCCGATGGCCGGCGGCTTCTACCGCGGCTTTGCGATGCAGCCGACGGGTGGATACGAGTATGCCGCCACCGTCCCGGCGGCGTCGCTGCGCGAGGGCCCCTACGAATTCGTCATCACGCTGTTCCGCGGAGACTCATCCGTCACCTTCCCCGGCGGCTTGCACTTGAAGCCGTGGGACTGGGACTACTACGAGCACGCGTCCTGGAAGCTCGATGTCGTCGGCCCGGCGACGCCGCTCGAGCTGTTCGATCCTGGCCGCGACGCCGCACGTCTCACCTTCACCCGTATCGGCGACGCGGGACGGCGCGGCCTGTTTCGGGTCGGGCTGTCGGAGGTGACGGGCCAGCCCGTCTTCCACCTGGAGCTGCCCGTGGACGCGAGCGGCTGGAGCCCGCCCGACTACGCCGCCTCGCTCGTGATCGCGGATCGCATCCGGGCTCGCCAGGAAACGATCACCGCTGCCGACACCGTGTGGCTGCGACTGCGCGGCCTGGGGGCGCGGCAGATCGTGCATCTCACCCTGATGGAGGACGACGGCACGAGCTGGAGTGCGGCAGTCCCGGTGGACAGCACGTGGAGCGAGCGCTCGCTGCCGCTCACCGCCTTCTCCCCGAGCCGTGGCGTCTTGCTCCCGCAGGGGTTCCCGGGCGAGTGGAACTACTGGGTGGGACCCGCGGCGGGCCGAGGCGGCAGCGCCGACCACCTGAGGCTCGATCACCTGGAGCGGCTGCAGATCTCGCTGCGGCGCGAAGAGGGCGTCGCGGTCACGCCGGGCAGTTACGGCGTGGAGGTGGAGTGGATCGCGCTGAGCTTCGCGCGTGCTCGCAACGGGATGTAGGCTAGGGTCGCACCGTGGCGCGGCTGTCGAGAAAGTTGGTCGTGATCTCGAAGTTCACGATGTCCCCGGGCGAGAGGACGAGGTCGTCGGACTGGACCCGTGGGCCGTACCCGGTCACCTGGGCCAGGAGCCGTATATAACCGCCGCCGCCCACCATGCCCATGGGGAGTTCGAAGCTACGGACGATCCCCGGAGCTACCGTCCCCAGGTGGTACGAGGTCCCGACTCCGACGGCGAACACCTCGACGTTGGTCTTGTAATTGTTGGTGACGTTCACCGTGACGGGCATTCTGGCCGGTTGCGGTCCAGCCGCCGTGCCGTGATGCTGCGCGCACGCCGCGCTGGTCAGGATCAACGCGGCGATCACGAACCGCAGGCCGATTCGCACAAATCTCTCTCCCCTCGTCGGTGGACGAACCGCCGCCTTTGGCGCAATATATGTTCGCGAGCCGGTGCTGTCCCCCCGCATTCATCAGGAGCAACCACTATGTCCCCCCGCCCGCGGGTCCGCCGCGCGACTCGCC
>Ga0326731_1000152_pt1 | contig 18031 bp, 10 predicted proteins | sample MHFSIPfraction_FD_207645 | JGI IMG/M metagenome (GOLD analysis project Ga0326731, IMG submission 207645) | Lab enriched peat soil microbial communities from Michigan Hollow, Ithaca, NY, United States - MHF9FY SIP fraction | ecosystem: Environmental > Terrestrial > Soil > Wetlands > Peat | place...
CGTGAGGAGCCACAGGGGCACAATCGCGATCAGGCCCAGGGGCGAGACGTGCAGACTGGCGAAGGTCCCCATGATGGGCCCCATCCCGCCGCCGCCCATGCCGCCGCCGATGCCGCCGAAGATGCCGCCGATCAGATTCGACAGGCTCTCCTGCACGATGATGCGGGTCTGCCCGCCGCGCACCGACACCGCCACCTCGAGGCTGCGGCGCGTCGAGGTGACGGCGGAGGTCCAGGTGAACGAGCGGCCGAGCTGGCTCACGTGTCCCACGTTCTGGAGGATGCGCCGGATCTCCTCGACCATCGTGGGGAATTCCTCGTCCGGGACGTCGACCGGCACCACGCGCTCGAACAACAGGCGCGTCGGGCCGCCGATCAGGCGCTGCACGCCGGGGGAGCCGACCGCCGTACTCCCCGGTGTGGGACGGGCCAGAGATTGGGCCGCGGAGCGCACGATCTCGGGCGCGATGCCCACTTCGGCCGCCAGAGCCTCGACACCACCGATCGTCATGGCCCCGCTCTCGGTCGGTGTCGTGGCCTCGCGTTCCGCGGCGCGCTTGACGATCTCCTGCACTTCCCCTTCGCTGTAGCGGCGGCGCGGCGGGGAGGCGGGAACGGCAGGGCTCGTGAGGTCCTCGATCAGGGCCGCGGGGGACGCGGTTCGCTGGTCGTGCTGAATGGCCAGGCCGCGCACCAGCGCCGCCTCGATGCGGCCGCCGACCTCGGTGAGGCGGGTGCGGTGCGCCGCGGTCGCGCCGGCGAACTTCCCTGCCCGCACTTCGTCCTCGGTTGGCCACCGACCGGGCAGCTCCCCGACCAGCATTTCGTAGATCACGACCGCGAGACTGTAGACGTCGCTTCGCGCATCGAGATCGGTGAGCCCGGCGGCCTGCTCGGGGCTCATGTAGCCCGGGGTGCCGATGGGGAAGCCGGTACGCGTGAGGTTGACGCCGCCGGCCGAAGTGACCGCCTTCGCTATGCCGAAGTCGGCGACGACCGGATGCCCTTCGGAGAAGAGAATGTTCTCCGGCTTGATGTCGCGGTGGAGAATGCCCATGCGGTGCGCGTACGCAAGCGCTCCCGCGACCGGCGTCGCGATCGCCAGGGCGCGCTCCGGACTCAGCCGGCGCTCCTCCTGCAACGTCTGCCGCAGCGATCCACCGTCCACATACGGCATGACGTAGTAGAGCTGCCCGTCGGCCTCCCCCGAATCGTACAGCGCCAGAATGTGCGGATGAGTGAGATGAGCGGCGATCTCGATTTCCTTGAGGAACCGCTCGACGCCAAGATGGGCCACGAGCATCGGCAGCAGCACCTTGAGGGCGACCTGCCGCTGGTGTTTCTTGTCGAAGGCCAGGTAGACGCTGGCCATGCCGCCGCGGCCGAGCAGGCGGCGCAGCTCATAGCGTCCGGCGAGTGCCGTCTCGAGACTGGCGGGGATATCCTCCTTCACGGAATGGGAATATACGGCTCACGCACGGGGCCGGCGTCACCAACGCCGGGTGTCGCGTTTGCTCCCTCTCGTGCCGCAAAAACGCCCTGACCCACCATCATGAAACCGGGCATGATGCCTGCGCCCCGACCGAGGCGACCCATGTTTCAGCCCAGCCGCCATCTGTTCTTTGCGTTGCTGCTCATTCCGGCCGCCGCCGTCCCGGCCGCCGGGCAGGCGGCCTCCGCGGACCATTACGAGACGGTGTTCACGGCGCTGCAGACCCTGGCGCCGCGGAGCGATCGAGTGGCGACGATCCGGAACGTCACCCTCCGGCGGGACGCGATCGTGCTGCACCTGGAGGACGGTCAGTTGTACCTCATGACCCCACTCTCGGGGCGCACCATCGGCGCGGTGTTCGTCGGCCGGGGGTCGGTCGCATTCGCCCCTCCCCTGCCCGTCGAGCGCACGGAGCTGAAGCGGGTCCTGGGCGATACGCTGATCAACGCCCCGATCACGGCGGCCGTGCTCGTCTTCACCGACACCACCGAAACCGAGCTGGCGCGCCAGCTCACCTACCAGGCCGGTACCGGCGCCGGCGCCGCCACCGGTCCGCTGCACGACGCGCTCGGGATGCTGCTGGACGGCGACACGCGCATCGTCATGCAATCGACGCTCATGACCGCGCTGCTGAACGGCCTCACGGACGGCTCGTTCTATGCCCACGTGAAACGCGACCACGGTCGGGACCTCATGTTCCTGGTCGATCCCGCGCAGCCCGAGGCCATCGCCCTGCTTCGCGCCGGCGGCCCCAACGGCCCGAAGATCCAGGTGGTCTCGCAGTTCCGGCGGGCCGAGCGACTGGAGGACACCACCACGGTCCCGAACGGAGCGCTCGACCCGCTCAAGCTCGAGTCCTACCAGATCGAAGCGACCATCGCCAAGGGCCTGGGGTTCTCGGCGACCTCCACGGTGCGCGTCACCGCCCGGGAGGACGGCATCCGCTGGGCTCCACTCCACCTGTACAGTGATCTGCGCGTGGACTCCGTGAACGACGGCGCGGGCGTGTCCGACACGTTCTTCCGTGCCCGGAGGAGTCCGGAGCTGTGGGTGCGGTTCGATCCGCCGCTGCACACGGGCGACACCCGCGGCGTCCGGGTGGTCTACCACGGCGATGTGATCGGCTCGGGATCGCTGATGGATCAGTTCCTGCCGACCGGCGCCGCCCGCTTCCAATTCCCGCCCGCGATGGACCAGTGGCTCTTCGTCAAGTCATCGCAGTACTGGTTCCCGCGCTACAGCGACGGCCAAGCCGCGACGGTCGATCTCACGTTCCACGTGCCCAAGCGCTACCAGCTCGCCAGTATCGGACAGCTGATGGACTCGCACGTGGACGGCGACGTGGCCACCAGCCACTGGGTCCTGCGTCGTCCGACCGATCAGATCTGTTTCAACCTGGGGGAATTCCAGGAGACCAAGATCACGGACCCGAGGATCCCGCCGGTGACGGTACAAATGAACGCCGAGGCGCACCGGCACCTGGACGAGCTGTTCATGGGGCAATCCAATCCCCAGCAGGACGTCGCCGCCGACGTGGCCAACAGCCTCGCCTTCTTCAGTCGGGTGTTCGGCCCGCCGCTCGACAGCCAGTATTACGCCACCGAGGTGCCCTTCCCCTACGGCCAAGCGTTTCCCGGGCTGATGTATCTCTCCGTCGGGACGTTCGAGACCTTGGACGAGAGCGGCGGCGAGGAAACGTTCCGGTCGCACGAAATGGCCCACCAATGGTGGGGCATCGGCGTGGCACCCGCCGGCGACCGGGACGTCTGGCTCTCGGAAGGCTTCGCCGACTTCTCGGGGCTGTGGTACATGCAGATCATCCTGCACGACAACACCCGGTTCTTCAAGGAGCTCACGGCCCGGCGCCGGCGGATCCGGGCCCGCGGCAGCGACGCGCCCCCGATCGGACTCGGCTGGCGTGTCGCGCAGACCGACGATCCGCGCGACTACTCGGTCGTCATCTACGAGAAGGGCGCGTGGGTGCTTCAGATGCTGCGCAACATGATGCTGAACCTGCGCACGATGAACGAAGACGCGTTCACCGCGATGATGCAGGACTTCTACACGCAGTACCGCGGCGGCCGCGCGTCCACCCTGGATTTTCAGCGTGTGGTCGAACGGCACACCGGCATCGCGATGGGCTGGTTCTTCGATGAGTGGGTCAATGGGACGGCCATCCCCACCTACACGCTGTCCTGGAACGCCGAGCCGCAACCGGACGGGCACGCCCTGCTGCATCTCCGGGTGCGGCAGGAAGACGTTCCATCCAGCTTCGTGATGCCGGTGCCGTTACGCATCCAGTTCGCGGATTCCTCGCTGGCATTCGTCCGTGTGAACGTGCGCGGGCCGCTGACCGAGGCGACGCTGCGAGTCCCGACGACGCCCGCGCAGCTGGAGCTCAATCCATTTGCCTCCGTGCTGGCGGAGGTGAAGACGGAGGCCTGGCGGTGAGGTGTCTTGCATCCTGGCGCCCACGATGGCATTCTAGAACTACGGGCGGCGGTCCACGCCCAACCTCTTCGACCCTCCCCCAGCGGGGGTCCCGGTGAGGCAAAGGGGGGCAGACCCCCGGATCCCTTTCGCGTAAGCCTTTGCGTCGCCACTGGGCGCCGCTGCTGGGGGGCAGCCCGTGGCTTGACCAAAGGACCGGACCCATGACTGCCAATAGAGACTTCAAGCGCATCGTTCGCGCCCGCATGCAGAAGACGGGCGAGTCGTATACCACCGCCCGCGTCCAGCTGCTCAAAAAGAAAGCCGCGCCTGCATCCACTTCCACCCCGGCCGCGATCACGCCCGCCCAGTACGCGGCGCTGGCGGGATACTCCGACGCCGCGGTCAAGGCGAAGACCGGATGCAATTGGGAACGGTGGGTGAAGGCTCTCGACTACAAACAGGCGCACACCTGGTCGCACGGCGAGATCGCGCAATACGTGCACAAGACCTACAAGATCCCGGGCTGGTGGAGTCAGATGGTGACCGTCGGCTACGAGCGCATCAAAGGGCTGCGGGTGATCGGCCAGCGTCGTGACGGCGGGTTCGAGGCATCCAAGAGCAAGGTCGTCGCCGCCCCGGTCTCACGCCTGTACCGGGCATGGCGCGATGCCCGCCTGCGCGCCCGCTGGCTGCCCGATGTCAGTCCCGTCATTCGCACCGCGACGCGCAACAAGTCGATGCGCGTGAGCTGGCCGGACGGAACACGGGTCGACGTCGGCTTCCTCGCCAAGGGTAGGGCGAAGAGTCAGGTCGCGATCCAGCACGGCCGGCTGCCCGATCGCGCGGCAGTGACCCGGACGAAGGAATACTGGGCCGAACGGCTCACCACGCTCGCGGAGGTCCTCGTGCAGCGGTGACGGGGATGTGACGGATCGGTCAGACGCGGCGACTGTCAGGGGATGGTGAGAGCCTGGCGGTCGCCGCGTCGGCGTTCGGAGAAACGCGTAGGTTAGGCCCGATGTTACTCCCCATGATCATTCCGATTCTGCTTGGCGGCACCGGTCCCTATTCGGGTGTCGCCGGGCAGATCGAGGTGACGGTCCCTCGGCTCGCCGAGACCGGCGTCGCCGTCGACGGCAGCCTGGCCGAAAGTGTGTGGGCGCAAGCGGCGCTGCTCACCGGATTCTCCGAGTACACACCGGTCGACGGACGCCCCGCGGAGGATTCCACCGAGGTGCGGGTGTGGTACTCGCCGACCGCGATCTGGTTCGGCATTCGCGCCTTCGAGTCGCACAGCCCCGTCCACGCGACGCTGGCGAACCGCGATCGCATCGCCAATGACGACTGGGTCGAGATCCTGCTCGACACCTTCGACGATCACCGCCAGGCGCTCGTCTTCGGCGTCAACCCGCTGGGCGTGCAATCGGACGGGACGCTGAGCGAGACGCAGGCCGGATCGCGGGACACGGTGGACCGGTCGGCGGACTTCGTCTACCAGTCGCAGGGCCACGTCACCGACTATGGGTACGAGATCGAGATTCGCATCCCGTTCAAGAGCATCCGGTATCAACCGCGCGACGCCCAGGAATGGAGTCTGAACATCGTCCGCGCGGTGCAGCACTCGGGGCACCAGCAGACCTGGACGGCGGCACGCCGCGCGGCCGCGTCGTTCCTGGGCCAGTCGGGAACCCTCACCGGGCTCTCCGATTTGCACCGCGACCTGGTGCTGGATGTGAATCCCGAGGTCACCGCGACCGTGAACGGCGCGCCCGGCACCGGACAGTGGGCCTACCAGCGCGTCGACCCGAATGTGGGCGGCAACATCCGCTGGGGCATCACGAACAACCTCACGGTGAATGGTACCGTCCGCCCCGATTTCTCCCAGGTGGAGACGGATGCGAGCCAGCTGGTGTTCGACCCACGCCAGGCGCTGTTCTTCCCGGAGAAGCGTCCGTTCTTCCTCGAGGGCCTGGAGCAATTCAGCGCGCCGAGCGGGCTCATCTACACCCGGCGGTTGGTGCAGCCCGTGGCCGCGGTCAAGCTGACCGGCAAGGTGTCGGGGTTCACGATCGGCGCCCTCTCCGGCGTCGATGATCGCGCGTATTCGGCCAGCGGCCGGGACAATCCGGTGTACAACATCCTCCGCGCGCGCCGCGACCTGGGCGGCGCCTCGACGCTGGGGCTCGTGTATACCGACAAGATCGACGGCGGGAGCTACAACCGCGTCGCCGGCACCGATACGCGGATCGTGTTCGGGAAGGTGTACACCGCGCGCGCCCAGATCGCCGGCAGCTTCACGCACAGCGGCGGTCGGACGTTTGCCGCGCCCCTCTGGGCCACCACGTTCGACCGCACCGGCCGAGAGTTCGGGTTCACGTATTCACTCGGCGGGATCGACCCCGATTTCGTCGCCTCCAGCGGGTTCATCTCCCGGGCCGGGATCGCCACCGCGAACATCGATCACCGCCTGACGCGCTACGGACGTCCGGGCGCGGCGATCGAGAGCTGGACCGGCGACATCCTGCTGTTCGGGCGGTGGCGCTACCCGAATTTCACCGCCGGCAAGATGCCCGACGACCAGCTGTTCCACATCAATTCGACCTGGGTGGTCCGCGGCTGGTCGGTGTACAGCGGATTGTTCATCGAGACGTTCCACTACGATCCCACGCTCTACACCGACTACGCCCTGCAACACACCGCGGGGAGTGTGACCGATACGGTGCCGTTCGTCGGGACGCCGCGCATTCCGAACCTCGACGTCCAGATCCAGCTGCAGACGCCGCAATTCCGGAAATTCGACGCGAACCTGCTGTTCCTGCCGGCCATTCAGGACGAGAACTTCTTCGAGTGGTCGCCCGCCCGGATCATTCTCATTCAGGCCGGGCTGAACTGGCGCCCCTCCGACCGGCTGCGGGTGAGCGCCACCTACCTGCATCAGCAGTACTGGCGCAAGAGCGACGGCAGCACCGTGGGGCGTGAGCTCATACCACGCCTGAAGATCGAGTACCAGGCGGCGCGCGCCCTCTTCCTCCGGGTGGTGGGCCAGTACGACGCGGCGTGGCAGGATTCGCTGCGCGACGATTCGCGCACCAACGACCCGATCCTGATCCGCAATCCCGATACCGGGGTGTACGAGCGCGCCCTCGCGCAGTCCAGCAACGGCCTGCGGGTCGACTGGCTGGTGTCGTTCACGCCGTCGCCCGGAACGGTCATGTATTTCGGGTACGGCAGCAGTCTCAGCGAGCCCGATGCCTTCAAGTTCAACGGCCTGCACCGGCTGCGGGATCAGTTCTTCGCGAAGCTCACGTACCTGTTTCGCGCGTAGCGAGCGCCGGCTCCAGCACGACCAGCGGACGGGCCCTGGGGGCCGGCACCGGCTCGACCGCAACCGCGCGCTTCCGCGCCCACCGGCTCCACAGCTCGCGGGCGAACGGTGCGGGATCATCCCAGCTCGGAATCGCGTACACCGGCCGGCCCAGGTACGGCCGCACATAGTTGCGCACCGCGTACCGCTCCGCGCGGAATCGCGTCAGGCTGTATCCCACGTCGCGCAGCAGGTCGATCCAGTACACCCCTTCCGCGAACTCGGCCGGTGCGGGGACCTCGCCGTGCGCGAGATGACGATACTGGAGCCAGGGGAAGTCGATGCCGCAACGGACGGCGAGCGCGGTGGACAAATTGTGCCGTCCGTTGACCTCCATCAGCTTGTACCGGCCATCGCGCGCGTCGCGCTTGAATTCGGTGCAGGCGTATCCGGAGAAACCCATCGCCTTCAGGATCGCGCGCCCCGGCTCGATCACCTCCGGCACCCGGCGGCTCACGAGGACGCGCGGCGACCCCACGAAGGGCGGTCCCCCGCGCACCTTGGCCGCGGTGAACTCCACCAGCGGCTCGCCGTCGCCCCAGTAGGAGTTGTAGTTGACCCCGGCGTCGTCCGGCCCGCCGACGAACTCCTGCAGCACGACCTCGCACCCGGCGGCCGTCGCCAGGTCGTAGCGCGCGACGAGCTCGTGGCGATCCGCGACCAGGAACATCTTCACCCCGAACCGGGCCACGAATTGATCGCCGCGTGACGGCTTGACGAGACATGGGAACGCCGCGCCGGCGGCATACGCGAGCGCGTCCTCGCGGCACATGGGGACGATGGTGCGCGGACACGCCACACCGATCGCGTCCGCCAGTGCGTACGTCCGTCGTTTCTCGATGAAGGTCTCGGTGACCTCCCACGGCGTGCAGGCGAGCGTGAATCGGGTCGCCAGGGCGTCATACTGGCGCGAGACCGCCACGACCGCTTCGTCGGCCGTGGGAATGAGCAGCCCGCCCCCGAGGCGATCGCCCAGGGCCAGGAGCTCATCCACGAAGCGCGACTCATCGCGATCGGGCGCAGACACCGCCACCGCTTCGGTCGCGTAGCGCGAACGCTGTGCCACATCGGTGGCCTTGTAGTGCAGCGCGAACACCGGGACGCCGCGCCGGCCGAGCGCCCGGACGACCCCCAGGCCGGCGGTCTGCGCCCCGACGACCAGGGCCGGGGTCATGCGGCCGCTCACGCGTCCACCTTCGCCGCCGTCTTCCGTCGCGTCCGGACCGGCGGTTGCGCCGGCCTCGGCGACACGATCGGCGTCGGCGGCGGCGGGAGGTCCGGCGGCTCGACCGGCTCCTGCCCTTCAGGGGCGCCCCGCAGCGCGGCGCGCAGCAGCCCCCGCAAGCGCTGTTGCAGGCGGAAGATCCGGCCCGCGAGATCGCGCGCGACGAGCAGCCAGCGATAGCGGCTCCACACCCAGCGGGTGCGCGACGCGTCGGGGAGCGCGCCCAGTCTGGCCTTGAAGTCTCCGCGCCCCGCGAGATCGAACGCGGTGCACCCTGCGGCCATGGCACGCCGCATCACCGCCCAGGTCATCAGCTCCGTCGGCCGAAACCAGCGATACGCAGTGCGATGCGTCCACATCCAGAGCAGCAGCTCGTTCCCGTAGATCGTAAACGTCCCGGTCGCGATGCAGGTCGCGCCGTCCGGGAGATACACGGCGACGCCGGCCAGGGCGCCACCTTCACCCATGTGGCGCACGAACGACCCTACGCGCTCGCGACGAAACGGCAGGACATGCCCGCCGCGCTCGAACACCTCCTGGATCTGCGCGAAGTGCTCGGCGGCGAACGCCTCATCCCCCGCCTCGAACCGAACGATGAGTCCGAGCTTCTCCGCGCGCTTCACGTTGCGCCGCGCGCTGTCCTTGAATCCGCGCAGCGTGCGGGCCTCGTCGCCGGGGTGAAGTGCCGCTCGGAATGTGTGAAAGGGCTCACCGCGGAATCCGGCGGTCCGCATCGCCGTCGGGTCGAGCGTGTCGGTCATGATCTCCACGTGATGCACCCGATAGCGAGCCCGCAGGAACGGGATGAGCGCCGCGGCGAGCTCGCCGTGGTCCACCGCGGCGGGATCGTAGAGCGGCCCCATGCCCACAGTTTGCCAACCCGGCAACGGCGAGCCGAACAGTCGCAACGGCCCGACGCGGGTCACGAGCCCCGGGAGGCACGCCACCACGCGGCCGCCCCGCTCGCCCACGATGTAACAGGAGCGCCCCAGCTTGCTGTCCTCGAGCGACCGGAGCCAGCTCCGTGTGTGCACGACGCGGTGGCCGGGGAACTGCCGGATGAGGTCGTCCCACGACTCGACCTCGACGGGTTTCGCTTCTCGCAGCACGAGCGGCGGCGCGGGGGCGGCGCTGCGTCGGGAGCCGTTCCCCGATCGTGTGGCGCGCGCCAGGACGTCTTCGTAAATGCCGATCACGCGGCGCGTGAGCCGGTGCTCGTCCAGCGGGAGCACGGCGCTGCGGCCGTCGCACGGGACCCGAGCGCGCAACACGCGCTCCAAGGCCCGCGCGATCGTGTCGGGGTGATCGTCGGCCGTCAGCTCGCAGCCGGACACGCCGGCGAGGCGCTCGGCGACATCGCCGACGGGCACCGACACCACGGGGAGGTTGCAGGCGAGCGCTTCCTTGACGACGTTCGGCGACCCCTCCTGCATCGAAGTGCAGATCAGGACGTCGCATGCATTCATGTAGTCCGGCATGTCGGCGTGCATGACGCCCCACGCCACGACCAGGCGGGCGGGCAATCGACGCTGCAACAGCTCCATCGCCTGCACCGCCAGTGCGTGGCGTTTGCGCGCCTGCGTGGGACGCCCGACGAACAGCACCAGCCGTTCACCCGAAGCAAATCCCAGTCGCCGCCGGGCGTCGTCCCGCGACCCCGGCTGGAAGTGCCGCAGATCGAGGCCGGAGGGGATCACGTGAACGGGCGCGCGGGTGTCGAGCAGCGGCGCCATGTGGGGTGACACCACGATGACGGCGTCCGCCTGCCGCGCTACGAACCGGGTGGCCCGCTGCAGCAGCGATCCCTTCAGGGTGTAGCGACCCGTGTCGTCGTCCACGATGCCCAGGAGATCGCTGCCGCGCAGCGTCACCACGAGGGGGATGCGTTTGGGAAGTGCGAGCAGGCCGCTCTGGCCGAACTGCGCGTGAACGAGATCGTACGTCCCCGCCCGCAGCCACCGCTGGGCCTGGGCCCAGCTCGTGGCGTAGTTGCGCAGTCGCTTCTCGCCCTGGAAATGGAACACGTCGACATGGACGCCGGCGGCGGCCAGGAACTCCGCTTGACGCTTGATGAAGTGGGTGGTTCGCGGCTTCCCCGGTGTCGGGTAGTCGCTGGTGATCATCAACACTCGAGCTGACACGGCGCATCCTCTTCAAGGGCCCGTGTACAGCATGCGCGCAAAACACCGCGCGCTGATGAAGCAGGAGTAACGATCGGGTGACGCGATGCGCGGCACAGCCACTGCGTGACGCACCGCACACCGTCGGCCGGGCGGGACGGCCTTTAGGTTCCTATTTCTCGCGTGACGCGCCGCAGCAGCGGCGCCAGCACCGTCCACACGTTGTCGGCCACGATGCGCGCGCCCGCCTCGGTCGGGTGGATGCCGTCGGCCTGATTGAGATCCGGATGCCCCGCGACGCCCTCGAGCAGAAACGGGATGAGGGTCGCGTGGTTGTCGCGGGCCAGCGTCACGAAGAGATCGCGAAACTCCCGGGTGTAGCGCGTGCCGAGATTGGGCGGGGCCGCCATGCCCGCGATCACGACGCGCACCCCGGGGAAGCGCGCCCGCGTCCGGTCGATGATCGCCTGCAGGTCGCGAGCGGCAGCCGCGAGGTCCTGGCCGCGCAGCGCGTCATTGGCGCCGAGCTCGAGGATGAGCACCGCGAGGTGCTGTGGCTGCTGCAACAGCCAATCGATGCGTCGCAACCCATCGGCCGACGTTTCGCCGCTCACCCCGGCATTCACCACTCGGAACCGGAAGCCCGCGGAGTCTACCTTGCGCTGCAGCAGCGCCGGGTAGGCCGATTCGGGGGCGAGGCCCAGGCCGGCGGTGAGACTCGTCCCGAAACACAGTACCACCGGCCGGTCGTCGACCGGCGCGGCCACCACGGGCGCGCTATCGACCACCGCGGCCCCCGGCCGGCGGGCGTCGCCTTGCCCCGCGCCGCAACCGGCGCCAAGACCCGCGAGCACCGCGCCCACTATTATTCGCCGCATGATGATCGAAGCCCTGGACCTGGAGCAGACCTACCAGAGCGGCGGCCGGCCGCTCACGGTGCTGCGGCAAATTAACCTCGCGATCGCGCCCCGAGAGTTCGTGGCGGTGATGGGACCGTCGGGCAGCGGCAAGACGACGCTGCTCGGCCTGCTCGCGGGGCTCGACCGGCCGACCCGGGGCACCGTCCGGCTCGACGGCACCGACCTGGGCGGTCTCTCGGAAGACGCCCGCGCCCGGCTGCGCGCCGAGAAGGTCGGTTTCGTGTTCCAGACCTTCCAGCTGATGCCGACGCTCACGGCACTCGAGAATGTCCTGGTGCCGATCGAGCTGCGCGGCCGCGCGGCGGGCAATGGACAGGTCGCGCGCGCCCGCGCGCAGCGGCTGCTGGAGCGCGTGGGGCTGGGCGAGCGTCTGGATCACTACCCGGTCCAGCTCTCGGGCGGCGAGCAGCAGCGCGTGGGCCTCGCGCGCGCGTTCGCGGCGGAGCCGCGCATCTTGCTCGCCGATGAGCCCACCGGCAGTCTCGATGCCGACACCGGCCGCGATGTCATCGACCTGCTGGTCGAGCTGAACCGCGACGCCGGCACGACACTGGTGCTGGTCACGCACGACCCGGCACTCGCCGCCCGCGCCCGCCGCGTGATCCGGTTGTCCGCCGGCGCGATCGTCTCCGACTCGCGGACGGAATCCGCGTGAACATGCCGTTCGCGCTCACCATGGCGTGGCGGGAGAGCCGTGGCAGCCGGCGGCGGCTGGCGCTCTACCTGAGCTCGGTGAGTCTCGGGGTCGCGGCGCTCGTGGCGATCAATTCGTTCCGCGCCAACGTGACGGCGTCCGTCCACGCGCAGGCGCGCACGCTGCTCGGCGCGGACCTCGAGCTGCGGGCGCGGTCGCCCTTCCCCGACTCCGTCGAGACGGTGCTCGATTCGCTGCATCGCTCCGGGGCGCCGCTCGCCCGGGTGACGAGCTTCGCCTCCATGGCGCTGGCGTCCCGCACCGGCCGCACCCGCTTGGTCGACGTGCGCGCCGTGGCGGGCGGGTTTCCGTTCTACGGCGCGATCGCCACGAGCCCGCCCGGCCAGTGGGCCAGCCTCCGCGGCCGGCGTGCGGTGCTGGTGGACCCCGCCGTGCTGGTGTACCTGGACGCCGCTGCGGGCGACACGCTGCAGATCGGTGATTCGCGCTTCGTAATCGCCGGCGTCGTGACCGATGCGCCCGGCGACGTGGCGCTGTGGTCGGCGATCGGGCCGCGGGTCTATCTCTCCGCCGAGTATCTCGACGAGACACACCTGCTGCGGTTCGGCAGCCTGGCGCAGTACCGCGCGTACTTCCAGCTGCCGGAGGACGCGGTCCAGCGCTTCCTCAACCGGCACAACAAGCTGTTCCAGCGCTATCAGATCTCGAGCGAAACGATCGCCGAGCAGGAAGAGGATTTGACCCGCGCGCTGGGCCGGCTGGCGCGCTACCTCGGTCTCGTCGGCCTCATCGCCCTGCTACTCGGCGGACTCGGTGTGGGCAGCGCGGTGAACGTGTTCGTCCTGGAGAAGCTCGACAGCGCCGCGCTGCTGCGCTGCCTGGGGGCCCGGCAACGCACCGTGCTCACGGTCTATCTCCTGCAGGCGATCGCGCTGGGCCTGGTGGGCGCGGGGGCCGGCGTCGTCCTCGGGGTCATCGTGCAGGCCGCGCTGCCCGCGGTGCTGGGCGGCTTTCTGCCCCTCGACGTCTCGGTCACGCTGCAATGGTCCACGATTCTCACGGGGCTCGGCATCGGCTCCGGAACCGCGGCGCTGTTCGCCCTGCTCCCCCTGTTGCGGCTGCGCGAAGTGAGCCCGCTCCGGGTATTGCGCCGTGAGCTCGACCTCGGCGCGGGACCGCGCGCGGCGCGGCCGTGGCGGCTGGCGGTCTACGGTGCGATGCTCGCCGGGCTCGTGGGACTCGCGCGCTGGCAGGCGCCTCGCCCCATCGTGGGATACGCCTTCGCCGTCGCCGTGCTCGTCAGCACGGCCGCGTTATGGCTCACGGCCAAGGGCTTGATCTGGGCGACGCGACGCTGGTTCCCGCGCCGCGCCAGTTACGTGGTGCGCCAGGGGATCGCCAACCTGTTTCGCCCCCAGAACCAGACCGTCGCGGTGGTGCTCGCGATCGGATTCGGCGTCTTTCTGATCACGACGTTGTACGTCGTGCAGCGAAGCCTGGTGGGGCAGTTCGCTCTCGATGCCCGTCCGGACCGGCCCAACCTCGTGTTCTTCGACATCCAGGTGGACGAGAAGGACAGCATCGCGCGGATCCTCAGCGCCCGCGGCGTCCGGCCACTCGACCTCACGCCGATCGTGCCGGCGCGGATGACCCGCGTGAATGGACGTCCCATCGACTCCCTCGCGGCCGATTCCTCGCGCCGGCGCAGCCCGTGGGCGCTGCGCCGGGAGTATCGCAATACGTACCGCGATACGCTCGTGAGCTCGGAACGGCTGATCGCCGGATCGTGGTGGAGCGCCGCCCGCCGGGAGGGAGAGCTGCCGCGGATCTCGGTCGAGGAAGAGCTGGCGGCCGAGGCGGGCCTCCGCGTCGGCGACCGGGTCACCTGGAACGTGCAGGGCGTCCCGGTGGAGACCCGGGTCGCGAGCCTGCGGCAGGTGAGTTGGGCGCGGTTCCAGCCGAATTTCTTCGTGGTCTTCGAGCCGGGCGTGCTGGAGCGGGCGCCACAGACGTTCGTCGTGCTGGCGCGCTCCGAGGATCCCGTCGCGCGCGCCGAGCTGCAGCGCGACGTCACGCTGGCGTACCCCAACGTCGCGTCGCTCGATCTCACCCTGGTCCAGCGCACCCTCGACGGGGTCGTCTCCAAGGTGACGCTCGCGATCCGCTTCATGGCGCTGTTCTCGATCGCGAGCGGGCTCGTGATCCTCATCGGCGCGCTGACGGCCTCGCGGCTGCAGCGCGTTCGCGAAGCCCTGCTCTTGAAGACCCTGGGCGCGACCGGTGGTCAGGTCCGCCGGATCTTCCTGACCGAGTACTGCGCCTGGGGGTCGCTCGCCGCCTTGACCGGTGTACTGCTGGCGGGCGCGGCCGGATGGGCCGTCATGACCCGCCTCTTCGAGCTGCCCTTCCGGCTGCCGGCGCTGCCCCTGCTCGTGGTGTGGATCGCGGTGTGCGGCCTCGTCGCCGCCGTCGGGGTGGCGCACAGCCGTGCCGTCGTACGGGGGACGCCGCTCGCCCTGTGGCGCGAGCTCAGCGAGTGATCAGGGCAGCGGCTGCTCCAGGTCGATGCTCAGCAGGTCCACCGGATCGACCGTGATGTCGCCGTAGGAGGCGAACCAGTGCAGGTGCGGGCCGGTCACGCGCCCCGTGGCGCCGACCAGGCCGATGAGCTGGCCGGTCGAGACCGTGTCCCCCGGCGCGACGAGGGTCTGGCTCAGATGCAGGTACGCGCTGAGCAACCCTGCCCCGTGATCGATGAAGACGGTCGTGCCGTTGAAGTACAGGGGACCGGCGTACACCACGACACCGCGATTGGTGGCGAGCACCGAATCCCCAATCCCGCCGTCGAAATCAGCACCCAGGTGGCGGCTGCGCAGGCGCCCATTGAAGACCCGGCTCACGCCGAATCCGTCCGTGACCGGACCGGGACGCGGCGCCACGAAGGGGCCGCTCCAGAACCGCGGCCGATCGTGCGTGTGGCGTTTGAGGCGGCGGACCAGCTCCCGCTCGGACTGCAACCGGGAGGCGAGCGATTCCGGCGGCTGGACGAAATCCGGATTGGTGCGCAGCCGTTCACTCGGCGCGTGGCGCGTCGCGATCGGCACATTCCGGATCAGCGTGTCGCGAGCCCCACCCGCCCGCTCGAGCACCAGCCGCGCGCGGACGCGGCCACTGGCCGAGAGCGGCACGGCGCCGATGGCGCGGAACCAGCCCTCGGACAGCTCGAAGTGCAATGCCTGACCCGCCAACTCGCCGTGGACCGCGCGCACGCCGCCGTGCGACGACGCCCGGACGCCGAGCAGCACGAGTGACCCCTGCATCGGCAGGGCCGGCCGCCACACGACCGTCGGCCCCGTCGTGGTCACCTGCCCCGCAGCCGCAGGCCGCCAGATCGCGAGACCCAGGTACGTCGCGACGACGGAGCAGGCGCTGAAACGCAAGCGCATATCCCTTACGGCACCACCGGCAGGACGATGTGAGATGGCGCCGACGCCGTGCCGTACACCCGCTGGGTCGCTTTCGTGAAATCGGCGGCGGTCGCCCGGTAGATGCTCGGGACGAACCGCTGCGGATTGCGATCGATCAACGGAAACCAGGTGGACTGCACCTGGACCATGAGCCGATGCCCCTTGAGAAACACGTGATCGCGGTCGCGCAGCGGGATACGCCATTCGATGGGCGTGTTGGGCACCAGCGCATGCGGGTGCTCGTAACTCGCGAGATAGCGGCCGCGACGCACCTCCATCGCGATCGGCAGCTCGTAGCCATTCACCGATTGCGCGAACGCGCCGGGGAGCGGACCCGCGTCGGGGTCCCAGGCGTTCGGCTGCGCGTTCTCCGGATACACATCGATCAGCTTGACGATGAAATCGGCGTCCGTGCCGGAGGTCGAGGCGAACAGGTCGGCCGCGACTTCGCCCGTGATCGTGAGGTCGTGCTCGAGCGGCGCGCTCACGTACGTGAGGACGTCGGGGCGGTTGTCGACGAAGCGCTGATCGGCCACTTCCCAGGTGCGCCAGTCACCGCCGGGATAGGTCGGCGTGATGGGCCGCTGCCGGTACGGTACCGGGTTCGCGGGATCCGAGACGTACTCGCGGTACCCGCCGCCCCGGGCCGCGGCAGTCGGGGGGTCGAACGACAGCGTGCCGTCGGTGTGGAGATACAGGTTCGTCGATTTCGCCTCGGCCGGGGGCCAGGCGGCGTAGGTGCGCCAGCGATTGCTCCCCGACTGGAACGTGGTCGCCACCCAACTCGGCTTCTCGCCCTGATCGTGCAGGTAATAGCGAAAGAACGGCGCCTCGATCGTCTCGCGATACTCGCGCGCCGTCTCGTGACCGCCCAGCGCGATCAGCCCGATACTGTCTCCCTTGGGAAACCGCCACATGCCGTGGAACCACGGACCCGCCACCATGAAGTTCGTGTGATCGGGATCGTGCTCGGCAGCGTGGCGGAAGATCTGCCACGGCCCCCACGGATCCTCCTGGTCCCAGAACCCGGCGACGTTGAGGTTGGGGACGGTGGAAGCGTGCAGCTGGCTGACCCACGCCTCCCGTTTCCAAAAGTCGTCGTAGTCGGGGTGGGCGACGACGTCGTTCCAATAGGGAATGGAATCGTGCAGATAGCGGGCGTTGATGTTCGCGAGCGGGCCCAGGGCGAGGTACCAGCTGAATGTGTCGTAGGTCTCGAACTGGAAGTGCGTGTTCGCGTTCTTATCCGCCTGCTCGAGCACTGCGTACTCGAACGCGTAGCTCTCGCGCAGCGCGCCGTAGCGATGGTCGTCGTCGTTCATCCATTGATCGACCGGCGACGCCTGCTCGCTCATGGCCACGAGTGCTGGATGCGGATGCAGCAGCGCCATGGCGGTCGTGAGCCCGTCGTAGGACACCCCGAACATCCCGACCTTGCCGTTGTTGTTCGGCACGTGATGCACCAGCCACTCGATGCTGTCGTAGGCGTCGGTCGTCTCGTTGGTGCTGGTCGTATCCGTCAGGTCCACCTGCGACGTCAGCTTGAAGACCCCCTCCGACTTGAAGCGCCCGCGCAGGTTCTGGATCACGAAGATGTAGCCGTCCTGCGCCAGCTCCTTGAGGGTCGGAGGCACGCGCGGGATGGGGCCCGTCGGGACCCCGTACGGGGTGCGGCGGAACAGGATCGGCAGCGGTCCCGCTCGGTCGGTCGGCGTCAGGATCACCGTCTGCAGCCGGATCCCGTCGCGCATCGGGATCATCACTTCTTCGACGCTGAAGGCCGGGGTGGCGGACGGTTGCTGCGCCCGGGCGGTCGCGACGAACAGCAGCGTGGCGAGGACGCTGAGACGGTTGCGCATGCGAGCCTCCTGACGGCGGGTTCTAGGGAGCCGCGGCGGAATTTTCGGCAGGCGATGGAGCGACCAGGGAGATCACGGCCCACACCGGCTTGTGATCGCTGGCATGATGATTGTCGCGGATCACACCGGTGGCGCCGCTGTCGCTCAGCGCGAGCCCCTTCAAGAAGATGTGGTCCCAGTTCCAGAGGTGCTCGGTATGCGGATTGTGCTCCGTCGGCCAGCGGAACCCGTGAGCCACGAATTCCCGGCCGATGCCGTGGTTGTTCATGTCGCCGCTCACCACGACCCGCGGATACGCCGCGGCGTCCGCCAGCACGGCCGCCACCTGGTCCCGCCGCGAGCCTGGACCTTCGGACAAGAAGGTCGCCAGATGCACGCTGTACACCCGGACCGGCGTGTCACCGACCAGAATCGTCGCCGCCGTCGCGATCCGCTCCGTCTTGCCGAACCGGGCCAGATGCGGCAGCACGATCTTCGCATCGGCGACGATCGGCCAG
>Ga0326731_1000155_pt1 | contig 17672 bp, 16 predicted proteins | sample MHFSIPfraction_FD_207645 | JGI IMG/M metagenome (GOLD analysis project Ga0326731, IMG submission 207645) | Lab enriched peat soil microbial communities from Michigan Hollow, Ithaca, NY, United States - MHF9FY SIP fraction | ecosystem: Environmental > Terrestrial > Soil > Wetlands > Peat | place...
GACCCCTTCGGCGTAGTCGTGCCCGGCCGTGAGCCCCGCCTGCGTGATGACGAACGGCGCCGCGGAGACGACGCCCGGCGTCCGGCGCACCTGCGCCAGCACCGTCGGCCAATCGTCGAGCCGCAGACCCTCGCCGAAGGTCAGGACGCGCAGGTGCGGGCTGGCCACCAGGATCTTGTCGCGCAGGTCCGCCTGCATCCCGTTCATGACGCCGAGCACCAGGATCAGCGCCGTGACGCCGACGATCACACCACCGGTGGCGATGACGGTGATCAACGACAGCAGACGGGACGAGCGCCGGCTGCGCAGGTACCGCATGGCGATCCGGGCCTCGAGCCGCGACGGCCAGTTCGCGCGGATGAACGCGGCCACCGCGACCAGGAACAGCGCGCCGACGCCGACGAGGATGATGTCGCGCACGGTCATTCGGGCCGTAGCATGGGAAAGAGGATGACGTCACGGATGGTGGGCCGGTCGGCGAGCATCATCATCAGCCGGTCGAGACCCAGGCCGACGCCGCCCGTCGGCGGCATGCCGTACTCGAGCGCCCGCAGGAAATCCTCATCCAGGGGCTGCGCCTCGGCATCTCCCGCGGCGCGGAAGCGGGCCTGCTCCTCGAAGCGCCGCCGTTGCTCGTCGGGATCGTTCAGCTCGCTGAAGGCGTTGGCGAACTCCCGGCCCAGGATGAACAGCTCCCAGCGCTCCACTCGCGTCGGATCGTCCCGTTTCCGCTTGGCCAGCGGTGAGAGCGCCACGGGATAGTCGAGCACGAAGGTCGGCTGCACCAGGGTGGGCTCCACGTAGGTCTTGAACACCTCGTCCAGCAGCTTGGCGCCCGAAAGCCCATCGGCCTCCGGGACGTTGCGGCGGCGCAGCGCGGCCCGCAGTTCCGGCTCGCCCGCGCTGGGGAGCTCGACTCCGGCCGTGTCCCGCACCAGGGTGTTGAAGTCCTTCCGGGCGAACGGCCGGGCGAACGACAGGGTGGTGCCGTGGCGCTCGAGCGCCGGCGTCCCGAACAGGTCTCCGACGAGACCGGCGAGCATCGCCTCGGTGAGATCGGCCATCTGCCGGTAGTCGGCGTACGCCTCGTACCACTCCACCATCGTGAATTCCGGATTGTGCCAGCGATCGAGTCCTTCATTGCGGAAGTCGTGCCCGATCTCGTAGACCTTTTCGAAGCCGCCCACGATGCACCGTTTCAGATACAGCTCATCGGCGATCCGCAGATAGACGGTGGTGTCCAGCGCCTCGTAGCGCGTCGTGAACGGCCGCGCCGCGGCGCCGCCGTACTGCGGCTGGAGCACCGGCGTCTCCACCTCCAGATACCCCCGGGCGTCGAGGAACCGGCGGATGAAGGCCACGGCCCGTGCCCGGAGCTGGAAGACCTGGCGAACGTCGGGGTGCACGGCGAGATCCGCGTAGCGCTGGCGCGAGCGCAGCTCGGGATCGACCAGCGCCCCGTGCAGCACGCCCTCCTCGTCCAGCTTGCCGCGCGGCAGCGCCCGCAGCGATTTAGTGAGCAGCGTCAGCGTGTTCACGCGCACCGTGACTTCGCCGGTCCGCGTGCGGAACAACGGACCCTCCACGCCGACGACGTCATCCTGGTCGAGCAGTCCGACGATGTCGTACGCATCGGCGCCCATGTGATCCCGCTTGAAGTACACCTGGATGCGGCCGGACACGTCCTCGAGGTGCGCAAAGGTCGTCTTGCCGTGTGAGCGGGCCGGGCCGAGCCGGCCGGCCAACCGATGGACGGTCTCGTCCCCCTCCCGATAGCCGTCCAGGACCGCCTGGATGGGACTGGTGCGCGCATACTCGTAGGCGAACGGAGCGATGCCGCGCCGCACCAGCTCGGTCAGTTTGTCGCGCCGCGCCGCCTCCGGCCCCGCTCCCGCTCCCGTCACGCCGCCTTGCTCCCAAAGCGCTTCAGGTACGCCTCGATGAACTGGTCGAGGTCCCCATCCATCACCTTCTGCACGTCCCCCACTTTCATTTCCGTACGATGATCATTGACCATCGTGTAGGGCTGGAACACGTAGGATCGGATCTGATTGCCCCACGCGATGTCGGTCTTCTGCTTGTCCACTTCGGCTTTCTTCGCCGCCTGTTCCTCCACGGCGCGCTCGTACAGCCGGGCCTTCAGCATCTTGAGCGCCGTCGCCTTGTTCTTGAACTGGCTGCGCTCGTTCTGGCACGCCACCACAATGCCGGTCGGGAGATGGGTGATGCGCACCGCCGACGAGGTCTTGTTGACGTGCTGGCCACCCTTCCCCGACGCACGATACACGTCGATGCGCAGGTCGTCTTCCTTGATGTCGATCTCGATGTCCTCATCGACCACGGGATAGACGAAGACGGACGCGAACGAGGTGTGACGGCGCGATTGGGCGTCGAACGGGGAAATGCGGACGAGCCGGTGGACGCCGATCTCCGCCCGCAGCAGGCCGTAGGCATACTGCCCGCGGATTTCCATCTCGGCCCGCTTGATCCCGGCCTCTTCCCCGGGCTCGAGATCGAGCAGCTCGACGGTGAAGCCGCGCCGCTCCGCCCAGCGCGTGTACATGCGCACGAGCATCTCCGCCCAGTCCTGCGATTCGGTCCCCCCCGCCCCGGGGTGGATGTGCAGCAGCGCGTCCCGCCCGTCGTCGGGCCCGCGCAGCAGGTTGCGGAGCTCGAGCGCTTCCAGATCCCGGGCGATCTTGTCGCCCTCCTCGTCGAGTCCGCGCTGCAGGCTCAGATCGACGTGCGACTCCGCCTCCAGCAGCTCGGCCAGCTCGCGCGCCTCGTCGGCGCGCTTGCGCAGGGCGTGGTAGGGCTCGAGCCAGCGCTTCAGCGTCTTGACTTCTTCGACCACCTTCTTGGCCCGCTCCTGGTCGCTCCACAACCCCGCGTCCGCCATGACCTGCTCCAGCTCCGTCAGCCGGGCGGTCTTGGTGTCGACGTCAAAGAAAGCTCCGCAGTTCCTGGAGCCGGCGGTCGAACTCGACGAAACGATCGGTCAAAGCCACGGATGATCCTTGCGTTGCATGGGCGGTTACGAGATGAGCCGCCCCCCGTTGTCGCCGGGGAGCGGCTCTGACATGCCGTGAATATCGAGGGTGAGCCCCGTTTTCTCTACCCCGCCGGGCGGCCGGCCGCTAAAACAGCTTCTTGCCCCCCGCCAGGATCTCGTTCAGGGCTTCATTCCAGAAGGGCGTGGTGTCCGCCATGTCCCGGCCGACCTGCTCGACGTACTCCAACCAGCTCTTCTCGATTTCGTCCTTGAACAGGAGCGGCAGGGTCCCGTCCCGGATGCCCTGCTGCCGCTTCTCGGGATGATAGACGAGCATGTCGGAAATCAGCGCCCGGGCAAGCCGCCGCGCCTTCTGTTTCGGATCCTGCACCAGGAACGGGTTCACCGGGCGCAGCGGCCCCGTCTTGCGCGGCTCCGGAGCGGCCGCGGGAGGCGCCACGGGGGGGGCGGTGGGCGCGGACGCCGGCGCTGGCGGCGCGACCGGCACCGAGCCGAACGGCACCGGGCGCGGCGTCGTCGGCTGCGAGAAACGCGGCATCGGCGGCATCGTGGGAGCGCTGCTGGGCGACGTCGTCCTGGGCGCGACGGGTATCGACGGCGCGACCGGAGCGACCGGCGGAGCCGGCGGCAGCGGAGCGGCCGGCGGCGGCGTCACCGATGGCGCACTCACCGCGGGCGGCGCCACGAGCGGCGGCCGCACGACCGGCGGCGTCATGGGCGGCGCGAACGGCCGCGGCGGAGCCGCCGGAGGCGCGGCGACGGCTGGCGGCGGCATCGGTGGCGGCGCCGGGGGACTCACGATCGGCGCCCGCTCCGGCTGCGGTGCGGCAGCGGGGACCACGAACGCCGGACGTGCCAACGGTCCAGTAATGGGTGGCCGCGATGGCGGCGCGGGCGGCGCGGGCGGTGCGGCCGGGGCCGGGGCCGGGGCCGGGGTGAACACCGGCGCGACTGGCGCGCTGGGCCGGGGGGGCGCCATTGTGCCCCCGCTCATCGCCCCGACGCCATCGGGCTGGACGGCGAACACGTTGCCGCACACGGCGCAGCGGGCCCGTACCCCGGAGGCCGGGACCTTCGCGGGATCGACCCGATAGATGGTTTCGCACGACGTGCAGGTGACGTTCACTGCGACGACCTCGCGCTCGTTCTCGCGTTCGGCTCCACCGCCCCGGGCTCCGGATCATGCCGGCGATCGACCACGAACACCGACCCGGGCTGCGTCTTGGCGTAGCTCTTCATTTCCGTGGCCAGCTCGCTCACCTGGGCCGGATGCGCGAAGCGCCGGTATTCGTTGGTCACGATACCGATCGAGAGCGTCATCAGCGGCACGCGATGCAACTGACCGCGCCGGTCCTTTCCGAAATAGTAGCCCGCCCGCCGGTCCTGCTCATTGTACTGAAACGGAATCAGGGTGTCGAACACCGACAGGACCTCGGTACAGACCTCCGAGATATCGGGCACGGGAATGATGAAGATGAAGTCGTCGCCCCCGATGTGCCCCACGAACCCCCGCCGCTCGACCATGCCTTTGACCACGTCGTGCAGGATCCGCGACACGAGGTATATGACCCGGTCCCCGTCGTAATAGCTGTAGCGGTCGTTGTATTCCTTGAAATGGTCCAGGTCCGCGTAGCAGACGGCGAACAGCTCTCCGTTCTCCATGCGCCGCCGGATGTCGCGCTCGATCTCCGTCGTGCCCGGAAGCCGGGTCGAGGGGTTCACGGCGACATCCCGCGCGGTCCGCGTCAAGAGCGCGTCGAGCCGGCCCCCTTGCTCGCTGGGCTCGATCAGCGGGGTCACGACCTCGTCCGCGCCCGCCGCGAACCACTCCATGACCCGTTCCGTCGTGTGCCGCCCCGCCACCGCCACGAGCGGCGCGATCGCCGTGAAGGGGTCCATCTTGAGGCGGCGGCACAACTCCAACCCCTGCGTCCCCGTCGAATCCGTATCCACGAGTACCAGGGAGGGGAGCGCGCGCAGCACCATCTGCTCGAGCTCGGTGGGGTCGTGCACCGGGACCAGCGTCTTGCCGCTGCTCCGCATCCAACGGGCCACGAAGTCCGGAACGGGACGGCCAGCTGCGGAAAAGAAGAGAATCGTGGGGCGCGTCCGCAACCGGCACCTCGCGTAAGGGTCGAGCGCGCCTAAACTTACGCCGCGTATGCTCGTGTGTCAAATGAACCACGCGGCGATCGCCAGAATGGCGTAGACGGCCAGCAGCTGGGCGCCCTCGAACCAGTGGGATTCCCCGTCGAGGGCGATCACGGTCACGATCAGCGCAGCGAGCCCCAGCGCGACGATTTCGAACGAGGTGAACACCAGATGCATCGGCTGGCCCACGATCACCCCCACCAGGACCAGCAGCGGGGCCACGAACAGCGCGACCTGCGTGCTCGAGCCCAGAGCGATCGTGAGCGCGAGGTCCGTATCCCCTTTGCGGGCCGCGACCACCGCCGTGGCGTGCTCGGCGGCGTTGCCGATGAGGGGGATGACCATCAGCCCCAGGAAGAACTCGGACCAGCCCAGATGCAGCACGACCTGCTCGGTGGCGTGGACCAGAATCTCGCTCTGCAGCGCAACGAGCACCGTCGCGCCGGCGAGAATCCCGACCGCCCGGCCGACGGCGCCGGCGCCCGCTCCCCCCCCATGGGCCCCCACACCGAACAGCTCCCGGTGGGTGACCAGCGAGAACACCAATCCCGCGGCATAGGTGGCGCCGAGCACGACCGCGACTCCTTCGGACAAATGCATGGTCGTTTCCCGGCTCGCTCCCGGATGCGTGGCGGCGAACAGCGCCGGGATCACGAGCCCGACCACGGCCAGCAGCAACATGGCCCCGCTCATGCCGGCGGCCGTCCGGTTGAAGGAGAGCACCGGGCGCTTGACGCCTCCGGCCACGAGGGACAGGCCCAGGATGAGCAGCAGGTTCCCGAGGATCGATCCGGTGAGCGACGCTTTGACGAGATCCAGCAGGCCGGCCCGCAGCGCCACGATCGCGAGGATCAGCTCCGCGGCGTTCCCGAACGTGGCGTTCAGCAATCCGCCCACCGCGGGACCGGTGCGAAGGGCGAGCGCCTCGGTCGCCTCTCCCATGGCGGCGGCGAGGGGGATGACACCCAGCCCGGACACCAGGAAGACCGCGAGCGGGGGCCCGTGGAACAATGCCAGGCTCCAGGAGACCGGCAGGGCGAGGAGCAGCCAGCGGAGGCCCGTCACCGCAGCGCGGCGCGCTGCGCCGCGAAAATGCGGTGCGTGCCGTCCCGCGCCAGATCGAGCAGCCGGTCCAGCCCCGCGCGGTCGAAGGTCCCCTGCTCGGCGGTCGCCTGGACTTCGATGAGGCGCTCGGGTTCGGCCACCACCACGTTCGCGTCCACCGCGGCATCCTTGTCCTCGGCGTAGCAGAGGTCCAGCCGGGGCTCGCCGGCGACGATCCCGACGCTCACGCCGGCCACGAGTCCCTGGAACGGATTCGCCACGCCCGCCGTCCGGGCCAGCCAGTCGCAGGCATCCGCCAGCGCGACCGCGGCACCCGAGATCGCGGCCGTACGCGTCCCGCCGTCCGCCTGCAGCACGTCGCAATCGATGCGGATCGTGTATTCCCCGAACGCGAACCCGGTCAGCGCGGCGCGCAGGCTGCGGCCGATCAGGCGCTGAATCTCGTGCGTGCGTCCCCCCGCCCCCTGACGCTCGCGCGGCGTGCGCTCGAGCGTGGCGCGCGGCAGCATGGCGTATTCGGCGGTCACCCAGCCCAGACCGGAGCCCTTGCGCCATCCCGGGACGCCGGTCTCGACCGAGGCCGCGCACAGCACCACCGTGCCGCCCATCCGCACGAGACAGGAGCCTTCGGCGTTCGGATTCGCGCCCCGCTCCAACGCGAGGGGGCGCAATGCGGTCGGGTCACGTCCATCCGGGCGGGGCATGGTGAAGAGGATGTGGGGCGAACGCGCGACGCGCTAGAAGGCGATGGTCACCCGGACGCGGGAACCGTAGCGCCGTCCCATCCAGGTCGTCTCGAGCGTCGCCTCCCGGCGGAGGCCCGCCGAGAGCCGGCTCGAGATCAGGGCGTCGATGGCGCTCACCAGATGATTGGCGAGCAGCAACCCGAGCTGGTTCTGGGCGCTGCGAAACGCGTCGTCGCTGGACCGGATCGTGGCCCGGTACTCCTGCTGCTCGAGCGAGGCGTCGTGCCACGACCAGCGAAAGTCCGGCCCGACCGCGTGCGCACTGTAGAAGTTGAGCGCGGCGATATCCGCGCCCGACCCCGGGGGCGGAGGACTATTGGGATCCGACCAGTAGGTTCGCCGAGCCAATAGCCAGATGGAGCCGTTGTAGGTGGTGGGATCGGTTTCGGGGATGACGCGACCGCGAGGGTCCGGGTTCCGGTTGTATTCGCCGCTCGCCGGGAAGCGCTCCATGATTTCGTAGTACTCGAACACGGTATCGCGCCGCGACGACGCGAACCCCCGCCGCGCGACGGCGAAGGCCAGGTCACGATAGCGGTCGGCCCCGCGCCGTCCGTCATGGGTGAGCTGCAGGAAGCGCGACAGGATGAACGCCTCCGCGGCCAGGTACACCATACCGCGATCGCGTTTCAGCAGGAGCTGCCCGGAACCCGGCACGACCAGCGACGCGAGAGGAGGCAACCAGAGTCGCGACCGGGCAGCCGGGACCGAATCGAACCCCTGCCCCGGCAACGCCGCCGCCGTTCCCGCCGTCACCGCAGCGGCGACCAGCGCGCCGGCGGCCGACGGCCTCAAAACGTCACTCGAAAGGAGACGAAGGTGGGATTCCCCACCACCAGATCGGTGGCGGTGAGAAAGGTCTGCGCCACGTCGACGCCGATCGACCCGGTGGCCACACCAAGCCCGACGCTCGGCCCCGACAACCCCTCGTGCACGAACGCGTAGCCGCCCCGGACCCGCACGGCCTCCCGGTACCCGACGTCCACCCCGACCCGCACCCCGGGCGTCCCCGTCTCCCGCCACTTGCTCTCCACGTCCGCCGCCACCCGCACGTCGAACCGGTCGGCTCCCGGGAGGTTGGTCGTCGGCCGCAGCATCAACCGGTAGGCGGCGCCCACGACCAACCGCGTGGGCAGCGGGTCCGCCTGGTCGCGATTGTTCACCTGCAACGGGAAGCCCAGATTGCGCAGCGCGATGCCGACGCGCAGCGCGTGGTCCGGGCCGACACTGAACTGGCCGCCGACATCGAGCGCGTGCGTGAGTCCCTGCCCGTTCCCCGGCACGCCCTGACAGGTGCCGCTGCAGTCCACTCGGAACCCGATCAGCTTGTAGCTCACACCCAAGGCGAACGCCCCGGTGAGCTGCGTCGCGTATGTCGCGAGCAACGCGAAGTTTCGAGCGGCGATGCGGCCGATCGTGGCGCCGGTGATGGAATCGGTGACGGGCAGGTCTCCGTAGTCCACCAGGTCGAACGCGGCTCCGAATACCCCCACCCCATGGTGCGGGAAGAACACGGTGAGCGCGGTGGTATTGCCGGCGGCGAGGCGGGCGGCGTCCAGCGTGAACTCGTTCTCGGACAACGATCCGACGCCGGCCGGATTCAGGAACACCGACTCGCCGCGGCCGTCGAGCGCGGCCGCCGTCTGTCCCATCCCGATCGACTGGGCGCCGACCGGGAACAGCAGGAACAGACCGCCGGAGTTGAGCGGCTGATCCTGCGCGCACAGCCTGCTCGCCGGGTGGGCGCACAGCGCGACGAGGGCGACGGCCGCCGGCCACCCGCCGCTAGAAGGGCTTCGCCTCATCGATCAGCATGATGGGAATGTCGTCCTCCACCGGATAGATCAGCCGGCAGGCATGGCACACCAGCTCTTCGGCCGGCTCGGTGCGATACTCCAGCGTCCCCTTGCACTTGGGGCACACGAGAATCTCGCGCAGCTCGGCGGCGAGGCTCATGAGGCGTATCCCAGACGCCGGAGGACCGGGTCGTTGCGTCGCCAGTTCCCCAGCACCTTCACGTGCAAGTCGAGGTAGACGGACACACCCATCAGCCCCTCGATGCGCGCGCGCGCGGCTTGACCGATCGCCTTGATGGTGCGCCCCCCCTCGCCGATGACGATTCCCTTCTGACTCTCCCGCTCCACATACACCACAGCCCGAATATACGCCGGGCGCTCGTCCTCTCGGAACTCGTCAATTTCACAGGCGACGCTGTAGGGAAGCTCTTCCTCGAGCAGATCGAAGGCCGCCTCGCGCACATATTCGGCCGCAAAGAACCGCAGGGGTTGAGTGGCCATCTCGTCGGGCGAGAAGTGGTAGGGGCCGGCCGGCAGGTGCTCCGCCAGGCGGTCGAGCAGGCCGTCAAGGCCCTCCCCCGTGACCGCCGAGACGATCAGCGCGCCGGCCGGATGTCGCGCCGGCGGCACGAGGTCGCCCTTCGTGTACACGGTCACCACCGGCGCGGCCGGCGGCTTGCCGAGCCCCGCGACCTGCTCGAAGGGCGGCGCCGGAAAGTCCGGCAGGGGGTGGAGGTGAGCGATCACTTCCGCGTCGGCCACCGTCCGCAACGCCGCTTCCCGCATTTTCTCCTGGAGCCGGTAGCTGGGAACGAGCAGGCCGGGTGGATCGGTGAAAATGAACTGGTCGTCCCCGCGAGTCAGGACGCCCACCACGGGCGTGCGGGTCGATTGCGCCTTGGGCGATACGATCGCCAGCCGCTCGCCGACGAGGGCGTTCAGGAGGGACGACTTTCCGGCGTTCGGGAGACCGGCCAGGACCACGGTGCCGCAGCGGGTCATCCTGCCAAACTACCCCGGCCACCGCCCGGGGGAAGCGGCGTCGGGCCGCAACCGCCCGCGGTCGCCTTGCGCTCGTGCGCGGCGGATACATGATTCGGAGGGATTTCGGAGGAGAACCGGCGCGGTGACGCTCAGACAGTCGCTACGGGGACGGGTCGGGAACGGCGGGTGGACGCTGGTCGAGCTGCTGATGGTCCTGGCGATCGTCGGCATCCTGTCGTCGCTGACGATGCTCAAGATGCAGGACATGATCGAGCGTGCCCGCGTAGCGAAAGCGATCGGCGACATCGAAGCGATCCAGCTCGAGCTCGCCGGATTCGAAGCCGGAGACGACTCCCTGCCCAGCTCGCTCGCCGGCATCGGGCGCGCCGCCTATCTCGACCCATGGGGGCGCCCCTATGTGTACGTGAAGTTCGACCTGTCCAAAGGGATTGCCGGCCAGGCGCGCAAGGACCGGTTTCTCGTGCCGCTCAACTCGACCTATGACCTCTACAGCATGGGGAAAGACGGACAGAGTCAGTCGCCTCTCACGGCCAAAGCGAGCCTCGACGACGTGATCCGCGCCAACGACGGGGGCTTCATCGGCCTCGCCGCCCACTACTGATTCGGCGGCCGCGTGCCGTTTCAGCTCACCGCCCTGCGCACCCGCGTCGCGCGCCGCATCCTCGGGCTCTTCATCGTCTGCGCCTTCGTCCCGATCGGCACACTCGCCGTGCTGTCCTACCGGCGCGTGTCGACGCAGCTCACCCAGCAAGCCACACAACGGCTGCACGAGATCAGCAAGGGCGCCGCCATGGTGCTGATGAAGCGCCTGACGGACCTCGACGACGAGCTGCGGGCGGCGGCCGCGCAGTTCAGTACCGGCGTGTCGCGCGTCGCAACGACAACAGCGGCGAGCGCCGACGCCGAAGAACCCCGCTCCTGGATCTCGGGTTTCGTGCTCGTCGACTCGGCTGGCACCATGCGAACAGCAGGCGGTGATGCGACCGCACCCCCCGCGCTGCCCGCCGAAGGGATCCGGACGCTGCGCTCGGGTGAGCCGCTCCTGCTGATTCCCGATTCGACGCGCGCGTGGCTCGTTCGCGCCGTCGATCCCCGCGCCCCTCGGGTCGCCCTCCTCTGGGTCGACATCCGCGGTCCCGCCCTGTGGGGCATTGACCAAACCGAGGACGTGCTGCCGTCCGGGACCAGCCTCTGCATCCTGAGCGCGGCGCGACGGCCGCTCCACTGTCCGGCGGGCGTGCCGCCGCCGTTGCTCGACGCCACACCACCGGCCTCGGCGACGGGATTCCCGTTGTTGACCTGGCGTCGCGACGGCGAGGACTTCCTCGCCAGTCGCTGGTCCCTGTTTCTCCACGGCCGGTTCTCCGCGCCGCCGCTCACGGTCGTCGTCAGTCAACCCGCCGCGAGTGTCCTGGCGCCGATGGCGGACTTCAGGCGCACCTTCCCGTTGGCCGTCCTCCTGACGCTGCTGCTCGCGTTGGCGCTCGCGTACTGGCTCATCCGGCGCAGTACGGAGCCGCTCGCCCAGCTCCAGGAGGGCACCCGCCGGTTGGCCGCCCTCGACTTCTCGCATCCGGTCCAGGTCGCGAGTCACGACGAGTTCCAGGATCTCGCGTCCTCGTTCAACGCGATGGCCGCCCAGGTGCAGCACGCGAGCGCGTCGCTGCACGAGAGCGAGGCGCGGCTGCGGACCATCCTCGAGACGGCGCCGGAAGGCGTCGTCACGACCGACGCGGCCGGGACGATCGAGTCCGTCAATCGCGCCGCCGAGCGGCTGTTCGGCCGCCGACGCGAGGACCTGATCGGACAACCGGCGGCGCAGCTGCTCTCCGACGGGGCGGACGCCGACCCCTTCCGGGAGCCCGGTGAGCGCGAGCTGCTGGCGCGGCGCACGGGCGGCGACACGGTGTCGATCCAACTGTCGACCGGTGAGGCGCGGCTCGGGGAACGATCGGTGTTCACGAGCTTCGTCCGGGACATTTCCGACCGCAAGCGCGCCGAGGCGGAGCGCGCCGATCTCGAGGCCCAGCTGCGCCAGGCGCAGAAGCTCGAGACGATCGGCACGCTGGCGGGCGGGATCGCCCACGACTTCAACAACATTCTCGCCGCCGTCATCGGCTATCTCCATCTGGCGCTCGCGGAGCTGCCGCCCGAGACCCCCGCGCACGAGTACCTCCTGGAGGTCCAGCGCGCCGCGCAACGGGCCACCGATCTGGCGCGACAGATTCTCCTCTTCAGCCGGCGCACCGAGCAGCGGCGCCAGCTGGTGCTCCTCGACGAAATCGTCGAGGAAGCGTTACACCTGCTGCGCGCCTCGCTGCCCACGACGATCGAGATCCGACGCCACGTCGACCCGGAGATTCCGCCCATCGAGGCGGACCCGACCCAGATCCACCAGGTCCTCATGAACCTGTGCACCAACGCCGCCCACGCGATGCATGGCAGTGGCGTGCTCGAGCTCGGGCTCACCGTGACCGACCTGGCGCCTGGCCAGGCCGATGCCCCGGCCACGCTGGGCGCCGGCCGCTACGTTCGGCTGACCGTGCGCGACACAGGACACGGGATGGACCCCGGCACGATGGAGCGGATCTTCGAGCCGTTCTTCACCACCAAGCCCCCGGGGGAAGGCACCGGGCTCGGCCTCTCCGTCGTCCACGGCATCGTCGCCGCGCACGGCGGCGCGATTCACGTCGAGAGCGCGCCGGGACGGGGCACGACGTTCACCGTGTACCTGCCGGTCAGCGTGGCGGCGGCACCCGCCGATGCAGCGAGCGCCCCCGCCGATCTCACGGGCCAGGAGCGTGTGCTAGTGGTGGACGACGATGCCCCGGTGGCGGCCGTGACGCAGCGCGTCTTGGAGCGCTCGGGCTACCGGGTCACCATGCGCACCTCGAGCGCCGAGGCCCTCGCCCTGGTGCGCGCCGATCCGGCGCAATTCGACCTCCTGCTGACCGACCAGACGATGCCGCACCTGACCGGGATGGAGCTGGCGGAGGCGGTGCACGCGTTGCGGCCCGACCTCCCCATCATTCTGACCTCGGGGTTCGCCGAGGTCCCCGGCGCCCCCGAGCGGCGGGCCCTAGGGATCCGTGAGCTGCTCCTGAAGCCCGCCAATCCCCGCGATCTGGCGTCGGCGGTGCGCCGCGTCCTGGACCAGCAGTCAGTGGAGCACGCGTGACGGAGCGTCGCCGAGGAGATCGGCGAACGGCGCCGCGGCGCGCGGGCGATCGGCGGCCGCTGCACGGCTACTGGATTCGCGGGCTTCCCCTGCGATCGCCGCGGCGGCGCCGGGTCCTGGTGTTGGGAGCGGTGCTGGCCGTGGCGCTCGCAGTTCCCGCCTGGCGTGCGATCTCCCGGGCGCTGGCGCTCGGGTCGACCGGCACGCCGGCCGAGGTCGTCGGAGTCTGGGTGACGACGGCGCCGGGGTACGAAGACCGAGCCCTGGAATTCACCCGCGCATCGGTCATCCTGCACACCGACGACACCCATTTCACGGTGCACCGCATCCTCAGCGTGCGCCGGACAACGAGCGGCCTGTTCGTGCTGTACCACGTCGAGTACCAGGACGTGGACGGCCCGACGGCGCTCGATTTCCGCTACGTGCCGTCACCGCAGCCGTTGATCCGGCTCGAGCATCTCTCCTCCGTGTGGCGGCGCACCACGCGCCGCTGACCCCGAGTCACCGGAGCGCGGCGAGCGCCGCCTGTCCCAGGCTGATGCCGCCGTCGTTGGGCGGCACGATGTGGTTGGTCCAGACCTGCAGGGCTTCCGCTTCGAGCGATCGCTTGAGATCGCGCAACAGCAGCTCGTTCTGGAACACGCCCCCCGACAACACGACCGTCTTGATGTCGTGCGCGCGACCCAGCGCGACGCACGCCTGCGTGAGGCCGAGCGCCACTCCCGCCTGAAACGCCCGCGCGACGTCCGATGCCCGACGAGCATGAAGGCGGTCTTGGACCAGGGCGTGCAGCAGCGGGCGAAAATCGAGCTCGCCCGCGACGAACGGAAACGGATACGGCTCCACCACCGCGGAGTCCCGTGCGAGGTGCTCGAGCCAGATCGCGGCCTGCCCTTCGAAGCTCACCGGGCGGGTGAACCCAACCAGGGCAGCAGCCGCATCGAACAGCCGTCCGAGTGAAGTGGTGGGAAACACCCGGATCCGGCCCTCCAGGAGGCGCACGACGTCGCGGTAACGGGCCGGGAAGCCGAATGGCTCGGTCTGGAGGTCGGGCAACCCGTCCACCTGATACAGGAACCCCGCGGCCGCCTGCACCGGATGTTTGGCGGCTGCGTCGCCACCCACCAGGTCGGCGGTCCGGAGGTGGCCGACGCGCGCGAATCCCTCCGCGACGCTCCCGGCGAAGATCTCACCGCCCCAGATCGCGCCGTCGTCGCCATAGCCCGTGCCGTCGCAGCTGACGCCCAGGACCCGCTCGCGCCACGCGCCGCGCTCGGCGAGCACGGACGCGACGTGCGCCCGGTGATGCTGGATCACGATCTGCTCCGCCGCCGCGATGCGCTCCGCCTGTGCCGTCGAACGATACTGCGGGTGGGCGTCCCGGACCACGACCAGCTCGGCCGGATCCACCCGGTACATCGCGAGCAGGTCGGCGATCGTCTGTTCGAACGCGGTGAGCGCCGACAGATCATCCAGGTCCCCGATGAACTGGCTCACGAACGCCTGGCCATCCACCACCAGCGTCAGGGCGTTCTTGAGGTCGGCGCCCAGTGCCAGCATCGGCCGAGTGGTCGGTAGCGTGGCCACGGCCCCCGGGGCGTACCCGCGGCCGCGCCGCAGGATCGTCCGCCCGAACGCCCCGTCGCTGACGACCGAGTCCTCGACACGGCGGGCAATCGGTCGCTCCCCGACCAGAAAGGCGTCGGCGATGCCCGAGAGGCGCTCGAGGGCGTCCGCGTCCTCGTAGGCGATGGTCTCGTTCGAGCGGTTGGCGCTGGTCATCACCAGCACGTCCGGCGCGCCGGCGGCGAACAGCAGGTGATGCAACGGCGTGTAGGACAGCATGACGCCGAGGTCGGGATTGTCGGGGGCCACACCGGGGAGCGCGACCCGGGCGGGGGCGAGCACGATCGGCCGGGCGACCGAGACCATCAGCGCCTCGGCGGCGGGCGACAGGTCGACCAGGGCGCGCGCCACCGCGAGATCCCGCGCCATGAGCGCGAACGGCTTTTCCTTGCGAAACTTGCGCTCCCGTAAGGCCGTCACGGCGTCCGCATTGCGCGCATCGCACGCCAGGTGGTAACCGCCCAGTCCTTTGACCGCGAGGATCTCGCCGGCGCACAGCCGCGCCGCGGCGGCGCGGACGACGTCCGCGTCACCCGAGACGGTTTCGGCGCCACGGCGGAGCTGGTAGTGCGGTCCGCAGTCGGGACAGGCCACCGGCTGCGCGTGGAAGCGGCGGCTCGCCGGGTCGTGGTATTCCGCGGCGCAGCGCCGGTCCATCGCCCACGGCCCCATGGTCGTGGCGGCGCGGTCGTAGGGGAGGCTGAGGATGATCGAGTAGCGGGGACCGCAGTCGGTGCAATTGATGTACGGGTAGTGGAAGCGCGGGTCCGCCGTATCGAAGAGCTCGGCCAGGCAGCGGTCGCAGACCGCGAGGTCGGGAGCGATCCGGACCGTCGGCTGCGCGCGCCCGGTGCTGTCCCGGATGACGAAGTCGGTCGCGCCCGAGGGCTGGACCGGCGCCACATCGACCCGCGCGATGCTCGCCGCCGGCGGGGCCTGCGCGGTGAGGTCGCGCAGGAACGCGTCCAGGCCGGCTCCGGCGCCCTCGATGTGGATGTCGACGCCGTCGTCGCCGTTTTGGACCCAGCCGTGGAGCGCGTGGGTGCGGGCCAGGCGGAAGACGAACGGCCGGAAGCCCACACCCTGCACCACGCCACGGACGCGAACGGAGAGGGCGCTGGTGGCGTCGCGCGGCCGGGTTTGCTGATTCATGGGCGCGTGCCCCGGTGGGCCAATCGCGATCGCACTGAGTCGACGATCACCGCAGCGATGCGTTCTTCCGCCGCTATGAGATCCGCATCGCCTGCGTCGAATGCTCCCGCCCAAATCGTGGTTTCATCTCCGACCCGTACGACACGAGCGGTCACACGCAGCCGCTGCGTTGCATGCTGCACGCTTCCGTCCAATACATAGTCCACCCCGAGTCGACGACCGATCTCGCGAACATCGCCACCGGCCCTGACCGCGTCGAGCGAGCGCGCGGTTGACCGGACGACGATGTTGGGCAACTGCGCCAACGCCGTCGTCAGCTCTTCCGCCAACCCCTCACCGACGCGCACGTCACTCGAATCGCCGAGCCCCCGCAGCGGTAGCACAGCAACGCGCGGATCGCCATTCGCCGCGTCGCGCCCCCGGTTCCTTGCAGAGATCATGAGACCGATCGCTGCTACGGCCGCGAGCGCCAGGACGGCTCCCGCGATGCCGATGTGCGACCGGGGCGCGGTTCCTTCGATGGGCACGCGAGCGGGATTGACAGGTGTCAACCTCGCCGGCGTGTCTGCCGAATCACCCTTGCGATGGGCTTGTACCTTGCGCGCTAGTTTCCGGGTTTCCGGCGCCGGCTCGGCACCGTACTCCGATTGCAAGCGAGCCTGCCACTCGGCATACAGTCGGAGGGCGCCAGCGCGGTCGCCGTGCCGGTCGAGCACTGCGAGGAGACGGCGTACGCCTTCCTCATTGTCTGGATCAAGATCCACGGCCCGTCGCGCGAGGGCCAAAGCCTCAACACGCCGGCCGGCCAGGTCTTCCAGACTCGAACATTCCCACGTGGCACGTGCAGCCTGGGCGCGCAATGCAACCCGCTGGTCCTCTAGCCATGCTTCGAATTCCTGGCTCACCCCACCCGGGAAGAAGCCCTCCAGCAGGTCGCCGCGATACAGCGCGAGCGCGTCGGTCCACTGCCCTGTCTCGATGCATCGGGCAAACGCGACCGCGTCGCACCAGACCTGGCCCGGGCCCAGGCGAATCTCCTCCTCGCCCCGCTTGCTGAACGCCTCCGATCCAATTGTGCGTCGCAACGCGTGCAGCACTTTCCGCAGTTGCGTGCGGGCATGCGCCTGGTCGAGGTCCGGCCAGAACAACGCCACGATCTGGTCGCGGCGGCGATAGCCGTCGGACGTGGCGAGCGCGAGATACGCGAGCAACGCCAGGCGCTTGGGCTGGCGGAGGATGTAGCTCCCAGTGCGGTCTACCGGGCCGTGAAGGTCGGTGGGACCGAGGATTCGGAGCTCGACCTGAGGCTGGGCCATCGTCACTTCGGGACCCCTGACGGGGCGGTGACGGTCAAGGTACGGTGGGGGAACGGAGCGTCGCTAGGGTTGCCACTGGGATCGCCGTTCAGACCGCCGAATCCGCCGATCGTCAGGGGAGGTCGAAGATGCGACGCGCACTCGTGTTCCTCATGCTCGCTGCTCTCGATATCACTAGCCTCGACGCGCAAGACGTCACTGGCGCTGTCCTCGGGCGGGTCCTCAGTACGAACGGACAACCTCTCTCGGGAGCGATCATCACGGCAACCATTGCGAAGCTTCCTTCGATCCGCTCAACGCTCAGCGACGCGCACGGGTCCTTTCACTTGCCCGCACTGCCCGCGGGAGCATACACCATTCTGGTCCGACAGATCGGCTACCGGCCGATCGAATTCCGGGACGTTGTGGTGCAGCTCGGCAGAACTACGACGCTGGCGACTGTCACCCTTGAAGAGAGCGCCATCGACCTTCCCGAGATTGTTGTGCTGGGCGATCGACCGTTGATCGATCCGACGACGACCACATCAGGCGGGAACCTGTCATCGGACGCGTTCCAGACCCTGCCGGTCGATCGCAACTTCCGATCGCTCGTGTCGCTGTTCCCGTCGGCGAATGCCAGCTTCC
>Ga0326731_1000157_pt1 | contig 17591 bp, 16 predicted proteins | sample MHFSIPfraction_FD_207645 | JGI IMG/M metagenome (GOLD analysis project Ga0326731, IMG submission 207645) | Lab enriched peat soil microbial communities from Michigan Hollow, Ithaca, NY, United States - MHF9FY SIP fraction | ecosystem: Environmental > Terrestrial > Soil > Wetlands > Peat | place...
GAAACCGTTCGCGATCTCGACCGCGGCGCGGACCGTATTCTCGAGCGCGAGCGCGGTGTTTCCGCCGAGTCCGTCGAGAGACACGCGCGCGGTGTCGAGTGACAGACTCGCGAGGCGGCAGTAGGTACGGAAGCGGCGGATCACCTCCGCGCGCACTTCCGGCGCGGGCTCCGCGCGGCCGAGGCGCCGATTGACCTCGGCTTCGATCGCGCTGCGATAGCGCTCGAGATGAGCGACCGCAGAGCGAAGCACGACTCCCTCATCCATCCCCATCGCAGCAACGAATAACAGTTTCCCCGTCGCTGGACCAGTCACGGACGCGACAGTAGGCTCGCATGCCGTGCACAGGCTCGTGTATCTGCATCCGATCGCGATGGTGTCCGTGCTCACGCTCGGAGTGTTCGTGCTGCGCGACGGGCTGCGCATTCGACGCGGTCGGCTCCTGCGTCGGCCCGTCGACGCCCGGCGACACCGACGGCTCGCGCGCGTCGTGGTCGTGCTCGCGCTGCTCGGCTTCGGCTCGGGGCTCGCGTCGATGGGATGGCTGCGCGGCAAGGACCTGTTCGAATCGGTGCACGCGTGGCTTGCGACCGGAGCGCTCATTGGATTCACTGGGGGCGGCGCGCTCGGCCTGGCGCTCGAGCGCCGGGGGCGCGGCCCGATCCGAACCTGGCACGCACTCACTGCCAGCGTCGGTCTCTTGCTCGGGCTCGCGGCGGCGATGGCCGGCTTCGCGATTCTCCCCTGAGTGCGCGCTAACTCCGCTACGGTGCTACGGGAGTCGCTCTCTCGTAGTCGCGCAGCACGCGATCGATGAGTGCGCGCATGCGCGGATCGGCGAGCAGCGAGACGCTGTTTCCGCTCGCGAGCGCCTCTTGGACGTCCGGGTCGGCCGCGAGCTCCATGACTGCCTGGTCGTCGCGAATCGCGCGAATGCGCGGCGCCGCCATTTGGAAGGACGCGCGCATCGAGGCGCGGAACGCCTGCGGGTCCGTGCGCGCCGGCTCGGGAACCAGGCCCAGATCCGCCAAGGTGGCCCGCGTCGGGTCGTCGTGCATGAGCTGGTAGAAGCTGTTGCGGCCGAGCGCGGCATCGATCTCGCCGCGCGAGACCAGATCCCAGAACATCGCGTCCGCCTGCAGCGCCTCGAAGCGTGGACCGGCGAGGAGCTGCTGCGCCGACTGCAGCGCGTGACCCGGATCAGCCACGAGCTTCACCGCGAGCTTCGCGCCGGGGCCGTCTCCCATCGCCGCGCCGATGCCCGTGGCGACCACGCGACGCGTGTTCGCGACCAGGAACGAGCCGCTCTGATCCATGCCCTGGGGCAGACCCATGCGGTACGCCGCGTCCAACACGCTGCCCAGCACGGCAAGCATCAAGAGCGCGAGCCCCGCTTGCAGCACGCCGAAGCACGCGCCGCCGACCCGGTCGTAGAGGCTGCGCGGTCGATCGGCGCGGCGGTCGCGCTCGAAGCGAATCAGGAGCGCGGAGATGATCGCGCCCATTCCGTAGACGACCGCGAACGCCGCGGTGCCGAGCACGAGCGCCGCCGTGAGCTTCGACGTGCCCGCGAGCAGTGACACGACCAGCGACAGCTTGGTCGCCGCGAGATACCCCGCGAGATACGCGAGCGCGAGAGTCGCAACGCGCAGGAACCCGGGCAGCGCGCCGCGAACCGCGCCGAGCGCGACGAAGATCAGCGTGAGCGCGACCGCGATGGAATCGAAGAGCACGCCTCGAAATCGGCGCTGGAGCGGGGCCGCTGAAGTTACGGGCTCGTCGGTGCGATCGCGCGCTGGCGCAGCAGGTGGTCACAGAGCACCAGCGCCACCATCGCCTCGACCATCGGCACGGCGCGCGGGAGCACACACGGGTCGTGGCGTCCCTGCGCCTCGAGCTTCACCGCCTCGTGCTCGCGGTTCACCGTGTCCTGCTCCTTGCGGATCGTCGCGGTGGGCTTGAACGCGGCGCGCACCAAGATGGGCTCGCCGTTCGAGATGCCGCCCTGCACGCCGCCGGAGCGATTCGTGCGCGTGTGCACGCGCCCGCCCTCGACGACGAACGCGTCGTTGTGCTCGCTGCCGTACATCCGCGTGCCTGCGAAGCCCGAGCCGATCTCGAAGCCCTTGCACGCGGGCAGTGACAGGAGCGCGGCCGCGAGCTCGGCCTCGAGCTTGTGAAACACCGGCTCGCCGAGACCGGGCGGCACGCCATGCGCCACGCAAGTCACCGTGCCGCCGAGTGAGTCGCCTGCGCGGCGCGCGGCGTCGATGCGCTGGATCATCTCCTCTGCCGCCGCGGGGTCGGGGCAGCGCGTGATGGAGCTCTCGACCTGGGCGCGGGTGACTTCCGCGGGGTCGACCTTGGCCTCGATCGTGTGCACCTGAGACACGAAGCCGACGACTTCGCCGACACCAAACTGTTTCAAAACCTTGCGCGCGACGGCGCCAGCCGCGACGCGCCCGATCGTCTCGCGCGCGCTGGCTCGCCCGCCGCCCTGCCAGTTGCGGATGCCGTACTTCGCCTCGTAGGTGTAGTCCGCGTGCGACGGGCGGTAGACGTCGCGCATCTCTTCGTAGGCCTCGGGCCGGGCGTCCTCGTTGCGCACCAGCACGAGGATCGGCGTGCCGAGTGTCTGGCCTTCGAAGACGCCGGACAGAATCTCCGCGCGGTCCGCTTCCTGGCGCGGCGTCGTGAGTCGGCTCTGTCCCGGCCGGCGCCGGTCGAGCTCGACCTGAATCTCTGACGCGTCGAGCGCGATGCGCGGCGGACAGCCGTCGATCACGACGCCGACCGCGCCCCCGTGGGACTCACCCCAGGTGTGAATGCGGAAGAGATGGCCGAACGTGGAGCTCACTGCGTCATTCTAGCGGTCGCGCCCCGACTAGCGCCGCGCGCCGCCGCCCTTGCGCAGGAGGACATACGTGGCGCCCGTGCCGCCGTCGGTGGGGGGCGCGCTCGAGTAGGCGAGCACGATCCGCCGCGCCGGCCCGCGCCCGAGCCAGCGCGGCAAGCTCGGCTTCAGGACCGCTTCGCCATTCGGCGAGCGATTCCCGCGCCCGTGCACGATCCGCAGACAGCGCAGCCCGCGCGCGTGCGCAGTCACCACGAAATTCTCGACAAGCACCCGCGCGGACGCGGCGTCGCTGCCGTGCAGGTCGAGGTCCGCCTGCGGCGTGAACTCGCCCTTGCGCAGCGCGCGCACGACGCGCGGGTCGAGGCCGGGAACGCAGCCGCTCATGAACTCGTCGGAGTGCGCCGCGTCGAACGGCGCCTCGCCGTTCACCAGCGCGTCGAGCTCGCGGATCACTTCGCGCTCGCGCTCCGATAGAGGGATGGGCTCGCGGTAGACCGCCGCGGGCGGACGGCGTGTCTGAGCCAGGGGCGCTACGCCGGCCACTGCCTCGGCGAACAGCGCCTCGTCATCGTCGGGCTCGCGCGCCATGGGACCCTCGCCGCACTGTCTCTTCTCCTACATCGGACTGCGGAGCGCCAGGGCTTTCTTCGTCAGCTTCGAGAGGGGGAGGCGCGCGAGGTCGGCCGCGGAGCAGAAGCGCGCCTCGGCGCGCGCCGCGCGCGACAGCCGACCGCCGGCGTCGTCGAGGCGGAGGACCTCGAGGGCGAGGTTGCGGTGCGTGAACTGATGGCGCACGCGTCCCAGCGACGCACCGATCGACGTGCGCACGCCGGTGCGCGCGCGGAGCGCCGCGACGAGCGCGAGCGGATCCGCGCCCTCGACGTTGGGCAGCTCCCAGAGTCCGCCCAGCAGACCGCGCGACGGACGCCGCACCAGGAGCACGCGGCCGGCACGCGTGACCAGGCCCGCGACGGCGCGCACGGGTCGCACGGTGGCGCGCTTCGCGGGCGCGGGGAAGCGCTCGGGATCGCCGCGGGCGCACGCCGCGCACAGCGACGCGACCGGACAGGTGGGACACGCGGGTCTGCGCGGCGTGCAGACGGTGGCGCCGAGTTCCATCAGCGCCTGGTTCCAGTCACCGGGCTCCGCTTCGGGGACGAGTGAGTCGGCCAGCCGCCACACTTCGGCGTCACTCTGCGCACTCACGGCCTGCAGTCGGGCAAACACCCGCTTCACGTTCCCGTCGACGACCGCGGCCGGCTCGCCGAAGGCGATGCTGCGCAGCGCGCCCACGGTGTAGCGGCCTACACCGGGAAGTGACGCGAGCGCCGCGGCGTCGCGCGGCAGCTCGCCGCCGTGATCGCGCACGACCTCGGCCGCGGCGCGGCGCAGGTTGCGCGCGCGCGCGTAGTAGCCCAGGCCCGCCCACTCGCGCAGCACGTCTTCCTCGTCGGCGGAGGCGAGCGCAAGCACGCTGGGAAAGCGCGCGACGAAGCGCTCGTAGTACGGCACGACCGTGTCCACGCGCGTCTGTTGCAGCATGGTCTCGGACAGCCAGATCCGGTATGGGTCGCGCGTGCGCCGCCACGGCAAGTCACGGCGCGCGAGCCGGTACCACGCGAGGAGCCGCTCGACGAACGCGCTCCCGAGCGCGTCCTTCTTTCGCTTCGAGCGAGTCACCGAGTCTCGCTGACTCAGCCTCCGGACGGCGGCTTCGCCGAGAGCTTCCCCTCGATGTGGTCGTCGATCCATCTCTTGTCGAACCACTCCAGCGGATCGACGAAGACGCCGTCGAGCAGCATCGCGAAGTGCAGATGATCGCCGCCCGCGAGGCCCGTGGTGCCCGTCTTTCCGAGCGCCTCGCCCTTCGTGACCGCAGAGTGGTTCTTGACGCCGATCTCGGACAGATGGCCGTAGAGGCTGAACAGGCCGAGGCCGTGGTCGAGGACCACCGCGTTGCCGTAGATCCCGAGCGGCCCCGCGAACACCACGACGCCGTCGTTGGCGGCCGGCACGTCCGCGTGCGAGGTCGACGCCAGGTCGTAGCCCATGTGCGTCTGCTGATCGACGACCTTGCCCTGGTACACATAACTGCGTCGCTCGGCGAACTTCGCGCCGGCGTGCGTGTTGGGCATCTGCGCGAACGGCCCGGACCAGATGCGGTCGACGCTCGAGTTCTTGCACAGCTCGACCAGCTGCGCGTCGTTCTCGGCGCGCAGCTCGCGGTTGATCTTCAGGTAGCCGTCGAGCGACGAGCCGGTGAAGCCGGTGAGCAGCTCGGTGACCTTCGCGGCCATGAAGTCGTCCGTGAGCGGGATCGTGTCGGCCGGGAAGGTGCGCTCGAGCAGCGAAGTCACGAGCGCGATCTTCGCCGCGTTGCCCGCGCGGTCCGTCGCCACCAAGGTCGGCTTCACGCCTTGCGGCGCATCCGTCGGCACCGCGAAGAACGCGATCCGGCGCTTGGGATCGCCGGGATCGACGAAGCCCGGGAAGAACTTGTCGCCGACCGCGATGCCGTGCTTCTCCACGCCTTCCTCGACGGTGTACACCGCGAGCTCCGTCCCGCCGCGGCGCACGTAAGTGAGTCCGGTCAGGAGCGACGCCCGCGGCGGCGTCGTGTCGATCACGAGCGGCACCTGCGTGGTCACGGTGTTTGCGACCCAGGCGTAGTCACTCGCCTCCGCCATGAGTCTGGCCTGCCCGTCGCCGACGCCGAGCTCCTTCGGCTTCACGACGACTTCGATCTCGCGCTCGAGCACCAGCTCTGCGCCGGTCAGCGTGTTGCCTGGATACTCCTGGTCTGCGAGCTCGAACGTCTTTCCGGCGGCCTCGAGCCAGATGTGCACGTGGCGCACCCCGGAGCCCTCGTCGCTGAAGCGGAACAAGTGGTGGTACTCCGCGCCGACGAAGCCCGGCGACGTGAGCGTGCTCACGACCGGCGGCTGGCGCTCCAGCCGCGTGTAGGCGTAGTAGCCCGCTCCCGCGATGAGCAGAAGCACGATCAACCAAACGATGCGCATAACACCCCCCGCGGCATGCGCCCGCGAATTCACGGAAACTCAGTCAGTCACGAGCGGCGCTCAATCCTCGTCGGATTCCCGCAGCTTCGCCAGGACGGTGAAGTCCTCGAGCGTGGTCGTATCTCCCGCGCTCTCTCGGCCCGCTGCGACGTCGCGCAGCAGGCGCCGCATGATCTTCCCCGAGCGGGTCTTCGGCAGAGCCTCGGCGAAGCGAATGTCGTCGGGCCGCGCGATCGGTCCGATCTCCTTCGCCACCCAGTTCTTCAGCTCCAGGGCGAGATTCGGATCGAACGCCTGGCCCGCCTTCAGCGTGACGAAGCACACGACCGCGGTCCCCTTGATCTCGTCGGCTCGGCCCACGACCGCCGCCTCCGCCACCTTCGGGTTCGAGACGAGCGCGCTCTCGACCTCCATCGTCGACAGGCGATGGCCGGCGACGTTCATCACGTCGTCCACGCGCCCCACGACCCAGAAGTAACCGTTCGGATCGCGGCGCGAGCCGTCGCCGGTGAAGTACGTGTTGTGGAACTTCGAGAAGTACTGCTCGGCGTAGCGCTTCGAGTCACCCCAGATACCGCGCAGCATCCCCGGCCAGGGCTTGGTCAGCACGAGATACCCGCCCTCGTTGGGCGCACACACTTCGCCCTTCTCGTTCCAGACCTCCGGGAAGATTCCCGGGAACGGCAGGGTGGCGGAGCCGGGGGTCGTGGCGACGGCGCCGGGCAGCGGCGTGATCAGGATCCCGCCCGTCTCGGTCTGCCACCAGGTGTCGACGATCGGACAGCGGTTCTTGCCGATGTTGCGCCGGTACCAGATCCACGCTTCCGGGTTGATCGGCTCGCCGACGGTGCCCAGCAGGCGCAGTGACTCGAGCGAGTGTTTCTTCACGTGCTCGTCGCCCCAGCGCATGAACGTCCGGATCGCGGTGGGCGCGGTGTAGAAGATGGTGACTCGGTACTTGTCGATGATGCGCCAGAATCGCTCGACGTCCGGGAAGTTCGGCGCGCCTTCGTACATCACGGACGTCGCGCCGTTCGCCAGGATCCCGTAGACCACGTACGAGTGACCGGTGATCCACCCGATGTCCGCCGTACACCAGTAGGTGTCGTCCTCCTTCAGGTCGAAAATGTACTTCGCCGTGGCCGTGACGTGCGTGAGATAGCCGCCGGTCGTGTGCAGGACGCCCTTGGGCTTCCCGGTCGAGCCGCTGGTGTAGAGGATGAAGAGCGGTGCCTCGGCGTCCATTTTGGCCGCCTTGCAGTCACTGGACGCGTCGGCCATCAGCTCGTGCCACCAGCGGTCGCGGCCGTCCTTCATCAGCACGTCGTGACCCGTGCGCTTGAACACGATCACGTCGCGCACGCCGGGCGCGCCGATGAGTGCGTCGTCGACGATCGACTTGAGCTGCACGACGTGCCCGCGCCGCCAGCCGCCGTCGGCGGTGACGACCACCCTCGCCTGCGCGTCGTTGATCCGGTCGCGCACCGAGTCGGCCGAGAATCCGCCGAAGATGATCGAGTGAATCGCGCCGATGCGCGTGCACGCGAGCATCGCGATGGCGAGCTCCGGCACGAGCGGCATGTACAGCACCACGCGGTCGCCCTTCGCGACGCCGCGCTCCTGAAGCACGTTCGCGAACTTGCACACTTCGCGGTGCAGGTCGCCGTAGGTGAGCACGCGGCTGTCGCCGGGCTCGCCCTCCCAGAGGATCGCGGCCTTGTTGCGCCGCCAGGCGTTGGGCCCTTCGAGGTGCCGGTCGAGACAGTTGTAACTGACGTTGGTCTTGCCGCCGATGAACCACTTCGCGAACGGCGCCTTCCACTCGAGCGTCTTCTTCCAGGGCGCGAACCAAGTCACGTGCTCGCGCGCGAGCCGCGCCCAGAACTTCTCCGGGCTCTTCGTCGCTTCCTTGACCCAGGCCTTGTACGTCGCGGGCGGCAGGTTCGCCTCTCGTGAGAACTTCGCGTCGGGCTTGAAGCGGCGCTTCTCCTTCAGGGTCGACTCGATCGAGTTCGCATCCGCCATCCGCGACTAGCTCCTCATCCAGGCTTCGACGTCGGCGATCTCTTTCGGGATCGCGGCCGTCAGGTTCTCGTAGCCGCTGGGCGTGATCACGACATCGTCCTCGATGCGCACGCCGATGCCGCGCAGGTGCGCGGGCGACTTCGGCTCCGTGGAGCTGAAGTAGAGCCCCGGCTCGATCGTGAAGCACATGCCGGGCTCGAGCGACCGCGGCTTGCCGTCGACGTAGTAACTGCCCACGTCGTGCACGTCGAGGCCGAGCAAGTGACCGGTCGAGTGCATGTAGAACGGCTTGTAGGCCTCGGCCTTGATCAGCTCGTCGACGTCGCCGGAGAGCGCGCCGAGCGCGACCAGTCCGAGCACGAGCTGACGCAGCGCCGCCGCATGAATCTCGGGCAAAGTGACTCCCGGCGCGACGGCGCGGAACGCCGCGGCCTGTGAGTCGAGTACCGCCTGGTACACGTCGCGCGCGGCGCCCGTGAAGCGGCCGCCGACGGGATAGGTGCGGGTCACGTCCGACGCATATCCGTGTAGCTCGACGCCGGCGTCGATCAGCACGATCTGTCCGTCGGCGAGCGGATCGCGGTTCTCGACGTAGTGCAGGATCGTCGCATTGTCGCCCGCGCCGACGATCGGGTTGTACGCGGGTCCCGCGCCGCCGCCCCGCCGGAAGGCGCGCAGGAGCTCGGCTTCGAGCTCGTACTCGCGCACCCCGCTGCGACACAGATGTGCGGCGCAGTGGTGCGCCTCCGCCGAGATCGCCGACGCGGCGCGCATGATCTCGAGCTCGCCGTCCGACTTGCGGATGCGCATCTCGTGGATCGCGTCGTGCGGCGACACGACCTCGCCGGGCGCAGTCACACCGCGGCGCGCGCGCGCGCGCACGTCGGCCAGCGCCGCGACCACCTTGTCGTCCAGCTCGCGGTCGCGCCCGAACGTGTGCCAGAGACGGGGCTTGTTCTCCACGAGCCCGGGCAGCTTCGCGGCGAGCTCGCCGATCGGGTGTGCCTCGTCCGCGCCGTAGCGAGTCACTGCCCCTTCCGTTCCGGGCCGCCGACCGTTCCAGGTCTCGAGCAGCGGGTCGCGCGGCTGCACGAACAGCGCGAAGCGGCTCTGCGTGAACACCGCCACCGCCTCAGGCTGCTCGAAACCGGTGAGATACCAGAGGTCCGAGTCCTGGCGGAACGGGTACTCGGTGTCGTGTGAGCGCGTGCGCGCGCGCGCTCCTGCGACGAGCGCGACTCCCTCGCCGAGCTGGCTCTGGAAGCGGCGTCGCCGCTCGGCGAGCTCGGCGCGCGAAATCGGATCAAAGCTCTGCACGGAACCTCCCGGCACGGCCGCGCGCGAGGTTATCAAGGCGGCGCGGCCACTTCACCCTTCGAGATCGTCTCTGGCTGCGCGCGACTTGCGCACCACCTGACCCGAGCTGCGCGTGTGTGGATCACAAGCCGCACCCGCGCTCGCGCCGATGACTGCTCGAATGGGAATGCGCGCCGTCCTCGGATGGGTCGTCACCGCTGCGCTCGCGCTGCCGGCGTCGGCCGAGGCGCGCGGACTCGCACAGCGCGAGCCCCCTATCCCAGTGCCCGCGGGGGCATTGGCCGTCGCCGCGCCCGACGCGGTGAAGCCGCGCGTCGAGGTGCGGCTCTTGATCGACGCGACGCCCGCGCCCGGCCGAGTCGCGCGCGTCGGCGCGCTCTTCCGCCTCGATCCGGGCTGGCACTTGTACTGGCGCAACCCCGGCGAGGCCGGCTTGCCCACGCGTGTGCGCTGGCAGGTCGACGGCGGCGAGGTCGGTCCGCTCGCGTGGCCCGCGCCCGAAGTCTTCCGCGACGCGGAGGCGGGCGTGACGAGCTACGGGTACGAGGGCTCGGTGCTGCTCGCGAGCGAGCTGGTGCGGCTCGCGCCGCCGAGCGGTCCGCGCGCGGTGCGGGTCGAGACCGACTTTCTGGTCTGCAAGGACCAGTGCATCCCGGGCAAGGTGTCACTCACTCGGGACCTGGACCGTGCGCTCGCCGGCGGCAGCGGAGCCGACCTCGCGGAGCGCACGCACGCCCTCTTCGAGCGCTTCGCCGCGCGCGTGCCGCTGCCCGCCGCCGAGCTCGGCGTCGACGTCGGCGTGAACGGAGTCGAGCTCGCTAAGCGCGCGGGCGATCCGGTGCGCGCGCGACTCACGGTACATCCGTGTGGAGCGGAGACCGACTTGCCCAGTGACTCGGACTGCGCCGCCGACTCGGCCTCTTTCATTCCCGCGGCGAGTCAGCTCGTGACTCTCTCGGACGCGACCAGCGGGCCGGCGCTGCCGGGAGCGCGCGCGCTGACCTTGGCGGTCGAGGGGCGCTCGACGGCCGACGGGGCGCCGTCCGGCGCGCGACTCGCCGGCGTGCTCGCGCTGCGCCGGAGCGGCAGCGACGTGCGCTTCGTCGAGCTCGATCTGCCGCTGCGCTCCGAGGACCCGGCGCCGGTGACTGGCGGGCCATCGTTCGCCTACGCGCTGCTGCTGGCGTTCGTCGGCGGGCTCGTGCTGAACGCGATGCCCTGCGTCTTGCCGGTGTTGGCGCTCAAGGTGTTCGCGCTCGCGGACCTCGGCCGGCAGAGTCGGCGCGAGACCGCCGGCCACGCGATCGGCTACATCGCGGGCATCGAGGCCGCGATGCTCGCGCTCGCGGCGCTCGTCATCGCGCTGCGCGCCGCCGGGACTTACGTCGGCTGGGGCTTCCAGTTTCAGGAGCCGCGCTTCGCGCTCGCGATCACGCTGCTGCTCGTCGCGTTCGCACTGAACCTGTTCGGCGTGTTCGAGATCGGCTCGCCCGCGTCACTGGCCGGTGTCGGGCAGGACGCGACGGGCGTCGCCCGCAGCTTCTTCGACGGCCTGCTCGCGGTGGTGCTCGCCACGCCCTGCTCCGCGCCGTTCCTCGGCACCGCCATCGGCTTCGCGTTCGCGGGCTCCGGCACCGCGATCGTCGCGGTCTTCGTCGCGATCGGGCTCGGTCTCGCGGCGCCCGTGTGTCTCGTGGCGCTCGCGCCGGTCGCTGCGCGTCTCATGCCGCGCTCCGGTCCGTGGATGGGCAAGCTGCGCACGGCGCTCGGCTTCGCGCTGCTGGCGAGCGCGATCTGGACCCTGTGGATCTTCGGGCGCACCGCAGGCGTCGACGCGGTCGGCGGCGCGCTCGCGCTCGTGCTCGTGCTCGCGGTCGGCGCCTGGCTCTACGGTCTACACCAAATGGTGGAACGCGGCGGACGCGGTCTCGCCGTCGCCGCGCTGCTCCTGCTCGCCGGCCTGGTCGCGCTGCGCCCGATCTGGCGCGCGACCGCTCACGCGCCTTCGCCGCAAAGCGCCGACGCGAGCCGCTCCGGCTGGCACGCCTTCGACCCGGACGCGATCGCCGCAGAGCTGCGCGAGGGCCGACCCGTGTTCGTCGACTTCACCGCGGCCTGGTGTCTCACGTGCGCCGTGAACGAGCGCCGCGTGATCGCGAGCGACATCGTCCAGGGTGAGCTCACGCGCCGCGACTTCGCGCTGTTCCGGGCGGACTGGACGCTCCGCGACGAGTCGATTCGCAAGGAGCTCGCGCGCTTCGGGCGCGCGGGCGTGCCTCTGTATGTCGTCTACGACCCGGCAACACCCGACCGGCCGCGCGTGCTCTCCGAGCTGCTCACCATCGACGGTCTGCTGGCCGCGCTGCGCGAGCAGGACGCCCGTGGCGCGTGAACGGCTAGCGCTCGTCGTGCTGCTGGCCGCGCTGGTCGCGCTCGCGCCGAGTCACTCGGCGCGCGCCGCGGAGCCGGGCGGCATGCGGCTGCTCGGCACCGTCGTCTCGTCGGACACGGCGCGTTCGCTGGCGGTGATCGAGCACCGGGGAACGCCGAGCGTCGTGCGCACCGGCGCCGAGCTCGACGGTGCGCAGGTGATCGAGATCCGCAGCGACGCCGTCCTGCTGCGCCGCGGCAAGAACATCGAGACTCTGACGCTCGCATCCCTGAGTCGCGGCTCAGTCACTGCGGTTTCGACTCTTCCCGCGAGCCCGGACGTCCAGGAAGGCGACACGCGGGGCGCCGACGCCGCGCACGCTCCGCCCCCGGCGCGCGCGCCTGCGCCCGTCCGGCGCGCCGCTCGCCAAGCCTCCAGCCGTCCGTCGTCGGCGCCGGCGAAGAGCGCCGCGCCGAGCGAGGCGGAGATCGCGCGCAGCAACGACGAGCTCCTCGCGAATCTCGCCGCGCAGGCGCGTTTCGCGCCGGTGATGGACAACGACGGCAAGCTGCGCGGAGTCGCGGTGATGAACATCGTCTCCGACAGCATGCTCGAGCGATTGGGTCTCCAGAGCGACGACGTGATCGTCGCGATCCAGGGCACGAAGATCGACAACAGCGGCCGCGCCATGAACGTCGCGCGCGGGCTCAGTTGGTCACAGCCGGCGAGGCTCGACGTCGAGCGGCACGGCCTGCCCGTCGTCGTCGTCGTCAACCCGGGTTCGCTCCAGCGACACTGACCTCCGCCGATACGCAACGGTGTAGGGGAGATACTCGTATGTGGAGGGGCATCACGCCGCAGCTGCCCGTGGCGGACGTGGCGGCGTCGCAGGCCTGGTACCGCGACGTGCTCGGGCTCGAGATCGCCTGGACCCGCGGCGAGAGCTTCGGCGCGGTGCGCGCGCGCAACGTCGAGCTGTTTCTCGCCAAGTCCGAAGGTCCGCGCGCGCCCGCCACCTGCTGTGTCCTGGTCGACGACGCGGACTTCGCCTACGCGCTGTGTCGCGAGAAGAACGCCGCGATCGCCGAGCCGATCGCCTCGACCCCGTGGGGCACGCGGGAGTTCGCGCTGCGCGACCCCGACGGCCACCTGCTGCGCATCGGTCACTCGATCCGCCGCTAGGGCGAGCGCTAGGCCGCCTTCGTGCTCGGCGCGCCGAGTGAGCCGCCGATCCGACCCTGCGAGTCCATGCGCAGGTTCGGCAGGCCCAGTGAGTCGAGGAAGCGAGCGCCGCCGCGCGCGCCCTTCAGCAGCGCGATCGTGGTAGCGGTGCCGGCGACGAGACACTGCGGCGCGACCACGCTCGCGCTGCGCAGGCCAGTGACCGGCCAGCCGGTGCGCGGGTCGAGGATGTGCGTGTAGCGGACGCCGCCGACGACCATGCAGCGCTCGTAGTCGCCGCTGGTCGCGAGGCCGGCGCTCCACAGCGGAATGCTCGCCATGGGTCGCTCGGGCGCGCGCGGGTCGCGGATGCCCACGATCCACGGCCGCCCATCGGGGTGCGGGCCGATGGCCCGCAGGTCGCCGCCCAGGTCGACCATGCCGTGGCGCACGCCTCGAGCCCGACACAGATCGGTGACGCAGTCGACGGCGTACTCCTTGCCGAAGCCGCCGAAGTCGAGCTCCATCCCGGCGACCGGCAGCACGATCCGTGGCCGCGTCCAGCGCACCCGCGACCAGCCGACGCGGCCGAGCGCCTCGGCCACTTCGGACTGCGCCGGCACGCGCCCGGACTTGAAGTTCCACACGCGCCGCAAGCTGCCCGACGTGATGTCGAACAGGCCGCCGCTCTGCTCGTACGCGGTGGCGGCGTAGTCGAGCAGGCCGGCCGTCTCGTCGTCGACATCGACTCCCGCGGGGTCACCCGCGCTGCAGTTGATCGCAGCGACCACGCTGTGGCGGCGGTAGCGCGAGTATTTCCGCTCGATCGCGAGAACGAGTGACTGAGCGGCTTCCGCGACGGCGTCGATCTCGGCGCGCGACTCACCGTAGAGGTGCAGCTCGCAAGGGCTGCCCAGCGCGCGGAACGGGAAGCAGCCCAGCAGCACGGCGCTAGAACACGACGGCGAGGCCGGCGCTCAGCACGGTGAAGCTCACCAGGCCCGGCGCCGGAACCGAGACGGCCGAGAGCGAGAGATCGCCGCTCGAGAGGTAGCGCTCGACGGACAGGTGCGCGCGCCACTCGATGTCGCGGAACCACGGCGTGTGGAAGGCGTACTCGCCCTTCACGCCGAACGACAGCGCGCCGTACGCCGACAGCCGGTAGTCACTCGACATCCGCGTCCCCGGCTGAGGGATCTGCTTCAGCCGCAGGTACGGGATGTAGAAGTCCGCCGCGGTCTGCGAGTAGTAGCGGACGTGCGGAGCGATCTGGATCGCGTCGCCGAAGTTCTGGTACCAGTCGAGCTCCGCCATGTGCGAGCTCACACCCCAGGTGTCGAGGTAGTACTGGTAACTCAGGTGAATGGTCGATTCCGTCTCCTCGATGTGCCGGTTGTAGCGCACGAGGAACGCAAATTGGTGTCGCGAGCCGCCGCGATCGTCGCCGTAGTGGTGATCGCCGATGCGGAACACCTCTTTGTACGGGTCGCTGAGGTATCCCTTGTCCCACTTGTAGCTGAAGCTCCCCTGGATCAGCGATCGGCGGTTGATGATCTGGCCCAGGCCGACGAAGGTCGAGTAACTCTGCTTCGACTCCTCCTTGGGCCGGAGCGGATAGAGGTCCGAGTCGGTCGGCGTGAGCGTGTCCAAGGAGAGGCCGAGGCCGCCGGACAGCGTGGTGTTCTTCTCGTTGAAGTGCAGCTCGCCGTCCGTGCCGAAGTTCATCGCGGTGTAGTCGTTCTCCGTCGAGTAACCGCCGCCGAAGCCGAGCCGACCCTGCTCGGTGTAGTAGTTCCCGTGCAGCGCGAGATCGTTGCGCGTGTCCTGGATCGTGGCGCCGGACATGATCTGAATCGGCGTGCCCGCGGCGTCCTGCGTGTTGTACCAGGGGCTCGCGCCGCTCATCGTCTCGTGAGTCAGCTGCATCGACATGTCGAACCAGTCGGTGATCGGCGCGGCGAGCGAAGCCTGCTGAGTCGAGATCTCGTAGCGGGTGCGCTCGCCACCGGGGAGCGTCTTCGACGACTCGAGCTTGTCTTCCGAGTAAGTCGAGAAGCTGTACGACGTCTCGATGTGGTCGATCGCCGTGTCGGCGGAGGCTCTGCCGGCCGCTCCGAAGAGCGCCAGCGCGCTCGAAGTGAGTGCGCGCAGAGTCGCGCGCTCCCGCCGTCGCTCTCTGCGAGAGCGTCTCATCTCACCCCTCCGTAGGCCGCAGGGCCCAGAACGCTAGTTGCAACCGCAGCCACCGCCCCCGGCGCTCCCGCCGGGCATGGTCGCTTCCTTGCTGAAGAACGTGTGACTGCGCCGCGCCGCCTCGAGCTCGTCCGGGTCCCACGCCATGTCGTGACGCGCGAGCACCGAGCGCTCCCAGGGCTTCACGCGCACGAGAAAGTCGTGCTCGAGGGCGATCTCGACGTAGCTCTTCGGGCTCTCGGTGTATTCGTCGAACGCCGGGAAGTCCGGCAGCTTCATCTCGCCGAACCAGTCGTCCCAGGTCTGGCCGAGCGTCGCGCAGCCGCTCTGGGAGAAGAGAGAGGCGATCGCGAGCGCGAGCACGCCGACGCCGCGAGAGACTCTCATCGCTTCGCCTCCGCCGCCGCGGGAACCTCCGGCGTCCCGAGCAGCGCGCGAATCTCGCCGCGCAGGCCGTCGAGGTCGCTGGCGCGGAAGCCCGCGTGCACCGCGCGCACCACGCCGTTGCGATCGATGAGATAGGAGGTCGGCATGGTCTTCAGGCCGTAAGTCGACGGCAGCCGTCCCTCGGGATCGCTCACGCTCGGGTAGCCGACCTTGCGGCGCGACAGGAACTCCCGCGCCTTCGCGGGATCCTGGTCGACGTTGACCGCGAGGACCTGGAACTGATCCGCGGGAAACTCGTTGCGAAGTGACTCGATCAGCGGCATCGCCGTCTGACAGGGTCCGCACCACGACGCCCAGAAGTCGAGGAACACGACCTTCCCCTTGTAGGCGCCCAGACTCAGCATCGACTCACCATCGAGCGCGCGCGCCGAGAACGACGGAGCGGGCTGTCCCGGCTCGACGGCGAGCGCGCGCCCGGGCAGGAGCCCGAACGCGAGAAGAAGAGCGGAAGCGGCGAGCGCGGGGAAGCCCGCGCGGACGGGTGTCTGGGTCTTGCGCATTTGTTGCCGGCCTCGTCGCGAACTGCGACCCCAAGCTCATCGACCAAATCACGTGGAGTCTTGTGACTCGCCTCACCGCAACTGCGCTGCGTCTGCGCGGCAGCGAGTGCGCAACTCGGTCGACATCAGCGGCGAACCGACTCACGGCGCGGATTTAGTGATCTGTCTCACGAAGGTACCCGCTGGGCGACGCCGATGAATGTGATCGAGCGCAACTGGTGCACAGACAACGACACCAGCGACAGGAGCAGTGATGGATCGCCTTTGCAGATTGCGCAGCCGGACGGCCGGCGCGGTGCTGACCCTCTTGGGTCTGCTCGTGCTGTCTGCTCATTCCGCGCTTGCGGGACCGACTGAGCGCATGCAGGCCAAGCGAATTCACGATCGGCTCGTGGGCGTTCCGCCTTCCGAGGCGGTCCTGTCTTCCATGGAGGCGTCGATCGTCGGGGGTGACCCGATCGCCGCGGCCTACACCGCGATGAACGACCCCATCTTCTACAACTCGGCGCTCCGGAACTTCGCCGCCCCTTGGACGAACGTGCCGCGCTCGGTGTTCGTGGACCTGAACGACTACACGGCCACCGTCATCGGCATGATCCGCGACGACGTGCCGTTCAACACGGTGCTCTCGGCGGATCTGATCTACATCGGCTCGAGTTACTCGCAGACCGACAACAACGCGTACCTGCAGCTGCAGCAGAACAACGTCGACCTGTCGAACCCGGCGAACCTGCACGGTGTGCCGCAGTCGACTTTGCCCGGCTCGCAGATCATGTCGACCGAGGCCGCGGGCGTCATCACGACCCGCGCCGGCGCCGAGGCCTATTTCTCGGCGGGCACGAACCGCCGCATGTGGCGCTTCACCGCGATCAACTTCCTGTGTCGCGACATGGAGCAGCTGAACGACATCACGCGGCCGGCGGACTACATCCGCCAGGACGTGACTCGCAGCCCGGGCGGCGACAGCCGCATCTTCCACAACACCTGCGTGGGCTGTCACAGCGGCATGGACGCGCTCGCGGGCGCGTTCGCCTACTACCAGTGGGATCCAGACGCGATGCGCATGGTCTTCACGCGCGGCGTCGTGCAGCCCAAGTTTCTGATCAACGCCAACAACTTCCCCGGCGGTCACGTCACCACGAATGACACGTGGTGGAACCTGTGGCGCGTCGGCCCGAACTCGTCCCTCGGCTGGCGCGGCCCGGCTGCGACCGGCAACGGCGCGCAGAGTCTGGGCGTCGAGGTCGGCGCGAGCCGCGCGTTCTCGGAGTGTCAGGTGCAGAAGGTCTTCACGCGAGTCTGCATGCACGCGCCTCAGTCACAGGCCGACTTCGACGCCGTGAAGAGCATCGCGGATCACTTCGAGGCCATGAACTACAGCATGAAGCGGGTCTTCGCGGAGACCGCGGCCTATTGCATGGGGAACTAAGCCGATGACGACGCGACAGGCAGTCACTCTCACGGCGCTCGTCCTCGCCCTCGCGGCGACGGGCTGCGGCGGCGGCGGCGGCAGCGGCGATGGCCGCGACGCCGGCGCTGCGCCGACCAACGTTCCCGACGGCGGCGGCGGCACCGGGGGTACCGGTATCGGCATCGGCGTGCCCGGCGGCGGCGGCGCCGCCGGCCAGGCCGCGTTCGAAGCCGGCGTGTATCCACTCACTCGCCAGTACTGCGTACAGTGTCACGCGGGCTCGGGCCCG
>Ga0326731_1000159_pt1 | contig 17259 bp, 26 predicted proteins | sample MHFSIPfraction_FD_207645 | JGI IMG/M metagenome (GOLD analysis project Ga0326731, IMG submission 207645) | Lab enriched peat soil microbial communities from Michigan Hollow, Ithaca, NY, United States - MHF9FY SIP fraction | ecosystem: Environmental > Terrestrial > Soil > Wetlands > Peat | place...
TGACGACCTTGCACGGCAGGCCGAGCTCGCGGGCGGCCGCGTCGAGCACCTGCCAGTAGAGCTGCCCCTCGAGCGCGTGCGCGCGCACGTGGGGGTTTCCCAGCTTCGCGGGGTCGCCGAGGCTGCCCACCACCAGGCCGACGCCCCGCAGTTCGTGACTCGGCGCAGCGAGTGACTCGGCCAGCGCTCCCAGCTCGCGCCGGCCGGCGGCGCGCACCGCTTCGAGCGCGCGCGCCAGGATCGGGGCGGCGCGCTTCTCGCCGAGCTCGAGCGCCACGTGATAGGGCTGGTCCGAGTGCGGCACCGCCGGATCGAAGAGCGTGACTTCGCGCCGCGAGAGCACGCGCGGCTTGCGCGCGGTGCCGCTCACCAGCACCGCGATCGCGCGTCCCGTCTTCACCCGGAGACCCATGGCCACGCTCTCTCGACTCATGCGCGCATCCCCTCCGGCTTCAAGACCATGATGAGACTCGTTGCCGAGAAACCGCCCGCGGCCGCGTGTAGCAGCTCGCGCCGCGCGCGAGTCATGGAATCGACGGCGAAGCCCAGCGCGCGGTAGCTGCGCTGCGCGCGCTCGTTCTGCGGAAACACGCTGAGCCAGACGTGACTCGCGCCGAGCTCGCCGAACGCTCGCCGCGCGAAGCGGCCGAGCGCTTCGCGGCCCAGGCCGCGCGACTTCTCGGAGATCGCGATCCGCTTCACGTACACGCCCAGCCCCGCGGCGCGCAGGTCGAACGCGAGCAGAAATCCGAGCGGCGCGCCGTCGTACGCGCGCAGGATCAGCCAGTGCTCGCGGTCCGCCGCGGCGATCGCCGCCAGATGTTGCTCCCGCGTCCACTGCCCGATGAACGGCGCATTCTGTGGATCGCGCTCGAGCGCGAGGACGAAGTCGAGGTCGCTCGCCAGCGTCGGCCGCAAGCTCGCCTCGTAGCCGGGATACACGTCGAAGCGCGGCAGCGAGTCAGTGATGCCGAGCCACGGAGCGCGAAACGCGTCGAACACGTGCCGCGAGGGCCTCACCTCCGGATCGCCGTCGAGCGTCGCGAGACACAGCGCGAGCGCATCCGGCGCGTCGAGCCGGCGGATGAAGAGCTTCGAGCCGCAGCGGCGGCAGAACACGCGTTCGCGGGCGGGCGACGAGCGGTACACGACCAGCTCCTCCTCGCCGCTCTTCCACTCGAGCGCGCTGGCGCGCAGCTCGGCGTTGGTCGAGAACGCCGCGCCGTGCCACTTGCGGCACATGCCGCAGTGACAGTGCTCGGCCAGCCCGAGAGGCGCGCGCAGCGCGTAGCGCACGCGCCCGCACAGGCAGCCGCCCTCGAGGCTCACGGGCCTACACCGCCTGGTGGCACACGGCCTCGATGTTGTTGCCGTCGGGATCGAGGACGAACGCGCCGTAGTAAGTCGGGTGGTACATCGCGCGCACGCCGGGCGCGCCGTTGTCGCGTCCGCCCGCCGCGAGCGCGGCCTTGTGGAAGGCGTCGACCTGCGCGCGGCTCGACGCTGCGAAACAGACGTGTGTCGCCGCGCGGGTCGCTTCGCCCGTCCCGATCCAGAAGTCGGGCTTGCTCCCTGCGCCGAAGCCCGCGGCTTCGCCGTACTCCGCGATGAGCGCGTAGCCGACGGGCGCGAGAGCGGCGGTGAAGAACTTCTTGCTGCGCGTGTAATCGGAAACTCGAAGGCCTACGTGATCGATCATGTCGTTCTCCTCAAGCGGTGAAGTTGGCGGAGCGGGGACCCGCGGTCATGTCGACCAGAGTCAGCGGCGTGCCGAAGGGATCCGCGATCACGGCGCACTTCCCGATCGGGATCGGGAACGGGCCCGCGACGACGCGGCAGCCCTTGGCGGTGAAGGCGCGCACGGCCGCCGCGACGTCGTCGACGAGGTAGTTCACGTCGACGCGCGCCGGAATCGCGTCCATCGAGTGGAGCACGATCTCCGCGTCCGAGTCCGGGAACACGAGCCCGACTGACTCGTCGTCGCGCCACAGCGTGCGCAGGCCGAACACGTCGCGGTAGAAGGCCACGGCGCGATCGAGATCGGAGACCTTGATCATCACGCAGTCGATCTTGCGCAACACGACTAGAACCTCTCCGCGCCTCGGCGGCGCTGCGGGTCGGGAAAGTCGCGATACAGCGCGAAGCGCGCGTCGGTCGCGACCTGATTCACGCGCGCGTGCAGCTCCTCGATCGGCTCGGCGCGCTCGGACACGGTCTGGAATGCGCGCTCGAGCTGCCCGAGGTCGTCGACCTCGATCGCGATGTGGAACTCGCCCAGGTCACTCGGCGCGAGCCCGAGCTTGCGGCGCGTGATCCGGAACGAGCGGATGCGCCCGCCGTCGCGGAGCGCCGCGAGATAGCGACCTACGTCCTCGCAGAAGCCGACGTCCGAGACCCCGCTCTTCAGATTGCACCACACGTGATAGAGGTCCACGCTCGCCTCACCGCGCCGGAAACGGCGCCAATCGCCGGAACGAGAAACGCCCGCGTACGTCGCGCTCGAGCAGATGGACGTCGGGGTTCGAGAGTGACTCCCAGCCCGCGAAGCCGAAGCTCGGATCGATGCTGTGCAGCACGAGCGAGATGAGCTGCCCGTGACTCGCGACCGCGGGCAGCGAGTGGCCGCCCGCGAGGATCTCCTCGAGCGCCTTCCACGCGCGCTCCAGCACCTCGCGCCCCGACTCGCCGCCCGGCACGCAGAAGTCCGGGTCGACGAACGAGCGCGCCACCACGTCGCGCCAGCCGTCGATCGGCTCGGGCGAGAGCCGGCGCTCGACGAGTCGCTCGTCGCGGTGCAGCGCCAGCCCGGTGCGCGCCGCGAGCGGAGCGAGCGTCGCGCTGGCGCGCCGATAGGTGCTCGACACGAGATGGTCGATGGGTTGCGCGACGAGTCTCTCGGCCAGCGCATGGGCCTGAATGTGACCCGCGTCGCTGAGCGCCGCGTCCGGATGCTGGCCCGAGGACTGGCAGTGGCGGACGAGCAGGAGCCGTGACATCGGACCCCGAACCCTACCACGGAACGCGGACGCGGACGTGACTGCCGCGCGCGAGCTCGTCGACGGCGGACTGCAGCTCGTGGGTCGCGCGCGGCAGGGCGAGACGCGGCGCCGAGAACCCGACCTCGCGCCAGTAGCGCGGCCAGCTGCGGAACAGCTTGTGGTGCGAGCCAGCGTCGGAGTGGAAGCTCTCGACGTGCACGAGCAGCCTTCTCTCGAGCTCGGCGAATCGCTTGGGCAGATCCGCGCCGGGAACGAAGTCGACCTGGTCCGCGCGCACGGCGCCGCGTCGGCGCACGAACGCGAGCAAGGTGCGTGCGTCCGCGGAGAGACCCTCGAGCTGCCGCGGCGCCGTCCCGCGCCCCAGCGCCGCAACCGCGGGCCAGAGACGCCGCGCGACGAACGTGAGCTTGCCGTTCACGAGCTTCGCCGAGAGCCCACCCGCCTCGACGCGAAACACCTGCAAGAGGTCGTAGATGTCGTTCGCGCGCGGGTGCGCCCACCACGAGCCGCGGACGGACTCACCGAGCGCGACGCCCGTGAAGCTCGGCAACACCGCATCGTGTTGCAGGAGGAGGCCGATGCGCTCGAGCTCGCCGAGCGCCCGCGTCAGGTCTCGCTGCCCGAGCTTCGCCACCGCGGGCCTACTTCGCGGCGACCCGCTCGAGGCGCCACACGAAGTGCTGCGCCAGCAGCGGCTCGAGCGGCCGCGGCACGACGTAGCGCACCTTGTGCTTCGCGCTCCTGCCGGCCAGCCGCGCGAGCTTGGACAGGAGCGCCTGCTTTCCGAACGACGCCTGACTGGCGATGCGAAAGCCCGCGGACGCGAACATCTCCTCGAGCGTCGAGCGCGTGAAGAAGCGGTAGTGATAGCCCTCTTGCTTGGGAGGGTGACCCGTGAGCGCGCGCCAGCGATACGCGATGTGCACCACGTTCGGCGTCGTCACGATCAGCCAGCCGCCGGGGCGAATCACTCGCGCGAGCTCCGCGACCAGCGCCTCGGCCTGCACGATGTGCTCGATGACTTCGATCATCGAGGCGCCGTCGAGTGACCCGGTCGCGAACGGCAGCCCGCGATTCAGGTCGGCGACGAGCGCCGGGCGGCCCGTCGCGCGCAGCGCCTTCGCGCTCGACGCCGCGTAGTCGACGCCGATTCCGCTCTTGTCACCGCCCGACGCCTGCTCGATGAACTCACCGCGCCCGCAGCCGAGATCCGCCCAGCGACCGAGCGGCGCGGCGGGCAGAAGTCGCGCCGCGAACGAGTACCACGGCCGATCCGGATCGCGGCGGCGCAGCGCGGGCGTGCTCGCGGGCTCGGTCTGCATGCGGCTCAGGCGCTGCCGAGCAGAGTGAGCACGTTCCCGTCCGGATCGCGGAAGTGCGCGAGCGTTCCGCCCCAGGGCTGCCTCTCTGGCGGCTCGACGAAGTCGACGCCCCGGCTACGCAGCTCGGTGTAGGCCGCGGCGACGTCGGGAACCTGCAGGGACACGCCGAGGAAACGGCCGACGAGCTCGCGTGACTCCGCATCGTCCGGCGCCGCGCGCTCCAGCGCGAGGTGGCTGCCTTCCGTCGCGAGCTCCGCCCAGCCCATCGCTTCGTTTGCGAACGCGACCGGCATGCCCAGGGTCTCGGCGTAGAACTCGAGCGCGCGGCTCCAGTCGCTGACGAAGATACGCACCGCGTGGAGCTTGTAGGTCGTCATGGCGCTCACGGTAACACGCCCGATTTCTACTTCCCGCCCGCGACGTCGAGAATCGCGCCGGTCACGTACGACGCCTCGTCGGACAGAAGCCACAGCACCGCGTTCGCGACCTCGCTCGGATCGCCGCCCCGCTGCATCGGCACGCTCGACTTCAGGCGCTCGACGCGGCCCGGCTCACCGCCGCGCGCGTGCAGCTCGGTGTGGATGAAGCCCGGCCGCACCGCGTTCACGCGCACGCCCTCGGCCGCGACTTCTTTCGCGAGCCCGATCGTGAGCGTGTCGAGCGCGCCCTTGGACGCCGCGTAGTCGACATACTCCGCGGGCGAGCCGAGCACGGCCGCGCCCGACGAGACGTTCACGATCGCGCCACCGCGGCCGCCGTGCCGCAACGACATGCGCCGCAGCGCCTCGCGCGCGCACAGGAACGCGCCGATCACGTTCACCGCGAACACGCGCTCGAGGCGCGCCACGTCCATCGAATCGACCCGCGTCTGCCGCTCCAGGATGCCGGCGTTGTTCACCAGCGCAGTGACTGGGCCGAGCTCGCGGTCGAGCTCGCGAAACAGGCGCAGCACGTCGGGCTCCGCAGACACGTCCGCCTGGACCGCGAGCGCGCGACCGCCCGCGCGCGCGATCTCGTGCAGCGTCGCGTCCGCGGCCGCGCGATTCTCGAGATACGAGATACACACCGCGTAGCCGCGCGCGGCGGCGAGCTTCGCGACCGCGGCGCCGATGCCGCGGCCCCTGCCGGTGACCAGCGCGACGGGGGTCAACTCCGCATCAACCGAGCTCTTTGGAGAAGCGCACGCCCGTGACTCGGTAGCCGAGCTTCTCGTAGAAGCTGCGCGCCGCCTCGCGCTGCACGCCGCTGTTCAAAAAGATCTCGGCGGCCTCGTTCTCGGCGCCCCATTTCTCGACGGCGCGCACGAGCGCCGCCCCTGCCCCGCGCCCCGTGCTCGCTTCGGAGACGACGAGCGCAACCAAGCGCACGTACAGGCCGGCCTTCTCGTAGAAGCGTGCGAGACACGCGCCCGCCATCCCCACGACCTCGCCGCCGACCTCGGCGACGAACGTCCTGTAAGTCGAGTCGGCGAGGATCGATTCGAGCCGGCGCTTCATGTCGGTCGCGTTCGTCGGATAGCCGAGCGCGGTGACCAAGGTCGCGATCTGCTTCGCGTCGGACAGAGTCGCAGCGCGAACCGAGGCGCGCGTCGTACGAGGACGCGCCGTTCGCTGCGCGCTCATCACAGCCTCCTCGCGCCGTCGCGCCGGCCGCAAGCTAGCATGCACCCGTGCCCACGCGCGAGATCCGCCCGATGCGTCCGGAGGAGATCCAGGAGGTCGTGCTCATGTGGCGCCGCTCGCGCGACGACACGCAGCCGTGGCTCGAGGCACGCATGAGTTATCAGCCGGCCGACGACCTCGCGTTCTTCCGCAACGTCATCGCGCGCGAGTGCGAGGTCTGGGTCGCCGTCGCGGGCGAGGCGCTGCTCGGCCTGCTCGCGCTTCGCGAAGGCTTCGTCGAGCAGCTCTACGTCGAGCCGAGTGCTCAGCGCACCGGCGTCGGGCGCGCGCTGCTCGAGCGCGCGAAGACGCGGTCGCCCGCGGGCCTCGAGCTCTACACGCATCAGAAGAACCACCGCGCCCGCGCATTCTACGAGCGCTTCGGATTCCGAGCGGTGGCGTTCGGAGTCAGCGCGTCGCCCGAGTGTGAGCCCGACGTGCGCTACGCGTGGCTGCCGGAGTGACTGGCGCGAGCTAGCGCAAGCGGCGAAACGCGCCGAGCGCGGCGAGTGACAGGCCGACCAGCACCGCGGCCACGGCGGCCATGAACAGCACGTAGACCGCGAAGTTCGCGAGCGGCCCCTCGGGCGCGAGGCCGCGCTCGCCGGCCGCCGCGCCGAGCGTCGCACCGAGCCAGTTGCCGTACGCGGTGACGATCAAGCTCCACTCGAGCCAGCGCGCCTGGCGCTCCGAGAGCGCGATCGAGTCACCCGCCGCCCCGATCGCGACGAGCATCAGCCCGTTCAGCACGCCCTCCAGGTGAGCCATGCGCCACGCGCGTTCGGCGCCGGCCATCGCGCCCGTGACCACGAGCGCGTACGGAAAGCCGGTGAACATGCCCAGCAGGATCACGACGAGTCCGTGGCCGACGAGTGACTTGCGGACGCGGGGCTCGAGTGAGTTCACGGTCCACCTCTCTCTTCCAGTCGTTTGCTGAGGAAGCGCGGAGCGGCCTCGGACGGGCCGAAGCCGCGTCGCGCATACAGGCGCTGCGCGCCGCGATTCGCGTCGACCACCTCGAGGGTGACTTTGCAGGCGCCGAGCGAGCGGGCGCGTTGCTCCACGGCTTCGAGCAAACGGCTGCCCACGCCGCGCCCCTGGTGACCCGGCAGCACCGCCAGGTCGTGCAGGTTCACGAACGGCTTGCCGGCGAAGGTCGAGAACCCGACGAAGCAGACCGCGGCGCCCACCGCGCGGGCGCCGTCGAAGGCGAGCAGCGCGAACGCGGCGGGGTGCTCGCGCAGGCCCTTCGCGAGGCTCAGGCGGGCCTCGCTCGAGAGCGGGGCGCCCTGCCCGCCCGGCCCGCGGGCGTACGAGTCGACGATCTCGACCAGCGCGCCTGCATCCGCGGAGTCACCGAGGTCCGCCTCGCGCACGTCGGTCATACCTCGTCCTCGGTGATCGGCCGTGGCTGGCGGCCGTCGACGTCGGTGAATCCGTAGTCGAGCGCGAGCTGCGCCGCGACGGCGACGCGCCCGCTCCAGCGCAGGACGTCGGGATCGCGCGCGAGCGCGGCGACCGCGCGCCCGCTGAACTCGGGGCTCTCCGAGTTCGAGAGGTCGAAGACGCGGGCCTCGAGCACCGCCTCGGTGCGCACGAGACCCGGATACAGCGAGACGACCGCGACGGCGTGAGGCAGTAACTCGTGCGCGCACTCGGCCGTGAGTCGATCGGTCGCCGCCTTCGCGACTCCGTACAGCGCGTTGCCGACGCGCTTCCTCGCCGCCCACGACGAGAGGTTCACGATCAGGCCGCGGCGCGCGGGCACCATGACTCGCGCCGCGTGCGAGCTCACGACGAACGCGGCGCGCACGCCGCTGTGAAACATCGCGTCCCAGCGGCGCACCGGCTGCTCGAAGAACGGCGCGGGCCAGGTGAAGCGGCCGTCCTCGACCATGCCTTCGTAGCCGCCCCAGGCGCTGTTCACCACCACGTCGAGCCGCGCTTCGCGGGCGGCGATCTTCGCGAAGAGCGCGGCCGTGTCGTCGTCGTCCGCGTGATCGCACGGCACGCGAATCACTCCGCGCGGCAAGTCGGCGGCGAGCACCGTCCGGCCGGTCGCGTACACCGTGGCGCCGACCGCGTGAAGCGCGATCGCGACGCCGCGACCCACGCCCCGGCTCGCGCCCGTCACCAGTGCGACCCGACCGTGCATGCTCGCGATCCTACGCGCACGCGGGCGCTCGACGCTACCGCTAAGCTCGCCGCGTGAGGCAAGCAGTGATGGGCGTGATTCTGCGCGAGGGGAAGCTGCTCGCGATTCGGCGCGGGCCTGCGGTGCCGTATGGCGGTCACTGGTCGCTGCCGAGCGGGAGGATCGAGCCGGGAGAGACACAGAGCGAGGCAGTCGTGCGGGAGATGGCGGAGGAGGTCGGGCTCGAAGTCGAGCCGATCGCCAAAGTCTGGGAGTGTCCGACCGACGACGGGCTCTACACTCTGCACTGGTGGACGGTGCGTCCCTGCTCGAGCGAGCTGCAGCTACATCGCGGCGAAGTGAGTGACGCGCGCTGGGTCACTCTCGCGGAGTTTCTCGCGCTCGAGCCGACGTTCGAGGGCGACCGCGAGTTCGTCGCGAACGTGCTGCCCAAGCTCAGCCGCTGAGCGGCCGCCCCCAGACGACGAGCGCGGTCTCCGAGGCGCGCACGATGCCGTCGGGTGACTCGCGAAGCACCGCGGCGAGCAGCGCGCGGTCGAATTCCGCGGCGGACCCGGCGCTCATGCGCTCGCGCGAGAAGCCGTTGCGCGAGTGGAACGACTCGACGTAGTCGCCGGCGCTCTGCTCGACCGCGATCGGCGCCGTGCGCCGCCGGCCGAGCTCGCGAAACAGGCCGCGCTGCGCGAGCTCCGCGACGAGGTCCGTGTGCCGGAAGTCGCGATTCGTGGAGTGTCTCGCGACGAGCCCGCGCAGCTCCGCGTCCCAGGGCAACGGCGCGAGAATGCGGCCGTCGACGATCGCGAGCAGCCCGCGCGGGTCGAGCCAGCGCGCGCAGCTCGGCAGGACGACGTCCCAGTCCATCCAGTGCAGGCTCTCCGCGGCGACGATCGCCGAGTAACTCGCGAGCGGCGCGAACGACTCCGCGCCGCCCGAGATCCAGGTCACGTTCGGATGGCGCGCGCCGGCCCGGGCGCGCGCCTGATCGAGCATCGGCTCGGAGACGTCGAGGGCGTCGAGCCGCTCGACGCGCGGCGCGAGCCGCAGCGTCAGGTCCCCCGAGCCGCAGCCGAGCTCGAGCACCCGCGCCGCGCCCGGCGGCAGGAGTGACTCGAGAACGTCCAACACCTCCTCCGGATACGGCGGCCGCGCGCGGTAGGCGGCGACGACGGCGCGATCCGCGAACTGAGCGGCATACGCCGCCGAGAGATGCGCCGGCTTGGCAGTCACTTCCGCTCCCACGGCGCCCGTGACTCCCACTCGCGGTGCACGTCGGGCACGATCGGCGGCGGGTCGTCGAGGGCGCCTGCGGGCACGATCATCTCGCGCCCGCTGCGCGTCGCGTGCGGCATGGGACAGCCGCAGCGCGTGCAGAACCCGGTCGAGAAGCTGCGCGCCGTCGGCAGGTCCCAGCGCGTGACGAGCTCCGCCCCCTTCGTCCAGCGAAGCTGCGCCGGCGAGACATACACCCCCGCAGCCCGCCCGCTGCCCGTCGCCTTGCGACAGCGCGAGCAGTAGCAGTATCCGAAGCTCGCGAGCGGCAGCGTGACCTCGAACGCGACCTCGCCGCAGAGACAGCTTCCGCGCAGCACGCCGTCGCTCACGCGCCTCCTCCCGAAGCGGAAAGTATCATGCCCGCAAAGGAGGGCGAGACATGCACAGGAGCCGGCTTGCGACCTTGGTGATCGACTGCGCGGAAGCGGACGCCGACCGTGGCTTCGAGTTCTGGAGCCGCGCGCTCGGTCGCGACACGATCCCCTCCGACAGCCCGATCTACGCGTCGCTGCGCGGCCGCATCGGCGGCGACGGCGGACCCATCGTGCTCCTGCAGCGCGTGCCCGCCGCGGAGCGCGCGATTCACCTCGACATCGAGACCGACGACGTCGGCGCCGAGGTGCGGCGGCTCGAGAAGCTCGGGGCGCGCGTGAAGGCACGCATCCGCAATCACGTCGTGATGGAGGCGCCCTCGGGTCACCCGTTCTGCATCGTGCCGGTGTACCGCGCCGACTTCCCCGCCAAGGCGACCGTCTGGGAGGACTAGCTCCCCGGGCTCGGGACGTGGTCGGGGAACTTGGGCAGGCCGTCGTCGGGGATCTCGTACCATGCCGGCTTGTGCGACACGTGCTCGTGTAGAGCGAGGCGTACGCCGGGATCGCCGTCGAGGGTGTTCGCCGCGATCGGGAAGCCGCGCTCGTTCTTGCCCGGCTCGCCGAGCGGCGTGCCGCACTTGCGGCAGAAGCAGCGCGCGATGTGGAACGGCGGCTCGGGCTCATAAGTCGCCACGAGCTCGCGCCCCGCGACCCAGCGGAAGTGATCCGCGCGCACGCTGACTGTGACTCCCGCACCGGACTTCCGGCAGCGCGAGCAGTGACAGAGACTCATCCACAGCGGCTTGCCCGTGATCTCGAAGCGAACACCGCCGCACAGGCAGCTCCCGCGCACGACCGGCTCGCTCACGGCGTGAAGCGCCGCACGTTCGCGACGTCGACCATGTCGAAGTGCCCCGCGCCCCGATACATGCGCATCTTCAGGCGCGGGAAGTCGGCGATCTCCACCTCGAGGCGCTCGCCGCCCATCAGATACACGAGGTCCTCTGCGCCCGTATTCCGCAGGTGGTGCCCCACCGACGGCGTCGGGAAGCCCATGAAGTCGCCCGGGCCGACTTCGAACTCGGAGTCACCGATCTCGGCGATCCCCCGCCCCGAGAGGATGTAGAGCCACTCCTCCTCGCGCTCGTGCGTGTGGTACACGAACGACTCGTGACCCGGCGGCATCCGCACGTGAGTCACTCCCGTGCGCTTGAGCTCGGTGAAGCCGCTCAGCCGGCGCTGGTGAGTCAGCGACTTGGGGTTCAGCGGATGGCGGAAGGTCTGGACGTCGTCCAGGTGCTCCGTCGCGCGCACGAGATACGCCTTGTCGTCGGCCATGGGACTCTCCTTCGTCGCTCGGCGGGCAATCGTATCACGGCAAGCGCGCGGCCAGGGTCGTCGCGAAGGGCTCGAAGCCGAGTGACTCGGCGATGCGCAGCGCCGGGACGTTCGAGGCGAGCGTCTGGTACTGCGGCAGGAGGCCGAGCGCCAGCGCGTGCGCCGCGGCGGCCTGGACCACGACCCGGCCGAGGCCTCGGCCGCGGTGCCGGGGATCGGTGAGGACGCCGATGTGCGCCACGCGCTCGGCCAGCCGCTCGAAATCGGAGGCCGCCGCGATCTCGCCGTCGACCAGGCACGCGAACAGCGGCTCGTGGCCCTCGAGGTTGGCGTGCTGCCAGTCCTCGACGGTCACGCGCTCGCGGAGACGTCCGAGCCTCGAGTCACTCGCCGACTCGAGCCGCTCGACGCCGTCGGGCGCGCCCAGCGCGCGGTGCAGATAGGCGATGCGCGCCGGGCCGACGAGCTTCGCGCCGGGGGGCAGTAGCGGGCGGAGCGCCTCCGGAGTCAGCCATACGCGTGGATCCGCGGCGGCGCGGAAGCGGGCGTGCAGCGACTCGGGAGCCAGCACCACCACGGCGGAGTCCACCGCCACGACGTACACGGCGGCCTGTCGAGGGTGAGGCGCGAGCGTGAGACCCGGCTTCTCGAACGCGCTCACCGGGCAGCCGAGTCGCTCCGCCCAGAACGCCGTGACCGCCGGCCGCCTTCGAGTCACTCGTTCCTCTTCGCCGCCCACTCGGGCTCGTAGCCCGGCACCCACTCCTCGTGCCGCGGGAGTGAGTCGGCGATCTCCCACCACGGCGCCTTCGAGCCCGCGAACTGGTGGAGGACGGGGCGCACGCCGGGATCGTCGTCGAGTATCCCGGCGGGAATGATGACGAGCGTGCCGCCGAACAGGCGCAGCGGCGCCTTCGAGCCGCAGACGCGACAGAACGCGCGGGTACCGTCCGGTGGATAGCGGTAGATCTGCACGAGCTCCTCCCCGCGCACGAAGCGGAAGTCACTGGGCCGGACCACGGCGACCGTGCCGAAGGCGGAGCCCGTTTCCTTGCGACACATCGAGCAGTGACAGTGGCGGAGCAGCGCCACCCGGTCCGCCTCGACCCGAATCCCGCCGCAGAGACAGCTGCCTCGCACCATCTCGCGCACCTCCGCGAAGAGGATACTCAGGACGGCGCCGGTTGGGGCAGTCTCTGTGAGTCCGGCGGCTCGAGGTCCGCGAGCGCGGCGACGCGGCGCGCGAGGTCGTCGGCGCGCACCTGGCGCGGCGGGACGGGCGCACCGATCGAGAGATCGATGCGCGACCAGAAGCGCCGGAACGGCCGGCGCAGGGCGGCGCCGTCCTTGCGGCTGAAGAAGCTGCCCCAGAGACCCTTGAGCCCGATCGGAACCACGGGCACCGGCGTGCGCGCGACGATCTTCTCGACGCCGCCGCGGAACGGATTCATGCGCCCGTCGCTCGTGAGTCGGCCCTCGGGGAAGATGCAGACCACGTTGCCGTCCTCGAGCTCCGCCGCGATGCGGTCGAAGGCGGCGTCGAGTGTCTCGCCGCTCTCGCGCGCGCTCGCGATCGGAATCACCTTGGCGTCGCGGAACACGAAGCCGAGCCCGGGGATCGCCAGGAAGTCCTGGTGCATGACGAAGCGCGCCGGCCGCTTGCACACCCCGGCGATGAAGAGCCAGTCGATGAAGGTCACGTGATTCGCGACGAGCAGCGCTCCGCCCTGGGCCGGGATGTTCTCGCGACCCGTCGAGTGCAGGCGGTACAGCACGTTCGACAGGATCCAAGCGACGAAGCGGAACAGGAACTCGGGAATCACGCCGTACACGTAGAACGCGACGGCGGCGTTCTGGACCGCGAGCACGAGCACGATCCACGGGAGCGAGACGTGGATCGCGAGCAGCGCAGTCACTTCGAGCGCCGAGATGACCATGAACAGCGCGCCCAGGATGTTGCTGCCGGCGACGACGCGCGAGCGCTGACTCGGCTCGGAGCGCTGCTGCACGAGCGCGTAGAGCGGCACGATGAAGAGCCCGCTCGACGCCGCGATCCCGGCGAGGTCGAACGGAATGCGCACGCCGCCGGGCGCCGCGAGCGCCTCGCGCAGACCGCGGAGCGCCGTGCCGACCTGCGCCGACTTCGGGCTGGCGAAAAACAGGTCCAAGGCGAAGAGACTCATCCCGATCGAGCCGAGCGGCACGAGGCCGAGCTCGACCCGGCGACCCGAGAGTCTCTCGCAGGCGAGCGAGCCGACGCCGATCCCGACACAGAAGAGCGCCAGGAAAAAGGTGTTCACGCGCTCGCCGGCGCCCAGCACCTCCTTCGTGTAGGACGGCAGGATCGAGAGCATCGCCGCGCCGAAGAACCAGAACCACGAGATGGCGAGCACCGACAGGAAGATCGCGCGATCGGCGCGCGCGATGCGGAACGTCTCGGCGAGCGGCGTGAAGGGATTGCGCGAGATGCGCAGGCTCGGGCTCTCGGCAGTCACGGCGGGCACGGCCAGACTCACGAGCCAGCCGACGCCGGCGATGGCAAGGATGCTCGCCGCGGTGACCGTCGAGCCCGCGTCGCCCAGCGCGAGCAGCACGCCGCCCGCGATCGTGCCGAGGAGAATCGCGAGCGACGTGCCGGTCTCGACCAGCGCGTTGCCACTCACGAGATCGTCGTCGTCGAGGAGCTGCGGCAGGATCCCGTACTTCACCGGGCCGAAGAGCGACGCCTGGAAGCCCATGAAAAACAGCGCCGACAGGAGCAGCGCCCCGCTCTCGGACGCGATCGCGAAGGCGCCGTAGCCCATCACCAGTATCTCGAACGCCTTCAGCCAGCGCACGAGTCGGTGCTTGGGCAGCTTGTCCGCCAGCTGGCCGGCGCTCGCCGAGAACAAGAAGAAGGGCAGCGTGAAGACTCCGCCTGCGATCGCCACCACGCGGTCGGCCGGCAGCCCGAGCACGTTCACCGAGCGAAAGGTCGCCAGCACGACGAGCGCGTTGCGGAACACGTTGTCGTTGAACGCGCCGAGAAACTGCGCCCAGAAGAACGCGGCGAAACGACGCGCGCGCAGCAACTCCAGTGGAGTCATCTGGACGTGAGTGTTCCCCGCAAGGGAATTTGCTGCCAGCTTTTCTCTCGACGCCGCGAGAGAGCTGTGACACGATCCGCGGCCTCAGTCTGGGGGGGCGAGACAGTGCCGGTCAGCGAGTCGCTTGCGCGCGCCGTGACTCTGTCTGCGCTCTGCGCCGCGGTCGGCTGTGTGTCGGTGCCGACCGGCACGTCACTCGAGGCCGCCCAGCTCGCCACCGTGTCGGTGCCGCGGGGCGCCTGGCTGGCGCCTACGCTCATCACCGATCCGAGCGCGAAGGAGGTCGTCGAGCTCCAGCGCAGTCTGACCCTCGCGATCGCGTCGTACACGAGTGATGCGAAGTACTTCTCGCGCGTGAATCTGCTGCCGGGAAATCTCCGGCCCGAGGAGGTAGTTCTGCGCTTCGGCTTCGATCGCTATCAGCTGCGGCGCGAGCCACACCCAGCGTATTTCCCGGCTGCGATCCTGACGTTGACGCTCTACATCTGGTTCGGCGGCCCGATCTACCGCGACAAGGCGAATCTCTCCGCCGAGCTTCGCGTGCAGGATGCGGCGGGCCAAGAGCTCGTCCGCGTCTCGGACTCGTTCCAGGACGAGCGCGACGTCGGATTCTTCTCGCCGGACTACGTGTTCCCGTCGACGATCAAGGCGCGCACCAACCTGATTCGCTCACTGCTCGACAAGGCGGTGGGTGAGCTGGCGCGCGGAGCTCCCGCAACCACTCACTGAGGAGGTCCCATGATTCCCGCTCGCATCGCTTCTTCGCTCGCCGTCTGCGCGCTGCTCGTGTTCGCCGCCTCGGGATGCGCATCGTTCCGCGGCGGTGAGCTCGCGGAGACGACGCCGTGGCCGCCGGTCGCGTCGCCGACCAAGAAGTCCGTGAGTCTGGTGCTCGCCGGCGGCACGGTGTCCGTGAACGGCAACCCGACCGACGCGTCGCCGATGATGCTCCAGCAGTGGCGCGAGAAGGTGGAGAAGACGTACGCCGATTCGTCGCTGTTCTCCGCCGTGCTTCCGGAGAGCGCTCCTGCGGACGTGCGCGCGGAGGTGCACGTCTCGGACATCGGCGAGGGGAGCATGGGTCTCGCGTTCCTGTGCGGGTTCACGATGTTCATCATCCCCGCGACGGCGATCGATCACTTCACGATGAAGACCGACTTCAAGAACGCGAACGGCGACGTGCTGGCGACGATCGAGAAGTCCGATTCGTCGAGACTCTGGATGCAGCTCTTCCTGGTCTTCGTGATGCCGTTCAACTGGCCGCCGAGCGTCGGCGAGGAGCTGTTCCGCGATCTCAGTCGCGCGACACTCGCGGACGCGCACGGGAAGAACATCTTGTAGCGAGCACCCGCGGTATCATCGGCGCGGTGCCGTTGCTGCTCGGTTCGATCGCCCTTCCGCTGACTCTCCTCTGGGACTTCTCCTGGGAGTCGACCATCGGCGTCGATCGCTTCTTCGGCCCGCCGCACGCGGCGAACTATCTCGCGGTCGCGCTCGCGGGCGCGGCGGCGCTACGCATGGCGGTCGCCGCTACGCGCGCCGGTGTAGGGGGGGTGGCGCTCGGCCGGATGCGCGCGCCGCTCGGCGCGTGGATCGCGCTCTGGGGCGCGCTCGCGTTCGCCGCGGCGCTGCTCTTCGATCGCTGGTGGCAGTCGAACTACGGTCTCGCGGCCGGCATCTGGCACCCGCCACAGATCGCGAAGGCGCTGGCGTACTTCGCGGTGGTGAGCGGCGCGTGGATCTCGCTCCTGGGCCAGCAGCGAGACACTCGCGCGGCGCTCGGGGCCGCGCTTGCCGCCGGGGCGGTCCTCGCCATGATCTCGGTCGTGACGACGGCACAGAGCTTCGCGAACCGGCAACACTCCGCGGTGTTCTACGAGATCGGCTGCGCCGCGTATCCGCTCGTGCTGGTCGCGCACTGCGTCGCCGGGCGGCTGCGCGCGCCGGCCTCCGCCGCCGCGCTCGCGTACATGGGAATGACTGCGGCGATGGTCTGGATCCTGCCGCTCGTGCCCGCGTCGCCGCAGGCCGGCCCGGTGTACAACGCGCTCGATCACATGCTCGCGCCGCCGTTTCCCCTGTTGCTCGTCGTGCCCGCCGCGGCGCTCGACCTCCTGCTCCGAGTCTTTGCGGGCCGCGAGAAACGAGGCGCGGGCTGGGCCGCGGCGCTCGAGGCCGGAGTCGCGTTCTTCGCGCTGTTCGTGGCGACTCAGTGGGTGTTCTCCGCCTTCCTGCTCTCCCCCGCGGCGGATCACTGGCTGTTCGCGGGCGGCGGGAGACACTGGCCGTTCTATCTGCGCATCGAGCCGTCGGCGCGGACCGCGTACTGGGACTTCGTGTCGCCCGGCCTCGACGCGACGGGTGCGGGCATCGCAGCCGTGCTCGCGATCGTGTCGGCGCGCGCAGGTCTGTCACTCGGCGCGGCGCTCCGGCAGGTGCAACGGTGAAGGCGCACGGCGCCGCGCTCGCGTGCGCCCTGCTCTTCGCGGCGAGCGCCGCCGCGCACATCGGCAGCCCGAACGTGTTCTTCGAGGGCGCCGCCGGAGTGCACTCCGTGCGCATCGTGATTCGCCCGCCGCAGACCTTCCCCGGCCTCGCGCAGGCCGACATTCGAGTCACTGACTCGGACGTCACGGGCATCTCGGTGAAGCCGACGTTTCTCGACGCCGGGGACGAGACCACGCCGCCGGCGAGCGCCGCGACCCGGGTCGGCGGCGATCCCGGGCTCTGGAACGCGACCTTCTGGCTGTTGCGCCGCGGCTCGTACGGCGTGGAGTTCGAGCTCGCGAGCGCGCGCGGCGGCGGCCGGATCGCGGTGCCGCTGCAGGCGGCGGCGCTCGCGCGACCCGTGATGCCGCCGGCGCTGGGCGCGACCCTCGTCGCCCTCGGCGCGCTCTTGATCGGCGCCGCGATCTGGCTGGCGACGGCCGCCGCGCGCGAGGCCGGACTCACTCCGGGCGCAGCGCCGTCGCCGCGCGATCGCGCCCGCGGTCGGATCGCCGCCGCGATCGCGGCGGTCGTCTCGTGCGCGGCGGTCTACGGCGGCAACTACCGCTGGCAGCAGATGGACCGCGACTTCGCGAACGCGCTCTCGAAGCCGCTGCCGGTCGAG
>Ga0326731_1000160_pt1 | contig 17225 bp, 18 predicted proteins | sample MHFSIPfraction_FD_207645 | JGI IMG/M metagenome (GOLD analysis project Ga0326731, IMG submission 207645) | Lab enriched peat soil microbial communities from Michigan Hollow, Ithaca, NY, United States - MHF9FY SIP fraction | ecosystem: Environmental > Terrestrial > Soil > Wetlands > Peat | place...
TCAGGGCTTTTGGAATCTCAGTCGGAAGCGGGGCCCCTAGGCTCCGCGAGGAGAACGCCATGGGCACCGATAGCAAGCGGAGAACCTTCTTTTCTCTGGTTCTGGGCGCCGCGTCGCTCCTGGCCGTGTTGGAGGTGACAGCCGAGCGGGGAGGGGAACCGTCCCCAAAGCAGGACACCTCCTGGGTGTCCTCGCTCAGCGAGATGGATCAGGCCATCGCTCGGGGCGATCTCATGGCGGCTGCGGCGGCTCGACGGGAGGCCTACCGGGCCGCGATAGCCGGTCGGACATGGGAGGGCTTTCTCGCCGCGGGCGATGCCGTGCTCCGTCTCGGCGATGCGGCGCAGAGCCGCGGCGCCGCCGAACCCGATGCCCGCCGCCTCTACCTTGCCGCTCTCTTCCGCGCCCGCAGCCAGTACTCCCTGGACGGGGTGCTGCGGGCCACCGAGGCTTTCGCCCGCCTCGGCGACCGCGAGGTGGTCGCGCAGGGGCTTTCCATAGCGGTTGATCTGGCCGGCCCGGATCCCGCGGCTCAGGCAAGGGTGCGAGAAGTCGCCGATCGGTCGTCCCGCGAAGCGATGGCGGCGGGCGAGCGCGGCGAGGAGGGGCTCTAGGATGCGCTTCCTTCGCACCGCTGCCCCTTGGAGCACAGCCGGGCACTCTCACGAGACCCACAAGGAGATCGCCATGATCACGAACCGAACGCGAGTGCTGGTGCTGATTGGGACGTCCCTCTACGTGAACGCGATGGCCTTTGCCGGTGGGGTCGCCGCCGAGCGGATCCGCCTCGACCGGGAACGCGCGGCGGTGCTGCAGCGGCACGAAGAGGCCGTTCAGGAGCGGCACCGCTTCCTGATCGCAGCCGAGCAGCGGAAGGTCGACGCCGAATCCACGGCCGGCGATGCCGGCCCGGTGGTGCGGTGATGGACCGCGTGGACTGGATCCCCATGCCCGCGCCCGATGCCACCGCGGCTCCGAGAACCCGGCTCGCCGAGCTGCTCGCCGCTCTGCGCCGAGACCCGCGCCAGGCGGTGGAGGAGGAACACATCGTCTGCCTCATCTGCGCGGCCCGCTTTCGCCAGCTGACGAATACCCACCTGCGCTCCCACCAGCTGACGGCCGCCGAATACAAGGTGCGCTTCGGCTACAACCGCGGGCGCCCGCTCATGTGCCGTAATCTCGCGCGCCTCTACGCTGAGCGCGCCGTGCGAAACGGGCTCGCGGACAGAATCCGCAGCCGGCCCATCGTGGCCGAGCCCGCGCTGCGTCGCCGCGGCGGCATGCGGCCCGTCACCCTCGAGGAGCTGCTCACACGCCGGGACGCCCGGCGGGCAGCGGGCGGAGGTGGACCATGAACTGCCGGGTATTGGCCTCGGGATGGCCGTTCGCCGGATTGCTGGAGCTCGAAGCGAGCCGTGTCGACGCTGTTGCGGATTCCGCGAAGCGGAGTGGCGTCATCGCCCGGGATGACAGCGGCAGTGGGATCCTCGTCTTCGAGTCGGAGGATACCTATGTCACGGTCGAGCTCGAGCGTACGACGCCGGTCTTCGGGGTCGACGGCTATCCGATCTCCCTCATGGACCTCTGTGCCGGGGACACCGTCCAGGTGGTCCAGGAGGAGCATGACACCCGGCGGGTGACGACGGAGGTCCGCGTCCTCCGGCGTAGCTCGGAGCGACCGGCGGCTGCCCCTCCAGCCAGGCCGCTCTTCCGCTAACGCGCCGCGTAACCCGGGCGCAGAGCAGAAGGGTTGAGAGCGTCCGAGCCTTCGCGTATATTCGCCCTTGCCACGGGGCTTCCCCGCAGGCTTCCAAGGTCTTCCCGTCCAAGGGCGTGACCCGTCAGGTCGTCGGTGACCGGCGTGAAGGGGAGGAAATACGATGATGTCTTTCCGCATCGCCGCCGCCGTATGGGCAGCCATCGGGGCCCTCGCCCTCGTCACGGAGCCGGCGGTGGCCCAGACACCCAAGCCCGGCGGGCACATCAACGTCATGCTCCGCGAAGATCTGCCGCAGGGCTTCGCCGTCCATGAGACGGGGACCGTGTCGACGAGCTTCCCGTCGATGCCCTGCTTCAACAACCTCGTCGTCTTCGACCAGCTCAAGCGGACAGAAAGCGTCGACACCCTCGTGGGCGAGCTCGCCGAGAAGTGGTCGTGGCAGGACAACTACCGGAATCTCGTTTTCTTCCTGCGGAAGGACGTCAAGTGGCATGACGGGAAGCCCTTCACCTCGAAGGATGTCAAGTTCACGTTCGACATGCTCCGGGAAGGGCCGGATGCCCCGGCCAAGCTGCGCATCAATCCGCGCAAGGAGTGGTACTCCAACGTCGAGGCCATCGAGACGCCCGACCCCTACACGGTGGTGTTTCATCTCAAGCGGCCCCAGCCCTCCCTGCTGCTGATGTTCGCCTCCGGCTACACGCCCATCTACGCCGCCCACGTGCCGCCGGCCAGCTACCGGACGAGCTGCGTCGGCACCGGGCCCTTCAAGGTCAAGGAGTGGCGCAAGGGCGAGTTCGTGGACTACGTGAAGAACGCCGACTATTTCGTCAAGGGCCGGCCGTACCTCGACAGCATCCGCTACGTCGTCATCGAGAATCGCGGCACCCGCATGTCGGCGCTCCAGGCCGGCAAGCTCGACGTCTCCTTTCCCGGGGAGATGACGAAGACGGCGGCGGAGCAGCTCAAGAAGGCCGTGCCCCAGATGGTCATCACCACCGTGGGGCAGACGGTGAGCGACAACATCATCATGAACGTCAAGAAGCCGCCCTTCGACAATCTCAAGGTGCGCCTGGCCGTGAGCTACGGCATCGACCGCCGCGGGATGATCCAGGCCGTGCACCAGGGCGGCGCCGTCCCCGGCGCCGCGCTGCCGCCCAAGCCCTGGGGCGTCTGGGGCATCCCGGAGCAGGGGCTCCTGACCTTGCCGGGCTATGGCAAGCCGGCCGACGAGAAGGCCAAGGCGAAGAAGATGATGGCCGAGGTCGGCTACACGCCCGAGAAGCCCCTCAAGGTCGAGATCGGCACGCGCGCCATCGCCATCTACGTGGACATGGCCTCCTTCGTCATCAACGAGCTGAAGCAGATCGGCATCGAGGCCACGCTCAAGCAGGTGGAGACGGCGCAGTGGCATCCCATGGCCACGCGCGGCGACTATCAGATCGGCGCCAACCTCACCGGCCTGGGCATCGACGATCCGGACGCCAACTTCTACGAAAACTATGCCTGCGGCTCGCCGCGCAACTACAGCCAGTACTGCAGCGAGCAGGTGGGCAAGATGATCGACCAGCAGTCCCAGGAGGTGAACCAGCAGAAGCGGCTCGAGATGGTGCTGGCGCTGCAGAAGAAGGTCGAGGAGGAGGCGCCGCGACCGATCCTCGACTGGAAGCTCGACTACTTCGCCCACTGGCCGTACGTGCACAACATGATCCCGCAGAACAACATCTACAACTTCGGCCGCATGCAGGACGTGTGGCGAGACAAGTAGCCCGCGGGTAGTGAAGACCTACCTCGCCCAGCGCCTCGGCATCGCGGCGGTGACGCTCTTCGGGATGTCGCTGGTGATCTTCGTCCTCCTGCGCCTGGCGCCCGGGGACATCGTGGATATCCTCTTCTCGACCGGCGGCTACGTGAATCCCTCGGAGCGCGCGGCCATCGAGAAGGAGCTGGGGCTCGACAAGCCACTCACGTTCCAGTACGTGGAGTGGATGCGGCACATGGCCACCGGCGACCTCGGCAAATCCTACCGCTACGACCTGCCGGCCTGGGAGATCATCCGGCCGCTGCTCCCGGTCACCATCGAGCTCGCCACGCTCTCCATGATCGTGGCGGTGCTCCTCGGTGTCCCCACCGGCGTGATCAGCGCCGTGCGCCAGGACACCACGCTCGACTATGTCCTGCGCGTGCTGAGTCTGGCGGGGCTATCCATGCCCTCCTTCTGGCTCGGCATGGTCATCATTCTGGCGCTGGTGGCCTGGATCGGCTGGATCCCGCCCATGACCTACGTGCCCGTGAGCGAGAACTTCAAGCTCCACGCGATTCAGTTCGCCTTGCCCGCCCTCGCCGTGGGCTATCGCTCCTCGGCCCTCATCATGCGCATCACGCGCTCGGCGCTGCTCGAGGTGATGCGCGAGGACTATATCCGGACGGCGCGCGCCAAGGGACAGGGGGAGCGCGCCGTGATCTGGAACCACGCCCTCAAGAACGCCATCCTGCCCGTGGTGACGGTGATCGGCATCGAGTTCGCGTTCCTGATCGGCGGGCTCGTCGTCACCGAGACGGTCTTCAACCTGCCGGGGATCGCGCGCTTCCTCGTGCAGGCCATCCTGTGGCGCGACTACCCGATCGTCCAGACCCTCGTGATGTTCATCGCCACGGTGGTCATCATCTCGAACCTCGCCGTGGACATGCTCTACGGCGTGCTCGACCCACGGGTGCGCTATGGCGGTTAGCGGGACGGTGGCGGTGGCCGCGCCCGCGCGGGCGCCTGCGCCCGGGACGTGGACCACGCTGCTTCGCTTCTGCCGGAAGAAGCCGCTCGGCGCCGCCGGCGGAGTCATCATGGTGCTGATCCTGTTCACCGCGATCTTCGCCAACGTGCTGCAGACCCACGATCCGATCGCGACCAATGCCGCCGCCACCCTGGCCCCGCCCAGCGCAGCGCACTGGCTCGGCACCGATCACCTCGGTCGCGACATCTACTCCCGCATCCTGCACGGCGCGCGCGTCTCGCTCCTTGTGGGCCTGGGCTCGACGCTGGTCGCCTCGCTGCTGGGCGGCATCATCGGACTTCTCTCGGGCTATGTCGGGGGCAAGACTGATCTCGCCGTGCAGCGCGTCATGGACATCCTGCAGGGATTGCCGCTGCTCGTGCTGGCCCTCGTCATGGCCGCGGCCCTCGGCCCCTCCATCCCAAACGTCATCCTGGCGATCTCGATCCCGATCATGCCCCGCGCGGCACGCGTCATCCGATCGAGCGTGCTCTCGATCCGCGAGTTCCAGTACATCGAGGCGGCGCGAGCCCTGGGTCTCACGCACCTGCGCATCGCCTTCCGGCACATCCTGCCCAATACCGTGGGGCCTTTCATCGTGCTCGGGACCGCCCAGCTCGGCAGCGCGATTCTCACCGAGGCGGCGTTGTCCTTTCTCGGTCTCGGCGTTCCCGAGCCCTATCCATCGTGGGGGCGCATGCTCTCCGTCTCGGCCGCCGAGTATGCGCAGAAGGCGCCGTGGCTCGTCCTCTTCCCGGGCATCGCCATCAGCCTGGCGGTGTTCGGCTCGAATCTCCTCGGCGACGCGCTTCGCGACACCCTGGACCCGCGCCTTCGCGGCGCCTGACCCTACTCTCAGCGGGAGGAGGTAGACATGGCTTCGGATGAGCTGTGCTGGATGCCGGCCTCGGAGATGGCGGCCGCCATCCGGCGAAAGAAGGTCTCACCGGTCGAGGTGATGAAGGCTGTGCTCGCGCGCATCGAGCGTCTGAATCCGACGCTCAATGCCTTTGTCACCCTCACGGCCGAGCAGGCCATGCGGGACGCTCGCGCGGCCGAGCGCGTCTTGGGAAAGAAAGGCGCCAGGCTCGGCCCGCTGCACGGTGTCCCGTTCTCCACCAAGGACCTCGTCGTCACCAAGGGCATCCGGACGACGTTCGGGACGCGGCTCTATGCCGACAATGTCCCCGCCGAGACCGCGCCGATCGTGGAGCGGATGCTCGCGGCCGGCGCAATCCAGCTCGGCAAGACGAACACGCCGACCATGGGGTGGATCGGCGCGACCCACAACCTGCTCTTCGGCGTGACGCGCAACCCGTGGAATCTCGACCGCACGCCCGGTGGCTCGAGCGGCGGCGCGAGCGCCGCGGTGGCGGCCGGTCTGGGGCCGCTCGCCATCGGCACCGACGGCGGGGGCTCCATTCGCATCCCGGCATCCTTCACCGGCATCGTGGGCCACAAGGCCTCCTACGGTCGCATTCCCATCCAGGCGGGGAGCGCGGTGTGGAGTCTCTCGCACGTCGGGCCCATGACGCGCACGGTGACCGACGCCGCCCTCATGATGAACGTCTGCGCCGGTCCCGACTCGCGCGATTCGCTCTCGCTGCCCGCCGAGCGCGTGGACTACGTCAAGGCGCTCAAGGGCTCGCTCAAAGGTCTGCGGGTGGCGTGGGTGCCCGATCCGGGCTATGCGAAGCTGACCGACCCTGAAGTGGTGGCGGTGTGCGCCCGCGCCGCCAAGCGCTTTCGCGACCTCGGCTGCCGCGTCGAGGAGGTCAACCCGCGCTGGCCGTCGCCGCGGCAGCCTTGGAAGGCCATTTTCTGCGGCGGGGTGGCGGCACGCCTGGCGCCGTATCTGCCGGAGCGACGGGCCGACATCGACGCAGGTCTGGCGGCGCTCATCGACGAAACCCTTGCCTGGGGTCCCACGACCTATGTCCAGGCCTGGTTCGACCGTATGGCCTGGTGGGAACATCCGCGCCGGCTCTTCGAGACGTATGACTTCATGCTCACGCCCACGGTGGCATGCCCGCCGTTCAAGATCGGCCTCGACAACCCGAACGAGATCGCGGGGCGGCCGGCCGAGCCGTACGAGTGGATCCCGTTTACCTACCCGTTCAACATGACGGGCCAGCCTGCCTGCTCGGTGCCGGCCGGCTTCACTGCCGACAAGCTTCCCGTGGGGCTGCAGATCGTCGGCCGCCGCTTCGACGACGTGACCGTGCTCCGCGCCGCGCACGCCTTCGAGCGGGCCCAGCCCTGGCAGTCATTCACGCCGCCGATCAACTGACACGCCAATGACACGCCAACCGACGAACGAGGAGAGGCCATGACCGCCGACGACGTGAAGAGGATCCTCGTGGTAGGTGCGGGACAGATGGGAGCCCAGATCGCGATGCAGTCAGCGCTGCACGGCTATCAGCTGACGCTCAACGATCTCTCCATGGATGTCCTCCAGAAAGGCATGGCGGGCAACCGGAAGCAGCTCGAGCGCCGCGTGCAGAAGGGCCAGATGACCAAGGACCAGATGGAGGAGGCCATCGCGCGGGTGAGGCTCGAGCCCGATCTCGAGAAGGCCGCCCGCGACGCGGACTTCGTCATCGAGGCCATCGTGGAGCGGCTCGAGCCCAAGAAGGAATGCTTCGCGAAGCTCGACCGCTTCTGTCCTCCGCACGCCATTCTCGCCACCAATTCCTCCACGCTCATGAATTCCCAGATCGCGCCGTCGACCAAGCGGCCCGACAAATGCGTCAACATGCACTATTTCTATCCGCCGCTGGTCATGAAGCTCGTCGAGGTGGTGAAAGGGCAGTGGACGACCGAGGAGACCGTGGAGATCACCGCCGAAGTGACGCGGCGGAGCGGGCGCGAGCCGGTCATTCTCCGCAAGGAGCTGCCGGGCTTCCTGGTGAACCGCATCCTGCGCGCCCTCGTCCGCGAAGCCTACTACTGCCTCGAGCAGGGCGTGGCCAACCACGCCGACATCGACAAGGCCGTCGAGCTGGGCCTCAACCACCCGCTCGGGCCCTTCCGGCTCGGCGACCTGTCCGGGCTCGACATCGGCTACAACGCCCGGCTGGAGACGTATGAGCTGACGAAGAACGAAGCCGACCGGCCGCCGAAGGAACTCGAGAAGCGCGTCAAGCGCGGCGACCTCGGCCGCAAGACCGGCCGCGGCTTCTACGACTACTCGACAGACCCGCCCAAGCCGATCCTGGACTGAGTGGGAAAAGGGCAGCCAGGTGGGGAGGGCGGCGCGGCTCTTGGCGCGGGCCCTCAGGCTGCGCTGCCCCAGGTGCGGACGGGCCGGCGTGCTCCGCTCCTGGTTCGATCTGCGGGAGCGCTGTCCCGCATGCGGCCTGCGCTTCGAGCGTGGTGAGGAGGGATACTATCTCGGCGCGGTGCTCTTCAATGTGATCGCAGCCGAGCTGTCCTTCGTCGTCGGGCTCGTGTCCGTCATCCTGCTGACCTGGCCGCATCCCCCGTGGAACGTGATGTTCTGGGGCGGCATAGCCCTGATGATCCTCCTGCCCATCCTCTTCTTCCCGTTCTCCAAGACGATCTGGCTGGCTTTCGATCTGATCTTCCGTCCCTCCGTGCCCGGTGACCAGGAGGCGCGGCCCGCCTCCTGACGGATACATGTAACTGCTGCGGGTGTCCGCTATCCTGGACATTGACGCGCGGCTCCTCCCGGACGAGTGTCGCCGGTATGGGCGAGCGGCGCGCGCAGGCGGGGCATTCGCTGGTCGAGGTGCTGGTGGCGGCAGCCATCATGACGCTCCTCATGGCCGCCACGCTCAGCCTGCTCCAATCCGGGCTCGCGGCATGGGGCTGGGGATCCGGCCGAGTCGAAGCGCAGCAGGCCATCCGGGCCGCGCTCGAGCGCATGGCGCGTGAGCTCCGCGAGGCCGGCTATGATCCCACCTCGGCAGGCATCGAGGCCGTCGTCGTGGCCGAGCCCACCCGCGTCGTCTTCCAGCGCGACCTCAATGGCAATGGCCTGATCGACCCGACCTCCGAGCGTGTGACCTATCTCCTCCGCGCGGGCGAGACCACGCTGCGTCGCGACGCGGGAGGTGGCGCCCAGCCGATCGCCGAGGGCATCCGGCGCTTCGCACTGCTCTATCTCGACAAGGACGGCGCCCCGACCGTCGAGCCCGCTCAGGTTGGATTCATCAGGATCGAAATCGAGGCGGGCAGACACGGCCCCCAGGCGACCATGGCGACCCAGGTCATGCTGAGGAACGCGACCATCTGGTAGGATGCGCGCATGCGCGATGCGTCCTCGTTCTCGGCGGTAGTGGCAATGGTTCTGGCGGCGGGCATTCTGGCGGCCTGCGAGACGGTGCCCTATACCGGCCGTTCGCAGCTTCAGCTCATTTCGCCCGAGCAGGAAACCCAGATGGGCGCGCAGGCCTTCCAGGAAATCGTCGGGAAGGCCAAGCTCTCCAACGACGTCGCGGCCAGCGAGATGGTCACGCGGGTGGGGAAGCGCATCGCCGTTGCCAGCGGCCATCCGGAGTACCAGTGGGAGTATCGGCTCATCCAGGACGACAAGCAGGTCAATGCCTTTGCCCTGCCGGGAGGCAAGGTGGCGGTTTACACGGGCATCCTTCCCGTCACCAAGGACGAGAATGGCCTTGCGGCCGTTCTCGGCCATGAGATTGGCCACGTAGTGGCGCGCCACGGCGGCGAGCGCATCAGTCAACAGATGGGAGTCAATGTCGTCGTCGAGACTCTGGCAGGGCTGTCCTCCGGCAATCCCGCGGTAGTCCAGAGCGTGAGCGCCCTCCTCGGCGCGGGGGCCTCGGTGGGCGTGCTTCTGCCTTGGGGCAGGGCCCAGGAGTCCGAGGCTGACCATCTCGGTCTCATCCTCATGGCCAAGGCCGGCTATGATCCGCACGCGGCCCGGGACCTGTGGGTCCGGATGGCCGAGCTGTCAAAGGGATCGGGCAAGCCCCCCGAGTTCCTCTCGACACACCCTTCGGAGGCGACACGCATCACGCAGATCGAAGCCTGGATGCCTGAAGCGATGCAGTACTACAAGCCCCGCTAAATTTCCCCGCCTCCCAGATGCGGTAGTTCGATCTGGCGGCGGGCCCCACCGGTCGTCTTCAGAATATGTCCCGGATCTAGCAAAGAAATTGGCGTTTTTCCTTGACACCCCCTCTGGCTGCCTTTAGATTGGTCCGCTAAGTGGGATGAAATCCCATGAAGTGGTGTAGGTGGAGTGCCCGGGGAGAGGTTTTCCCCACGCCGAGGGGAGCGCGTGTTTCGGGGACATTTCAGACACACGGTGGATCCGAAGGGTCGGCTCAGCATCCCGGCGAAATTCCGGGAGCTCCTCGCCGACGGATTCGGAGACAAGCTCGTCATCGTTCCGAATGGACGCGGCGGGCTCGACGTGCACCCGGAGCGCAATTTCAACGATCTCTCCGACCGCGTAGGCCGTCTGCCGCGGCTCGATCCCTTCCGCCGCGCCTTCCAGTATCAGTACCTCTCGAAGGCGCAGGACGTGATTCTCGATCCGCAGGGACGGATCCAGATTCCTCTCGACCTGCGGCAGAGCGAAAGCCTGACGAAGGACGCGCTCATCATCGGCATGCAGGAGCGCTTCGAAGTGTGGAACAGCGAGCGGTTCGCACACTACGAGCGCGACAAGATCGGCGCGCCCATCGAGGACGTCGAAGCGAAACTGGCCGACAAGGGCGTGTAGCGGTGGAGCGGGAGGGTATGCACCTCCCGGTGCTGGCAGACGAAGTGACGTTTCTCTTGCGCCCCCGACGCGGGGGCTGGGTGGTGGACGGAACGATCGGCATGGGTGGACACGCGGAGCGGCTGCTGGACGCTGGAGGGTCGGGCACGCGTCTTTTGGGTATCGATCGCGACCCCGAGGCGCTGGCGCGGGCGCGGGAGCGGCTCGGGCGCTTCGGCGATCGCGTGACGCTGCGACACGGGAGCTTCCGCGACCTCGAGAGCCACGCGCGCGAGGCCGGTGTCGACCGGGCGGTGGCCATTCTGCTGGATCTCGGGCTGTCGTCTTACCAACTCGAGGGCTCCGGCCGCGGTTTCAGCTTCCAGAAGGACGAGCCTCTCGACATGCGCTTCGATCCCACCCGCGGCCCCACGGCGGCCGATCTGCTCGCCGGCGCCACGGAGGCGGAGCTCACGCGCATCCTCTTCGAGTACGGCGACGAGCGTCACGCGCGGCGCATCGCCCGCCGCATCGTGGACCAGCGCCACCGCTCGGCGCTCACGACAACCGCCGAGCTGGTGGAGGCGGTCAAGGGCGGCGTGCCGCGCGCCGCCTGGTCACACCGCACGCATGTCGCGACGCGAACCTTCCAGGCCCTGCGCATGGCGGTCAACCACGAGCCCGAAGCCCTTCGCGAAGCCCTCGGGGCCGCGCCCGAGCTGCTCGAGAACGGGGGACGCCTCGGGGTGATCTCCTTCCACTCGGGCGAGGATCGCGCGGTCAAGCACGCTTTCCGGGCGCTGCGCACCCGCGGTTTCGTCCCGCTCGACCCTTCACCCCTCACGCCGTCGGACGATGAGACCCGAGACAATCCGCGGGCCCGAAGCGCCAAGCTTCGCGTGCTCGAGCGGATGGAGGCAGCAGCATGAAGCCAGGCGGTCACGCGATGCCGATCCAGATGTCGCTCGGTCTCAGGCCCCCGTCCACGGCCGACCAGCAGGTGGCGCGCTTCCATCGAGAGAGCGACCGCCGGCGCCTGCGCGCCATGCTTGCCGGCGTGGCCGCGGCCGGTGTCCTCGTGGCGCTCGTGCTGGGCCTGGTGGGTCTTCGCATGCAACAGGTGAGGCTCTCCTACCGGCTGGATGCGCTGCGGTCCACGAAGATCCAGGCGGAAGAGCTGAATCGCCGGCTCCGGGTGGAGAAGGCGAGCCTCCAGTCGCTCGCGCGGATCGAGGTCGAGGCCCGCACCCGCTTCGGCATGATCGCGCCCACCCAGCAACAGGTGCAGCTGGCGCGCGAGTTCGTCGCCGGCGGGTCGGCGGCTTCGGCGGCCGTTGATCGCACGGCAGCGGCGCACGGTCCCGAGGGGGCCCGCTAGCATGAAGCGAGGCGAGGCTACCACGCCACCATGACCCCAATCCGGACGGCGGGCCTGCGGAGCCGGACGCTGATCTTCGCAGCGTTCCTCGCTTGTGCCTTCCTCGGGATCCTGGTCCGGCTGAGCTATCTCCAGATCGTCAAGCACGACGAATATTCGCGGCTGGCCGAGAGCCAGCATGCCAAGACCGTCGCGCTCAGACCCAAGCGCGGGCCTATCGTCGACCGCGCCGGGCAGGTGCTGGCCGAGTCATCGGCCGCCGAGTCGCTCTTCGCGCTGCCCCACCGCATCGACGATGTGGAGCGCCTCGCGCGCACGCTCGCCCCGATTCTCGGTGACCCGGCTCCCGACATCGCGAAGCGCATGGACGCCTCGAAGCGCTTCGTCTGGGTCAAGCGCAAGCTGCCGCCCGCAGTGGCGCAGGCGGTGCGCGAGCTCAACGAGCCCGGACTCGGCTTTCTCCAGGAGAGCCTGCGCCTGTACCCGAGCCGTGAGCTGGCCGCCCACGTCGTGGGCTTCGAAGGGCTGGACGGCAAGGGCCTCGGCGGGATCGAGCAGGTCTGGGACAGCCATCTGGCCGGCGCCGAGGGCCGGGTCCTCGTGGAGCGTGACGCGCTCGGGCGCGATGTCACGGGGGCGCCGACGGTGCTCAAGGCCACGGTGCCCGGCCAGGGCGTTGCGCTCACCATCGATGCGACGTTGCAGTATCTGGCCGAAAAAGAGGTGGAGGCCGCGTGGCGCCGGACGCGCTCGAAGGCGGCCATGGCCGTCATGATGGACCCGCGCACGGGCGAGATCCTCGCAATGGCGATCCGCCCGACGTTCAATCCCAACGCCTTCGCGACGGCCACCGATGAGCAGCGGCGCAACCGCGCCATCACCGATCCCTTCGAGCCGGGCTCGACCTTCAAGGTCATCATGGCCGCCGGCGCGCTCGAGGAGGGCGTGGTGCGGCCCACCGACCGCTTCTACGGCGAGAACGGCAAGATCAAGGTTGCTACGGCCGTCATCTCCGACTGGAAGCCCTTCGGCTGGCTCACGTTCAGCGAGGTGCTGCAGAACTCCTCCAACGTGGGCTCGATCAAGGCGGGGATGCAGCTGGGCAAGGAGCGCTACTACCGGTACATCACGGGCTTCGGCTTCGGCCAGCCCGTGGGGCTGGGCCTGCCGGGGGAGAGCCGCGGCCAGCTTCGCGCGCCCGCGCAATGGTCGGCGCTGTCGCTGGCGACCATGTCCATCGGCCAGGAGATCTCGGTGACCGCGGTGCAGATTCTGACGGCGTTCGCGGCCATCGCCAACGGCGGGCGGCTGATGCAGCCGCAGATCGTGCGCGCGGTGCTCGACGCCCAGGGGCGCGAGGCAAGCGTCTTCGAGCCAAAGGCGATCCGCCAGGTGATTTCGCCGGAGACGGCGCGCGAGCTGACCACCATCATGACCGCCGTCGTGCGCGAGGGCACGGGGCACAATGCCGCCATCCCCGGCTATGAGGTCGCCGGCAAGACGGGTACGGCGCAGAAGATGGATCCGGCCACGCGCCGCTACTCGCACGCGCCGGGCGTGCTGTCCTTCGTGGGCTTCGCGCCGGCCGACGATCCGCGGATGGCCATGATCGTGCTGCTCGACGAGCCCAAGAACGAGAAGTGGGGCAGCGAGGCCGCGGCGCCGATCTTCTCCGCCATCGGGCGCGAGGCGCTGCGTCACATGAATGTGCCGCCGCGGGGCACCACGCCCGTGCCCATCCTGCGCGCCGACTCGACCACCGTTGAGACGGCGGGCGCGGCGCCCCCCGTCAGGCTCGTGAGTGTCGACGACGCATCCGACGCGGCGGGCGTGATGCCCGCGCTTCAGGGCCGTTCGCTGCGGCGCGCGATGGCCGCGCTGGCGCCCTTCGACGTGGCGCTCCACGTCGACGGCCACGGCGTGGTGGTCGCCCAGTCGCCGGCGCCCGGAACGCCGATGTCGGCCGGCATGCCGTGCCGCCTTGTTCTTGCCGGTCCGGCTGCGCAGCCGGCCGCGAGCCAATGAGCGGCGACCCCGTGCCCACCATGAAGCTGCTCGAGGCTTTGCCTGACCGCACGGTGGTGGGTCAGCTGCCCGACGAGATCCGGGGCGTCGCCTACGATTCGCGCAAGGTCGAGCCCGGCCAGATCTTCGTCGCCATTCCCGGCCTCAAGCAGGACGGGCGGCGTTTCGTCGAAGACGCTCTCGCGCGTGGCGCCACCGCCGTGGTCCTCGAGGGGTCGGACCTGCTCGAGGGCCGAAGCGTCGGGCGCGTGCTGGTGCCCTCCTCGCGCGAGGCGCTGGCGCGATTGTCCGACGCATTCTTCGGGCATCCGTCGGGCGCGCTGACCGTCATCGGTATCACGGGCACGAATGGCAAGACCACCACCTCCTACCTGGTGGACGCGCTGCTCACTGCGCAGGGCCGGCGCACGGGTGTTATCGGGACGGTCCAGTACCGGATCGGCGCGGAGAGCGTCCCGGCGGGGCAGACGACGCCCGAGGCGCTGGAGACGCAGTCGATGCTCCGGCGCATGGTCGCGGCGGGCGTCACGGCCGTCGCGATGGAGGTGTCCTCGCACGCGCTGGCGCTCTCACGCGTGGACGGCATCGACTTCGACGTCGCCGTGTTCACCAACCTGACCCAGGACCACCTGGATTTCCACGTGAACATGGACTCCTACCGCGAGGCCAAGCGCCGTCTCTTCGTTCTGCTGGCGGCCGGGCGCAAGCCGGCCCGCCACGCGGTGGTGAATGCCGATGATCCGTCGGGGCTGGCCATGGTCGCGGACCTGCCGCTCCACACGCTCACCTACGGCGTCCGCGGCCGCGCCGATGTGCGCCCGACGCGCTGGTCGTCGGGCGCCGAGGGCATTCGCATGAACGTGCGGACGCCCTCCGGCCACCTGGACATCGCGTCCCCGCTGGTGGGCGAGCACAATGTGCAGAACCTGCTCGCGGCGATCGGCGTGGGCGTGGCGCTCGGGATGGAGCCGGCCCTGATCGCCCGCGCTCTCGGGTCGGTCGCGTCGGTGCCCGGCCGTTTCGAGCGGGTCGAGGCGGGGCAATCCTTCCTCGTCGTCGTCGACTACGCGCATACGCCCGATGCGCTGGAGCGAACGCTCGAAACGGCGCGCAAGCTTCGCGGCCCGGGCGGGAGTCTCGCAGTGGTCTTCGGCTGCGGAGGCGACCGCGACCGCGGCAAGCGGCCCCTGATGGGGGAGATCGCCGCGCGGCTCGCCGACCGCGTCTGGATCACCTCCGACAATCCGCGCAGCGAGCCACCGGAGGCGATCATCGGCGATATCGTGGCGGGTATTCCGGGAGGTCCGGTGCTCGACCGGCATGAGACAATTCCCGACAGGAAGGCCGCCATCCAGCGTGCGCTCGCCTGGGCCGGCGCCGGCGATGTGGTCGTCATCGCGGGCAAGGGCCACGAAACCTATCAGATTATCGGCTCCGAGGTGCTCCCCTTCGACGACCGTGCCCAAGCCCGGGCCGCGCTTGCCGGGAGGGCGACATAGGATCGCGCATGCCGGCATTCACGGTCGAGGAGATCGTCCGCGGTACGCGAGGTGCCCTGCTCGGAGGCGACCTTGGGATCGGTGTGTCCGGCATGTCCATCGACACCCGCACGCTCAACGTGGGAGAGGCCTTCTTCGCGATCCGCGGCGATAGGCTCGACGGTCACGCCTTTCTCCGCGACGCCGTTGGCCGCGGCGCCGGCTGCCTCGTCGTCGACACCGTACCCGATGAGCTGCCGTCCGGCGTTCCCCTCGTCCTGGTGGACGACACGACGGTGGCGCTTGGGCGGCTCGGCGCCTGGCACCGGGCGCGCTTCACCATTCCCGTGGCGGCGGTCACCGGCTCGAACGGCAAGACCACGACAAAGGAGCTGATGGCTGCCGTGCTGGGGGCGCTTGGTCCCGTGCTCAAGCCCGAGTCGAGCTTCAATAACCAGTGGGGCCTTCCGCTGACGCTGCTCAAGCTCACGGTCGAGCACCGCGCAGCGGCGCTTGAGCTTGGCACGAACCGTCCCGGCGAGATCGCCGCGCTGGCCGCCATCGCGCGTCCGACCGTCGCCGCCGTGACCACCGTGTCGAGCGCGCACACGGAGTTCCTGGGCTCGCTCGAGGGCATACAGGAGGAGAAGTCCGCGCTGGTCCGCGCCGTTCCTCCCGAGGGCGCGGTTGTTCTCAATGCCGACGATCCTCGTGTCCTCGCCATGACCACGACGAGCCGCGCGCGGGTGTGGACCTACAGCGCACTGGGTCCGGCCGACATCAGAGCGACTGGTATCGTCGAGGACGGGCGGCGGGGTGTCGGCTTCGCCATCGAGACTCCGGACGGCCGGCGGCCGGTACGACTGCGTTTCGCCGGACGGCACAACGTCACCAATGCGCTGGCGGCCGCCGGCATCGGCGCGGCCTTGGGCCTCGGCATCGAACAGATCGCGCACGGCCTCGAGGCGGCGCGTCCGGCCAAGGGGCGCTGCGTGTGGCGGACGGCGGGGACCCTGACGATCCTCGACGACACCTATAACGCCAATCCGGTGTCGGTGCGCGCGGCTCTCGAGACACTGACCGCCTCCGCCGGCGAGCGCCGGCGCGTGGTGGTGCTGGGCGACATGCTCGAGCTGGGCCCCATCACGGATGCCGCCCATCGCGAGATGGGCGCCGCGGTAGCTGCCTCGGGAGCGGCCGAGTTCATCGGACTCGGGCGCGCCTGCCGGGTCGCCGTGGAAGCGGCGCGCGAGGCTGGGCTCACGGAGAGCCATCACGCGGCGACCTTCGAGGACACCGTGGCGCATCTCCTCAAGCGGCTCGTCCCCGGCGACGCCGTGCTGGTCAAGGGCTCGCGCGGCATGCGCATGGAGCGTGTGGTGGACGCGCTGCTGGCCCGCTTCGGAGGAGAGGATGCCTGATGCTCTACGAACTCCTCGTGCCGCTGGCGAGAGACAGCATCGTCTTCAACGTCTTCCGCTACATCACCTTCCGGGCGGCGATGGCCACCGTGACGGCGATCGCCATTTCGTTCCTGCTGGGCCCCTGGATGATCGCGCGGCTGCGGGTGATGCAGTACGGCGGGGAGACGATACGGGAGGACACGCCGGCGCGGCATCGAGCCAAGGCGGGCACGCCCTCCATGGGCGGCTTCATTATCCTCAGCGCGCTCCTCGTCTCGACGCTCCTGTGGACGAATCTGCACAACCGGTACGTCTGGGTGTTGATCGTGGCCACCGCGAGCTTCGCCATGATCGGGTTTCTCGACGACTTCCGCAAACTCCGGACCAAAAAGGGCATCTCGGCCCGGCAGAAGTTCGGCGGGCAGATCCTCGCCGTGGGCGCGCTGATGACCTGGCTCTACCTCTGGCCGCCCGACGGCTTCACGACGGCGCTGTCGATTCCCTTCCTCAAGGGATGGCTGATCACGCTCGACGGGCTCTGGGTTCCCTTCGCGGTGCTGGTCATCGTGGGCGCATCGAACGCGGTCAACCTGACGGACGGTCTCGATGGCCTCGCCATCGGCCCCATTGTGATGGCGGGCGGCGCCTTCGCCATCATCGCGTATCTCAGCGGCAACTTTCGGCTCGCGGAGTACCTGCGCATCCTGAACGTCAAGGGCACGGGCGAGCTGACGATCTTCTGCGCGGCCCTCGTG
>Ga0326731_1000162_pt1 | contig 17082 bp, 18 predicted proteins | sample MHFSIPfraction_FD_207645 | JGI IMG/M metagenome (GOLD analysis project Ga0326731, IMG submission 207645) | Lab enriched peat soil microbial communities from Michigan Hollow, Ithaca, NY, United States - MHF9FY SIP fraction | ecosystem: Environmental > Terrestrial > Soil > Wetlands > Peat | place...
CCATCCCGATTTCGCGCCACGCGATCGTGGCCGTCGGCTTCACTTCGATCGTCGCGGGCGCGCCCGGCGTCCGTCCCATGAGAAACAGCAGCAGCGACTGCGCGCCGGCCACCGCGGACTTGGTCATCAGCGTGCGGCTGGGACGCTCTTCGGAGTGGGTGTAGGGGATGTTGAATCCCATCCCGCCCGTGCCGCTGGTCCCCACCTTCACATAGGCCCGGGTGCCGGCGCGCCGTAGCCCTTCATTCATGATCTGCGTGTGCCGGATGAGCTGCGGCATGGTGAGCGTGAGCAGGTGCGCCTCGACGGCCGCCGCATCGAGCGCGCCGCGTCGCGCCGAGGCCAGCAGTTCACGGGCGCTCTGGAAGATGTCCTGATAGGCGAATGCGGTCGCGGTGTTGATGCTGTCCACGACGGCGTCGGGGGTGTAGCGCGACAGAATCTGAAACAGCAGGCTGCGCTCGAGGACCTCCTCGGTGAGATCGCCGAGCAGATCGTTGAGAACGATCGCGCGATGCGCCGGCTCGGCAAGGAGCGCGGTGCGCTCCAGCCGCGCCACCGGAGCCGGGAGGAACACGTTGCCCCATTCCACCTCGATGGCGGCCGATCCGCGATACGGCTCGAGCGCCCGCGCGGCCTCGCGCGCTTCCTCCTCGAACAGCGCGACCAGCACGAGGCGGCGGGGACCCTTCTCCAGCACGCGGCGCGCGACGGCGTGGCCCACCAGCCCGCTCCCGCCCAGCAGGACGACCGTCGCATTACGCAGCTCCATCTGGATCCTCGATGGCCGCGAGCTCGCGGCGTGTGAGCGACCGATGCCGTCCCTCCGCCAGGGCTCCGAGGCGCACCGGCCCGTAGCGGGTGCGGTGCAGCCATTCGACCTTGAGTCCCAGGGCTTCCGCGAGCCGCCGCACGATGCGCTGCCGCCCTTCGGCCAGCGTCAGCTCCAGCTCGATGCTGCGCCCTCCCCCACCCACCGCCGGCCGCACCCGCGCGCTCCGCACGACGACGCGCCGGCCGTCGATCGCGATGGGCCGTCCGAGCGCCGTCCGGACCTCGGCGGCGGGCCGGCCGTGCGCCCGCAGCAGGTAGGTCCGCTCCACCGCGAACCGCGGGTGCATCAGGCGGTGGGCGGCTTCCCCATCGGTCGTGAGGAGCAGCAGGCCGGAGGTCATGACGTCCAGCCGTCCAACGTACGTGAGCCCCGGCACCTGCGGGAGGAGGTCGAACACGGTGGGCCGGCCCGCCGGATCCCCGCGGCTCACGACGTAGCCGAGCGGCTTGTTCAGGACGAACCAGGTCGCCCGGGCGGCCGCGGGCTGCACCGCCGACCCGTCGACCGTGATGCGCTGCCGGGCGGGATCCACGGTCGCGCCGATGGTGGCGACCGACCCGTCCACCCGGACCCGGCCCGCGCGAATCAGGTCCTCGGCCTTGCGCCGCGAGGTGACGCCCGCGCGCGCCAGGGCGCGCTGCAGGCGCATTGCGGTCATTCGGGCTCGGCCGGCGCCGGCGGACGCAAGCTCACCGACAGCTCGTCCAGCCGCGGCAGCTCCTCCGCGCTCTTCAAACCCAGGATCTCGAGAAACTGGGGAGTCGTGGCGTACAGCAGCGGCCGCCCCAGACCCTCACCGCGGCTCGTGATTTCGATCAGTCCTCGCTCCACCAGCTTGTCGATCACGGCGCCCGAGTCCACGCCCCGGATCTCGTCGACTTCCACCCGGCCGACCGGCTGGCGATACGCGATGATCGCCAGCGTCTCGAGGGCGGCCGGGCTGAGGCGTCGCGGGCGCAGCGCGAACTGGGCGCGTTCGATCGGCTCGGCGTACTCGGGGCGCGTGAGGAACTGCCACCCGTCGGCGATCTCCACCAGCTCGACGCCGTGATCGGCGGCGGCGAACGCGGTCCGCAGCTCCTCGAGCGCGGCGCGCGTCGCGGCCTCGCCCGCTTCGGGATCGAGCGTCACCAGCTCGTCCAGCCCCAGCGGGCGCGACGCGGCGAACAACGCCGCTTCAAGCAGCTTCGCGAGGGGATTCACGGCGAATCAGCATCGGGGCGAACGGCTCGGGCTGCGTGATGTTCACGGTGCCGCGCTTGGCCAGCTCCAGGATGGCGATGAACGCGGAGAGCACCTCGACCACGCCCGCGCGCTCGCCGACCACCTCGAGCCAGGTCAGGGTGTCGCGCTCGGCCAGCAACGCCAGAATCCGGGTCGTCGCCCCCTCCACGTCGAGCGGGCGCGGCACGACCCGGTGCAACGTCGGCTCCGGGATGAGGGCGATCACGCGCTCGGCGGCGGCGAGCAGCTCGTTCAGCTCGATGGCGAGCGGCGCCGGCGGCAGGTCGGGTCCGGGCGGCTCGAAGCCGCGGCCGAAGCGCTCGGCGCGCGCCGCGGCCGCCCCCGCGAGCCAGTCCACCAGCTCGCGGATCTGCTGGTACTCCAGCAGGCGCCGGACCAGCTCCGAGCGCGGATCCTCCCACTCGTCGTCGCCCATGCGGCGCGGCAGCAGCATCTGCGCCTTGATGCGCAGCAGCCGCGCCGCCATCTCGAGGTAGTCGGCCGCCTGATTGAGGCCCAGCTCGTTGATGGCCGCCAGGAATTGATCGGCGATGCGCGCGATGGGGAGGTCCGTGATGTCGACCTCGTCCTCGCGGATCAGATGCAGCAGCAGATCGAGCGGGCCGGAGAACTGCTCGAGCTCAACCGTGAAGCCCCCACCTGCGGCGGCTCCGGTCGGAGAAGGAGGTGGCAGTGTGGTCACAGGATCACCCCCGGCAAATGGTAGCCGCCCACCACGGCGACACCCAGGTGCATGAGCTGCACGGCGGGCCACAGTAACACATTCACCACACCGGGCAGGAAATAGCTGATCGCCATGATGGGGAGAAAGCCGAGGCGCGCGAGCTGCCGGTACTTGAGGCCTGCCTCCGGCGGGAGCATGTGATAGAACACATGGCTGCCGTCGAGCGGCGGGATCGGAATCAGATTGAAGAACGCCAGGATCAGATTGAACCACATCCCGAACCCCGCCATGCGCTGCAGAATCCCCATGGTATCCGACAGGGACGGTATGCCGTGGCCCACCACCCCGATCAGCGCAAACGCGCCGGTAAACACGAAGAAGAGCGCGAGGTTGGTCGCAATGCCGGCGAGCGAGACGATCACGTCGCCGCGCACGTAGTGGCGGTACTTCCGCGGGTTCACCGGAACCGGCCGGGCCGCGCCGAACGTCCATTTGTGACCGGATGTGACCCACAACAGGATCGGCAGCAGCACCGTCATGAAGGGGTCGATGTGTTTCAGGGGGTTCATCGTCAGCCGCCCGAGCACGTAGGCGGTGTCGTCGCCCTGGCGGTAGGCCGCTTCGGCGTGGGCGTACTCGTGGGCCACCATCGAGAACAGCAGTACCGGGGCCCAGATGAGAAAGTCGAGCGAGATGGCGGGCTCTCGGCCGTTGTAGTCGGCCAAAGATACCGCCGGGGCCGCGCCCGGGTCAACGTTGTAGCGCCTTGACCCCTCTCGACTTACCGTCTAACTTGCGCGCCTCGATCAGGAGATTTCACTCGTGCCGCGAATCAAATCCGCCAAGAAGGCGATGCGCCAGTCGCGCCGCCATGCCGTCGTCAACCGGGCGCAGCGCTCCGCCCTGCGGACCGCGCTCAAGCGCGTCCGGGGCGCGACGACCAAGGACGAGGCGACGCAGGCGTACGCGGCGGCGGTACGGTTGCTCGACCGCGCGGCCCGGAAGGGACTGATTCACAAGAACAACGCGGCGCGAAATAAATCCCGCCTGGCAAAGTACGTAAAGACGAAGGCGTAGAGACAGCTACAGCGCCGCTAGTTCCGCTCCACAACTCTCGCAGTACCACTCCGTCGGCAAATTCATCGTGCCGCACTCGCGGCACTTCAGCGTGCGAACCGGTTCGGCATCCTCGTTGGCGTGCGCGGCGGCCGGCGCGGGATTGGAGGCCGGGGATTGCGTGGGACGACTCACGGCCGGCTCGGACGGCTGGAACTGGGCGCCGCTGCGCCGCCCCAGGGTGGGGGTCGTGCCGGGCGCCGGCGTGGCGATGCCCCGCTTCTCGTCCTCGGTCACCGACTTCAAGAACGCCAGCTCGTCGATCATCGTCGGCTTCTCGGCCGGCTTGGCCTGGTCCGAATTGGACCGGGGCGGCGCCGCGGGCGCGGGCGGCGGGGCCTGCGGCCGGGGCGGCGATCCAACCCGCGGCATCGTGCCCGTCACCGCCGGGGCCGCGATCGTCATCGGAGGCGCGGCGGGCGGCGGAGCCGGCGGCGGGGGTGGCGCGGGCGCCGGCGCCGGCGCGACGTTCGGTCGCGCGCGCACCAGTGACTCCAGCTCCTCGAGCTGCCCGATGTCCTCGTCCACCGAGCCCAGCTCCTCGCGCACGGAGACGAGCTCCGCCAGCGATTCCTTGTGCACCTGCGTCCACTGCGACTCGTCGTACTCACCGACCGCGTGGCGCAACTCCGCCTCCGCCAGCCGCTCGGCGGCCTGCGTCTCCTTGGCCTGCAGCTCGCGCCGCAGCTCCTTGCGCTGCGCCGCCATCAAGCGCGCCGCTTCCGCGTGCACCTTCAACTCTTCGGTGACCGCGTTGAGCCGCGCTTCGTAGTCGGAGCGCACCCGGCTGCGCACGGTGGACGGCGCGGCGCCGCCCGCGGCGTCGATCCGTGCGATCCACGCCTCGTACTGGCGCCGCTCCTCCAGCAACCGCTGGATCGCGGCCGTGCTCTTGCTCGGTGCTTTCGCCATCCCGCTCCCGTCTACGAACGCGCGCGCAGCGCTTCGAGCTGCGCCACCGCGTCTGGATTCAGCTCGGTCACCCGGCCCAACTGACGCGCCCCCAGCAAGATACGCGCCGCGTGCTCCAACGTCTCCATGCGAACCCACGCCTCCTCGAGCGTCCGGCCCAGCGTCACCGCGCCGTGATTGGCGAGCAGCAGCGCCGCATGGCCCTCGAGGAACGGCTCGATCCGATCCGCCAGCTCGGGCGTCCCGGGCATCCCGAACGGCACCAAGGGTACCGGACCGACTAAGAAAATAAGCTCGGGGAGTGCAAAAGAAGCCAATTCCTCGCCCGCCAGGGCGAAGGCGGTGGCGGCCGGCGGATGCGCATGAACGACCGCGCCGACGTCGCCCCGGCACCGCAGGATCCTCAGGTGTAAGTCCAACTCACTGGTGGGGTTGCGGCGACCCCACCGGCGCCGGCCCGTCCAATCTACTTCAACCATGTCCCCGGCGGCGAGCCGGTGTTTGAGTACGCCGGTGGGCGTCACGAGGATGCGGTCCGCGGACGCTCGCGTCGAGATGTTGCCATCCCGCCCCGCGATGAGCCCAATCTGCGCCAGCCGGCGGCAGCACGCCGCCATCTCCGCGGCCAGACCGCGGCGCGTCACCGCGGTGTCCCGCTCGATGGCTCGTGGACGACGCGGCCGGCGACGATCGTCAACAGGGCGCGACCCACCAGGTCCCGGCCGGCGAAGGGCGTGTTACGACTCTTCGAATGGAAATCCGCCGGTCGAACCGTCCACGGGGTCGTGACGTCGAACACGCACACATCCGCCGCCACCCCGGGCGCGAGTGAGCCCCCCGGGAGGTGAAACAGGGCGGCGGGCGCGGTGCTCATGCGTGCGAGCAGCGTCGGGAGCGTGAGGATCCCACTGCGCACCAGCTCCGTGTGCGCGACGCCGAAGGCCGTCTCCAGCCCGACGATGCCGAACGGCGCGTCGTCGAAGGCGGCCTCCTTCTCGTCGTAGGCGTGCGGCGCGTGGTCGGAGGCAACGCAGTCGATCACGCCATCGCGCAGCGCCAGCCGCAACGCCTCGACATCGGCCGCTTCGCGCAGCGGCGGGTTCATCTTGGCCTGCGTGTCGTAGTGCTCGCAGGCGGCGTCGGTGAGGGTGAGATGATGCGGCGTCACCTCGGCGGTCACCGCGAGGCCGCGCTCCTTGGCGCGGCCAATCAGCTCGACCGACCCCCGCGTGGACATGTGGCACAGGTGGACGTGCCCGCCCGTCAGCTCCGCCAGGAGGATGTCGCGGGCCACCATGATCTCCTCGGCGGCGGCGGGAATGCCTTTCAAGCCGAGCCGCGCCGACACGAGTCCCTCGTGCATGGCGCCACCCGTGGCGAGCGTGGGCTCCTCGCAGTGATCCGCGACTGGGATGCCGAACGTCCGGGCGTACTCGAGGGCGGTGCGCATCAGGTGCCCCGAGACCACGGGCCGGCCGTCGTCCGACACGGCCACCGCCCCGGCGCCGACCATCTCGCCGAACTCCGCCAGCTGCTCACCGCGCTGCCCCACCGAGACGGCGCCGATCGGATACACGCGGGCCAGCCCGGCGCGCACCGATTGGCGCAGGATGAATCCGACCGCCGCCTGATTGTCGGTCACGGGATCGGTGTTGGGCATCGCGCACACGGCGGTGAACCCGCCCGCCGCGGCCGCCCGCGCGCCGCTCGCGACCGTCTCCTCGTCTTCGTTCCCCGGCTCGCGCAGATGGACGTGCACGTCCACCAGCCCGGGGGCCACGACCGCGCCCGCGACGTCGCGCACGTCCGCGCCGTCGGGCGCGCCGAGTCCCGGTCCGACGGCGGCGATCTTGCCGTCCTGGATGAGCACGTCGCTCACCTGGTCGGTGCCGCGCGCCGGATCGATCACCCGGCCCTGCCGCAGCAGCACGGGGCGCGTCATTCGGCCGCCCCGCCCGTCCCCTTGGCGGCGTCGGCGAGCTCCGGGCGGCCCCCCGCCAGCAGATAGAGCACGGCCATCCGGACCGCCACACCGTTGGTCACCTGGTTGAGGATGACGCTGTGCGGACCGTCGGCCACACGCGAATCGATCTCCACGCCGCGGTTCATCGGGCCGGGGTGCATGATGGTGAGCGGGCGCGGCGCGCGCGCCAATCGCTCGGCGGTCACCCCGAAGACGCGATAGTACTCCCGCAGACTCGGGATGAACCCCTTTTCCATGCGCTCGAGCTGGAGCCGCAGCACGTTGAGCACGTCGGCCCAGTCGATCGCTTCTTCGATCCGTCCAAACACCCGGACGCCGAGCGCCTCGATGCCGCGCGGCAACAGCGTGCGCGGACCGCACACGGCCACTTCGGCCCCGAGCTTGGTGAGGCCCCACAGGTTGGAGCGCGCGACGCGGGAGTGCAGGATGTCGCCCACGAGGCAGACCTTCACCCCCTCGATGCGACCCAGCGTATCGCGGATGGTGAGCATGTCGAGCAGCCCCTGCGTGGGATGCTCGTGCTTGCCGTCCCCGGCGTTGATGACGTTGGAGCGGATGCGCTCGCCCAGGAACTGCGCGGCGCCGGAGGCGCCGTGGCGGATCACGACCATGTCGATCCGCATCGCCTCGAGGTTTTTCGCGGTGTCCACCAGCGTCTCGCCCTTCGAGACCGACGAGCCCGACGCAGCCACGTTCACCGTGTCGGCCGACAGTCGCTTTTCGGCGAATTCGAACGAGATGCGGGTACGGGTGGAGGCCTCGAAGAACAGATTGACGATCGTCTTGCCGCGCAGCGCGGGGACCTTCTTGATGGGCCGCTCCGACACCTCCTTGAACGGCTCGGCGGTGTCGAGGATCAAACGGATCTGTTCAGGCGTCAGGAACTCGAGCCCGACCAGGTCCTTGCCCAGACCCGGCGTCATGCGCTCGTCACCACGACCACCTCGTCGGCGCCGTCCAGCTCCTGGATGCGGACATCCACGCGCTCGCCCGGCCCCACCCTCGCCACCTTCCCCACGATGTCCGCCTGGATCGGGAGCTCCCGCCCGCCGCGGTCCACCAGCACGCAGAGCGAGATGCGACGCGGGCGACCGAAATCGGCCAGCTCGTCGAGCGCCGCGCGCACCGTCCGGCCGGTGTAGAGCACGTCGTCCACGATCACCACGTGCGCCCCGGAGAGATCCCCCGGCAGGCGCGTCTCCCCGATGACGGGCTTGGGGCCGACCAGCTCCAGATCGTCGCGGTACAGCGTGATGTCGATCGCACCGCGCGGAATGCTCACGCCTTCCTCTTTTTCGATGATGCGGGCGAGGCGCTCGCCGAGCTCGACGCCGCGGCGCTGGATCCCGACCAGCACCAGGCCGTCGGTGCCGTGCGCCAACTCGAGGATTTCCACTGCCATACGCTGAAGCGCCCGCGCGAGCGCGCGGGCGTCGAGGAGAGTCGTGCTCTTAATCTGGGCCCGGGCCATGTCCGGGGCTGGAAGCTAACTGGCCGAACACGGGGGTCAACGGCGGCTTTCCCGCGAGCACGGCCTGCACGTTCGCCAGCGCGAGTCCCGCCATCGCGCGTCGCGTCTCGAGCGTAGCGCTGCCGATGTGCGGCAGCAGCACGGCGCGCGGCGCCGCCAGCAGACGCGGGTTGATCGTCGGCTCGTCGGCATACACGTCCAGCCCCGCCGCGCCCAGCCGCCCTTCCTCCAGGGCCGCGGCCAGCGCTTCCTCCCGCACCAGGTCACCCCGGGACGTGTTGACGAGAATCGCGCCCGGCTTCATTTGCGCCAGTCGCTCGGCCGACACGACGCCCTGGAGCTCCGGGACGGCCGGGACGTGCAGCGACAGCACGTCGCTCTCGCGGAACAGCGCCCCCAGCTCCACCCGGACGGCGCCGGTGGCCGCCTCGAGCTCCGGCTTGGGGCTGCGGGTCGAGTAGATGAGACGCATCCCGAACGCCACCGCCCGGCGAGCGACGGCCTGCCCGATCCGTCCCGCACCCAGCAGTCCGAGCGTCCGCTGCCGCAGATCCATCCCGAGGAGCTGCGTGGGATGCCAGCCCGTCCATTGGCCGCTCTTCACGAGCGCCATGCCCGCCTGGAGCCGACGGGCGCACGCCAGGATGAGCGCCCAGGTGAGGTCGGCCGTGGCCTCGGTGAGCACGTCGGGGGTGTTGGTGACCATGACCCGCCGCAGCTCGGCCGCGACGACGTCCACGTTGTTGTAGCCCACCGCGACGTTGGCGACGATCTTCAGCTTCGGCAGGTTCTTGAGCTCGGTCCCGCCCACCCAGCGAGACAACAGCGGCACGAGCGCGACCCACTCGCCGCGCGGCGTGGGGGCATCGTGCGCCAGCCAGGTGACCTCCAGCCCCGCGAGCTGCCCGGGATCGAGCAGCGTCTCGAGCTCCGCGGCGACCAACACCGGATGTCCGGGCACTACGGCGCCGGGACCCCCATGTCCACGAGGATGCGCCACCCACCGTCGGCCTGGCGGCGCCACACGACGAGATACTTCCCGCTGTCCACCTGCGGCTGCCCGTCTTTGGGCGGGTAGGTGAACGTGTAGTGGCCGTATTCGACCGCCGTGGGCCCGTCGAGCAGCACCTGATCGGTCTGCACCACCGCATCGGTGGCGTGCGGATTCTGGTAGATCTGCACGAACAGATCCTGGATCGCCGCCCGACCTTTCCACGTCTTGCCGCTGCGCAGGCTCACCTCGACCCCGCTGTCGGCGAAGATGCGCGCGATCGCGGCGGCGTCTCCGGCCCTGGTCGCCGCGGCCCAGGCCATGTTCTGCGCGTCGATCGCCCGGCGCACGACGGCCATGTCATCCTGTGCGGCCGCCGCGCCTGGAGCACCGAGCGCCGCGAAGACCACCACCACCCCTGCGAGGCTGCGCCTCATACGTCCTCCTGCGATGGAATTCCCTTGCGCAACAACCCCCGGTCCACCTTCCCCAGGTGTGTGCGCGGCAACACGTCGAGGAACACGACCGCCCGCGGGACCTTGTACCCTTCCAGCCGGCCGGCGGCGAACGCCCGCAGCTCTTCGGCGAGCCCGGCGCGTCGCTCGCCCGCGACGACGAAGGCGTGCGGCTTGGTGAGCCCGCCCTCTCCGATGATCCCGACCACCGCCGCCTCGCGCACCGCGGGATGCTGCAGCAGACAGCCCTCGACTTCCTGCGGCGAGAGCCACTTCCCCGAGACCTTCAGCATCTCATCGGCGCGGCCATGGTAGGTGATGTAGCCGTCGGCATCGCGCGCGATCAGGTCGCCCGACACGTACCAGTCGCCGCGAAACGCCTCCCGGGTCTTCTCCATCTGTTGCCAGTAGGCGATCGCGCGCGAGTTGCCGCGCACCCACAGCATCCCCACCTCACCGGGGCCGAGCTCCCGTCCCGCCTCGTCGCACACCCGCACCTCGAAGCCCGGCACCACCTGCCCCAGCGTGCCCGGCCGCACCGCACCGGGGCGGTTGGTGATGAAGATATGCCACATCTCGGCGGTGCCGAGTCCGTCCAGCAGCTCGCTGCCGAAGGTGGCGGTCCAGCGCTCGTACAGCTCGACCGGCAACGCCTCGCCCGCCGAGGTCGAGAAGCGCAGCGACGACAGATCCTGGCGCGCGGCATCGGGATGACTCACCATCCGGTTGACCATCGTCGGCACGTTCACGAGAATCGTGGGCCGGTGGCGGGCGATCCGTGCGAACATCACCTCGGGGGTGGCCGTGTCGGCGAACAGCACCGCGGTGGCGCCGACCGAGAACGGAAACAGCAGGTTCGCTCCCATCGCGTAGCCGAAGAACAGCTTGGGCACCGACAGCGTCACGTCGCTCTCGCGGTAGCCCAGCACCCCCTTGGCGTAGCATTCCGTGGTGTTGGCATAGGAGGTGTGGGTCTGCACCACCGCCTTGGGCCGCCCGGTCGTGCCTCCGGAGAAGAGCCAGATGGCGGCATCGTCGCGATGACTCGGAAAGGTCTCGAGCGTATCGGGCAGTGCGGCGAGGCGAGCGAGCGTTCCCGGCTCGTCGGTGACCAGCACGTCCTTGAGCAGCGGCGCGGAGCGTCCGGCCCCCCGGAACGGCCCGGCCGTCCCCCCCGTCGTCACGGCGACCCGGGCCCGCGTGTAGCCCAGGAAGTACTCGAGCGCCGCGGCGTCGAGCTCCGGGTTGACCATCACGACGACCGCGCCAATCTTGAGGGTGCCAAAGAGCGCGGCGACGAAGTCCGGACCGTCGGGGAGGCCGAGCAGGACGCGTTGCTCCGACTCGACCCCCGCCTCCAGCAGGAGGCGACCGAAGCGGTTCGCCCGCGCCTGAACCTCCGCGTAGGTGAGCGTACCCTGATCCGTCACGAGCGCCGTTCGCCCGCCCCGCCCTTCGCGCACCCGCGCGTCGAGGAAGTAGTCGGCGATGTTGAAGCGCTCCGGCGGCTCGAAACCCATGAGGAGATGATGCGCTCCGCCGCGGCACCCGGTCAACCAGCCTGATGTCGGTGCGCGAGCTTGCCAACCTGACCTGGCAGGACGTCGGCAGCACCGACCGCGAGCGGGCGGTGGCGATCCTGCCGATCGGCGCCGTGGAGGCCCACGGCCCGCACCTGCCGATCGGTACCGACGTCCTGATCGCCGAAGCGATGGCCCATACCGGCGCCGACAAGCTCTCGACCCGCGGGCTCGACGTCCTGCTGCTCCCGGTGCTGGCCTACGCGGCGGCGCCGTTCGCGGCGGACTTTCCCGGCACGTTGTCCCCTGAGCCGGAGGCGCTCACGCGGCAGATCGTCGGCGTGGCCGAGAGCCTCGCCCGCCATGATTTCGAAGTGTTCGCCCTCGCCAACGCCCATCTGGACCCCACGCATCTCGGGGCGATCCACGCCGCGGTGACCGAGGTGCGCCACGCCGGGCGGATCCGCGTCGTATTCCCCGACGTCACCCAGAAGCCCTGGGCGACCCGGTTGACCGCCGAGTTCAAGAGCGGCGCGTGTCATGCGGGGCGCTACGAGACCTCTCTCGTGATGGCGATCCGGCCGGACCTGGTGCGCGAAGAGGTACGCCGGCACCTCCCTCCCAACGCCCGCTCGCTCTCGACCGCGATCGCGGCCGGGCAGAAGAGCTTCGTGGAGGCCGGCGGTCCCCGCGCCTACTTCGGCTATCCCGCCGAGGCCACGCCCGACGAAGGACGCTCGAGCCTCATCGCGCTGGGTGCGATCCTCGAGGAGGCGGTGATGATCGAATTCGCCCGGGGGACCGCATGAGCCTCGCGGGACGCGGCGCCGTGATCACGGGCGGCGGGCGAGGCATCGGCGCGGCGGTCGCGCGGGCGCTGGCGGGCGCCGGGGCCCGCGTGCTGATCGCGGCACGCCATATCGACGAAGTGGAGGCCGTCGCCGTCGAGCTGCGCCGCGCCGGACACGAGGCCTGGGCGGCCCATTGCGACGTCACCGACGCCGGTCAGATCGCCGCCCTGGCCCATACGGCCGGGGATCGCCTCGGTACCGCCGACATCCTGGTGAACAACGCCGGCACCGCGTCGTCCGCCCCGGCGCAGCGGATCATGCTCGAGGAGTGGCAGCGCTTGCTGTCCGTCAACGCCACCGGGACTTTGCTCGCGACCCAGGCGTTCCTGCCGGGCATGCTCGAGCGACACTGGGGACGCATCGTGAACGTCGCGTCCATCGCCGGGCTCGCCGGCGGCAAGTACATCGCCGCCTACAGCGCGGCCAAACACGCCGTGATCGGCTTCACGCGCTCGGTCGCTGCCGAGCTCGCCGGCTCGGGCGTCACGGTGAACGCGGTATGCCCCGGCTACGTGGACACCCCCATGACCGACGACTCACTCGCCCGCATCATGGAGCGGACCAAGCAGACGCGGGAGGCCGCCCTCGCCGCCGTGCTGGCGCATTCGGGCCAGCCGCGGCTCGTCACCGCGGACGAGGTCGCCGTCACCGTCCTCGCCCTGGCGGGAGACGCGGCGGGGACCCTCAACGGCCAGGCAATCGTGCTCGACGCCGGAGCGTTGCGCGCATGAGTTTCGAGATCATCAATCCGGAGCCGCTCGGCCGGCCCAGCGGCTGGAACAACGGCCTGCTCGGTCCCGCGGGCGGCCGGGTGCTGTTCGTGGCGGGTCAGACCGCGCCCGACCTCCCCGGCCTCGTCGCCCAATGGGAGCGCGCCCTCGAGCGCGTGCTCGCCGTGGTCGGGGCCGCGCACGGAACGCCACAGGATATCGGGCGCATGACCGTGTACGTGACCGACAAGGCGGCGTATCTGGCCGGGCGGCCCGCCCTGGGCGCGGTGCACCGCCGCCTGATGGGCAAGCACTACCCGGCGATGGCGCTGGTGGAGGTGAAGGCTCTGGTCGATCCGGGCGCCCTGGTGGAGATCGAAGCGACCGCCGTCATTCCCTGAACGTCCGAGGCCCCGAGGTCCTGCATGCCGCTCGCACCGCAATCGTTTCGCTACGCCCTCGACCCGGCCACCGGGGTGGCGACGATGACGCTCAACCGCCCCGAGCGACTCAACGCCCTGACGTTCCGGGTCTACGAGGAGCTGCGCGACGCGTTCAAGACGCTCGACCAGGAGCCCGGCGTGCGGGCCGTGGTGATCACCGGCGCCGGCCGCGCGTTCTGCTCCGGGGGCGACGTCGAAGACATCATCGGCCGGCTGTTCGACCGGGACCCCCAGGGGCTGCTCGCGTTCACCCGGCTCACGTGCGATCTGATCCTGGCCATCCGGCGCTGTCGCCGTCCGGTGATCGCCGCCCTCAACGGCACGACAGCCGGCGCGGGCGCGGTGATCGCGGCGGCATGCGATTTCCGCGTCGCGGCGGACACGGCGAAAATCGCTTTCCTCTTTGTCCGGGTCGGGCTGTCGGGCGCCGACATGGGCGCGGCCTGGCTGCTGCCGCGCCTCGTCGGGCTGGGGCGCGCCACGGAGCTGCTCATGACCGGCGATTTCATCGACGCCCAGCGCGCCCACGAGATCGGCCTGTACCATCGTGTCGTGCCAACCGACGCCGTACTCTCCGAGGCCCGCACGCTGGCCGAGCGTCTGGCCCGCGGCCCCTCGGCCGCGTTGGCCGTCACCAAGGACGCACTCAACCGCGAGGCGTCGATGGATCTCGGCCCCGCCCTGGAGCTCGAGGCCGAGGTCCAGGCCGAGCTGATGCGGCACCCCAATTTCCGCGAGTCCTACGACGCGTTCGTCGCCAAGCGCGAGCCGAAGTTCACGTGAGCCCGATCCCCGATACCGGACCGGTCCGGGCGTTTCTCGACCCCCATCATCTGGAGCTGGGCGCGCGGGTGGCTGCGTTCGCCGCGCGCGAGATCGCCCCGCTGCCGGAGCCGGCCGACGACGCCGCCGCGCGGCGCGCCGCCCGCGAGCTGCTGGCCGTGCTGGGCCGCGCCGGATGGTTCGCGCCCATCGCCGAGCAGCACCTGCGCTCCTGTTGCCTGGTGCGGGAGGCGCTGGCGGCCGCGTCCCCGCTGGCCGATGCGGTGTTCGCGCTCCAGGCGCTCGGCACCCTGCCCATCGTGCTCGCCGGCTCGGACGAGCAGAAGCACCGCTGGGTGCCCGCGGTGCTCGCCGGAGAGGCCATGGCGGCGTTCGCGATGACCGAGCCCGAGGCGGGCTCGGACGTGGCCGCCATCGCCACGACCGCCCGGCGGGACGGCGATACGTACGTGCTGGACGGCACGAAGACGCTGATTTCCAACGCCGGCATCGCCGACTTCTACGTCGTATTCGCCTCCACCGACGCCGGCCGAGGGAACAAGGGCCTCTCCGCGTTCCTCGTGCCCGCCGACACGCCCGGGCTGCGCTTCGTCCGCGCGCTGGTGCTCGCGGCGCCCCACCCGCTGGGAGAGATCGCGCTGACCGAATGCCGGGTGCCGGCGGCGAGTCGCCTCGGCGCCGAAGGGGAGGGGTTCAAGCTCGGCCTGATGACGCTCGACCGGCTTCGGCCCACGGTCGGCGCCGCCGCCTGCGGCATGGGGGCGCGCGCCCTCAACGAGGCGCTCAGCCACGCGACGGTGCGTCACCAATTCGGGAAGCCGCTCGCCGATCAGCAGCTCATCCAGGAGAAGCTCGCCCGCATCGCCACCGAACTCACCGCCGCCCGGCTGCTCGTGTACCGCGCGGCGTGGGAGAAGGACCGCGGCGCCGAGCGCATCACGATCGAGGCGGCGATGGCCAAGGCGTTCGCCACCGAGGCGGCGCAACGCGCCGTCGACGACGCGGTGCAGATCCTGGGCGGCCGGGGCGTCCTGGCCGATCACCCGGTGGACCGGTTGTATCGCTCGGTCCGCAGCCTGCGCATCTACGAGGGGACCACCGAGATCCAGCACCTCGTGATCGCGGGGCAGCTGCTCAAGTGAAAGTCGTCTCCATCGGCGGGGGCCCGGCGGGGCTGTACTCCGCGATCCTCCTGAAGAAGGCCGATCCCGCGCACGACGTGGTCGTGATCGAGCGCAACCGCCTGGACGACACCTTCGGCTTCGGGGTGGTGTTCTCCGAAGCGACGCAGGAGAACCTCCAGCAGGCCGATCCCGAGACGTTCGACGCGATGGCGCGCCAGTCGGCCCGCTGGGACGACATCGAGATCCACTACCAGGGCGAGCGGCTGCGCTCCACCGGCCACGGATTCTCGGGACTCTCGCGGCGCGCGATGCTCGAGATCCTGGCGCGGCGCGCGACCGACTTGGGCGTACGCATCGAGCTCGGCACCGAAGTGACCGACCCGGCGCCCTACCTCGACGCTGACCTGGTGCTGGCCGCCGACGGCGCGCACAGTCTGGTGCGTGAGCGGTTCGCCGACACGTTCCGCCCCACCGTCGACTGGCGGCCCAACCGGTTCGTGTGGCTCGGCACGACGCGCCCCTTCCCCGCCTTCACCTTCTACTTCAAGGCCGACCGCCACGGTCTGTGGCGGGTCCACGCCTACCAGTACGAGCGCGGGCATTCGACGTTCATCGTCGAGGCGCGGGAGGAGACGTGGCGCGCGGCATGCCTCGACCGCGCGACGGAGCACGAAACGATCGCGTTCTGCGAGGAGCTGTTCGCCGACGAGCTGGCGGGGCACCGGCTGCAGCAGAACCGCTCCATCTGGCGCAGCTTCGGCACGGTGCGCAACGAGCGCTGGCACCACGAGAACGTCGTGCTGGTCGGCGACTCGGCGCACACCGCGCACTTCTCGGTCGGCTCGGGGACGAAGCTCGCGATGGAAGACGCGATCGTGCTCGTGCGCGCACTCGGGAGTCATCGGGACATCGCGGCCGCCCTTACCGCCTACGAGGTCGAGCGGCGTCCCATCGTGGAGAGCCTGCAGCGCGCCGCGCAGGTGAGCCTCGAGTATTTCGAGAACACCGAGCGCTACATGGAGCTGGCGCCGGTCCAGTTCGCCTTCAACCTGCTGACCCGCTCGCTGCGCATCACGCACGACAACCTCAAGGTCCGCGACCCGCAATTCGTGGCCGGGGTGGACCGCTGGTTCGCGGGCGAGGCGGCGCGGCAGGCGCGGGTGACGCTCCCCCTGGATCCTGCGCCTCCCCCGCTCTTCACCCCGTTCCGCCTGCGGGAGACGGTCCTCGAGAACCGGTCCGTGGTCTCGCCGATGTGCCAGTACTCGGCCGAAAACGGCACGCCCAACGACTGGCATCTGGTGCATCTGGGCACCCGCGCCCTGGGCGGCGCCGCCCTCGTGTTCACCGAGATGACCGACGTCACGCCCGAGGGACGCATCTCTCCCGGATGCACCGGGATGTACGCGCCGGAGCACGTCACGGCGTGGCGGCGCATCGTCGACTTCGTGCACCGCCATTCGCGGGCCAGGTTCGGCCTGCAGCTGGGACACGCAGGTCGCAAGGCCGCGACCAAGCTGATGTGGGAGGGCGACAATCAGCCGCTCGAATCGGGCGCCTGGCCGATCATGGCGGCCTCCCCGCTCCCCTATTTCCCGCACAGCCAGATCCCCAAGGAGATGGATCGTGCCGATATGGAGGGCGTGCGCGACGCCTTCGCGCGCGCAGCGCGCATGGCGGAGGAGGCGGGGTTCGACATGCTGGAGCTGCACTTCGCCCACGGCTACCTCCTCGCCGGGTTTATCTCGCCCCTGACCAACCGGCGGGACGACGAATACGGCGGCTCGCTCGAGCACCGGATGCGATTCCCGCTGGAGGTCTTCGACGCGGTCCGCGCCGCCTGGCCCGCCGCCAAGCCGATCTCCGTGCGCATCTCCGCGGTGGACTGGGCGCCGGGCGGCATGGAGTCGCAGGATGCGGTGGACGTGGCGCGACTGTTGCGGGAGCACGGCTGCGACATTCTCGACGTTTCGGCCGG
>Ga0326731_1000163_pt1 | contig 16991 bp, 14 predicted proteins | sample MHFSIPfraction_FD_207645 | JGI IMG/M metagenome (GOLD analysis project Ga0326731, IMG submission 207645) | Lab enriched peat soil microbial communities from Michigan Hollow, Ithaca, NY, United States - MHF9FY SIP fraction | ecosystem: Environmental > Terrestrial > Soil > Wetlands > Peat | place...
ATAGTCGAGCCACTGAGCGAGAACGGCGGCGGGACTTGCAGTAATCACCAGCACAATCAGCGCCGCGCGAAGCGCCCGCGATCGCGTACTGAAGCCGGCGAGCGACGTGTGATTCCCGATTGGCATCCGTTCTCGACTGAGAGCGGTGACCTCAGCTGGCCGCCGAACGCTGCATCACTCCGTAACCTTGATGCTCACTATGGTGTCGCCTTGCTTGACGGCGTCAACAACGTCGTGACCGCTCACCACCTTACCGAACACCGTGTGCTTGCCGTTCAGATGCGGCGTCGCGACATGGGTAATGAAAAACTGGCTGCCATTCGTGTTCGGGCCAGCATTCGCCATGGAGATGACACACCGGTCGTGCTGCAACGGGTTGCCCTTGCATTCGTCCGCGAACCGATATCCCGGCCCACCGCGACCGGTGCCGGTCGGGTCTCCGCTCTGAATCATGAAGTCCGCGATGACGCGGTGGAACGTCACGCCGTCGTAGAACCCCTGCCCCGCGAGGAACACGAAATTGTTCACGGTTTGCGGCGCGTGCTCGGGGTGCAGCTCGATCTCTATCGTGCCGCGGTTAGTGGCGATCGATGCCGAGTAGGTCCTCGTCACGTCGATTAGCATCTGCGGTGGCGCGTCCCATTGCTTCTTGGCCAATTCGTATCCCTCGACGTCGCAGTGAATGTTAGCGCCCGACCCCGATACGCACGTGCGCATGCGCTACCATCGCTGCGGCCAGCCGGGCTACCGGGCGGTCAACGATAGCGAAAGTCCGCGCTCGGCACTACCTGCCCCCCCGGACGACTAGCGGCGAGAGACAAAATGGAGCCATCCGACCCGCGATTGGAACAGCGCATCGACGAGCTCGAGGCCCGGCTCGCCGAGCAAGACCGTTCGATTATCGAGCTCAGCGACGAGGTCTACCGGCAGCAGAGGCAGATCGCAAAGCTCGAGATCGAGGTGCAACGCCTCGCGGAGCGTCTGAAGATCGAACCTCAGAGCGCCGCAAGCAACACGACCGAGATTCCGCCGCACTACTGAGAACGCCGTTAGCTACCGTGCGTTCGGCGCAGCCGGCGCGCTCGGCGCCGATGCGGCCGGCTTGTCTTTCGGCGCCGGCGTCACGCGTCGTCCGGCGTCGAGCAGCGCGTGATGCGTGCGCTGCTTGAAGCGCCAGCCCTGCGCGGTCTTCACGTAAACGTCGTCGTAGTAGCCGTCGCTCTCGATTTTGTTCGGATCGCCATCGAGGCCGATCATCATCATGTCGACGGTGCCGATCGCGCCGTCGGGCGTCGGCGTGATGATGTGGTTCACATAGATGTGATGCACGCCCTGCTCGATCCACGGAACGTTCTTGCAGCCCTTCGAGCCGCCGCCGGAAACCTCGGCGAGCTTCTCGCGGCCCTGAATGCCGGGCACCGACTTGCCGTTCACCATCGGCAAGAACACGCCGTCCGGCGTATAGAGATCCGCGTAGTCGTAACCGTTGTTCGAGCACGTGTCGATCGCGCGCGCGTACTTCGCGACCAGCTGCTGGATCTGAATGTAGTCGAGCGCGGTGAGCTCGATTGGCTTCTGCTCGGGCTTCTGCGCGAGCGCCGGCGAAGCGAGGATCGCGGCGAGCGCGAAGGGGGTGAAGAGTCGTTTGGTCATGAACGCGTCTCCTTTCTGACGGTCGGCCGGACGCGTGTCCGGCGTCGCGGTCCGAAATCTACACGCAGACTCTATGCGCGGGCCATACCGTCCCGCGAGCGAGGAAGAATGCGCTATCCTTCGGCGCGCACGGGCTAGGTCTCTCAGCGGTTGTGCCGCGAGCGGCGTCCGCGCCGAGGATAATCACGCACACTGACATGCGGACGCAGATCGCAATCGTAGGCGCCGGCCCGTCGGGCCTGCTGCTTGGCCAGTTGCTACACCGCGCGGGCGTCGACGCAGTCGTGCTCGAGCGCCAGACCGGCGACTACGTGCTCGGCCGCATCCGTGCGGGCGTGCTCGAGCAGGTGACCGTCGATTTGCTCGACGAAGCCGGCGTCGGCGCGCGGATGCATCGCGAAGGCCTCGTCCACGACGGCTTCGAGATCCTCGTCGGCGGCGAACGGCACCGCATCGATCTGGCCGGGTCAACAGGCGGAAAGCGCGTGCTGGTCTACGGCCAGACCGAGATCACGCACGACTTGATGGACGCGCGCGCGGCGGCCGGCTTACCCACCGTCTACGAGGCCGCGGAAGTCGCCGTGCACGGCTTCGACGGCGCGAAGCCGCACGTGACGTACCGCAACGACGGACGCGAGCAGCGCCTCGACTGCGACTTCATCGCCGGCTGCGACGGCTTCCACGGCGTGTGCCGCGCGAGCGTGCCGAAGAGCGCGATCACGGAATACGAGAAGGTCTATCCGTTCGGCTGGCTCGGCGTGCTGTCCGATACGCCGCCCCTCGGCGAGGAGCTCGTTTACGTTAACAGCCCCCGCGGCTTCGCGCTCTGCTCGATGCGCAGCCGCTCGCGGAGCCGCTACTACCTCCAGGTGCCACTAACCGAGCGGCCGGAAGACTGGAGCGACGACGCGTTCTGGCGGGAGCTAGAGCTTAGGCTCGACGTGCCCGGCCGGGCGGCCCTCGTATCCGGCGCATCCATCGAGAAGAGCATCGCGCCGCTGCGCAGCTTCGTCGCCGAGCCTCTGCGGTTCGGACGGCTGTTCCTCGCCGGCGACGCGGCTCACATCGTGCCGCCGACCGGCGCGAAGGGGCTGAACCTCGCGGCGACCGATGTGAAGCTGCTCGCGAGCGCGCTGATCGAGCACTACCAAGACCGGAGCGACTTGGGGTTAGAGCACTACTCGGAGCGGTGTCTGCGCCGGATTTGGCGGGCTGAGCGCTTCTCGTGGTGGTTCACCACGCTGACGCACCGTTTCGACGACGAGGGCACGATCGGGGCGAAGCTCCAGCGCGCGGAGCTCGACTATTTACTGAACTCGGACGCCGGTCGCCGGACACTCGCCGAGAATTATGTTGGGCTGCCGCTCGACTTCGCTTCTAATCTTTGAAATCTGATTTCCAAATTTTGGAATCAATGTCCCCCGCCCGGCCCCGTGGAACGGGTCGCGGATTGCTTCCGGCCGCAGCTCAGCGAAGGCCGGATAGAGCGGCTTCGATGCGCGTATGGACTTTCAGCGCTCGACAAATCTCGCCCGCGAGCGTCCTCCTCGCGGCCGCGCCGGATCGCTTGAAGGCATCGAACAGTGCCTCGACTTCGCGCCTTTCGGCTCGGTAGGGATCCTTCGCGAGCCTCTGATACCGGCGCTTGCTCGTCCCCGCGCTCCTCGTCGCTGTCCGCCTTCTGGCCATAACGTCCTCCTGCGTTGGCGTGCGGAAACATGCAGCATGCATGCCACAGCGGACAGACTCGGCGGACGCGCTTCAGTCCTTCCGGACCGTAGAGCCGCGCTCGACGAGGGCTTTCGTGAGGATCTTCTCGGCGGCCGGGAACTCGCGCCCCGTGTTCGCGAGGAACACTCCGCGGGTCATCATGAGCGGCGTCCAGCCGAGGTCGGTCTTCGCATCGAGCTTCGCGCCGTGGTCGACGAGGTACTGCACGATCGCAGGCTGGTTCGCGAGGATCGCGCCGTGCAGCGCCGTGCTGCCGCTCCAGCGCGGGTCGCCGGTGCCGAGGTCGAGCAAGTCGGCGATGTTGTGCGGGTAGTAGAGCAGCGTGTACTCCGCGTCGCCGACCATCTTGTACGTGCCGAAGCGCGCGACCGCGTTGATGTCGTTGCCGAGCTCGAGCGCGGCCTTCACGGCTTCGAGACGCTCGGCCTCGGAGACGCCAGTGAACGGACCCGGCGTCTCGCCCTCCCATGTGTCGAGGCCGGCAGCGACCATTAGCGGGGTGATGCCGAAGCGAGTCATGATTTTCGGGTCCGAACCGCCGGCCGCGAGCACGCGCATGAGCTCGGCATCGCCGTTCTTCGCCGCGACGTAGAACGCCGTCGCGCCGTTGTAAGTCAGCAGGTGCCGGCCGAGCACGAGCCCGGGCGGATTGCGCGTCGTGCCGCCGACCGTGTCGAAGCGAATCTCGGGCCAGTCGACGCGCACGTTCGGGTTCGCGCCGTGCGCGAGCAGCTTCTTGACGAGCTCGAGGCTCGTGACGTTGCCAGTCGGCCGCGGCGCGGCCGGCGGCAAGTCGCCGACGCCCGCGTCACCGGTCGAGCCCGGCTTACGCAGCCACGCGATCGTGTGCAGCGGCGACGCGCGCGCGTCGGGCAGGTTCGGGTCCGCGCCGTAATCGAGCAGCACGGACGCTGTCTCGTAAAACGCGTTGACCACCGCGACGTTGAGCGCGCTCGTGCCGTCGGGTGCGATGTCGTTCGCATGCGCGCCGTGATCGAGGAGATAGCGGAGCGTGTCGGTCTGCGCGTTGCGCACCGAGAACAAGAGCGGCGTCGAGCCCGCCTTCGACTTCGCGGTCACGTTCGCGCCGGCCTTGATCAGCGCCGTGACGACGTCGAGGTGGCCCTCGCCCGCGGCCCACATGAGCGCCGTCTGGCCGCGCCACGCTTCGGCCGCATCGACCGAGGCGCCGTGCGCGAGCAGCGCCTCGACCGCGTCGAGCTTGCCCGTGCGCGCCGCGGTCATCAGCGGCGTCTGGCCCTCGCGCGACGTCGCGTTCACGTTCGCGCCCGCGGCGAGCAGGCGCTCGATCGCGGCGCGATCGCCATTGCCGGCCGCGAGATCGAGCGGCGTCACCTTGAAACGATTCGCGGCGGTTGCGGAGGCGCCGGCATCGATCAGCGCGTCGATCAATGCGAGGTCGTCGACCTCGGCCGCAACGAGCAGCGCGGTCGCGCCGTCGCCCTGCGTCGCGTTCACGTCGGCGCCGCTATCCAGCAACGCGTTGACCGCCGCGCGATCGTGGCGCTTGACCGCGTCGATCAACGCGGAGGCGTCGGCTGCACGTGCCCCGCCGCCGGTCGCAAGCGCGAGCACGAGCACGAGCGTCGAGCCGATCACTGCCCTTGGCACGAGTGGTCTCCCGTATCGGTATCGCTGAAATATACACCGGGCGTGCCCCCGGACATTCGAAGCTCGCCGCCCACTTGCGGGCCTTTACTCGCTGACGTATATTCGTACGCGAATATACGTCAGCGAGACAGCAATGACGAACAAACGCAAGGTCGACAACCTGATGGCGCTAGCCGTGCTCGCGACGGTCTCGGAGCGACCGATGCACCGCTACGAGATGGCGTCGCTCATGCGGGCCCGCGGCAAGGACCGAGACATGGACATCAAGTGGGGCTCGCTCTACACGGTCGTCCAGAACCTCGAGAAGCACGGCCTACTCGAGACCATCGGCAACACGCGTCAGGGTGCGCGGCCCGAGCGAACGATCTACCGGATCACCGCTACCGGCCGGCAAGAGCTGCTCGATTGGACGCGCGAGCTGATCGGCTCGCCCACTCCCGAAAATCCGAAATTCGCCGCCGGCCTCTCCGTTTGGATGCTGCTCTCCCCCGACGAGGTGGTCGCACTGCTCCGGAGCCGGCTCGAGAAGCTCGAGGCATCGCTCAAGACCGGGCGCGCCGCGCTCGCGCAGGCCGGCACGGACGTCCCACGGTTGTTCCTCGTCGAGGCCGAATACGCGCTCGCGATGACCAAAGCGGAGCTCGCGTGGGTCCGAGCGCTGCTCGAAGAGCTGAGCTCCGGCAAGTATCCGGGCCTCGAAGACTGGCGAAGCTGGCACGCCACGGGCGAGATGCCGGCTAGCTTCGCGCAGCTCGCGAAGCTCGGCAGCACTTCCGACTGACATCGCCGCCCATGGGCGGCGCCTTTTCACATTGCCGATAAGGAGATCGCAACATGTCGAACGTCAACACAGCTCTCGTCATCGGCGGCGGCATCGCGGGACCCGTGACCGCGACAGCGCTGCGCAAAGCAGGTATCGAAGCGAACGTCTACGAGGCTTATCCGGGTCCGAGCGAGGGCATCGGCGGAGCGCTCGCGCTCGAGCCGAACGGGCTCTCGGCGCTCGACGTGATCGGCGCGGCCGACGCCGTCCGGTCTGTAGCGACTCCGATCAGACGCTCCGTGCTCGCGCTCGGCAACAAAGAGCTCGGCGAGATTCCGAGCCTACCGGGTCTGCCGCCGCGACGCGTGATCGAGCGGGGCGATCTGCACCGCATCCTGAACGAGCGCGCACGCGCCGCGGGCGTGCGATTCGAGCACGGCAAGCGCCTGCTCGGCGTGGACGAGTCGAGGGGCGGAATCACGGCCAGGTTCGAAGACGGCACCACGGCGACCGCGGACATCCTGATCGGCGCCGACGGAGTGCGCTCGACGGTGCGAACTTTGATCGACCCCGCGGCACCCGGCGCGTCGTTCACGGGTCTGCTCGGCTTCGGCGCAACCGTGGACGCGGGTCTCGATCTCGAGCCCGGCACGATGACGTTCGCGTTCGGCCGCCACGCGTATTACCTGTATTGGCCGACGCGCGATGGCCGCACGGCCTGGGGCGCGAACTTGCCGGCGGCGAAGCCGCTCACGCTGCGCGAGGCGCGCGCCCGACCCGCCGAGCGCTGGCTCGACACGCTGCGCACCGCGTACGCCGACGACGAACCCGGCGCGCGGCTCGCGCGCTGCACGACGCCGGAGAATCTTCAGGTCGTCGGCGCGCTGCATATCATGCCGCCCCTGCCGCGCTGGCATCGCGGCCGAATGGTGCTGGTCGGGGATGCCGTGCACGCGCCGTCGAACAGCACGGGCCAAGGCGCGTCGCTCGCGATCGAGAGCGCGGTGCAGCTCGCGCGCTGCGTGCGCGACCTTCACGACGCCGCCTCCGCGTTCGAGGCCTACGAGGCGTTGCGGCGCTCGCGTGTCGAGGGGATCGCGAAGCGTGGCGCCAAGATCAATCACTCGAAGGCGCCGGGCCGCGTTGCGCGCATGTTCATGCCGCTCGCGCTGCCGCTGATGTTCAAGCTCATGGACCTCGAGAAGACCATGGGCGCGGAGCAGCGCTACACGATCGACTGGGACGCACGGCTGAGCGCGGCGGTCCGAGCGTCCGCAGCCTGACGGTGGCGCACAGACGCGCTCGACGGCTTGCGCTCGAACCTCCAACCTAGACAATCGCGACATGGCACTCGTCACTCTCCTCGACTCTCACTTAGCGTTCGGAGATAGACCCCTGCTCGACGGGGCGCGCTTCGTCGTGGACGTGAACGAGCGTATTGGCTTGATCGGTCGCAATGGAACGGGCAAATCGACTCTGCTGCGAGTCATCGCGGGCCGTGTCCAGCTAGACGACGGCGCATTGCAGCGTCGCGAAGGCTTGGCTGTCGGTTTCGTCGAGCAGGAGCCCGAGCTCGTTCCCGCGGCAACGATTGGGGAAAGCCTAGCCGCCGGTATCCCCGGTGAGCGTTGGACGTTCCAGGCGCGCCTCAACGAGTACCTACATCGCTTCGGCCTAGACGCCGCCCGCGCGCTCGACACAGCCTCGGGCGGCGAGCGCAAACGCGCGGCGTTGGCGGGCGCGCTTGCGATGGACCCGGAGCTACTTCTGCTCGACGAGCCGACCAACCATCTCGACATCGCGGGAATCGAGCAGCTCGAAGACCTGCTCATGAAGGTGCGCGCCTGCATCGTCGTTACCCACGATCGGGCGTTTCTCGATCGCGTCGCCACGCGGATCGTCGAGCTCGATCGCGGCGTGCTGCGCTCGTATCCCGGCAACTTCGCCGCCTACGAGGCGCGAAAGAGCGACGAGCTGGCTGCGGAGGAAGTCGCAAGCCGGCGTTTCGACCAATTCTGGGCGCAGGAGGAGGTTTGGATCCGCAAGGGCGTGGAAGCGCGCCGCACCCGCAACGAAGGCCGCGTGAAGCGGCTCGAACGACTCCGCCTGGAGCGCGCCGCGCGACGCGACCGGCTCGGCAACATCAACCTCACGCTCGACGCCGGCCAATCCTCCGGCCGGCTCGTGGCCGAGCTGATCGACGTTACCAAGAGCTTCGCGGGGCGACCGATCGTCGACCGATTGTCGCTCCACATCATGCGCGGCGATCGTATCGGGCTCATCGGCCCGAACGGGGCCGGCAAGTCGACGCTGATCCGCATCGTTCTCGGTGCGCTGCTCCCGGACGCCGGCAGCGTGCGGCTCGGCTCCAACGTGCAAGTGGCGTACTTCGACCAGCTCCGCGAGCAGCTGGATCCCGAACGTACGGTCGCGGACACCATCAGCCCGGGATCCGACTGGATCGAGCTCGGTACCCAGCGCAAGCACGTGATCAGCTACCTCGCGGACTTTCTCTTTCCATCGCAGCGCGCGAAGGCGCCGGTCAAGATGCTCTCGGGCGGCGAGCGCAACCGTCTCTTGCTCGCGCGCCTTTTCGCGAGGCCCGCCAATTTCGTCGTGCTCGACGAGCCGACCAACGACCTCGACATCGAGTCGCTCGAGTTGCTCGAAGAGAAGCTGCAGGGCTACTCCGGCACGTTGCTGCTCGTCAGCCACGATCGGCGCTTTCTCGACAATGTCATCACCCAAACGCTTGCGGCGGAGGGCAACGGCGTGTGGCGCCAGTACGTCGGCGGTTACGACGATTGGCTGCGTCAGCGGCCAGTGCCAGCCTCCACTCCGGAGGAACGTCCGCGGACACAAGCGCCCGCTCCCCGTACGAAGCCGCGGACGAAGCTGAGCTACAAGGAGGAGCGCGAGCTGAGCTCTCTGCCCCAGGAGATCCAGGCGCTAGAGCAAGAGCAACACGATCTCACGGCTCGATTGAGCAGCGCGGAGCACCATCGCAAGGGCGCGGATGTAGTCCGTCTGGACATCCAGCGCGCGCGCGACATCGAGCAGTTACTAGAGGCGAAATTCGCGCGCTGGGAGGAGCTCGAGCAGCTTCTTGCCGCGACGACCGCCGCTCCTCGATCCTAGGAGACGTCGCCGCCCGCAATCCACGAACCCGATCCTGCGCTTCGCGCGCGATCTAGGGCGTGAGCCCGCGCCTTGCCGCTTCCTGGGCGACTCGCGGATCCACCGACTTCGACGCCGCAATGTCGGCTTGGCCTTGCGCGGTCTTTCCGTCGTGCAGCTCGACGAGGCCGCGGCCGTACAGCGCCCACGGATTCCGCGGCAGCGACGCGAGCACCGCGTTGTAGTCCTTGAGCGCCTTGTCGTACTGGCCCAGCCGCAGATACGTCAGGCCACGGCTGTCCAAGTAGACCACGGCTTGCGGTCGTTCCTTGACGGCGCGATTGCAGTCGGCGAGCGCCTTGTCGAGATTCTGACCGAGCATCGCGCGCGCACGGCAACGCGATGCGAGCACCTCGGGCGTCCGGATCTCTTGCAGATGCGCGTCGAGCCATTTGTCGTACTGCTCGATCGCCTGCTCGAGCGAGCCCGCGCGCGCATACAAGTTGCCGAGCGCGAGCCGCACGTCGGCTTCTTTCGCGACGCTCAAGTTCACCTTGTCTAAGTCGGCGAGCACGTCGCCGCCCGCGTCGCCGGTCGCATCGCGCCGATTGAGACGCAGCGCCGCTCGCGCGACGAGCGCCGGCACGTAATCCGGCTTCAAAGCGATCGCGTGATCGAGGTCGGCGGACGCCAGCGCGGCCTGGCGGTTACCGAGCCGCGCCTCCGCGCGCTGGTAGAAGTACTCGGGCTCCATCGGCGCGAGCTCGCACGCGCGCGTGAGGTCCTCGATCGCGTGTGCGAAGTCGCGGCGCGCGGCGTACGCGACACCGCGCCGGCTGAAGCCGGCCGCGTCCGTCGGCTCATCGCTCGGTAGCGGCGGCGCGGCGGAGCTCGCCGTAACCGGTTCGCCGGCGGCGCCCAGTACGCCGGCGGCCGGCGCTGGTGAACCAGCCGTCCCGGCGCCGCTTATCGCGAGGGTCGCCGGCGCGTCCGCCGCCTCGGGCGCCGCGGAGTTGGCGACGGCCGCTGGACCTGCTTGTGGAGCGGCGGGACCCGCGCTCAAGTTGAACACCGGTCCGCCGTTGTAAGTGAAGTAGAGCTTGCGCTGGCTGCTTGCGACGTAGATTCGGTGCGAGAGGAAGAAGTCGGTGCCGATCAGCATGTCGGCCTCGGGCAGATTGACGTCGCCGAAGCGCAGCTTCGTCTGCTTCACTTCCTCGTCGCCGATCTTGAAGCTTGCGACCGGCGCGACCCACGTCTGCTCCGTCCGCGCGCCGAGGCCGCCGATGAGCCCGGCCTTTACGACGCCGGGGCTGTCCGGGGTCACGCCGGCGCGCTCGGCGGCGCGCAGACTCAACAGCGAGTATGCCGCGCCCGTGTCGAACACGACGTGGATCCGCGCTCCGTTAATGAGCGCCGTACCGGTCGTATGCGGCTGCGCCTCCGTCGCCCATGCGATCTCCATCACGGAGTACGGCTCGCCGTTCTGCGCCCAGTACGCGAGCATGCTCTTCTCGCACCCTTCGGGCTTCAGCAGACGGATCGCGCCGTGCGAGAGATCGTATTCGACGTCCGCGAGCCGGAACACGTTCTGGCCGAGTAGGCCCGCGGCGCGCGCGGGCTGACTTCCGCCGACGATGAATTGCACGTTGCGTATCGGCACGCCCGCGAGCGTGAATTCCTTGACCGTAGTGACCCCCGCCTCCGTAGAGCCCGTGATGCCGCGGACTCGGATGTTCGACGGCGTGGTCCGGAGCTTGAGCTCCGCGGCGCTCGCGGGAGAAAGCGTGCTGTAGAACGCGCCGCTATCGGCGATGAACTGCGTGTCGACGCCGTTGATCTGCGCGGTGACGATCGGCCGCAAGCCATTCATCGTGACCGGCAGCTCGGCGATCTTGCCGATCTTGCATTCGGCCGCCGAGCCGGTAAGCGGAGCGGCCGCGAGCACCCCGACTCCGGCGGCAACGGTCAAAATTCGAGCTCCCACGGTTGTCCCCCCCTAGAGTTCACGGCCCGCCCCGGCGCAGCGATGCGCGGCACGATAGAATGTTCCGACACATCGGCCAATACCTTGAGCTCGCGACCCGCAAAGCTGCTTTCGATCGCCGTCCCGGTGCTGGCCATCGCCGCGGCGGCGTGGTGGACGCTCGGCCCGCACCGCGACCGCGTAGCGGCTCAGGACCTTCTCTCCCACTACTGCGTCGATTGTCATAATCCGGTCGATCTCACGGCCAACCTCGTGATCGACCCCGCGAGCCTCGACCGGGTCCAGGCGCAGCCCGAGCACTGGGAAAAGGTCGTCCGCAAGCTGCGGGCCGAGTCGATGCCGCCGGACGACCCGCGCCCGGCGCACGAGGCGTACACGCAAGCCGCCGTGTTCCTCGAGCGCGAGCTCGACGCGGCCGCGACCGAGCGGCCGAACGCGGGCGACGTGCCGCTGTTCCGCCGCCTCACGCGCACCGAATACGAGAACGCGATCCGCGATCTCCTCGCGCTCGATCACCTGCCTGCCGAGCTCGACTACGAGCTGCTCCTCCCCGCCGACAACGCGAGCAGCGGCTTCGACAACATCGCCGACCTGCTGTTCGTCTCGCCCGTCGTGATGGAGCGCTACATCGGCGCGGCGCAGAAGCTCGCGCGGCTCGCGGTCGGCGACATGCGGACGCCGGTGCTGGTGAACATCTACAAGCTCTCGGAGCAGCTGCCGCAGGACGAGCGCATCGACGAGCTGTCATTCGGCACGCGCGGCGGGCTCGCGGTGGAGAGCTACTTTCCGCTCGACGCGACGTACACGTTCGAGATCGAGACGGCGGCCGCGGCCCGCGACCAGTACCAAATCGAGATCAGCGTCGACGGCGTGCGCGCCACGGCGAAGTCGATCGGCGCGGCCATGATCGTTCCGCGGCGCGGCAGCGAGCACGCGCTGCTTGAGGTGCCGATCTCGGCTGGGCCGCATCTCGTCGGCGTCACGTTCGTCGAGCGCTCGGAGGCGCTCGACGAGAGCCTCGTGCGCACGCGGATGCGCAGCCGCGGCACGCTGCCCGCGATCGCGATCGCGACGATTCGCGGGCCGTACTCGCCGACGGGCCCGGGCGACACGCCGAGCCGCAAACGGATCTTCGTCTGCCGCCCGACCAGCGAGGCCGAGGAGACGCCGTGCGCGCGCGAGATCTTAGGTCAGCTCGCGCGGCGCGCGTATCGGCGTGAGGCCACCGACGCCGATCTTAAGGACTTGATGCCGTTCTACGAGCAAGGCCGCGCGGACGGCGGCTTCGATGCGGGCGTCCAGCTCGCGCTCGAGCGCCTGCTCGTGAGCCCGCAGTTCCTGTACCGGATCGAGCGCGAGGCGGCGCCGGGCGCCGGCACGACGGCGAGCGCGACCGGCGCGCCGCCGCTGCGCGCGGCGAGCGGCACTGACGCGCATACGGCCGGGGGCGGCGCGGCGACGAGCGCGGCGCGTCACGACGCGCCGGTCGGCGTGGCTCCCGTCAGCGACGTCGAGCTCGCGTCGCGGCTCTCGTTCTTCCTCTGGAGCAGCATCCCGGACGACGAGCTACTCGAGGCGGCGCTCGACGGGCGGCTCCACGATACCGGCGTGCTGCGCGCGCAAGTGCAGCGCATGCTCGCCGACCCGCGCGCCCAGTCGATGGTCACGAACTTCGCTGCGCAGTGGCTGTATCTGCGCGACGTCGAGGCGAAGGACCCCGACATCTTCCTGTTCCCCGATCACGACGTGTCGCTACGCCGTGCGCTCGAGCGCGAAACCGAGCTCTACGTCGGCGACGTGCTGCGCCATGGCGAAAGCGTCACCGACCTCCTCACCGCGCGCTACACGTTCCTGAACGAGCGGCTCGCGCGACACTACGGTGTGCCGAACGTCTACGGCAGCTACTTCCGCCGCGTCGACCTCGACCCGGGCAGCCCTCGTGCGGGGCTGCTCGGCCAGGGCAGCATCCTGACGGTCACCTCTTACTCGACTCGCACGTCGCCGGTGCTGCGCGGCAAGTACGTGCTAGACAACCTGCTCGCCTCGCCGCCTCCGCCGCCGCCGGCCGACGTGCCGGCGTTGAAGACCGAGGACGACGCGGCGGGCGGCAAGCCGCTCACGATGCGCGAGGCGATGGTGAAGCACCGCGCGAACCCCGTCTGCGCGAGCTGCCACGCGAAGATGGACCCGATCGGCTTCGCGCTCGAGCATTTCGACGCGGTCGGCCGCTGGCGCGAATCCGACGCCGGGCAGCCGATCGACGCCGCGAGCAAGCTGCTCGACGGCTCCACGATCGACGGGCTCGGCGGCGTCCAAGCGATGCTGCTGCGCCGGCCGGAGCTCTTCGTGCACGCGTTCACCGAGAAGCTCATGATGTACGCGCTCGGCCGCAACGTGCAGTACTACGACGCGCCCGCGATTCGGTCGATCATGCGCAGCGCGGCCGAGAAGAACTACGCGTTTTCGACTATTGTGGAAGGCATCGTCGAAAGCGTTCCGTTCAGGATGCGGAACGTGCACGCGCCGGCCGCCGGGCAAACGGTCGCGGTGGCGCACGAGAGCGAGGGGGTCGATCGATGACGTTCATCACCAAGCGAACGCTGCCGCGACGCACCTTCCTGCGCGCGGCCGGCGCGACGATCGCGCTGCCGATGCTCGACGCGATGCTGCCCGCATTCGGCGCGGACTCGTCGCCGTGGACCCCGCGGCTCGGCTTCATGTACGTCGGCAACGGCATCGTGCACAAGACGTTCAAGCCCGTCGGCGAAGGCGCGAGCTTCGAGCTGTCGCCCGTGCTGACACCGCTCGCGCCGCTGCGCCACCAGCTCACGGTCGTGAGCGGCCTCGACCACAAGCAGGCCGAGAACTTCGGCGACGGCACCGGCGATCATCCGCGCTCCTCGGCCGCTTGGCTCACGGGCGTGCACGCGTGGGACCGCACGCGGCCAGGCGTCGAGGTGAAGCTCGCGACGAGCGCCGATCAGCTCGCGGCCGACGTGCTCGGGCGATCGACGCCGGTGCGCTCGCTCGAGCTCGCGGTCGACACAGCGACGCAGAGCGCGTGCGACGCCGGCGACTGCTTCTACGTGAACACGGTTTCGTGGCGCAACGAGACGACGCCGAACCTCACCGAGAACCATCCGCGGCTCGTGTTCGAGCGGCTCTTCGGCGACGGCGGCAGCAGCGCGGAACGTCTCGCGCGGATCAAGAAGACCAGCAGCATTCTCGATTCGGTGCGCGAGGAAGCGCGGCGATTGGCCTCGAGTGTCGGCGCGGGCGACAAGACGAAGCTCGACGAATACTTGGACTCGGTGCGCGAGATCGAGCAGCGCATCCAAGGGGCCGAGGCGAGCGAGCACGAGGACGTCGCGCTGCCGGAACGGCCGACCGGGATCCCCGCGTCCTTCGACGAGCACACCAAGCTCATGCTCGACCTCGCGCTGCTCGGCTTCAAGACCGACACGACCCGGATCTTCTCGATGATCCTCGCGCGCGAGGTCAGCAACCGCTCCTATCCACAGATCGGCGTGCCGGACCAGCATCACCCGGTCTCCCATCATCGCAACGATCCGGTGCTGATCGAGAAGAAGACGAAGATCGACGCGTACCACGTTTCGTTCCTCGGCTATCTCGCGGCGAAGATGCAGGCGACGCCCGAGGGCGACGGCACGCTGCTCGACCAGAGCCTCTTGATGTACGGCGGCGGCATGGGCGACGGCAACCTGCACCGTCACAACGATCTGCCCTGCGTGCTGCTCGGCAAGCTCGGCGGCCGGCTCAAGACCGGCCAGCACGTCGCGTACCCGAGCGGCACGCCGATGACGAACCTGCTCGTGTCGCTGCTCGACAAGATCGGCGTCCCGGTCGACACGCTCGGCGACAGCACGGGTCACCTCACTCCGGACCGTTTGTCGGCCTAGCGCTCGCTTCGCCCGGACGTCCGCTCGCGGGCGATTCGCCGAACGCCCTTCCGTTGAGCTCGACGAAGCGGCGCTCGCGCCCGGAATACGCGAGCCGCTTCGCCCACGTCGTCGGCAGAGCGCGCACCTCGTCGAGCGCCGCGAATCGAGCGGCGACCGCAAATCCCGCGTCGTCGTATGCGCGCTCGAGCACAGCCAGCGTCGCGGGCTCGAGCCGCGGCAGCGCGAGCTCGCGCATCGCGGCGCGCTCCGTCTCGGCGCCGTAGCCGAACAGCACGCGGATGCGGGCGCCGGACTGGCAGAGGCCGCACAAGGCGCGCAGCGCCGCGCCGTCGGGCCGCGCGACGGCCGCGAGCAGCGAGCCCCACGGCAGCAGCACGGTGAGGGTATCGGCGAGACCTGAGAGCTCCCCGGGCGCGTCGGCGAGCGCGAGCCGGCCGAGCAGCGCGTTCGGCAGGCCGCCTCGAGAAGGCTTCGCCGCGAGACGGCGCGAAGTGTCACGAAGACCCTCGGCGGTCGCGTCGACGCCGATCACGAGGGTGTCCGGGTTGTGCGCGGCGGCGGCGCGGACGAACGCGCCGTCGCCGGTGCCGAAGTCGACGTGCAGCGCGCGGTATTCCTCCGCGCGCTCAGCCAATCATCAACGGTCGACCCAGTGTTCTTTCTTGCCGGCTACGAGGTACATGGTGCCGGACACTACCACGCCGGCGCGAACCGGATGGCGCTCGATCATCCCGAGCGGTCAGCGCAGCAGTGTCGAGTTTTCCTCAGGGGCCGCGCATCGAACCCTCCGGCTCTGGACGCCGACACGTGCGCGGAGCTATACCGACCGTCATGACACTCGCCGGCAAAGTCGTCGCCGTGACCGGGGGCTCGGGGCAGCTCGGCACCGCCGTCGTCCGCGCGGCGCTCGCCGCGGGGGCCGCGGTCGCGTCGCTCGACCATGCGGCGTCGCCGCGCGACCCCGCCGCGCTCGGGGGCGCGCTCGCGCTCGGCGGCTTCGATCTCGCCGAGCCCGACGCTGCGGCGCTCGCGCTCGAGCAGGTCGTCAAACAGCTTGGTGGGCTCGACGCGCTAGTGAACGTCGCGGGCACGTTCCGCTTCGAGAAGCTCGCGGACGGAGGCCTCGAGACCTGGGACTTGCTCTACCGAGTCAACCTCCGCACCGCGGTCAGCGCGTCGCGCGCCGCGCTGCCGCACCACTTGCGGCGCGGCGGCGGTCGCATCGTGAACGTCGGCGCTCTCGCGGCCGCGAATCGGGCCGCGAGCGGAATGGGCGCGTACACCGCGTCGAAGGCCGGCGTGCTGAAGCTCACGGAGGCGCTCGCGGCCGAGCTCAAGGATCACAACATCACGGTCAACGCGGTCCTGCCGAGCACGATCGACACGCCGGCCAATCGGGCCGACATGCCGAAGGCGGACTTCAGCCGCTGGGTGGCACCGAGCGACCTCGCGAGCGTGATCGTGTTCCTGCTCTCGGACGAGGCGCGCGCGGTGACCGGCGCGCTGATCCCGGTCGCCGGACGCGTCTGACGTCTAGCGCCAGCGGTTGCCGAGGATCCAGGCGACGAGGCTCCAGCGCGTCCCGCGCGTGACGGGGGTAACGCGATGGAGCACGAAGCTCGGAAACGCGATGAACGCGCCCCTCGTACGCTCCATCGGCTCCGCCTGATTCGCGAACAGCAGCTCCAAGTCCCCGCCTTCGTAGTCCTCGTCCCGAGAGAGCTGGACCGACACCGAGATCTTGCGCAGCGGCCGGAAGCCCGCGAAATCGGTGTGCCAGTCGTAGAAACCCTGGTCAGAACTGTCGTAGCGCGCGAGCTGGAGGTTGCCTTCCACGGCCGAGATGTCGACGTTGAAGAACAGGCGGTTACATTCCTGCGCCGCGGCCCAGACTCGGTCGTAGAGCCACCGGTATTTCGGCTCCATGCCGAGGAACGCGACTCGGGATCGGCGGACGCGCTGATCCGCGCCGCCGCCACCGAGCTGGCCTTCTTTGACGAGAGCCGCGTGGTCCGCGATCAGCCGATCCATCTCGACGTCGGTCATAAAACCCGAGGCGGTCGCGCGCGTCTCGAACGGGGGCAACGTCTTTTCTTCTTGAGCAGACATCGATTTCGTGTCGTCCGTGTCGGCGCGAGCTTGGGACAGCGGCTCGAAGTCCAAAGCCCCCGCGGGACGCCTGTCC
>Ga0326731_1000165_pt1 | contig 16930 bp, 18 predicted proteins | sample MHFSIPfraction_FD_207645 | JGI IMG/M metagenome (GOLD analysis project Ga0326731, IMG submission 207645) | Lab enriched peat soil microbial communities from Michigan Hollow, Ithaca, NY, United States - MHF9FY SIP fraction | ecosystem: Environmental > Terrestrial > Soil > Wetlands > Peat | place...
CGATGCGCATACTGGTCTCCAACGACGATGGCTACTTCTCACCGGGCATCGCGCTGCTTGCCGAGCGCCTCTCGGCGCTGGGCGAGGTGACGGTGGTGGCGCCCGAGCGCGACCGCTCCGGGGCCTCGAACTCGCTCACGCTCGATCGGCCGCTGACGGTGCGTCGCGCGCCCAACGGTTTCTTCTTCGTCAACGGCACGCCCACCGACTGCGTTCACCTGGCAGTCACCGGGCTGCTCGACTTCCTGCCCGATGTCGTGGTTTCCGGCATCAACCACGGCGCCAACATGGGCGATGACACCATTTATTCGGGGACCGTCGCGGCGGCCACGGAAGGATTCCTGCTCGGCATTCCCTCGCTGGCGGTGTCACTGACCAGCCGCGAGGCGAAGCACCTTGAATCCGCGGCCGGCGTGGCGCGGCAGCTGGTGGAGCGCGTCCGGCGCGCCCCGTTCGGGCAGCCGATCCTGCTCAACGTGAACGTGCCCGACGTGGCGCCGCAGGCGCTCGGTCCGCTCGAGGTGACGCGGCTGGGACGGCGGCACAAGGCCGAGCCCGTGGAGAAGACGCGCACGCCGCGAGGGGAGACCGCGTACTGGATCGGCGCCGCCGGCGCGGCGGCCGACGCCGGGCCGGGCACGGATTTCCACGCCGTGGCGGCGAAGCGCGTCTCCGTGACGCCGCTGCAGGTGGATCTGACGCTGCACGAGCAGCTCGGCATGGTGCAGGAGTGGCTCCTGCGGTGAGCGCGCGGCATCTCGCCGGCGTAGGCATGACCTCGCAGCGCACGCGCGCGCGCATGCTTGAGCGGTTGCGCGCCGAGGGCATCCGCGACGAGCAGGTGCTCGCCGCGATGGGCTCGGTGCCGCGGCACCTGTTCGTCGACGAGGCGCTCGCCAGCCGTGCCTACGAGGACACGGCGCTGCCGATCGGTTTCGGGCAGACCATCTCGCAGCCGTACGTGGTGGCGCGCATGATCGAAGCGCTGGCGGCCGGCCGGACACTCGGCAAAGTGCTGGAAGTCGGCACGGGCTGCGGCTACCAGGCGGCGGTGCTGGCGCACCTAGCGCGCGAGGTCTACTCGATCGAGCGCATCCAGTCGCTGCTCGAGCGCGCGCGCGCGAATCTTCGCGCCCTGCGCCTGTCCAACCTGCGGCTGAGCCACGGCGATGGCGCCCTCGGGCTGGAGAAGGCGGCGCCGTTCGATTCCATCGTGGTGGCCGCCGCCGCGCCCGAATTGCCGGCCGCCCTCTTACGGCAGCTGGCGCCGGGTGGCAGAATGGTGCTGCCGCTGCGCTCGCCGGGCGCACAGCGCGGCGCGCAGCGGCTGGCGCTCTACGAGCGTGGCGCGCGCGGCATCACCGAAACGATTCTCGAAGCCGTGCGCTTCGTGCCGCTGGAGACGGGAAAACAGTGACGATCGCTTTCTTGCGCTTGCCCCCGCTTGGCTTCCTGGCACTGGTGCTGGCGGCCGGTTGCGGCTCCGTGGCGACCCAGGCGCCGGTGGACGACCGCAGGCCGACGACGGCGCGTGCGCCCGCCGTGCCGCCATCTCCGGCGGTGCAGGCACCCGCTGCGGCCGCGGCGCCGGCCGTTCCCGCGGGGCAGCACGTCGTCAAGCGTGGCGATACCCTCTACAGCATCGCGCTTGAGCATGGCGTGAGCTACCGCGACGTCGCGCAATGGAACCAGCTCGACGATCCGACCAAGATCTCGATCGGCCAGGTTCTGCGCGTAGCGGCGCCGGAGGGCGAAGGGGTCCAAGTGGGCACTGCGCGCGCCAGCGGCCCGCTCCTGGGCCGGCCGCTCGATGCCGCGGCCGCTGTGGCGCTGGGCGCGGCGGCTGGCGGTCCCAAGACTTCGCCCAAGGCGCTGCGCCTGCCTTACTCGGAGCAGAATCTCGCGCTGCTGCGCGAAGGCGAGGCGGCCGCGTCTGTGGCGACGGCCGTGTCAACGAGCACGGCAACGACGGTCGCGGCCGCGGGCACGAACGCTGCCGTCGCAACGAGCGCGGCGACGAGCGGCGCCTCGAGCGGCGCGAAGGCAGCGGCCGCCGCGGGCGCCGCGGGAGCAGCGGGAGCAAATCCCAAACCGGAGCCGGCCAAGACGGCCGCGATCGACCGCGACCCCGACGCCGCCGCCATCGATTTCATGTGGCCTGCCAAGGGCGCGCTGTTGGCCGGCTTTGCCGAGCCGACCAGCAAGGGCCTGGACATCGGCGGCAAGGCGGGCGATCCCGTGGTCGCGGCTGCCGCCGGCCAAGTGCTTTACACCGGCACCGGCATCCGCGGCTTCGGCAAGCTGATCGTCATCCGCCACGACAGCGGCTTTAGCAGCGTGTATGCGCACAACCGGGAAATCCTCGTCAAGGAGGGCCAGTCCGTCGCGCGCGGCCAGCGCATCGCCGAGCTGGGCGACACCGACACCGACCGTCCCAAGCTGCATTTCGAGATCCGCAAGTCCGGCAAGCCGGTGGATCCGATGCGCTACCTCCCGGGCGCGCGCCCGGGCTAAGCCCTACCGGGCGCGCGGACGCGCGGCGCGCAGGGCGTCGGCCAGATCGGCGACCGTGAGCGCGTAGAACAGGCTGCGGTTGTAGCGCGTAAGCACGTACAGGTTCTGCAGGCCCAGGCGGTACTCGGCGGGGCGCGCCGGGGAATTGAGCTCCAGCAGCGCGGCACGCGAGCCGGAGGGCAGCGGCGCGCCGCGCGGCGCGACCCCGGCCTGCTTCAGCTCTTCCAGCGTATGGCGCGGCAGCGGGTCGCTGTCGGCATAGTCGCGGAAGCCCTCGCCCCGCACGCGCGCGCCGCGCTGCACGGGCTCGCCGGCGCGCCAGCCATGCTGCTTGAGGAAATTGCCGACGCTGCCGATGGCGTCGGCGGCGTTGCCGCGCAGGTCGGCCACGCCGTCGCCGTCGAAGTCCACCGCGTAGCGCAGGTAGCTGGTGGGCATGAACTGGGGGATGCCGATCGCGCCGGCATAGGAGCCCTTGACGTCGAACACGTCGAAGTTGAGGTCGCGCGCGAACAGCAGGAAATTTTCCAGCTCTGCGCGGAAGTAGCCCGAGCGCGGCGGGTAATCGAACGCGAGCGTCGCCAGCGCGTCGATGACGCGCCAACGCCCCGTGTTGCGGCCGTAGAAGGTCTCCACGCCGATGATGGCGACGATGATCTCCTCGGGCACGCCGTAGGCGCCGCGTGCGCGCTCGAGCGAGCGGCGGTTCTCCTGCCAGAAGGCCGTGCCGTTCTTTACCAGGCGCTCGTTGACGAAGGTGGCGCGATACGTTTCCCAGGACCGCGACAGGATCTCGGGCTGAGTGCGCACCGCGGTGAGCACGCCGTCCTCGCGGCGCGCGCGCGCAAACACCATCTGCAGCTCGCTTTCCTCGAAGGCATGGCGCGCGACGAGCTCGCGGATGAACGCCTGCACGTCGGGACGCTCCGAGAACGTGGCCTCCTGCGCGCGCCCGGCCATGGCTGCGGCGGCGAGCAGGGCGAACAGCGCGATGCGCACGCGAGGAAATTGCATCAAAGGCTCCCCAGGCGCAGCGCGCGCACGCGCCGCTCCAGCTCGGCGACCTGCGCCGGCGTTCCGGCGCGCCCATAGCGCGCCCCGATGTACAGGCCGGCGATCGCCAGGATCGCGGCCGCGGCGCCGGGAAGCCGCTGCGAGGCGCGCTGCGCGAAATCGCGCGGCCCCTCGTGCGGTGCGCGCAAAACGCCGCGCGCCTGCAGCTTGCGGGCGAACGCGTGCCAGGCGCGCTGCACGCGATCGGGCCGCGCCAGACGGCGCAGCGACCAGGCGAGCAGCAGCAGCGTGATGACGCCGAGGATCGAGGCCATCGCTGCGGTCAGACTGCGCCAGTCGGCGTCGCGCATGCCCAGGCTCGCCATCAGGTCGCGCTGGCGCTCTTGGCTGTAGCCCAGCACCATGAGGTTCCAGCGGTGGGCGAGCGCCTCCCAGTTGTAGCGCACGGAACGCAGCCACTGCAGTTGCGGCCGCATCAGCAGCGGCACCGGCTCGCCGGCGCCCACCGCGCGCGCCAGCCCCGCTTCGACGCGTCCCGGGATCGCCGCGGCCGTCGGGTCGAGCCGCACCCAGCCGCGGCCGGCGAGCCAGGCCTCCGCCCAGGCGTGCGCGTCGGACTGGCGCACCGTGATGATGCGGTCGACCTGGTTCACCTCGCCGCCCTGATAGCCGGTGACCACGCGCGCCGGCACGCCGGCCGCGCGCAGCAGGAAGACGAACGCCGAGGAGAAATGCTCGCAGAATCCGGCGCGCGTCTGGAACAGGAACTCATCGACCGAATCCTGCCCGAGCAGCGGCGGCTCCAGCGTATAGGCGAGGCGCCCGCTGCGAAACAGCTCGATCGCGCGCAATACGATCTGCATGTCGTCCTGCGCCTCGCTGCGCCATAGTCCGCCCAGCGCGCGCGCGCGCGGGTTGTAGTCCGCGGGCAGGGCCAGCGCGCGCTGCAGCAGCCCGCTCTCCTCCTGCGGCGCGGCCTGCGGTTCGGCGATCGACTCGAGCGCATAGCGCATGCGGCTGCGCACCGGCGCGGACGTGACCAGCATCCCGTCGTGGGTGATGCGAGTGCGCTCGGGCAAGCGCGCAGCGGTCTCGAGCGCGAACAGCCAATTGCGGTTGTGCGGCTCGAGCGTCACCTCGTAGGCGAACCGGCCTTCGCCGCGCGGCGCCGTGAAGGGCCGCAGCCAACCCTGGCCCATGCTCCAGGTGCGCCCGTCGAAGTCCCACAGGACGGGCCCGCGCCAGTAGCGCTGCCGCGGTGCCGGCGGCTCGCCGACGAACTCGGCACGAAAGGCGACGGCATCCGATTGCGCGAGCTGCGACAGGTTGCCTGGCGACATGGTGTCGGTCAGTCCCGTGATGCCGCTGTAGGCGTCCTGCGGCAGGCTCCAGAGAGGGCCTTGCACGCGCGGAAACAGCAGAAACAGCACCAGCGCCGCCGGCGCGGCGTGCGCGAGCAGCAGGCCCGCGGTGCGCAAATTGGCGCGCAACGCGCGCTGCGGTGCGGCGAATCCGACCAGCGTGCAGGTCACCGCAAGCAGCGCCGCGCCCATCAGCGCCGCGGTGGGAATGCTCTGCGAGTAGAGCAAGTTGGTCATGATCAGAAAATAGCAGAGGAATGCCACCACCGTGGCGTCGCGAAGGCTGCGCGTCTCGAGCAGCTTCAGGCCGGAGAACAGCACCAGCAGCACGATGCCGGAGGTGCGCCCGAAGAGCGTGCGGTACTCGACGAAGACCGCGCCGATGGCGAGCGCGCCCACCGCGAGGAGCAGCCAGCGCGAGGGCAGCGCCGTGCGGCCGAAGGCGATCTGCGCGCGCCAGGCATACAGCCCCGCCACCAGCAGCGTCAGCCACCACGGCATGCGCAGCGCGTGCGGCGCCGCGACGAGCAGCAGGGCGACGAGCAGGCTTGCGAGGTCGCGCGGGGCGACGGCGCGGAGCTCGGGGGCGAACGGATAAGCAATGCTCATGTGTTGCCGTAAAGAGCGAGCGCTTGCAGGCAGGCGGAGCGGTGCGCGTCGCCCCGGCCGGGTGCGATCTCGAGTCCGGGAAGCCGCAGCCCGTAACGCGCGCCGGCCTGCTCGGCGGCCAGCACCCAGCCGCAAAGGCGCGCGAGCCGCTGTTCGTCGCTCGCAGCGCCCGCGACGAACGACCAATCGAGCCACAGCTCGGCGCCGGCCGCGCCGCTGAACTGCTTGGTCAGCATTTCTTCGGCGCGCGCCACGGCCTTCCAGGCGACATGCCGCGGGGAATCGGAAGGCTGGTAGCCGCGCAGTCCGCTGAAGTCGTCGCTGCCCTGCGCTTGGGCGCGCGCCCCGCCCGCCGCTGCATCGGCCGCGGGTGCGGGCAGGGGCGTGCGCTCGGGACGCGGATAGACCAGGCAGCGCGCATCGGGCTCGAGGTAGCTCCAGGCGCGGAACAGGCCGAGCGGGAAGCGCGTCTCGAGCATTACGCGCGTCAGCATCATCCAGCCGCGCTTCGCCGCCGGCACCGGCAGCACGGCCTCGCGCGCGGCGCTCGCCGGCAGATCGAGAACCACCTGCGCACCGCCGGCGAGGTGGCGCACAAGGATGGCGGGCCGGTCGAAGGGCGAGCGGTTGTCCAGGTGCACGCGGAATTGCGCCCGCTCGCCTGCATACACGGGCTCGGCGCGCCCGGCGCTCAGCGCGAGGCGCGCGAGGTTGCGCGTCGTATGCACCATCCCGGCCAAGCCCAAGCCGCCCAGGAGAAAGGTGAGTGCGAAACCGAGCTGCAGCGCGTAGTTGATCGAGCCGACCAGCAGGATGCCGAGGGTCGCGGCATAGATCCAGCCCGCGCGCGTCGGCATGATGTAGACGCGCCGGTGCCCGAGCACCACCGTGCCGCGCTCGGGCGGCGCATCGCCGCGGAACCAGCGGCGCAAGCGGGAATCGGCGAGCAGCGCGCGAGCCATGTCAGCTCGTTTCCCCCTGGTAGCCCCAGGTTATCTTCCACGCCACCAGCACCGCGCGCGGATAGTCCGGGCTGCCGAGGCTGCCGTTGTAGCGTCCAAGCGCCCGGAAATAGTCGCCCTTTTCCATGTCGAGATAGTGCCGCAGGATCACGCAGCCGTAACGCAGGTTGGTGCGCAGGTGGAACAGGTTGTCCCCGCGGTTGCCGACGGTCTTCACCCAGAACGGCATGACCTGCATGTAGCCGCGCGCCCCCGCGCGCGACACGGCGTACTTGCGAAAGCCGCTCTCCACCTCGATCACGCCGAGCACCAGCTGCGGGTCGAGCCCCGCGCGCAGCGCCTCGAAATGCACTGTGCGCAGCAGCTCGAGGCGCTGCTTGCGATCGGCGATGCGCCGCTCCAGCCGGCGCGACATCTCGAAGATCCACTTGTGCCCGTTCTCCTGGTCGCGGAACGCGAGCTCCGGAACCGAGCGGTCGGCAATCGCCGCCGAGAGCTTGCCGCGCACGGCTTCGGCAAGCGGTTCGTAGATCTGCGCGCCGCCATGGGCGGCGAGCGGAAGCAGCAGCACGGCGGCGAGCAGCGCGGCAGGGGTGCCGGCGCGCCTCATGCCGCGGTCAGGCGTTCCTTGAGGAAGGCGGCGATCTGCGCGAGCGGCACGGCCTGCGGCTGCGCTGCCAGGCGCGACTTGTATTCCGCTTCGCCCGCGGCAAGACCGCGCTCCGAGAGCACGATGCGGTGCGGGATCCCCACCAGGTCCATGTCGGCGAAGAGAACGCCGGGGCGCTCGTCGCGGTCGTCGAGCAGCAGGTCGACGCCGGCCTCCCGCAGCTCCGCGTACAGGCGGTCCGCGGCCGCGCGCACCTTCTCGCTCTTGGCGTAGGCGATCGGCACCAGGCAAGCGGCGAAGGGCGCCATGGGCGCCGGCAGCACGATGCCGCGCTCGTCGTGGCCCTGCTCGATGGCGGCCGCGACCACCCGCGTCACGCCGATGCCGTAGCAGCCCATCTCCATCGGCCGCGAGGCGCCCTTGTCGTCCAGCACCGTGGCCTTGAGCGCCTCGGAGTATTTGGTGCGCAATTGGAAGATGTGCCCGACCTCGATGCCGCGCTGGATACGCAGCGTGCCCTTGCCGTCGGGACTGGGATCGCCCTGCATGACGTTTCTGATGTCCGCGACGAGGGATGGTTCCGGAAGGTCGCGGCCCCAGTTGACCCCGGCGAGGTGCAGGTCCTTCTCGTTCGCGCCGCAGACGAAGTCGGCCATCGCCGCCACCGTGCGGTCGGCGACCACGCGCACGCCCTGCGCGCGCCCCGGGCCGGTGCCGGCCAGAGGCGGCCCGATATAGCCGGCGGGCCCGCCGAGCGCCTGCCGGATCTCGCCCTCGCTGGCGAAGCGGAATGCGCCGATGGCTTTTTGCGCCTTGATCTCGTTCAGCTCATGATCGCCGCGCACGAGGAGCAGGTGGAACGCCTCGTCATGTATGACGGCGATTGCCTTGACCGTGCGCACGAGCGGCAGCCCGAGGAGCGCCGCGACGTCCTCGCAGCGCGTCTTGCCGGGCGTCGGCACCCGGCGCATCGCCTCGGCGGGCGCGGGCCGCGGCGCGCGCGGCGCAAGCGCCTCGGCGAGCTCGACGTTGGCGGCGTAGTCCGAATCCGGGCACCAGGCGATCGCATCCTCGCCCGAATCCGCCAGCACCTGGAACTCGTGCGAGCCCGTGCCGCCGATGGCGCCCGTGTCCGCCGCCACCGCGCGGAACTTCAGCCCCAGGCGCGAGAAGATGCGCGTGTAGGTGTCGTGCATCACGCGGTACTCGCGCTCCAGGTCCGCGTAGTCGACGTGGAACGAATAGCCGTCCTTCATGACGAACTCGCGCCCGCGCATCACGCCGAAGCGCGGGCGGCGCTCGTCGCGGAACTTGGTCTGGATCTGGTAGAAGTGCACCGGCAGCTGGCGGTAGCTCTTCAGCTCGGCGCGCGCGAGATCCGTGATCACTTCCTCGGAGGTCGGCTGGATGACGAAGTCGCGCTCGTGGCGGTCCTTGAAGCGCAGCAGCTCCGGTCCGTAGGCCTGCCAGCGGCCGGACTCCTGCCACAGCTCGGCAGGCTGCACCGCGGGCATCACCAGCTCGATGGCGCCGGCGCGGTTCATTTCCTCGCGCACGATGGCCTCGACCTTGCGCAGCACGCGCACGCCGAGCGGCAGCCAGGTGTAGATGCCGGCGGCGAGGCGCCGCACGTAGCCGGCGCGGATCATGAGGCGGTGGCTGGCGAGCTCCGCGTCGGCGGGCGCCTCCTTGATCGTGCCGAGGTGGAATCGCGATGTGCGCATCTAGGGAAGCTCTGCGCAAGTCGCGCGCATGCGCGTTGCGGCCGGAACGCGGCGCCGGCTAGGCGCGAGGCCGCAGCGATATGTCGATATCGCAAGGCCGAGCAACAACGCCGACGCTCGTGTCATCTCGATATCGTAACCTGAGCCACTATGACTTCCGGCCGCAACCCGAGGGCGGCGAGGTCTTTCCCTGGAGCCCCTGCTTCGCGGCCTCGCCGCCTGGAGGGACGGGGCGAGTTTTCGCGCATGGCTTCGCCATCGGCCGCCTTGTGGGCGTTGAGCACACGGCGGCGCCCGCTATCTTGCCCTGCGCGAAAATCGCCACCGTCGCGCTCGCGGGACTTGCGCAGAGCTTCCCTCGGGCGCCGCGTTGTATTTGCGGTGCGCCTGTGAAAAAATGCGAGGGAATTCTAACTTAGGTGGTGTGGCCATGCTCGACCGCGACGGCTACCGTCCGAACGTCGGCATCATCCTCGCCAACGGCCGCAACGAGGTGTTCTGGGGCAAGCGCGTCAACCAGCACGCGTGGCAATTTCCCCAGGGCGGCATCAAGCACGGCGAGGCGCCGGAGCAGGCGATGTATCGCGAGCTCGAGGAGGAGACCGGCCTCAAGCCCGAGCACGTGCGCGTCCTCGGGCGCACGCGCCACTGGCTGCGCTACGAGGTGCCGGAGAAATGGGTGCGCCGCGACTGGCGCGGCACGTATCGCGGGCAGAAGCAGATCTGGTACCTGCTGCGCATGACCGGGCGCGACTGCGACATCCGCCTGCGCACCAGCGACAAGCCCGAGTTCGACGCCTGGCGCTGGCACGATTACTGGGTGCCGCTCGAGGCGGTCATCGAGTTCAAGCGCGAGGTCTACCAGCAGGCGCTCACGGAGTTGCACCGCTACCTGGGCGCCGACCGGCGCACGCGGCGCGCGGAAGAGACGGTGCGCTGAACGGCGCGCCCAGAAAGGGCTGCATGGACAGGCAATTCCACGAACTGCCGATCCGCGAGCTGGGCCCGGGCGCGGGCTTCCGGCGGCCGCAGCAGGCGCAGCCGGCGCGCGTGACCCTCGAGTCGCCCGCGATGGAAGTGATGACCGACCTGCAGCGCATCAGCCCGGCCACCATCCGGCCGCAGGCGCCGCTCGAGGGCGCCAACCAATTCATGATCTCGCGCGGCGTGCGGCTGCTGCTGGTGGTCGACGTGCACGACAGCGTCCTGGGCGTGCTGACGGCAACGGACGTGCTGGGCGAAAAGGCGCTGCGCGTGGCGGCCGAGCGCGGCACCCGGCGCGGCGAGCTCACGGTGCGCGACCTGATGACGCCCGCCGAAGCGGTCGAGGTGATCGCGCTCGCCGACGTGCAGGGCGCGCGCGTTGGCCACGTGCTCGAGACGTTGCGCCGCGCCGGCCGGCAGCACGCGCTGGTGGTCGAGGAGGCGTCGGTCGCAGAGAGTCCGCCGTCCGGGCGCGCGCTGCGCCATCCGATGGTGCGCGGCATCTTTTCGGTGTCGCAGCTTGCGCGCCAGCTCGGCCTGCTCCTGCCGCAGGCGGGCGAGGTGGCGCGCACGTTCGCCGAGATCGAGGCCGCGCTCGGCCGTTGACGGCGAATAGCCAAGGTTAATGAACAGTATTGTGAAAATCGATTTGAATAATGATGCGCGCGGGCGTAACTTGGCCGCGCCAATCAAGGCAAGTGTTCGTACAAGGAGGCAGTGATGAAACCGCTCAAGGGCACCAAGACGCACCAGCACTTGAAAGACGCGTTCGCCGGCGAATCGCAGGCCAACCGCAGATACCTCTACTTCGCTGCGAAGGCCGACGTCGAAGGCCAGAATGACGTCTCGGCGCTGTTCCGCTCCACCGCCGAGGGCGAGACCGGGCACGCGCACGGGCACCTCGAGTACTTGGAGCAGGTGGGCGATCCGGCGACCAACCTGCCGATCGGCCGCACGCGCGACAACCTCAAGTCGGCGGTCGCCGGCGAGACGCACGAGTACACCGACATGTACCCGGGCATGGCCAAGGACGCCCGCGGCGAGGGATTCGCGGAAATCGCGGACTGGTTCGAGACGCTCGCCAAGGCCGAGCGCAGCCACGCCAACCGCTTCCAGAAGGCGCTCGACGCCCTCTCGGACTGAGGATGTCCAAGATCGAGCGCGGCAGCCTGCTGTCGCTCGAGGCCTACGCGCGCGAACGCAACGCGTTTCGCGCGCGTGTCATCGAGCACAAGAAGATCCGCACGGTGGCCCTCGGCGATCACGTCACGCTGATCTTCGAGGACGAGCTGACGATCCGCTACCAGATCCAGGAGATGCTGCGCATCGAGCGCATCTTCGAGGACGCGGGCATCCGCGAAGAGCTCGAGGCCTACAACCCACTGGTGCCCGATGGCAGCAACCTGAAGGCCACCATGATGATCGAGTATCCCGACGTCGCGGAGCGCCAGCGCGCCCTGTCGCAGTTGAAAGGCATCGAAGACCGCGTATGGGTGCAGGTGGGCGAGCTCGCACGCAGTTACGCGATCGCCGACGAGGACCTTGAGCGCGAGAACGAGGAAAAGACATCGGCGGTGCATTTCCTGCGCTTCGAGTTCGACTCCGCCGCGCGCGCAGCGCTCGCTGGCGGCAAAGGCCTCACGGTGGGAGTGGACCATCCGCAGTACCAGGCGCGCGTGGTCCTGGCGCCGGCAGTGCGCAACGCGCTGGCCGCGGACCTCGCCTGAGGCGCCTCGCCATCCTGCTGTTTGCGCTGGCCGCGTTCCCTGCCGCCGGCGAGGCGCCGACGGGAATGCAGCCCGGGAATACCGGCAAGAGCGACTGGGAGCTCGAGCAGGAAAAGCGCGACTGGCGCGAGGCGAACATGCCGGCGCCGCCCCCGCCCGGAAGCGGGGAGATGCTGACCTTCTTCGTGAGTTCCGCCTCCGATTACCGGTTCTACATCGACGCCGCTTCGCTCGCGCCGGGCGCGGACGGCGTGATCCGCTACACCCTGATCGTGCGCAGTCCGCTCGGCGCCGAGAGCGTCTCGTATGAAGGCATTCGCTGCGAGACCCGCGAAGTAAGGGCCTATGCCTATGGTCGCGCGGACCGCAGCTGGTCGGTGCATCCCGGCCCCTGGCGCCGCATCGAGGAGCGCAGCGTGCAGCGCTGGCACTACGCGCTGTGGCGCGAGTTCTTCTGCCCCGGCGGGGCGCCGATCCGGAGCGTGGCCGAAGGCATCGACGCGCTCAAGCGCGGCGGCCACCCCAATCGAGGCGGTGCCCCTGCCCGCGGATACTAGAGCAGCACAAGATTGTCGCGGTGAATGAGCTCGGGCTCGTCGACGTAGCCCAGCGCCGTCTCGATCTCACTCGAGGCCTTGCGCATGATGAGCCGTGCTTCCGCGGCGGAGTAATTCACCAGTCCGCGCGCAATTTCGCGTCCGCCGGGCTCCACGCAGGCGACCACCGCGCCGCGCTCGAACTCTCCGCTCACGGCGGTGACGCCGACCGGCAGCAGGCTCTTGCCGTCGCGCTGCAGGGCGCGCGCCGCGCCGGCGTCGAGCGTGAGGCGACCGGCGACCGTGACGTGGTCGGCGAGCCACTGCTTGCGCGCCGCAAGCGGCGTCGTTTGCGCAATCAGCAGCGTGCCGATGCGCTCGCCGCGCGCCAGGCGCAGCAGCACATCGGGCTCGCGCCCGGCGGCGATCACGGTATGCGCGCCGCTGCGCGCGGCGCGCTTGGCGGCGAGCACCTTGGTGATCATGCCGCCGCGCGCCAGGCTCGAGCCGACGCCGCCCGCCATCGCCTCCAGGCGCTCGTCGCCCGCGACCGCCTCCCCGATCAGGCGCGCGCCGGGCGAGTGGCGCGGATCGGCGTCGTACAGGCCCGACTGGTCGGTGAGGATCACGAGGGCGTCCGCCTCGACGAGATTGGTCACCAGCGCGGCGAGCGTGTCGTTGTCGCCGACCTTGATCTCGTCGGTGACTACGGTGTCGTTCTCGTTGATCACCGGGATCACGCCCAGGTTGAGCAACGTGAGCAGCGTCGAGCGGGCGTTGAGATAGCGCTGCCGGTCGGCCATGTCGGCGTGCGTCAGCAGCACTTGCGCGGTGGCGATGCCGTGCTCGCGAAAGCAGGCCTCGTAGCACTGCACGAGCCCCATCTGGCCGACGGCCGCGGCCGCCTGCAGCTCGTGCAGGGCGCTCGGGCGCCGGCTCCAGCCCAGGCGCTGCAAGCCTTCGGCGATCGCGCCGGAGGACACGAGCACGCAGCGCTTGCCGAGCGCGCGCAACTGCGCGATCTGCGCGGCCCAGCGCGCGATAGCCGCGGCGTCCAGGCCCCGGCCCTCGTTGGTGACGAGCGAGCTGCCGACCTTGACGATCAGCGTGCGGGCGCTGGCGAGGGGTGAAGTCATCGAGTCAGGCGGCCCGCCGCGCGCGCGCGGGCTTCGCAGGCTGCGCGAGGAAGCGGTGGGCGGCATTGCACAGCTCGCGGCAGCCCGCGCCGCTGATCGCGCTGACCTTGAACCAGGCGCCCTTCCAGCGCAGCGCGCGCAGGATGCGCGCGATGCGCGCATCGGCGTCCGGCGCGAGGTCCGCCTTGTTGAACACCAGCCAGCGCGGCTTGCGGTAGAGCGACACGTCGTACTTCTTCAGCTCGGCGGCGATGGCGCGGATGTCCCGTACCGGGTCGGCGCCCTCGTCGAGCGGTGCGATGTCCACGAGGTGCAGCAGCAGGCGCGTACGCGCGAGGTGGCGCAGGAACTGGTGGCCGAGCCCTGCGCCCTCGGCCGCGCCCTCGATCAGGCCCGGAATGTCGGCGATGACGAAGCTCGCGTCTTCGGCGACGCGCACCACGCCAAGCGACGGATTCAGGGTGGTGAACGGATAGTCCGCCACCTTCGGCCGCGCGCTCGACACCGCGCGCACCAGCGTCGATTTGCCCGCGTTGGGCAGCCCGAGCAGCCCTACGTCGGCGAGCACGCGCAGCTCCAGCCGCAGCTTGCGGCTTTCGCCCGGCAGGCCGCGAGTGTACTGGCGCGGCGCGCGGTTGATGCTGGACTTGAAGTGCAGGTTGCCCAATCCGCCTTGCCCGCCCTTGGCGAGCAGGGCGCGCTCGCCGTCACGCGCGAGGTCGGCGATCACCTCGCCACTTTCCTCGTCGCGCACGATCGTGCCGACCGGCACGCGCAGCACGAGGTCGTTGCCGCCGCGGCCGTACTTGTCGGAGCCGCTCCCGGCTTCCCCGTTGCCGGCGCGATGGATGCGCGCGTAGCGGTAGTCGATGAGCGTGTTGATGTTCCTGTTGGCGACTGCCCAGATGCTGCCACCGCGGCCGCCGTCGCCGCCGCTCGGCCCGCCGCGCGGCACGAATCTCTCGCGGCGAAAAGCCGCGGCGCCGTCGCCGCCCTTGCCGGCATGCGCCTCGATGATCGCTTCGTCGATGAATTTCATGGCCTGGAAATGAAAAAGCCCTACCGCGAGCGATAGGGCTTTCGCGGGAGCGCGGCTCGGCTAGGCCGGAACCACGCTCACGGTCTTCTTGTTGGCGGCTCCCTTGACGGCGAACTCGACCTTGCCGGTGACGCGCGCGTACAAGGTATGGTCGCGGCCGATGCCGACGTTGGTGCCCGGATGCACCTGCGTGCCGCGCTGGCGCACGATGATCTGGCCTGCGTTCACCTGCTCGCCGCCGTAGGCCTTGACGCCGAGGCGCTTGGCCTGCGAATCGCGGCCGTTACGCGAGCTGCCGCCTGCTTTCTTGTGTGCCATTGGTGGTGGATCTCCCTGGTCAGGCGCCGCCGACGATATCGTCGATGCGGACCTCGGTGTAGTTCTGGCGATGCCCCTGCGTCTTCTGGAAGTGCTTGCGGCGGCGCAGCTTGAAGATCTTCACTTTGACGCCGCGGCCGTGCGCCACGACCGTGGCCTTGACCTGGGCGCCCGCGACGAGCGGCGCGCCGACGCGCACCGCGTCGCCCTCGCCGACGGCCAGCACCTGGTCGAACGCCACCGCGGCGCCGACATCGGCGGCGAGCGACTCGACGCGCACCTGCTCTCCGGACTTTACGCGATACTGCTTGCCGCCGGTCTTGATGATTGCGTACATGGGAATTCCGTAACCCGTGGCCAAAGATGTTGAGCGAATGAGCTGCAAAGACTTGGAATTATAGGAGATTCCGGCTCCTCGCGTCAAAGACTTGTATGCTACGCTTCGCGCCCCGCCGCGCCGCCATGCCACCGACCTCCGCCAGCACCGCCCTTGCCCCCGTCGCCGACGACATGCGGCGCGTGGATGCGCTGATCCGCGAGCGCCTGGACTCCGACGTGCCGCTGGTGCGCCAGGTCGCCGAGTACATCGTCGCGGGCGGCGGCAAGCGCCTGCGCCCGGCGCTGCTGCTGCTCGCGGCCGGGGCGGTCGGCTATCGGGGCGAGGCGCGCTTCGAGCTGGCGGCGGTGGTGGAATTCATCCACACCGCGACGCTGCTGCACGATGACGTGGTGGACGAGTCGCAGTTGCGCCGCGGCCGGAGCACCGCCAACGCCGCCTTCGGCAACGCGGCCTCGGTGCTGGTGGGCGACTTCCTGTATTCGCGCGCCTTCCAGATGATGGTTGGCTTGGACAGCATGCGCGTGATGCAGGTGCTCGCAAACGCGACCAACACAATTGCCGAAGGTGAGGTGCTGCAGTTGATGAACTGCCACGATCCGGAGGTCGACGAGGCGCGCTATCTCGACGTGGTGCGCCGCAAGACCGCGAAGCTCTTCGAGGCAGCAGCGCGCCTTGGCGGGGTACTGGGCGGCGTACCGCCAGCCCAGGAGGAGGGCCTGGCGGCCTACGGCATGCACCTTGGCACGGCGTTCCAGGTGATCGACGACGTACTGGACTACTCGGGCGAGGCGCAGGAAACCGGCAAGACCTTGGGCGATGACCTGGCCGAGGGCAAACCCACGCTGCCGCTCATCCGCGCGATGCAGGCCGCGAACCCGGAGGACGGGGCCGTCGTGCGGCGCGCAATCATCGACGGCGGGCGCGCGGGCTTCGCGCCGGTGCTGGCGGTGATCAAGTCGAGCGGCGCGCTGGACTACGCGCGCGGGGCGGCGCGGCGTGAAGCCGACGTCGCCACGCGCTCCATCGACGGCCTGCCGGCGTCTGCTTACAGGGATTCTTTGCTAGAATTGGCGTCCTTTTCGGTGACGCGCCGCAGCTAGCATTTCTCGCACTTCGGGGTGTAGCTCAGCCTGGTAGAGTACTGCGTTCGGGACGCAGGTGTCGCTGGTTCAAATCCAGTCACCCCGACCAATCTTGTCTTCCCAGATTTCCTAGAATAGCGCCATGGGACGCTTGGTTCTCTTCGCGCTCGCGGTGCTGGTTCTGGTCTGGCTGGTGCGCCGCGCGCTGGGCGCGCGGCGATCGGACGCGCCGCCGCGCGAGGCACAAAGCGGAGAGCTGGTGCGCTGCGCCCACTGCGGCGTGCATCTGCCGCGCGGCGAAGCACGCACCGCGCCCGGGGGCGAGTACTGCAGCGAGGAGCACGCGCGGCTCGGTCCGCGCCGCCCCTGATGGCCACGCTGGCCTATTCGCCGCTGTTCGCGCGCGGGGACACGCCGCCGGATTCCTTCTGGATCTCGCTGCAGTACTTCAACCTGTACCGCATCGTGATCTCGCTGGTGTTCCTCGGGGCCACCTACTTCGCCTACGAGCCGACCAACTTCGGCGCGCACGACCTCAGCCTGTTCCGCACCGTCTGCGTGGGCTACCTGGTGCTCGGCATCGCGCTGCAGTTCACGCTGCGCTCCGTACGCGAGCGCTTCAACCTGCAGCTGACGGTGCACGCGCTGCTCGACATCGTCGTCATTCCGCTGCTGATGTACGCCAGCGGCGGCATCCGCAGCGGCCTGGGCGTGATGCTGCTCATCTCGCTCACCGGCGCGGGGCTGGTCGCGCCGCTGCGGCTCAATTTCCTGTACGCGGCGCTCGCCACGATCGCGGTGCTGCTGGAGGAGAGCTACTGGGCGCTGGCGCTCGACCTGCCGTCGACGAGCGTAGTGCCCGCAGGCCTGCTGTCGATGGGCTACTTTGCCACGGCCGGCGCGACCGGCTGGCTGGCGCAGCGACTCGCGGCCAACGAGCGCCTGGCGCGCGAGCGCGGCCGCGCGCTCGCCAA
>Ga0326731_1000169_pt1 | contig 16776 bp, 12 predicted proteins | sample MHFSIPfraction_FD_207645 | JGI IMG/M metagenome (GOLD analysis project Ga0326731, IMG submission 207645) | Lab enriched peat soil microbial communities from Michigan Hollow, Ithaca, NY, United States - MHF9FY SIP fraction | ecosystem: Environmental > Terrestrial > Soil > Wetlands > Peat | place...
GGCGTTTCAGCAATCGATCGACCCGTCGGCCGGCAATCTCGAGCTAATCAGGACGGCCGAGGCGCTGCTTGCAAACGATCTGGGCCTAGCCGAGCGGCTGTGTCGGGACTTCCTCAAGCGCGAGCCGCGTAACGTCGCGGCGATCCGCCTGCTGGCCGAAGTCGGCGTCAGACTCGGCCGTTTCGACGAGGCCGAAGACCTCTTGGCGTACTGCCTAGAGCTCGCGCCCGATTTCCATCTCGCCAGGCATAGCTTCGCAAACCTGCTGTTCAGGCAGCTCCGGTATCGCGAGGCGTTGATCGAAATCGAAAGGATCCTGGGCGCCGAACCGAATCGCCCGATGCATCTCTTGCTCAAGGCTGCGATCCTTGCGCAGATCGGCGAGACTGAAGCGGCGATCAAGATTTACGACGCTGTATCGAAGCAATATCCAGGCCAGGCCCGGTTGCATCTGAACAGGGGGCACGCGCTCAAGACGGTCGGCAAGCAAGCCGAGGCGGTCGCCGCCTATCGGACGGCGATCAGTATGCAACCCGATCTCGGTGAGGCTTACTGGAGCCTGTCGAACTTGAAGACGTTCGAGTTCGACGACGCGGACATCGTTCGAATGCGCGCCGGACTCGAATGCAGCGTTGCTGAGCAGGAGGACTTCGTCCACCTTTCGTTCGCTCTCGGCAAGGCGCTCGAGGACAAGGGCGAGTTCGACGAGTCGTATCGGCATTATTCGAAAGGCAATGCTGCCCGGCGGCGGACGGTGCACTGGGATGCCGACGCACACCATGCCGACATCGAGAGGATCGCCGCGTTCTTCGGGCCGGAGTTTCTCGATTCCAGAAGAGGCGCGGGCAATCCGTCGCCGGCGCCGATCTTCATCGTCGGCATGCCGCGCGCCGGCTCGACGCTGCTCGAACAAATCCTCGCGAGCCACAGTAAGGTCGAGGGCACGATGGAACTTCCCGACATCATGGCAATCGCCCGGCAGCTGAGACCTGCCAGACGGCGCGGCCGCGAATCGGGTTATCCCGCGGCTCTGGCAACGCTCACGCGGGCCGACCTCGAAGCGATCGGCAGCCAGTACCTCGAGCGCACAGCGGTCATTCGCTCGGGTGCTCCGTACTTCATCGACAAGATGCCGAACAATTTCGCGCACATCGGGCTGATCCACCTGATCCTACCCAATGCCAAGATACTGGATGCGCGGCGACATCCGATGGCGTGCTGCTTCAGTGTGTTCAAGCAGTTGTTCGCGCACGGTCAGACGTTCAGCTACAGCCTCGAGGAGATCGGCCGCTACTACCGCGACTACGTCGGGCTAATGTCGCACTGGGACTCGGTGCTGCCGGGGCGGGTACTCCGAGTTGACTATGAGGCCGTAGTCGAGGATACCGAGGAACAGGTACGGCGGATGCTGGATTATTGCGGGCTCGAGTTCGAGGGGGGCTGCCTCGAGTTTTACCGGACCGAGCGGACCATCCGCACCGCGAGCTCAGAGCAAGTGCGGCAACCGATATACCGGAGCGCGGTCGACCAGTGGCGCTTCTACGAGGCGCACCTCGGGCCGCTAAAGGAGTCTCTGGAGTAGAGACAAACCGGTTCACAATCGGCTACGACGAGCTGCAACCGGCGTTTCCACGCCGTCACAGTGCCTTTGACGCTCAAAGATCTACTCAAAAGAATTGGAGCGGGAAACGAGACTCGAACTCGCGACCCCGACCTTGGCAAGGTCGTGCTCTACCAACTGAGCTATTCCCGCTCGGAGAGGCCGGCATTCTACCGTAGCCGCCGGCCCCCGCAAATGACCGAGTCTCACTTCGGCGCGACGTCTCGGGTCTGGATCAGCCACTGCCCGTTCTGCTTCACGAGCATGTCGACGCTGCGTCCGACGGCGGCCACGCGCGGCGGCGTCGCCGACGGACCGGTCCCCGAGCCCGCGAACATCGTCGACCAGTACGCGTCGTAGCGAGCGTGGTCGCGATCGGTGAACGTGATCGTGTGGTTGTAGATCACGTGATACATCGCGGTGGTCGGCGGTTCGCCCTTCGCCTCGCGGTCGGCACGGCTCTGCTTCAGGTCGTTGATCATCTTCTTGAGCTCGGCACTGCCGTGCTCGGAGTTCCGGCCGCTGCCGAACGAGCCGTCCGCCGTGAACGCCGACGCATAGCCGTCCGCATCGAGCGAGTCGAGCGCGCGCACGTAGCGCCACATCAGCGCCTCGATCGCGGCGCGATCCGCCGCCTCCTCCGCCGGCGATCGCGTGTCGGCCGCGAGCGCCACTTGCATCACAGCCACCGCGAGCGCGCCCGCCAGCATGGCACGAGAGATAGTCATGATTGCCCCCCAGAGAGAGATGATGTTCGAAGGGTGCAGATTAGCCCGCGCCAGCGACCGATGTCACGAGAGCGTCAGCGCGGACTGCCCGGGTCTGAAGCGCCGCGCATGACGGGCCAGGCCGCGCGCAGATACTCGATCATCGACCACAGCGTGAGCCCGGCCGCGACGTAGAGCATCACCTCGCCAATGAGATAGATGCCGCCGCCGAGAAACGGCTCGCGGTACAGCATCAGCGCGATGCCGACGATCTGGAACGTCGTCTTCCATTTGCCGAAGAAGTTCACCGCGACGTGGGCACGCGCGCCGATCTGCGACATCCACTCGCGCAGCGCGGAAACCGTGATCTCGCGGCCGATGATCACCGCCGCGACCAGCGCGAGCACCACGGTCGGGTCGCGGCCGAGCCCCAAATCGAAGTGCTTGTAGGCCGCGACGTCGGCCGCGCGCGACTGCACGAGCAGCACGAGCGCGGTCGCGACGATCAGCTTGTCGGCGACGGGATCGAGGAACGCGCCGAAGCTCGACGTCTGCCCGAGACGGCGCGCGAGATAACCGTCGAGCCAGTCGGTGATGCCCGCGAGCGCGAACAATAGACCCGCGGCCGGCCGCGCCCACGTGACGGGCAAATAGAACACGATCACGACGAGCGGAATCGCGATGATCCGAAACCACGTGAGCGCGTTCGGCAGATTGAAGTGCATGCGTCGTTTCAGCCCGTGTCAATCGGCATGGAAACGTTCGTAGATCGACTCCGCGAGCTGCCGCGAGATGCCCTTCACACGCATTAGATCGTCGACCCCCGCCCGCGTCAGCGCCTGCAACCCGCCGAATTGGCGGAGCAAATCGCGCCTGCGCTTCGGACCGAGCCCCCGGATCTCCTCGAGCGGGGAGCGCGTGCGCGCCTTCTGACGCCGCGCGCGATGCCCCGTGATCGCGAAGCGGTGCGCCTCGTCGCGCAACTGTTGGATCAAGTGTAGTGCAGGCGAGCTGGGCGGCAAATGCAACGGCTCTTCTCGCTCGGGCAGATGCAGGCTCTCTCGGCCGGGCTTGCGATCGAGTCCCTTCGCGACTCCGACCACGCGCAGGTCCGCGATAGCGAGCTCCTCGAGCACCCGCAGGGCCTGCGCGAGCTGGCCCGGACCACCGTCGATGAACAGCACGTCGGGCATCGGCACCTCACCCTGCTTCACGCGCGCGTAGCGGCGCGTGAGCACCTGCGCCATCGCGGCGTAGTCGTCGCCGGGCTCGATCCCCTCGATGTTGAAGCGCCGGTAATCGGACTTCAGCGGCCCCTCCGTGCCGAACACCACGCACGACGCGACTGTCGCCTCGCCGCCAGTGTGGCTGATATCGAAGCACTCGAGCCGGCTGGGCGTCTCGGCCAGATCGAGCGCTTCCGCGAGCGCCTCGAGCTGGCCCTCGTACGATGCACTCGATTGATAGCGAAGCTCGGCGCCGTGCCGCGCGTTCGTCACGGCCATCTCGACGAAGCGTGCCCGGTCGCCGCGCACACGCGACTTGATCTCGACGTTGTGGCCCGACTGCGCGGTCAGCAGCTCGGCGAGCGCCGCGGCCTCGGGCACGGCGCGGCTCACGAGAATCTCTTTCGGCGCGTCGCGGCCGCCGTAGTACTGGAGCAGAAACGCGCGAATGATCTCGTCCTCGTCCGACCCGCCCTTCGCGACCTTCGGAAAGTAGTTGCGGCTGCCAAGCGAGCGGCCGCCGCGGAAGAACATGATCGCGACGCACGGAATGCCGTGGTCCTCGGCGAGGCCGACCGCGTCGAAGTCGCCGCGCGTGCTCGCCATGAGCTGCTGCGACTGCACGTTCTTGAGCTTCGCGAGCTGATCTCGATACTGGGCCGCGTGCTCGAACTCGAGCTTCGCGGCCGCCTGCTCCATTCGCTCGCCGAGCCGCTCGGTCACGACGTCGCTGCGGCCCTGGAGGAACAGCACCGCGTGCTCGAGGTCGCGCGCGTAGTCCTCCTGCGTGATCAGCCCGACGCACGGCGCGGTGCAACGCTGAATCTGGTACTGCAAGCAAGGCCGGCTCCGATTCTCGAAGTAGCTGTCCTCGCAGCTCCGGAGCTGGAAGAGCTTCTGCAGCTGACTCAGCGTTTCGCGCACCGCGCCCGCGTTCGGGTACGGACCGAACAGCTGCGCTTTGCTCGTGCGCGGGCCGCGGTAGAACGTGAGCCGCGGAAACGCGTGATTCGACGTCAGCTGGATGTACGGATAGCTCTTGTCGTCGCGCAGCACGACGTTGAAGCGCGGCCGGTGCTGCTTGATCAGGTTGTACTCGAGCATCAGCGCTTCGGTCTCGGTGCGCGTGACCGTGACCTCGATGCCCGCGATCGTGCGCACCATCGCGATGGTCTTGGCGTCCTGCGCTCGCCCGCCTTGGAAATAGCTCGTCACGCGCTTGCGCAAGTCGCGCGCCTTGCCGACGTAGATCACCTCGCCCGCCGCGTCGAGCATCCGGTAGACGCCGGGCTTGTGCGTCAGGTGCTTGATCACGTCGCTCGGATCGAACGGCGCCGCGGGCGCGACGGGCTCCATGTCCCCTTGCGCGCGCTCGTCCGCCTGCGCGCCACGTGGCTCGCCGGGTGCGATCGTCGCGTCGGGTTGTCGGTTTTCCGTCGTCATATCTGTTCGGTCGCGAACGTGCACGCCGTGGCGAGCACGTCCGCGAACATCTGCGCGGTCAAGCGCCGCGTCTGCGTGTTGTAGCGGCTGCAATGATAAGAGTCGACAACGATCGGCGCGTCGGGCACCCGATGCACGGCCCCGTGCGCGAATGGGTAGCCGCCCGGCTTAACGCCGAGCGCGCGTAACGCGGCGCGATGCGCGATCGCGCCGAGCGCGAGCAGCACGCGCGGCCTCGGCAAGAGCGTGAGCTCGGCCGCGAGATAGCGGTTACACCTGTCGGCTTCCCACGTCTCTGGCTTGTTCGCGGGCGGCAAGCATTTGACGGCGTTCGTGATCCGACAGTTCCGGAGCGCGAGGCCGTCCGCGGCCGAGGCGGATACCGGGCGCGTCGATAGCCCGGCCGCGAATAGGCTCTCGTAGAGAAGGACGCCGGCGTAATCGCCCGTGAACGGCCGGCCGGTCCGGTTCGCGCCGTGCGCTCCGGGCGCGAGCCCGACGATCACGAGGCGCGCGCCCGCGTCGCCGAACGGCGCTACCGGCAGGTTGTAGTAGTCGGGATGTGCGGCGCGCATCGCGGCGAGGTGGCTCGCGAGCCGCGGGCAGCGCGTGCAGCGCGCGTCGAACACGGCGGCGGGCCAAACGCTGTCGGTCGGCGCGCGCGCGCCGGGCGTCGCCTCCCGAGCCGGACGTCGAGCCATCGGCCTCAGTCGTGTGTGCGCAAGCGCCCGCCGATCAGCATCGCGATCTCCATCGCCTGCTCGTAGTTCAGGCGCGGATCGACCTGCGACTTGTAGGCGCGCGCGAGGTCCGACTCCTTGAGCCCGCGCGCGCCGCCGATGCATTCGGTTACGTTGTCGCCCGTGAGCTCGAGGTGGACGCCGCCGAGCACGCTGCCCTGCTCCGCATGGATTCGAAACGCTGCTCGGAGCTCCGCGCGGATGTTGTCGAAGCGTCGGGTCTTGTAGCCCTCGGCGGTCGTCTCGGTGTTGCCGTGCATCGGGTCGCAGACCCAGAGCACGCGCGAGCCGGTCGCGCGCACGGCGCGAATCACGCGCGGCAGATGCGCGTCGACGTTCTTCGCGCCGAAGCGCGTGATGAACGTGAGCCGGCCGGGCTCGTTCTGCGGATTCAAGACGTGGATCAGCTGCTGGAGCTGCTCGTCCGTCGCGCTCGTGCCGATCTTGACCGCCATCGGATTCGCGATGCCGCGGAAGTACTCGACGTGCGCACCCTTGAGGTCGGCCGTCCGCATGCCGATCCACGGGTAATGCGTCGCGAGGTTGTACCAGCGCTGGCGAGGCGGTCGGAAGCGCGTCTGCGCCTGCTCGTACGGCAGATGCAGCGCCTCGTGCGACGCGTAGAACTCGACGCGGTGCGTCTCGTGCATCGGCTCGCCCGTGATCGACTCGAAGAACTTCAGCGAGTCCTCCACGGATTGCACGAGCTCGTGATACTCCTCCGCGAGCGCCGACTCGCCGACGAACGCGAGGTCCCAGTTCTCCGGGTGATGCAGATCCGCGAACCCGCCGTCGATCAGCGAGCGCACGAAGTTCAGCGTGAGTGCGGCGCGCTCGTATCCGCGCAGCATGAGCTCGGGATCGGGCTCGCGGTCCGCGGCCGTGAAGCCCGGACGGTTGATGATGTCGCCGCGGTAGCTCGGCAGCGAGACGCCGTCTCTCGTCTCGAGGTCGGCGCTGCGCGGCTTCGCATATTGGCCGGCCATCCGGCCGACGCGGATGATCGGCTTCTTCAGGCCCACTAGCATCACGAGCGACATCTGCAGCAGGATCTTGAGCTTCTGCACGATGTTGTCGGACGTGCATTCGTCGAACGTCTCGGCGCAATCGCCGCCCTGGAGCAGGAACGCCTCGCCGCGCTGCGCCCTCGCGAGCTCCCCCTTCAGGCGCTCGATCTCCCAAGTCGTCACGATCGGCGGCAGAGCGCTGAGGCGGCTCACGGCCGACTCGAGTGCGGCCCGGTCCTTGTAAGTGGGCTGCTGCGCGGCCGGCCGCGTTTGCCAGCTCGCAGGATTCCAGTCGGTCGGGATGCGCGCCTGCGTCATACGAGTCGGCCCGTTCTACGGTCCGCGCACTATACACAGTCGGCGCGGCGACGAGCCTCGAGTCGCGACGGGATCTCAAGCCCCTATTCGACGTCGAGCGCGCGCCGCCAAGCCTGCTCGAGCCGTTTCGCGGATACCGGCCGCGCCGTGCCGAGCTGCTGCGCGAACAGCGACACGCGCAGCTCCTCGATGAGCCAGCGATACTCGAGGACTGCCGCCGGCCACGGCCAACCCTCGGGCCACTCGGCGCGCCAGCGTTCGAGCGGCGCCTCCGCCGCGCGGATCTGCGCCGCGAGATCCGCGTCCTGTCGCTGGCCGCGCTTGTCCCAACGCGCCCGCGCCGCACGCAGATAGCGCGGCAGATGCTTGCGCCATTCGGGCGGCGTCGAGCTCAGTGTGCGCGGCCCGACGAGCTCGCTGAGCTGCACCACGATCTCCTCACGGATCGCGGGCTGCGCGCCCTTGCCCTCCGCCGCTTTCATGTCGCGGCGCAGCTCCCGTGCGAGCGTCACGACGTCGCGCAGCAGCGCGCGCAGCGCGTCCGCCGTCGCGACGAGCTCCGCGCGCCCCGCGTCGAGCACCGCGTCGAACGCGTCGCGCGTGCGGATCGGGGCACCGAGCGTAAACGCCTCGTCCGCGCTCGCGAGCGTGAGGTCGTCGACGAGCTCGTCCGCGCTGCCGACGCCGTGATACGCGAGCACGAGCTCGCGGTCCTTGAGAGCGCGCTCGCGAATCAACGCCACCTGTTGCGGCACGCACTTCAGCAGCAGCCGGCGCACGCCGATGCGATGCTGCTCGACGGCCGCCGCCCCTGGCGGCAAGAGCCGCAAGTCGACGCGGCCGCTCACTTCGAGCAGGCTAGGATAAAGCTGCACGTCGCGACCGGCTTGGCGCAGCGCGACCGCGTCGGGCAGGTCGCCGAAGTCCCAGCCCGAGAGGTTCGTGCGCGTCCACGCGTCGGCGCCGCCTCCCGATGGGGCCGCGCGCGCGGCTCGCGCGTCGAGCCACTCGCGTTGCACCGCGCGCAGATCGCGGCCCGCGCCGAGCACGTGACCATCCGCGTCGCGAACCTCGATCCGCATCGAGAGATGCGGCGGCAGCGCGCGCTCGTCGAGCAGCTTCGGGTCGAGTGTCACGCGGCGCCGCTCGAGCAGCGCCTCGCGTAACGCGCTCACGAGCCCCTGCCGGCCACGTCGTGCCTCGCACGCGGCGATCAGCTCTGCGGCGGTCTCGGGCAACGGCACGAGCGGCCGGCGCAGCTCTTTCGGCAGCGCGCGCAACAGCGCGAGGACCTTCTCGGCGAGCCAGCCCGGCACGAGCCAGTCGACGTTCTCGTGCCGCACAGCGCCGAGCAGCGCGCGCGGAATCTCGAGCGTTACGCCGTCGGTGTCCGCGCCGGGCTCGAATCTGTAACGCAGCGGCACCGGCTGCCCCGCGATCTCGAGGTCGCTCGGGTAGCGCTCCGGCGTGATCTCGGCCGGCTCGCGGCTCGCGACGTCGGCGGCGGTCATCGTGAGCGCGCGGTCGTTTGCGCGCGTCGCGCACCACGCGAGCAGGCTCGGCCGGTCGCGCACGTCGGGCGGCAGCCGCGCGTCGTAAAACGCCGTGATGCCGGGCTCGCCGACGAAAAGATCGCGCTTGCGCAGCCGCGCCTCCCAGTCGAGCACCTGCGCCCGTAGCGCGCGGTTCTGCGCGAGGAACGCGGGCTCGCGCTCGCGCGCGGCCGGTGCGGTGAGCGCGTCGGCCGCGAGCGCGTCCGCGACGAAGATCTTGCGCGCCTCCACCGGCGCGACGCGGCCATAGTCGACGCGCCGCTCGCTGCCGAGCGTGAGGCCGAACATCGTGATCACCTCGCGCGCGGTGACCTGGCCACGCTCGGGCTCCCAGAGCGGATCGTGATATTCGAACTTCACAAGATGCGGCGCGACGCGCAACGCCCAGCGCGGATTCACCTGAGCGACGGTGCGCAGATAGTTGCGCTCGGTCGCGATCCGCTCGGCCGCGACGAGCCAGCGCGGCCGCTTCTTCCAGAGTGGCGTACCCGGGAAGAGCTGCGCGCGCGCGTCGCGCATTCCGCGGTAAGTCGTGCCCTCCTCGTGCTCGGCGATGAAGTCGACGAAGGCCGCGAGCACGGCTTGATGGATCGCGCGATAGTCGGCCGCGTGCTCGCGCGTGCGCCACCCGAGCGCTTGGACGAGCTCGTGCAGTTGCGTGTGCACGTCATGCCACTCGCGCAGCCGCGCGAGCGACAGGTACTTCTCCTTGGCCCACGCACGCAGCGCGCGCTCGCCGTTGCGTCGCTCGTGACGGTACGCGTTCCAGATCTTGAGATACGTCGCGAAGTCCGAGCGCGGGTCCGCGAGCTCCTCGTGCTTGCGCCGCGCCGCGTCCGGGTCGACGCCGGTCTCGCGCGGATCGACGACGCTGAGCGCGGCCGCGATCACGAGCCCTTCGTGCAGCGCGCCGTTCTGGTTCGCGACGACGAGGAGGCGCGCGACTCTGGGATCGACCGGCAGCCGCGCCATGAGCTCGCCGTCGCGCGTTAGCTTGCGATCCGCGTCGACCGCGCCTAATAAATAGAGGAGTTGATACGCGTCGCTCACGGCCTTGGCCGGCGGCGCGTCGATGAACGGGAACTCCTCGACGGGCCCGAGCTTCAGCGACTCGAGCCGGAGCAACACGCCCGCGAGACCGGTCCGCAAGATCTCGGGCTCGGTGAACTCGGGCCGCTCCGCGAAATCCTCCTCGGAGTACAACCGCACGCAGACGCCGGGCGCGAGCCGGCCGCAGCGGCCCGCGCGCTGCACGGCGTTCGCGCGCGCGATCGGCTCGACGCCGAGGCTCTGCACGCGATGCCGCGTGCCGTAGCGGCTCACGCGTGCGAGCCCCGAATCGATCACGTAGCGGATCCGCGGAACCGTTAGGGATGTTTCTGCAATATTCGTCGCGAGCACGATCCGCGGCGCCTTGCCCGGCGCGAGGATCTTGCGCTGGCGCGCGCTCGTGAGCCGCGCGTAGAGCGGCAGCAGCTCGTAGCCCTTCGGGCCATAACGCGCGAGCGCTCGCGCGGCGTCGCGGATCCAGCGCTCGCCGGGCAGAAACACGAGCTGGTCGCGGATCGAGCCTTCGCGGCGCTCGGCCGCGAGCTCGTTCGCGGCCGCGGTCACGGCCGTCGCAAGATCCTGGTCCTCGTCGGGCGCGCGGTAGCGGACCTCGACCGGGAAAGTCCTGCCCTCGACGAGCACGATCGGCGCGTCGCCGAAGTGACGCGCAAAGCGCTCGGGATCGATCGTCGCCGACGTGATGATCACCTTTAGGTCCGGCCGCTCGCGCTCGAGGCGCTTTAGATACCCGAGGATGAAATCGATGTTGAGGCTGCGCTCGTGCGCCTCGTCGATGATCAGCGTGTCGTACTTCGCGAGCCGGCGGTCGCCACGGATCTCGTTGAGCAAGATACCGTCGGTCATCACCTTGATCAGCGCGCTCGGGCCCGTCTGATCCGTGAACCGCACCTCGAGACCGACGGCGTCGCCGAGCTTCACCTCGAGCTCCTCGGCGAGCCGCGCGGCGACCGCTTGCGCCGCGATCCGGCGCGGCTGCGTATGGCCGATCATCCCGACGATGCCGCGACCCGCCTCGAGGCAGATCTTCGGCAACTGCGTCGTCTTGCCGCTGCCCGTGTCGCCGCACACGACGATCACGCGATGCTTCGCGAGTGCCTCGAGGATCTCCTCGCGGGCCGCGCTGATCGGCAAATCGTCCGGATAGCGGAGCGTGTAGCGCGTCGCGCGCCGGCGCGCGAGCCGCTGGTCGGCCGAAGCGCTCACAGCGCGCCCGCGCGCGAGAGCTCGATTCGAATCTCGGCGCCGCCGAGCTCGGAATGGCCGACGGACAGCGTGCCGCGATAGAGCTCGACCGTCTCGCGCACGACCGCGAGGCCGATGCCCTGCCCCGGCACCGACTCGTCCGCGCGCTTGCCGCGCTGACCGAGCTCCTGCGCGAGCTCGGCGCCGATTCCGCGGCCGTCGTCGCCGACGCGAATCGAGAGCCGCTCGGTGGTCGAGTCGCCCGCGACGTAGACCTTCGACTTGCAGTACTTGTAGGCGTTGTCCATGAGGTTGCCGAGGATCTCGGTGAGATCGCCCGGATCGCCGCGGAACAGCGTGCCCGGAGCGACGTCGAGCGTGCACGCGACGCCCTTGTCGCCGTACACCTTGTCGAGCGTGAGCTTCAGGTCGTCGACGATCGGCGCCACCGCAACGGGCTCGGTGCCGAACCCCGTCGCGCCGCTCGCACGCGCACGGCGCAGTTGAAACGACACGCGTTGATCCATCCGCTCGAGCTCGCGCTGTAGCGAGTCGATCTGCGGCTCGGGGTGCGCCTTATCCCTCGCGTGCAGCTCCGTAAGCAACGTGCGCATCGCGGCGAGCGGCGTCTTGAGGCTGTGCGCGAGGTCGTCGAGCGTATGGCGGTAGCGCTCGAGTCGGCGGCGCTCGGTCTCGATCAGAGCGTTCAGATTGTCCGCGAGGCCGACGAGCTCGGTCGGATATTTGCCGGTCAAGCTCACGCGCTCGCCGGCCTCCACTTCGCGCACCTGGCGCTCGAGCCGTCGCAGCGGCAGCAGCACGAACGTGAGCAGTCCGCCGATCACGATCAGCATCGTGAGCGTGATCCCGCCGAACCAAGCGACCAGCTCGCGCCGGAACGCCGACTGCCGCTGGTTATACGGTTCGAGCGAGACCGCGATCGCGAACGTATACGGCGCCGAGCGCTTGTCCGCGAACTCCCATTCGACGCCCATCAGCAGCGCGTCGAGCGGCGGAAAGCCCGGCACGTCGAGATGCGCGTAGTGCTTGTGCCCCGTCTCGGGCAGCTCGTCGGCCGGGAAGTCGCGGCCGAGCAGCGACAGTGATTGCCAGATGGCTCGGCCTTCCGCGTCGAAGACGGCGCCGAACATCCCCGAGTTCGCCACCTGGAACTCGGGATCGAGGTTGCCGATCGGCATCATGAGCTCGCCGCCGGGTCCGCTCTCGGCGCCCGCGATGAGGCCGTCCGCGTGCGCGTCGAGCAGCTCCAGCAGCGCGCGCTCGGTGCTGTCGCGGAAAGCGATGTCGAGCCCCACGATCGTGACGGCGAACAGCACGACGAGCGCGACGCTGACCCATAGGACGACGCGCGCGCGTAGGGACCGAACGAGGGCCATGGATCAGCAGACTGACACGAATCAGGCGGGATCGGGAGTCCCGCGCGCAATCGCGAGCCGGTAGCCTCGGCCGCGCAGTGTCTCGATCGGCTTGAACTGCGAGTCGGGGTCGAGCTTCTTGCGCAGGCGCCCGATGAACACCTCGATCACGTTGCTGTCGCGCTCGAAGTCTTCTTCGTAAAGCGCCTCGGTGATCTGCGTCTTCGAGAGCACCTCGCCCGCGTGCAGCATTAGATACTCGAGCAGCTTGTACTCGAAGCTCGTGAGGTCGAGCTTCTCGCCCTTCACCTGCACTTCTTGCGTGCGCGTGTCGAGCACGATCGGCCCGCAGACGAGCTCCGACTGCGCCCAGCCGCTCGCTCGGCGCAGCAGCGCGTCGACGCGCGCGAGCAGCTCCTCGACGTGGAACGGTTTGACCACGTAGTCGTCCGCGCCGAGCTTCAGCGCCTCGACCTTGTCCTGCCAGCGGTCGCGCGCCGTGAGCACGAGGATCGGATACGCCTTGCCGTCGGCCCGGACCTGCTTGATGAGCTCGACGCCGGAAACCGACGGCAGGCCAAGGTCTACGATCGCGAGGTCGATCGGATACTCCTGCGCGTAGTAGAGGCCTTCGCGGCCGTCCTCGGCGCGATCGACCGCGTAGCCCGCCTTCTCGAGCTGAGCCGCGAGCGATTGATTCAGAGTTTGATCGTCCTCGACGAGCAGAACACGCATGGCGGAGAAGTCCTGGGAGGAGCGGCGAAGCGCTAGTGCACGGCGCCCGTGCGCGCGTCGACCGTGACGGTGTGCACGCGGCCGTCGTTGCCGATGATCCTTATCTCGTGCACCGCGCCGTTGCCCTGCTGGATCGTCTGCGCGCGCACGACGCGCCCGGGGTAACGGCTCTGCGCGAGCTGGATCGCCTCGGCGAGCGTGAGCTGGCGACGCTGCGGCAGTTGCGCCTGGAACGGCGCCGGCGCGAGCCCCGACGCACCGCTCGGCGGATGCCCCGGAGGGGGCTGAGCGGCGACGGCGCCGGCAAATCCGAACGCTGCGGCTGCGACCGCTACGAGCGCGCGGCGCGTTCTGCGAATGGGCTTTGCGTCGGTCACGATAGGTTCCCTCCCTGCCTGCCTGGCCGCGTCGCACACTTTGGGATTAGGGCGCGGAGCCGTCAAGGAAGGTTTCGTCAAAAACGGGCGGGCTTCACGCCCGCCCGAATGGCCTTCCGCCCCGCCCTGAATCGTCGCTCTCAACTACCGGCCCCAGTAACCGACCGGGTGCACGTTGACCGCGACTTGGATGCGATCGCCGGGCCGGTAGTCGGTGTGCGTCGTGTAGTGGCGGCCGTCGAGCACGTAAGTCACGCGATAGCCGTCGATGCGCTGCTCGGTGAACGGATGGCTCACCGTCTCGCAGCGCTGCACGACTCCCGTGCGCGTCTCGACGACCGCGCCGTTGCGGACCGCGTTCTCGTGCGCGATCGCCGCGCCGGCCGCCGCGCCCGCCACCGTCAACGCGGGCGAGCTGCCGTGGCCCAAGATGTGGCCGATCGTCGCGCCGATGACGCCGCCGGCCGCGGTCTGACCCGCAACGCCGAACGGAGCCGCGGGCCGGACCACCGTCTCGTTCCAGCAGCGCTGCTCGGGACGGTCGATCGTCACGTAACGCACCACCGGGTCGACGTCGACGACTCGCGCGTACACGTAGTCCGGCCCGAAATGATTATAGGAGGGGCCGTAGCCGTGCCCGTGGCCGTCGGCGAGTGCGTCGCCCGTAGCCAGCGTCGCCGCCACCGCACCGAGAACCGAAATCGCCTTTACCGCTTGAACCGTCATGGCCCTAACCTCCTCAAGTCCTTTCGATCTCCTTCGAGATCGTGGGAGGCAGGTTACGGGCGAGGCGCTGAATCGAACCTGAACGCTGGAACCCGCGCCGTTCCTAGCGCGTCGCGTTCTTGGCCTCCTGCCAGAGCCGCTCGAGCGCGTCCGGATTATGTGCGCTCCAGTCGCCGCCGGCCGCGCGCACGCGCGCCTCGACGTGGTCGAAGCGCTTCTCGAAGCGCGCGCTCGCGCCGCGCACGCACGCCTCGGGATCGAGGTCGAGATGTCGGCAGAGGTTCGCGATCGTGAACAATAGGTCGCCGACCTCGGCCGCCACCGCGTCGCGCGTCGCGGGGGCCGCGCTCGGTGCGGCCGCGCCCGCCGCGAGCGCAGCGTCGAGCTCCGCGAGCTCCTCCGTGACCTTCGCACGCACGCCGGCCGCGTCGGGCCAGTCGAACCCGACCGTCGCCGCGCGTAGCCCAAGCTTCGCCGCGCGCGCAAGTCCGGGCAGCCCGACCGGCACGTCCGCGAGCACGCGCGTTTCGCCGCCCGCGTCGCGCTCCTCGCGCTTGATCTCCTCCCAGCGACGCGTCTGATCGTCCGCGCTCGCGACGCGCCCCTGCTGGTCGCCGAACACGTGCGGATGGCGGCGCACGAGCTTGTCGCAGATGCCCGCGACGACGTCCCCGAAGTCGAACAGCTTCGCCTCCTCGGCCATCCGCGCGTGGAACACCACTTGGAACAGCAGGTCCCCGAGCTCGCCTTCGAGCTTGTCGAGCGCGCCGCGCTCGATTGCGTCCGCGACCTCATACGCCTCTTCGAGCGTGTACGGCGCGATCGTCGCGAACGTCTGCTCGCGATCCCACGGGCAACCGCCGGCGGGACTCCGAAGCTTCGCCATGATTCGAAGCAGCGCGTCGATCGAGCGCGCGTCGTGTGGTTGGTCAGTCATTGGAGATCAGATCCCTGAAGCTCACGAGAATCGCCGCGGTCGCGCCCCAGATGCGGAAGCCGCCGTGGTTGAGCTCGTAGGTGCGGAAGCGCGTGCCGAGACGTTCGCGGTAAGTCAACGTCGTGTTCGCGGCGTCGAGGATGAAGTCGAGCGGCACCTCGAACACGCTCGCGACTTCTTCGGGGTCGGGCTTTGCGACGAACGCGCCGCCTGCGACGTAGCCGACGACAGGCGTGATCGAGAAGCCGGTGCCGGTGAGCAGCTCGTCGAGCGAACCGAGCACGTCGACGTCGCGGGACTCGAGACCGATCTCCTCGCACGTCTCGCGCAGTGCCGCGTCGACCGCGGTCTCGCCGGATTCCGCGATCCGCCCGCCCGGAAAGCTGATCTGACCCGCGTGATCCTTGAGATGCGCAGCGCGCTCGGTGAACAGCACGGTGAGGCCAGCGGGACGCCCGACCAACGGCACCAGCACGGACGCGGGACGCGCGGGACGCTCGAGAGCCGCGCGCAGCTCCGGCGTCACGACGCCGGCGATGTTCGCGACGATCCGCTCGCGCGGATCGTGCGGCGCGCGCGGCGCGGCAAGCCGGCGCCGGATCGCGTCGATCGTCGGCGCGTGCTCAGCCGCCCCCGCCCGAGCCATCGCCTTTGATCCCACCCTTCGTGAGCTCGAGCGGATCGAGAAGCTTCCTGAGCATCGCGGCGCCCAAGGTCGTCTCCTGCTCGGCGACTTCCCTGATCGCCCTTCCTTCTTTATACGCCTGCTTCGCGATCGCGGCGCCCTTCTCGTAGCCGATCACGGGATTGAGCGCCGTCACGAGGATCGGGTTACGCTCGAGCGCCTCGTCGAGCCGCTCTTTGTTGACCTTGAAACCCGCGATCGCGGAATCCGCGAGCACGCGCGACGCGCTCGCGAGCAGCTCGATGCTCTGGATCAGGTTCAGCGCGACGACCGGCAGCATCACGTTCAACTGGAAGTTGCCGGACTGGCCCGCGATCGTGATCGTCAAGTCGTTGCCGATGACTTGCGCCGCAACCATGGCTACGGCTTCGGGGATCACGGGGTTCACTTTGCCCGGCATGATGCTGCTGCCGGGCTGCAACGCCGGCAGCGAGATCTCGCCCAAGCCCGCGAGCGGACCGCTGTTCATCCAGCGCAAGTCGTTCGAGATCTTGAGTAGGCTCACCGCGGTCGTCTTCAAGATTCCCGACACCTCGACCGCCGTGTCCTGCGAGCTCATCGCCTCGAAGAAGTTGTCGAGCGAGTGGAACCCGACCTTCGTGCGCTTCGCGAGCGCGGCCGTGAACTTCTCGGCGAACTTCGGATGCGCATTGATCCCGGTACCGACGGCCGTGCCGCCCTGCGCGAGACCCGTGAGCCGCGGCAACGCGCCCCTGAGCCTGAAGATGTTGCTTAGAGTTTGCGCGGCCCAGCCACCGAGCTCCTGATCGAGCCGCACCGGCATCGCATCCATCAGATGCGTGCGGCCGGTCTTCACGATCCCGGCCACCGACTTCGCCTTCTTCTCGATCGTCTTGTGCAGGTGCTCGAGCGCCGGCAAGAGGCCGTTCACGACGCCGAGCGCCGCGCTCACATGGATCGCGGACGGGATCACGTCGTTGCTGCTCTGGCTCATGTTCACGTGATCGTTCGCGTGGACCGGTTTGCCGAGGGCCTTCGACGCAAGCTTCGCGATCACCTCGTTCGCGTTCATGTTCGAGCTCGTGCCCGAGCCCGTCTGGAACACGTCGATCGGGAACTGATCGAGGTGCTG
>Ga0326731_1000172_pt1 | contig 16716 bp, 11 predicted proteins | sample MHFSIPfraction_FD_207645 | JGI IMG/M metagenome (GOLD analysis project Ga0326731, IMG submission 207645) | Lab enriched peat soil microbial communities from Michigan Hollow, Ithaca, NY, United States - MHF9FY SIP fraction | ecosystem: Environmental > Terrestrial > Soil > Wetlands > Peat | place...
CCTGGTCGTCGTCGGCGATTTCGAGCCGGCGAAGACCCTCGACCTCATCAAGAAATACTATGAGCCGATCAAGGCCTCGCCGCCGCCTCCCCCGGTCAGCACGACGGAACCTCCCCAGCTCGGACCTAAGACCGTGGTCATCCGTAAAGAGGCCCAGGCGCCGTCCTTCATGATCGTCTGGCACGCCCCGAACGCCAAGGACGCGGACTTCCTGCCCCTGGCCATCCTGTCGAAGTCCCTTCTCGACGGCGAAAGCAGCCGCCTGTACCGCCGCCTCGTTCGGGAAGAGCAGCTGGCCCTGCGGGTCGGCGGCGGGGCCCAGGAGACCATCGATCCGTTCCTCTTTTCGATCGAGGTCAAGCCCCGGCCCGGGGCCGACCTCGATAGGATCGACCAGGTCGTCGAGGAGGAGCTGGCCAAGATCAGGAAAGACGGCATCACGCCCCAGGAATTCGAAAAGGCCATGAACGGCGTCCGCAGCGACTTCTACGGGGGGCTGCAGACGGCCGCCGGCAAAGCCAACCAGCTCGGCGCCTATGAGCTGATCTACGGGGATTTCGGCAAGCTCTTCACGGTCATGGACGATTACGCGGCCGTCAAGATCGACCGGGTCAGGGAGGTCGCCGGGACATATCTCACGGGGAACACGAAGACGATCGGGAAGCTCATCCCCGAGGGAGGTGCCAAGTGAAGAAGCTCATCCTGGCGGCGCTTGTGGGCGCCGTGGCCGCCTTCCTTGTCCCGCCGCCGGCGCTCGTCGCCGCCGGCTCGGAGCTTCCTCCTCCCGCGAAGATCGTGCTCGGGAACGGAATGACCATTTATGTCCTCAAGAACGCGGACCTGCCGCTGGCGAGCTTCCGGATGATCATCCGCGGCGCCGGGTCGGCCTTCGAGCCGGCCGAAGCCGAAGGCGCCGCCAACCTGGTCGCCGCCCTCATGACGAAGGGCACGGCCAAGATGGACGCGGACGCCATGGCCGAAGCCCTCGACTTCATGGGCGCGAGCCTGTCCGTCTCCGCGACCGATGAATATGCCCAGATCAGCGGCGACGGCCTCGCCGGCCATTTCCCGCGCCTCATGGAGATCGCCGCCGACTGCCTGACCGGCCCGGCTTTCAGGGATGATGAGTTCGCCAAGGAGCGGGCCCGGAGGATCGACGGGCTCAAGGCCGCCAAGGACAATCCCGGCACGGCGGTCCGGTTCTACTTCCAAAAGGCCTACTTCGGCCGCCACCCGATGGGCCATCTGGCGTCCGGCACGGAAACGTCGCTTGGAGGGATGACCGTCCAAGCGGTCAAGGACTTCTTCAGGATCCGCTATCGGCCTGACCGGGCCGTGGCGGCCGTTGTCGGCGACGTCGACGTGACCGCGCTGAAAACGCTCCTGGAAAGGACCTTCGGCGCCTGGCGGAACCCGGCGGGGGCCGCGCCGGCGGACGTCATCCCTCCCCTTCCCAAGCCCAATGGCCGGAAGCTCGTTCTGGTGGACAAGCCGGACGCGACCCAGGCCTATTTCGTTCTCGGAGCGCCCGGATATGCCATGGGGGACAAGATCACGCCGCAGGCCGCGATCATGAACACCCTCTGGGGCGGCCGCTTCACATCCTGGCTCAATACGGAACTCCGCATCAAGCGCGGGCTGACGTACGGCGCTTCGAGCATGTTCCGGACCTGGCTCCCCGGCGGCACGTTCGTCGCGTCCTCCTACACCAAGAACGACAAGATCGGTGAGATGCTCGACATCACCCTCGGGCTGCTCGGCAAGGCCGCCAAGGAGGGGTTCGCGGCCGAGGAGGTTGAAAGCGCCCGCAACTACGTCCAGGGACAGTTCCCGCCGACGCTCGAAACCAACGCCAGCAAGGCGGGCGCTTACGTGCGCCTCGCTTTCTACAAATTGGGTTTCGATTACTACGACACCTACATGGCCGCCATCGGCAAGGTCTCGGTCGCCGAAGCCAAGGCGGCCGCCGCGGCGCTTCTCCCCCAGAACGCCTATGTCCTCGTCGTTGTCGGAAAGGCGTCGGAGATCCGTCCCCTGCTCGCCAAATACGGCGCCTGGCAGGAGAAGAAGATCACCGACCCCGATTTCTAAGCCGCCGGCCGGACCGGGGCAAAGGAGCCTGAGGCCCATGACTTCACGAAAGGCCGCTCTCGCCGTCCTGTTCTTCGCCGCCCTCGCCGCGGCCCCTCGGGCCTGGCCCGGCCAGGAGAAGATCTCTCTCCGCTTCGGCCCTGCCGAAGGGACCCGGCTGACCTACAGTCTCTCGAGCGTTATCAATGTCGAAGGCAAGAACTTCCTCGGCGTCGACCTGGCCCTCAATGCCGATTCGCGGGGCGAGATCCGGATGCTCTCCAAGCCCTCCGCCCGCGACACCGTCCAGGCCGACCTGACCAGCCCCGGCATCGACGTCAACATCCGGCTGCCGGAAAAGGTCATCTCCCAGAAGCTCGGCACGACCCACGGAGAGCCCCTCCAGGTCGTATTCAACAGGACCGGCAAGGTCGAATCCATCCGCAATCCCGAAGCCGTCGGGAGCGGGAACCCGTTCAATATCTCCATCCCCCAGATCCTGCGCGATTACTTTCCGGCCTTCCCCTCGGAGCCGATCGGCCGCGGCGAGAGCTGGCTCGAGAGCCGGCGCCTGACCATCCCCTTCCAGGGCCTCGATCTCACGGTCGACCTGGCCATCACCTACACGCTCGACGATGTCCTTCCGTCCGACGACGGCCGGCTGGCCCTGATCTCCGCGGTCTATAAGGTCGGCGTTTCGGGGACGAAGGACCTCGGCGACTCCCAGGGCGTCTTCGAGGGCGAGGGCACGGGCGCCGGCTCGCTCCAGGTCCACGTCGACAAGGGCTGGTTCTCGGAGTATCGCGTCGATTTCAAGACGGACGCCTCTTTCGTCATGAAGAAGGGAAAGGACAGGCTGGCCGAATTCCCGTTCTCGTTCGCGGCCTTCGCCGAGGTCGTTCTGCTCAACGTTCAGGCGCCGGATCCCATCATCCGCTAGCCGCCGACGACCCGGACCCACCGGTCGAGGGCGGTGAAATAGAGCCCGGATTCCTTGATGGTCTCCCCGGTGATCTTCGCCCAGAACCGCGTATAGAGCCGGACCTGCGGCCGGTAATGTTCGACCAGGATCGCCAGGGCCTTCTCCCGGACCTCGTGGCTCTCGCCGGAGAGGGCGCCGGGCAGGCGGTCGGTCTTGTAATCGGCGATGACCCATCCGTCTTCTTCCTTAAAGAGAAGATCGACGGCGCCCGAAAGGAAGACGGGAGCGCCGGGGGCCGGCATGACCGGCCTGCCTCCGGCGACAGGGACGAGCCCGATGGCGGCGGAGAGATCCCGGTAGGCATCATCATCCGGTCCGACCTTGACCGAGAACGGCACCTCGAACAGGCGCGTTCCCGCCCGCATCGCCCTCCGCCAGAACGGAGAGCGGATGATATTCCCGACGTGAGCGGCGAGGTCGCGATCGTGCGCGGGCTCGAGCCCGGCGGAGACGAGGACATCCCGGGCCATCCTGACAAGATCTTCCCCGACGCCGGCTTCGCCGGGCCCCGCGGCCGCGCCCGGCCAGGATCCGCCCAGGGTCTTCAGCATGACATGGACCTCGGAGCCCCAGAGTCCCAGGCCTCCCTTGGCCCATTCGGGCGGCTCCCCGGCGCGCCGGGCGAGAGAGGTCACGGTCTCGTGGAGCGACGAGGCCATTGACGCGCCGGCCATCCTCCGCCTCAGCTCTTCCCGGCCCTTCATGGCGTCGTCCGGCTTGACGACGGTCTTCTTCCGGGGGGCAGGCGGGACGCAGGCCGGAGGGCATACCGGAAGCTCGGCGATCGAGGCCAGACCCTTTTCGAGAGGACCCCAAGCGCATCGCTCTCCCAGGTCCCCCTCGTATCCGCTGATGACGAGGAGGTCACGGGCCCTCGTCGACGCCACATACATCAGGCGGTCCTCCTCGGCCTCCTCGTATTTTTTCTCCTCGGCGGCGCTTTCGTCCCAGCCCATGGGCTGGGAGACGGTCTTGGACGCATGTCCGAAGGCCCGGGAAAAGCGGAAGTGGCCGGCGGGGGTCTGTCCCGTCCTGCGGACGTGCTTGTCCGGCTCGAAGTCGCGGACCCCGGCGGGATTGGCCAGCCAGACGACCGGGGCCTCGAGACCTTTGGCCTTGTGCAGGTTCATGAGGCGGACCGCGTTGCGCCGGCCGGGGGCAAGACTCATCTCTTCGACCGGCTGGGTCCCGACCCATTCGGCCATGAAGGCGACGGCGGCGGCGAACGACGTCATCTCCTCATTCTCCCGCCCGCGCAGGACCTCGACGAGCTTGAGGATGTTCCCGGCCCGGCTGCTGCCCATCTCGGCCGTCACCAGGTGGGCGATGAGGCCGGAGTTCTGCAGGATGATCTCCAGGGCCACGGACGGAGGGACGCGGACCGTGAGCTCCCGCCAGCCCCGCAGGACGACGAAGGCCCGCCTCACGCGGGCCGATCCGGTCAAGCCGTCGGCCGGACCGAAATAGGCGAACTCGCCGCCGGCCGCCCGGTGCTCCAGGAGCTCCTGGTCGCTCAGCCCGAAGAAAAGGCCGCGCAGGACGGCGACCGTGGCCACGGGGTCATCGGGGTCGTCCAGGGCCCGGAGGAGGTTCATGACCTCGGCGATCTCGGCGTTATCGGCGAAGGCGTCGCTGCCGGATATCTCGTAAGGAACGCCGAGCTCTTCGAGCCTTCGGGCGTATTTGCTCATGCGGTCCTTGTAACGGAAGAGGATCAGGAAGTCGCCGGGCTCGGCCGGGCGGGGGCCCTCGTCGCCGCCGTCGAGGGCGAGGTTCCCGGCCAGGCCCCAGGCGATGAATCCGGCGACGCGCCGGGAGTCGATCTCGGTGATCTCCTCCTTGGCGTGGCGGGCCACGGCCGGGATCATGGTCTTGCGGACGCCGGAGAGCGATTGGCGTCCCCGGCCGCGCATCGTCTCGAGGGGCATGAAGCCCGCCTGATAGGCGTCCGCCGCGGCCGGGAACGCGCCCTCGCTCCGGGGATCGAAGAGCGGATTGACCCAGTCGGCGATCGAGCCCAGGGAGCGGAAGTTGGCGCTGAGACGGAGCGTCTCGCCTCCGGAGGCTTCGATCCTCTCCTTGACCCGGTTGTAGATATCGATATCGGCGCGCCGGAAACGGTAGATCGACTGCTTGGGATCGCCGACGAGGAAGAGAGAGCCCGGCGCGGGCGCAAGCTTCGTCCAGTCCTTTTCGGCGTCGTCCGTTCCCGCGAGGAGAAAGAGGATCTCGGCCTGGATGGGGTCGGTGTCCTGGAATTCGTCGACGAGGACCGGATGGAAGCGCTTCCGGAAATAGCCCCGGACGTCAGGTTGCTCGCGCAGGAGGGCGGCGGCGAACATGAGCTGGTCCTGGAAGTTGAGGCGGGCCTCGGTCCGCCTCCGTTCGGCGTAGAAAGCGACGGCCGGGCCGAGGAAGGCCAGGGCCTTGGTGTGCCGGAACTCGCGCCACTCGCGAAGCGCCGGGAGCGCCACCGCCTCCTGGAAGCCCTCCGCGGCGGCCCGCATCGTCTCCGCGGCCTCCGCCGCCTTCCTCTTCGCGGCGGCCTTCTCGGCCGGCGCGCCGTCAAGCTCCTTGTTGGCCAGCTTCCTGTCGACCTCTTTCTCGCGCGACCAGCGGTCCTTGCGGACTTCGAGCGTCTTGTCGAACAGCTCGACGGTCTCCATCAGGCGCCGGCCGTCCGCGAAGCCGATGTTGCGCCTCCTCCGGAAACAGCGGACGAGCAGGGCCTGGAGCCCGTCCCGCCCCTTCTCGGGCCTCTCCGCCGGCACGAGCACCGCGGCCTGGTCGAGAAGATCGTCGAGGGCCCGGCGGATCCGACCGAAGTCGGGCGGCTCGGCGCGGCCGCCGACCGGCTCGACCTCGGGGAATTCGGCGATCGCTTTGAAAGCGTCTTCGAGGTCGGCCGGCTCGAGCCCGGCCTCGTCCAGGCCGTGCAGCGCGGCGGCGTTCTCGAGCCTGGCCTTGGCCTGGTACTCGTCCCAGCTTCGTTCGAGAAGGACGCGGTCCTCATGCTCTTCGAGCTCGCGGAAATCGGGGTCGATGCCGGCCTCGATCGGGCGCTCCCGCAGGAGCCGGGCGCAGAAGGCGTGGATCGTCCCGATGAAGGACCTCTCGAGCCCCGTTAAGGCGGCGTCGAAGCGGGCCCGGATCCCGGCGTCCTTCTCCGCGAGCCGCGCGTGTTCGAGAGCGACCTGGAAGCGGCCGCGGAGCTCGGCCGCGGCCTTGCGGGTGAAGGTCACCGCGGCCAGCGTATCGATCGAGGCGGCGCCGGTGGCGAGCAGGGCGATCATCCGGTCGACCAGGCTTTTCGTCTTGCCCGAACCGGCCCCGGCCTCGACGAGGAACGTCGTCCCGAGGTCGCGCACGATCCTGTCGCGGGCGGCCTGGTCGGGAGGCAGGACCTTCCTCGCGCGCGTCATTTGTACTCGTCCAGCTTATCGAAGGCTTCGAAGACCCGGAGACCGGCCTGGATCCGTTCCCTCGTCTTGCTCGCGTCGCCGCCGCAGGCCGCGGACAGGTCGATATCCCCGCCTCCGCTCCGGATGCCCGCGACGGCGCATTCCGCGTCGATGATCTCCAGCAAATGGAGAAGGACCGTCTTTTTGTTCCTGGCCCAGTCCGGGCCGCCGGAAACGCAAACGTGGGCGTAATCGCAGTATTTGCATCGGGCATCAGGCCCGGCGATGAAATAGCCCGCCTCCACGAGACGGAGGAGATCGTTGAGCAGGGACCTGAGCCTGTCCCTGTCGAAATCCCTGATGATCCTCTCCAGGCCCTCGCCCCGCCGGGACGGGAAGAGATAGCCGCTCTCGGCAACGCGCGGCTTGGCCCCGGGCCGTTCCCGGGCCAGGATCTGCTCGAGCGCGACGGCGTAAAGGGCGTGCTGGATCTTCTGGCCGTTGCCGAACTCGACCAGCTCCTCGTAGTCGGACGGGTTCCCGGTCTTGTAGTCGAGGACCCGGTAGGTGTCGCGGCCGAGCCCGTCGACCCGGTCGATGGAGCCCCGGAGCCGGAACGACCGTCCGCCGCCGAGGGCGATCACCTCCCTGTCGATCGCCTTTTCGAAGGCGAGCGGCCGGCCCTTGACCTCGCGCCTCCCCTCGGCGGCCATGAAGATGTCGAGGGTCTCCAGGATGTCGCGCCGCTCGCTCTCGAAGATCGCTTCGGAAGGAGGCGGGATCTTCCGGCGCGCGAGATCGATCCTCGCGCCGGCGATGCCGGCCGCGAGCGCCGCGTGCCGGGCGGTCTCGACCCCGTCCCCCTGGTCCCGGACCTCGGACATGAACTCACAGAGGATCTCGTGGACGAGGGTCCCGCGCTGGAGCGGATCGAGCCATCGCGACCGGTCGAAGGCGACCTCCTCCGGCGGCTGGACCTTGAGGACATGGCGCAGGAAATAGGCGAACGGGCACTTGGCCAGCAGCTCGAGCCGCGTCGCGGACATGACGGCCTTCTCGCCGGCCACGGGATCGACGTCGGCGCGAAGGGGGCCGATGTCCACGATCCCCTCATACGCGGTCAACTGATCTCCGGTACGGGCCTCCGCGGCGGCCAGGCCGGCGGCCAGCTCGGCAAAGTTGGCGGCGACCGAGCGGCGGCCGTCCGGAAGGGGCTCCGACCTCAGCCGGTCGAGCCACCATTCGGTTTCGTCCAAGGCCCGGCCGGGCCCGCCGGGAAAGAAACCGGACGCTTCGGGGAGCTCGCGGTCGAGAGCGGCGTAATCGAGGTCGGCGTCCCCGCGGCTAAGCCGGTAGGCCTGGAGGACGACCGAGGAGGGAAAGGACTCCCGGCCTTCGACGATGTCGTAGGACGGATAGCTCAAGACGACGCGGCCGCGAAGGGAGGCGAGGACCGCGGCCAGGCCGTAGAGGCGGCCGCGGAGGACATCGGCCGAGGTCGGCAAGGAGGCGGCGATGGCCGCCCGCTCCTCGTCGAGAAGCACCGGGTCCTGAAGGCCGCGGCCGGGGAAGGCCGCCTCGTCAAGGCCGGCGACGAAAGTGACCGGCCGGCCGGAATGCCCGCCCGAGAGAAGCCCGGAAACGTGGAGGCGGCCGGGCAGGGCCGGCGACGCTCCGACACGCAGCGACGCGCCGGCCGTCCGGATGAGGTCGAGGGCTTCTTTGAGGGGCAGGGGCGGGAAGCGGCTTTCGGCGACAAATTCGTCCAGCCGGTCGAGCAGGACATGCCGGGCCTTGAGGTCGAGGTCCTCGTCGGCCCGGCCGAAACGCTCGATGAGCCCGGAAAAGGCCTCACAGAGCCCGCCGAGATCATAGCTCCCGGCGGCGTCCTGTCCGGGCACGAGCGCCAGGATCCTGCTTATGGCCTTCGACAGCTCCCGTATCTCGTCGGCTGCGACGCCGTACCCGGCCCGGCGGCCCTCCGCTTCTTCCGCCGCGTCCCCGCCCTCGCCGGCGGCGAGAGAGGCCAGGTCGGCTTCTTTTGCCTCGCACAGGGCCCGCAGCCGATCGACATATCGGTCCCGACCCCAGCCGATCATGGCGTCGCGGAGATGGCGGCAGGCCGTCCGGGCCGCGAGAGCCGCGCCCGGCGCGCCGGCCGGAAGCACGAGGTCCCCGTTCTCGATGAGACGGCAGAGAACGTCGCTCGAGAAGTCGTCCCGCAGCCATTCGGCGAGGCCGAAGAACAGCCGCCCCGGCGAGGTGAAGGAGACGGGCACACCCTCCCCGAACGTCACGGGCAGACCTGTTTTCGCCGAGAGGAGATAGAAGACGGTCGCGTGGGCCGCTCCCGACGGCGCCAGGACCTCGGCCTGATCGAAGGGGATCTTCTCGGCGTAAAGCCGGCGGAGGATCTCCCGGCATTCGTTGGCCGGGCCGAGGGCCCTGAAGATCTCGACCGGCGCCACGCCGTTCGGAGCGGGGGCCTGACGCGGCGCGAACAGCCAGGACAGCCGGCCGGGGCCGGAAAGGTCGGCCGGAGCGGGGCAGGGCCAGCACTGGGGCGGCCGCTCCAATCCGACCACGGGGTCGCCCGGCACGAGGACAAGGCGGCCGGCGCCGGCGGCCCGGACGAGCTCGGCTTCACGACGGCTCAGACGCGCGTCCGTCGGACAGAGGATCCAGCGGGATCCGGCCGGCGCGGGCGCCGCCGCCCGGGCCGCCTTGTCGAGAAGCGCGGGGAGATCGAGGAGGCCGTCAGTCTCGAGGGCCCGTTCGTACCGGGCGACGAGGAGCGCGAGCTCCCGGCCCTTTCGTTCGACAAGAAAACAGTCGGGCCGGACGTCGGCGCTCGTCCGGCCGTCCAGGCGCAGCTCCCGGATGGCGCGATGGAGCGCTTGGGTCAGTCCCGGCGTGGCCCCGGCCCGTCCGAAATATTCGAGCTCGCCCGCGGCCAGGAGCTCGCGGAACAGCCGGTCCGTCAGGGCCAGCTCCGCCGACGATGTCATCGGCTTGGCCGCACCCGCGGCCCCGCGCCCGCGCAGGACCTCCGCGGCCAGCGACGAGGGGGTGACGAACCGGAGATTGACCCATGATCCGGCGTCGCGGGCGAGCGCTTCGCCGATCTCCCTTCCGGTCACGAAGGAGGGACAGACGAGGACCTTCTCGTCGAGCGGGTGATCGCGGCAGAAGCCGGCCAGGAAACGGACGACGGCGCTCATCGCTTATCCGGCATTTGGTAAAGGATGATCCTGTGATCGCGGTCGTTCGGATCGGGCAGGACTTCGGTTTGGACGATCCGTCCGTCCCAGCCGGGGATCTTGTAGTCGTGGGAGGCGATGCGGACGCCCGGCCGGAGGTCCCTCTCGAAGACGGGGGCCAGCTCTTCGAGCGACTCCGGAAGAAGGTAGAGAAGGAGGACCGTGGCCTCGGTCAGACGGACCTTGGTGGCGTCCTGATGCAGGAACCGGACCCGATCCGCGACCCCCTCCCGTCCGGCGGCGGCCCGGCAGGCCTCGATGAGGGCGTCGTCGAGCTCGACCCCCACGCCGCGGGCGCCGCGGGTTTTGGCGGCCGCGATGACCATCCGGCCGTCGCCACAGCCGAGGTCATAGACGACGTCATTCGGGCCGACCGCCGCGATCTCGATCATCCGGGCGACGACCGCGGGGGGCGTCGGGACGAAGGGGGCCAGATCGGCGGCGTCCTCGCGGCCGTGGGAGCCGGGGTAGACCTTGATGATGGCATTCTCGTCATAGCGGAACGAATAGGGCTTTCCCGGATGGACAAGATAGGTTGTCACCCGCTTGCCGTTGTCGAACGAGATCTCGACGGGCAGGTCGGCCGCGATCCTGTCGACGGCGCCGACAGCGAGGGTCCTGGTGCGAGGCCAGCGCCCGCCGGGCCCGGGCATGATCGTGTAGACGATCGGGCGCTTGATCACGTTGCGGAGGGTCGCTTCTTCCCGGAAAGGCGCCGCGGCCGCCGGGCCCCGGCCCAGGTCGATCCTGTTCTCCCCTACCCTGCCGGGCCGGCCGACGAAGAGCGCCAGCACGGCCAGGATCAGGAAGGCGGCGGCGACAAGGGCCTGGACGACCCTTTTCATCACCGAACCCCTGTGATATGGCCCGTTCTCATCCGTTCCAACTTAGAACAGCGGGTTCTGGAAGTCAACGCGTCTGGGCCGATCGGCTTCGACGGCGACAGTCCAAGCTTGCGGGTCCGCGCCGCGGACTTCGCTCCCCGTCAGGCGAAGAAATCGCCGGGAACGGCCCGGAGGCGGCTGATGTCCTTGACCCGGTCGGCGATGTCGAAGCCCTTGGCGCAGACGGCCGAACACGAGGCGCAGTCGCCGCAAGGATCGCCGGAGATGTCGAGGGAGCCGACGAGCTCGTGGGCCGCCTGGAGGTTCCGGTAGCCGTAGGCGTACATGTAGCTCCTCATCAGGTCCGGCAGGGGCAGGGCCTTCGGGCATCCGGGGACGCACCGGCCGCACTGCTGGCAGTAGAGGCCGGCCACCTGCTCGCCCATCCGGAGGTCCTTGAGCTCCTCGGGCGTGAGCCGGATATCGGTGACCACCGAAAAGTCCTCTTTGAGCTGGTCGAAGGTCGTGAATCCCGGGATGGCCGTAGTGACGTTGGGGTCGTTGAGGACCCACTTGAGGGCCGCCCGCATATTGATCGGCTGCTGCTTCTCTTTGTCCCAATAGGCGCCGGCCTGGGTCTTCATGGCCACGATGCCCATGCCCGCGGCGGTCGCTTCGGCCACCGCCTTGCGGAGATCCGCCGTGTAGTCCTGCCGGAAATTATAGGCCGTCAGGATGACGTCGTAGGCCTTCATGGCGATGGTCGCCCGGATGACCGCCGGTTCGTTGCCGTGTGTCGTGATCCCGATGAAGCGGGCCTTGCCGGCCTTCTTGGCTTTCTGGAGGGCCCCGATGATCGCCTGGTTCTGGACGTGCTCGGGAGAGGTGTTGTTGTGGAGGTAGAGGATCTCGACATGATCGAGGCCGAGGCGGCCGAGGCTTTCGTCGAACTTGGCCAGGAAGGCCTTCTCGACGCCGGCATCGTCCAGGCCCTGCATGGACCTGTCCCGGTTGGGCCCGGGCACCTTGGTGGCGATCATGAAGGACCCGCGGGGCCGTCCGGCGATGACCTGTCCGATCATCTTCTCGTTCTGGCCGCGCTGGTAGCCCCAGGCCGTGTCGAGAAGGACGATGCCCGATTCGAGGGCGGCCTGGACGACGGAGGGATTGTCGGCGTTCATGACGCCCATGCTGACGACGGGGATCTTGAGGCCGGTCTTGCCCAGGGTCCGGACGATCGGCTTCGCCGCGGCCTGGCCCGTGCCGAGGTTCGCCGCCGGGTCCTTGGCTCCGAAAGCGGCCGCTTTGAGGACGCCGGGAACCGTGCTGGCCGCGGCCAGCCCGGTCAGCCCTTTCTTGAGAAAGGCCCTTCGCTTGAGCTCGATGTCCGGTCCGGTCATATGCGCCTCCTTCAAGGATCGAATGGATTTCCATTGTATCGGAGGCCCGCCGATTGTCAACTTGGGTCGAGGTCCTCGCCGCCCCCGTTTGACATTTCCCTCCCCGACGCTATACTTCGTGTCGATCATGAAACCGAGATCATGGCTCGCCTCGACCGTCCTGGCGGTAGCCGTCATCGCCTTGCCCTCCCGCGGGCAGGTCCCTGCTCCCCCGGGTGAATTCACGATGAGGACGTTCTTTTCCGTGCGCTCCGCCCAGCCCGACGATACCGTCCCGGCGGCGCTCCGCGAGCAGTTCGAGAAGGACGACGGCTCTCCGCTCAGGTCCGTCGCGATCGACCTCGACGGCGACGGCCAGGCGGAGAAGCTCATCCTCTGCGGCGTCCCTTCGGCGGCCGGCGGCTGCCAGTGGCTCGTCTACGATCCCGTCCGGGGGGCCGGCCGCGGCATCGTTATCGGCGCCGTGATCTTCGTCGGCCGTGAATCCGACAGCGGCTATTCCCGGCTCGAGACCTATTGGAAGCAGGGCGGCGACATGTCGGTCGTCTCCCGCTACGCGTTCGCCAAGGGCCGCTACGCGAGGTCCGGCACGCGGGCTCTGTCCCTTTGGGAAGCGAGCGAGTTCTTCCGGGCCAAGGGGCCGCTCGACCTCGAGAGGGAGCTCGTCGAGATCAAGTGATTCCGGGGGATTCTCCCGTCCGGCTTGGCTCAGGATATCGCCGCCGCCGGGAGCTTCGCCGGTTCTCCATTTAGCCAACCCGCCGCGAGGGCGAGAATTTGAGACCTCCCGCTTCGTCTCCATTATGGAAGACGACGAAGGGAGGTCGACGACATGAAGAGCAAGCTGACCCAGGAGGAATTCATCAGGCTGGCCATCGCCCGCCTGCGCCTGGAGAACTACAAAGGCATCCATTCTGTTTACAGCGGTTTCAATGACGCCTTCAAGAGCTATTTCGAGGGCTCCAACCCCATCGACGCGACCGGCGAGCTCGCCCGTCTGGGAAAGATCGTCCTGCGGCCGGTCAAGGGCGGGGTCATGCTCTACCTCCCCGGCGAGGGGCCGGAAATGAGCCGGGGCGATATGGCCCTCAAGAAGATGGGCCTTCTCGAGAAGCCGGCGGCCCGGGAAAGCTAACGGCCGCGGGCGTCTAGAGGCGGCCGGCGAAGCGCCCGGCGAGATCGAGGTACCTGCAGAAAGCCTGCCTGGCCGCCCGCTTTCGGGCCGTCCCGATCATGGGATCGGCGATGAACAGCGCTTCGACGAGAAGCCGGACCAGGGCCCGGTAGCACTGATAGAAGTCCGCAAGGCCGCGGAGCCCTCCGTCGCCGGAACACTCGATGTAGGCCTCGATCAGGCGCTCGGCCAGGCCGGGCCGGCCGCTGTAGGTCAGGTCCATGGCCAGGTAGGCGACATCCGCGGCGACGTCCGTCGCGGCCAGGCCCGGATTGAATTCGACGGCGTCGAAGATGCGGACCATGCCGCCGTCGAGGAAGATATTGCTCATCCTCAGGTCGCCGTGGCAGTGTTTTATCCGGCCTTGCCGGACGCGCTCCCGGAAGAGTCCGGCGTGGGAAAAAAGGAACCGGTCGACCCTCTCCCGGATACGGTCGAGGGCCGCTCCGGCCTCGAATTCCTTCTCGACCAAGGGCCTCAGCCCGAAGGCATGCTCGAAACCCTCGCGGATGACCCGAGGTGAGCCGTACCGGCGCGCCGCGATCCCGGTGCGGGCGTGGAAATCGCATAGGGTCCGGACGATGCTCAGGATGTCATCCGGCCCGACCCGGCCTTTCCCGGCCAGGCGGTCCAGGCGCGACTCCTGGGGCATCTCGCGCATCACGACGGCATGGTCGACCGTCCGCCCCGGCCCGCCCAAGGTCACTGAGCCCGCGTCGTCGCGGATGGGCGCGATCCCGACGTAAAGTTCCGGGCTGAGCCGGGAGTTGACCTCGATCTCGCGGCGGCAGAAGGCCCGGCGCCTGGCTGGCGTGGTGTAATCGACGAAGCTGAACCGGACGGGCTTCTTGATCTTGTAAGCGCGCTCGCCGTCGAGGAGGATCCAGCTGATGTGGGTCCGGAGGAGGCGCATCGCCCGGGACCGGCGCAGCGGGACGATGATCCTTCGTTCGTTCTCGACGACCCGCATCGAGTTGGCGAGACAGGCCAGGTCGCTTTTCCAGGCCGCCGGGCGGGCCGTGCCGAGAATGAAATGCCGGCCCCGGACCGGCTCATAGGATCTCCGGATGAACCGGTTGACCTCGAAACCCGCGGGACGGAGACCGCGGGCCGTGCGCAGCCGCCGCTCCATCCTCCGTTTGACCGTCAGGACGGGCGATATGACCTCGATGACAAAGACGGGAGCGCCGGCTTTGCGGCCCGCCGCGGCGGCCGCGTCCCTCAGCCGCTGGAGATAGAACGTGCCGTCGAGGATGACGGGCCGACCGGCCCCGAGACCGCGCTCCGCCCGAGCCAGCATCCGCTCATAAACCCCGCCCTTCTCGGCCGGAGAGAAGCCCGGCTTCCTGGGGCTTTCCGCCCTGATCTTGTCCGTGCTGAGGACCGTCGCGCCGAGCTCACGGGCCAGGGCCGCGGCGACCGTGCTCTTTCCCGTCCCGGGCAGGCCGGTCAAGATGATCAGCATGGCAGGACCCCCGGGCCCGGCGGCCGAGCCGCGGCCCCGTCATTCCGGGAGGACCTGGCTGAGCAAAGCGGCGAGGTCTTCGACGCTAGCGGCCGCCTCGGCCAGGGCCTCCTCCGTCTCTTCGTATGCGGCCGGCCAGCCCGGGTCCGGCACGGCCCCGAGCTCCTCCGATTTCGACCGGATGCTCTTCAGTCTCAGCCGAAGGTCATCGAGCTGACCTCGATAATCCGAGATGTCGTCCCAACCGGAGGATTCCATGTCCGATTCGAGCTCGCCCAGCTTCTCCTCGAAGGCGCCGACCTGCTGGAGGACGCTGTCGACGTACTCTTCGCGGGACGGCCGGGGCATGTTCAACCCGTCGGCGCAGGCCGCCCCCTCCGGGGTCTTTGTCTTTTTGGTGTTGGCCATTTATTGCTCCTCGAGATCCAATTTGAGGGCGATGTAGCCCATGATATCCTTGAGCGAGATCACGCCCGCGAGCCGGTCGCCGTCGGCGACCATGAGACGGCTGCGGCCCGTTCTCTGCATGAGAGCCAGGGCTTTCATGACATCCTCGTCCGGGCCGATGGTGTTCTCCGCGGAGCAGGCCCGGGCCATCTCGCCGACTTCGTGCGCGGCCCATTCCCCGCGGGGCAGGTCCTTGACCTGGTCGATCGTGACGCAGCCGGCGAGCTTCCCGGCGTCGACGACGGGATACATCTTGAAATGGTACGTATAGATGTAGTCCTCGACGAGCTTTTCCACGGACGTCGCCGGGGCCACCGTGATCGCGTCGGCGACCATGAACTTCTTGACGGGCACGCCCTCGAGGGCCCGGCGGAAGACGAGCTGGCGGTAGGACGACCGGGCCGTCGAGCGCACGAACATGCCGATGACGAAGGTCCAGATCCCGCCGACGGAGCGGCCCATGAAGAACTGGACGATGCCGAGGAACATCAGTCCGGCGCCCAGCCCGGCTCCGATGGAGGAGGCGACGCGCGTCGCCCGGCGAATGTCGTTCCAGGTCCCCCAGAGGACGGCCCGCAGGACGCGGCCTCCGTCCAGGGGGAACGCGGGGATCAGGTTGAATCCGGCCAGGACGAGGTTCAGGAAGCCAAGATAGTTCAGGACTCCGGTGACGGGGGTCATCGGGCCTTGCCCGCGCAGGAGATAGCTCGAAACGAGGAGGACGGCGGCCAGACAGACGCTCGAGAGCGGCCCGGCCACGGCCAGGAAGAACTCGGCCTTCGGGCTCGGCGGCTCGTCGGCCATTTCGGACACGCCGCCAAAAAGGAACAGGGTGATGCCACGCATGTTCAGTCCGAACCGGCGGGCGATCAGGGAATGCCAGAGCTCATGAAAGACGATGGAGAGGAACAGGCCGACGGCGCCCGCGATACCCATGATCCAATAGTCAGACCGTGCCAAGCCCTTGTACCAGACCGGGAAAAGCCCCGTAGCCAGGCTCCAGACGATCAAGGCCCCGAGAATGAGCCAGCTCCAGTCGACCTTGACCTCGAAGCCGAAGATGCGGAACAGCGTCACCGTCTTGCCGAACATCGGTCCTCCTGGGGCGGCGGTCTTCCGACTCCTCCTTATCCCCTACTCCAAAAAGCGTGCCAAGGCAAGCACCGGGGCGCCGCCCCGAGAAGACCCCCCGGGATCGCGCGGGCAAGCCGGGGCTCGCCTCCGCCCGGGCAGGAAAAAAATCCCGGCGAACGGGACGACCCCAGGCCCGCGGCAGGGCGGAAAGAAAGTCCCCCTCTGGGGCAGGGGCTCGACGCGGATCCCGCCAGCCCCTGGACTATGGCACGAATCTTGGTGTCATTCTCCAGGGATGGTGGAATCCGAAGGAGGTCTCATGGTCAAAGAACCCCTGAGTCTCTGGCAGGCCGCCCGGTCGCAAGGCTATTCGAGGCGGGATTTCCTGAAATTCTGCGGCTGGCTCTCCGCGGCCCTCGGGCTCGAAGCCGGCCAGGCCCGGGCCCTGGTCAAGGCCCTGGACAAGGAGCCGCGGCCTCCCGTCTTATGGTACCATTTCCAGGAGTGCACCTGCTGCAGCGAGTCCTTCATCAAATCGACCCACCCCATCGTGGCCGACGTCCTCCTCGACCGGATCTCCCTCGATTATTCGATGACGCTCCAGGCGGCGGCCGGCGAG
>Ga0326731_1000176_pt1 | contig 16528 bp, 12 predicted proteins | sample MHFSIPfraction_FD_207645 | JGI IMG/M metagenome (GOLD analysis project Ga0326731, IMG submission 207645) | Lab enriched peat soil microbial communities from Michigan Hollow, Ithaca, NY, United States - MHF9FY SIP fraction | ecosystem: Environmental > Terrestrial > Soil > Wetlands > Peat | place...
TGGCCCGGAATCGTCATCGCGCCAACGGCCGATTCAGCCTTCGCCTTCGTCCTGAGGGTCGAGCGGGAAGGGGAGGCCGCCGAGAGCGGTGATTTCTATTATCTCGTTTCGGAGGTCGGCGCTCATTCGCCGGACGGCCTCTACGCCCGGATGCGCTTCGACCTCGGGCTGCCGTTCAAGCTGGGCCGGGCGACTCCCATCCTGATGAAACCGTCGCCGCGGCGCCAGGCCCTGACCGTCGAATGGTCCCGCCGCGACGAGAGGACCGTGATCGGACGCATCGTCTGCCCCGAAGGCTCCCGCGTCACCCTCCTCCACTATTTTCCCTGGAGCGGCAAAGGCGAGTTCACGCTGCTTCCGGACGGCCAAGTCCGAGGCCGCTCGGCCGCCCCGGTTCCTCAGGCCTATCTCATCTGGGCCAGCCGGGCCGGCGAAGCGGCCGCCGCCCCTCCCGGAGGCCTCGCCCAGGCGTACGTTCCGGGCGATGACCGCACCCTTGCCTTCGCGGCCGGGGTCGGCGACGACGACGAGCGCCTGGCCGCCCGTCTCTATCGGTACCGGAATGCCGACGCGATCGGGGCGCTCCTCGACGAGGAGTCTCAGGTCTACGAGGAGAAGCGGGTCAAGACCCGCGGCTTGTACGCCGGCGTTCCCGAGGCCATCACCAACAGCCTCCATTGGACCGTCCTCTATCAGCCGGGACGCCACCGCTTCTACATTCCGGCGGGGCGGAACTGGATCTTTCCCCGTCCTGACGGGGGGCCCGAGGCTTGGACCGTCTTTTCCGGCAGTGCGTTCCTGACAGCGCTCGAGCTCGCGGTCGAAAGCCAAAAGCTTGCGGTCGACGCCCTCCAGGCCGTGCTCGAAACCCAATATCCCAACGGCAACATCCCCAATTGGCGGGGTGACTCGAGCGGCTCGGCCGACCGGTCCCAACCGCCGATTGGCTCGTTCGTCACCCTGAAGCTCTTCGAGCGCCTGGGGGACCTGCAGATGCTGCGGCGCGCCTATCCGTACCTCCAGCGGTGGCACGATTTCTGGACGGCGCGGCGCCCGAACGGCCTGCCCCGGCGCGACGGCAACGACGACGGCCTCCTCGAATGGGGATCGGACACAGCCCTCGTCGGCAAGAGCGTCCCGTCATGGGAGAAGAGCGCCTCCGGCCGGATGAGGGCCGGCTGGGAATCCGGCCAGGACGACCTGCCGGACTGGGACGACGTCCCGTTCAACGAGGAGTCCGGAACGCTGGCGTTGAATTGCGTCGACCTGAGCTCGCTCTACGCCCTGGATGCCTGGTGCCTGGGGGAGATCGCCGCAGTCCTCGGCCGGCCTGTCGATGTCGAGCGCTATCGGGGAGAATATGAGGCCATGAAATCGCTCGTCAACGCCGGGCTCTGGAACGATAAGGAGGGCTTCTACGAGGACCGCTACTGGGACGGCCGGTTCTCCGTCCACAGGCCCGCTTCGGGATTTTTCCCTCTGCTTGCCCGGATCCCCGACGAGGCCCGGGCCCAGAGGATGCTCAAGCACCTCCTTGACCCCAAGCAATTCTGGGGGGACTTCATCATCCCCTCCATCTCCCGGGACGACCCGGCCTTCCGGCCGGACAGCCAGCAATCCTGGCGCGGCGCGGTCCGGCCGGCGACGAACTATCTCGTCTATCAAGGGCTCAAGGCGTACGGCTTCGACGCCGTCGCTTCCGAATTTGCGCTCAAGAGCACTGAGATGTTCCTGAGAAGCTGGCGGAGCTTCGGCCTGTCTCCGGAGAGCTTCGATTCCCTGACCGGTGAGGCCGGGGGCGACCGATACCAGAGCGGGGGGCCCCTGGCCGCCCTTATCGCGGTCGAAGAGTACCTCGACTTCACGCCGCACGAAGGCTTCCGCTTCGGCATGCTCAAGCCCGACGGCAAGGGCAAGCTCTCCAGGGTCCTTATCCAGGACCGCCATTATGAGGTCGAGGTCTCGAACTCGTCGACCATCCTGCGCGAAGAGGGCGAAACGATCCTGTCCGCCGACGGCGGCGCGGTCGTTCGCCGCTTCCTGTACAACGAATCGGAAGTCTCGTTCGTCATCAAGAGCCTGAAAAAGCGCGAGGTCCGGCTGCGTTTGCTGAAGAAGGGCAAATATCAGCTGCTGATCGACGGCCGCGAGGTCGACGTGTTTTCCGCCAACGGGCGCAAGTTCGAAGTGCCCGAGGGCGAACACACCGTCCTCGTCCAGTTGCTCGAGGATCTCGATAAGCAGCCCCCGACCGCGATGTCCCACTGATCAAGGAGAGTCATCATGACGCAATGTTCGAGACGGAGTTTCCTGAAGACGGGCGCCGGCGCCGCGGCGCTCTTCGCTGCCGGGCGGATGCCCGGGCCCGGGCCAGAGGGGTCCGCTCCGGGGGCGGCCCCGGGGACGCCTCGCGTTGTGTCGAGCGGCAACGGGATCCGGGCCACGGCCAAGGCCATGGACATGATCCGGGCGGGACGGGACCCGCTCGACGCCGTCATCGCCGGGGTCAACATCGTCGAGGACGATCCCGAGGACATGTCTGTCGGCTACGGAGGCCTGCCCAACGAGGACGGCGTCGTCGAACTCGATTCGTCGGTCATGTACGGCCCGACCCACTCCGCCGGCGCGGTGGCCGCGCTGCGCAACATCAAGAACCCGTCTCAAGTCGCCCGGCTGGTCATGGAGAGGACGGACCACGTCCTCATCGTCGGCGAGGGGGCGCTCAAGTTCGCCAAAGCCCACGGCTTCAAGGAGGAGGACCTTCTGACCGAGAAATCGCGGGAGGCCTGGCTGCGCTGGAAAGAGACGATGTCGGACCGGGACAACTGGTTCCCGCCGAAGAAAGAGAGCCTGCCCGAGGAGCTGCGCTCGGTCATGAGCACCCATGGGACGATCAATTGCATCGCCATCGACGCCGCCGGGCGTCTGGCCGGAGTGACGACCACGAGCGGCCTGTCCTGGAAGATCGCCGGCCGGGTCGGGGATTCGCCCATCATCGGGGCGGGACTCTATGTCGACAACGAGATCGGCGCGGCCGGCTCGACGGGACGGGGAGAGGCCAACCTCCAGACCTGCGCCAGCTTCCGCATCGTCGACGCCATGGGGCGGGGCAAGAGCCCGGAGCAGGCCTGCCTCGAGGCCTGCGAAGCGGTCGTGGCCAAGACCAAGCTTGTGCCCCGTCTGTGCGACGATCAGGGCCGGCCGAATTTCGGGCTCGATTTCTATGCCCTCAACAAGAAGGGCGAATTCGGGGCGGCCGGCCTCTACCAGGGCGGGAAGTACGCTGTCCACGACGGCGTCGAGAACAAGCTCCGCGACGTCGCCTTCCTGTTCAAGCGCCGGTAGGGGAATCGCTGACCCGGCCCGCCCGGGGACGTCACTCCCGGACGATGATGACGGGATAGCCTTCGCCCGCGAGGCGCCGGGCCAGGCCCTGGGCTTCGCCTTCGCCGGTCCTGACGCGCACCCGGAAATACACGCCGCGGGCGGTCTTCAGGCGGGAGACCACGACGTCCCTGTAGGCGCTGTCGAGGCGCCGCTTGATCGCGTAGGCGTTCTCCTGGACGGAGAAGGCTCCGACCTGGATCCAGACGGTCGACCGCCGCGGATCGTCCGGGGCCTTGAAGCCGTGCAGGGTTTCCAGCCGGACGCGGGCCGTCCCGGCGCCGACGATCCCCAGGACCCTGGCCGCCGCATAGGACAGATCGATGATCCGGCCCCGGACGAACGGACCCCGGTCGTTGATCCGGACGACCGCCGAACGATCGTTCCCCAGGTTCGTCACCATGACGTACGTCCCGAGAGGCAAGGTCCTGTGGGCCGCGGTCATGTCGTTCATGTCATAGATCTCCCGGCTCGAGGTCGGGCGGCCCTGAAATTCCTGCCCGTACCACGAGGCAATGCCCGTCTCGATGCCGGGACCCGGAGACCGCGGCAGCCGGGAACAGGCGACGGCCCCCAGCGCCAGGGCGGCCGCGATCAGGACCACGAACGGCGCTCGCCGCCGAGAGATCTTCTCGGGCCCTGACGGGCCCGTCCGGCGACGGTCAGGCAAGGGATGCCGCGAGCCTTTTCTTGAGATAGGTGAAGGCCTCGCGCGGCGTGGAGACGATGCGGAACAGATCGAGGTCCTCTGCGCAGATCGCACCCTTCTTGACCATGGAATCGAATTTGATCAGGTCCCGCCAGTAGTCACCGCCGTAGAGCACAAGGGCCATTTCTTTCTTGGAGATCTTGCTGGTCTGGAGCAGCGTGACGATCTCGAAAAACTCGTCCAGGGTGCCGTAGCCCCCGGGAAAGGCGATGACCGCCTTGGCCTTATAGGTCAGCCAGAACTTGCGCATGAAGAAATAGTGGAAGGAGAAGGACAGCTCCGGGGTGATGTAGGGATTCGGGCTTTGGGGCTGGGGGAGCGAGATGTTCATGCCGATGGTCTGGCCGCCGGCGCGCATCGCGCCCCGGTTGGCCGCTTCCATGATGCCCGGCCCGGCCCCGGTGCAGACGACGAAGTCCTTCCCCTTCGGCGTCTTGAGGCCGATGGCCCATTTGGCCAGGAGATAGGCCAGCTCCTCGGCCTCCCAATAATAGCGATAGAAGGCCGCATCGGCGTTGGTCGGATCGGCCTTGGCCGATCCCAGGAAAAGGATGGTGCTGTTGATCCTGGCCTTGTCCAGCCGGGTCATCGGACCGAGATATTCGCTGAGGATGCGGAGGGTCCGGCCCTCCAAAGACTCCAGGAATTCCGGGTCGCGAAAGGACTCTTCGGGGCGATCGATCTTTTTCATGGTCGGACCGGCCTCCTTGGGATGGGCTCGAGCGGATTCTAGCAGATTCCATCGCCGGCGCTCAAGGGCGTCTTTGACTTGGGGAAAAGCCTATGTTATCAATAGGCGCGAAAGGACGGCCTGATGGAGGACATCATGCGGACGAAGCTCGAATCGCTCGAATACCCGGGACGGCTCATCATCGTCGGCGCCGCGCCCGGCGGCCAAGCGGTGATCCTCTATGCCATCACCGGACGCTCCCCGTCGAGCCAGGCACGCCGGCTCGTCCATCGTGACGAGGGTATCTGGGTCGAACCCTCCGACGAGGCCACCCTGCGGCAAGGGAACGTCGATCTTCTTGTCTATCCGGCCGTCCTTTTCGGCCGGGCCGGCATCGCCGTTTCGAACGGCAGGCAGACCGCCGCCGTCCGCGACCGTCTCGCGCCCGGCGCCGAACCCGTCGCGGCGCTCGCGGCGGCCTTGGCCTCATGGGATTTCGAACCCGACGCCCCGATCTTCACGCCGCGGATCAGCGGCTGTCTTGCCGGCGGCGCCGCCGGCTTGAGCGTCGTCCGGCGCGGCCCCTCCGGGGAAGCTCTGCGCAACTATTTCGAGGCCGGGCTGCGGCCGGGGGAGGGGCGGCTCGTCTCCACCTACGAGGGACCGAACGCCGATCCGTTGCCCGTCTTCCGCGGCGAACCTCGGTTCGTCGACCTCCCCGGAGCGACGGCCGCCGAGACCGCCGAGGCGGCGTACCGCAGCCTCGCCCCGGTTCCCCCGGGCCGGGACTTCCGGGTCGCCGTGGCCTGCGTCTATGCCCCTCCCGGCGAGCCGGAGAAGGCCGACGTCCGCATCATCAACAGACACGAAAGGACGTGATCCCATGAGCAAGCCCGAGCGCACCGCGCGCAGCCAGTACCTGACCAAGGTCCGGGAGGATTTCCCGGACACCCTCACACTTGGCGAGGACACGTTCGTCAAGAAGTTCCCGATGCGCTACGGCGAGAACCCCGGGTACCCGGCGGCGTTCTATCAGGAGGCCGGCGCGTCGGGGCCGAACATGGGCCAGCTCGAGATCCTGCAGGAAGGGACCAAGGGCCTGAGCTACATCAACGTCGGGGACATGGATCTCGGCCAGCGCCTGGCCCGCAAGCTCACCCAAGTGTTCCCGGGCCGCCTCGTCAGCGTCATCATCAAGCACGAGATGCCGAGCGGCGTCGCCCTCGGCGACGATCCGGTCGGGACGTTCGAAAAGGCCTGGAAATGCGATTCCCTCTCCAACTTCGGCGGCGTCGACGTCTTCAGCTATCGCGTCACGGCCCCGCTGGCCCGCCTCCTCGTCGAGAGCCCGCGCAATGTCGAGGTCGTCTACGCTCCCGACTTCGAGCCGGAAGCGCTCCAGGTGCTGGCCGGGCGCAAGGTCCTTCGGGTCGTCCGGATGGGCGCCCCGCTCGACGCGCCGTCCGTGGACAACGGGCTCGAGGTGAAACGGGTGGCCGGCGGGCTGCTCCTCCAAAAACGCTTCGATTCCAAGATCGTCTCACCGGAGTCGGTGGACGTCGTCTCGGTGCGCAAGCCGACGCCGGAGGAGGTCCGCGCGGCCCTCTTCACCTGGACCGTGGCCTGTTTCACACGGTCGAACGCCGTGATCATCGGCACCGCCGACAAGACCCACGGCATCGGCTCCGGCCAGCGAAGCCGGATCGATTCGGCCGAGAACGCCATCCGGCTCTCGCGCCGCGGCTACGGCCCGGAAGGCTGCGTCATGGCTTCGGACGCCTTCATGCCTTTCCCCGATGTCGTCGAACTCGCCGGCCGGCACGGCATCACGGCCATCATCTATCCCCTTGGCTCGGTCAAGGACCAGGAGGTCATCGACAAGGCCAACGAGCTCGGGCTGGCCATGATCATCACCCGGAAGCCGGGAGAGCTCGATTCGGAGCGCTGCTTCCTCCATCGCTGAGAGGGAGCGCGCCCGATGCCGCCGCGGGTCCCGCCGGGGCCCCGGCAGGAATTGCCATGAACAAGACAGCCATTCAAAAGTTATGCGTCCTGGCCCTCGCCATCCTGGGCCTGCGGGCCGCCCCGGCGTGCGGAAAGGCTGAAGACTACCGGACGGTCGTCAACAAGCTCCGGGAGAACGGCCTCAACGGGGAGCGGGCCTTCGCCTTCCTCGAGAGGATCACCTCGGCCGGCCCGCGGCTGACCGGCTCTCCTCAGGCCGCGGCCGCGGTCGATCTCGCGCGTGGCCTGATGGAAGAGCTCGGCCTGGACCGCGTCCACACCGAACCGGTCGAGGTCGGCCACTGGGTGAGGGGAAAGGTGGCCGAGGCTTCTGTCCTTGGCGGGCCCTCCCGGGCCGCCATCCCCCTGGCCGTTTGTGCGCTCGGCGGCAGCGTCGGGACGCCCGACCGGGGGATAACCGCGCCGGTCGTCGAGGTCCGGTCCCTCGTGGAAGCGGCCTCGCTCGGGAATTCGGCCAAGGGCAAGATCGTCTTCTTCAACCGGGCCATGGACAGGGGCACGGCGGAGCCGTTCGCGGCCTATGGACAGGCCGCCGACCAGCGCGTCAGCGGGGCTTCGGCCGCGGCCCGCTGCGGCGCGGCCGCGGTCCTGGTCCGGTCGCTCACGTTCCGCCAGGACCGCAACCCCCATACGGGCATGCTGCGCTATGAGGCCGACGCGCCGCGAATCCCCGCCGCCGCGATCGCCACGGCGGACGCGGATGTCCTGAGCGCCCTTCTCAAGAAGGACAAAGGCGCCTCCGTGTCGCTGCGGATGGACTGCCGCGACAAGGGGAAGGTCCTATCGGCCAACGTGGCCGGCGAGATCACGGGCTCGGAGCTTCCCTCCGAGATCATCCTCCTTGGCGGCCACCTCGACAGCTGGGACCTCGCCGTCGGCGCTCACGACGATGCCGCGGGCTGCGCCGCGGCCCTGGAGGCCGTCGCCCTCCTCCGCGATCTCGGCCTGCGGCCGCGCCGCACCATCCGGGCCGTCCTGTTCATGGACGAAGAGTTCGGCGGCACGGGCGGCCGGGCTTATGCCGCGGCGCCGCAAAGAAAGGGGGAGCGGCATCTCGTCGCCGCCGAATCGGACCGGGGCGGCTTCGTCCCGACCGGCTTGGCGATCGGAGGCGCGGACCGCAAGGCCCTCGAGCGCATCTCCCCGTACGCCGATCTCCTGAAACCGTTCGGGATCGCGTCGATCGTCCCGGGCGGAGGAGGCGTCGACGTGGGGCCCCTCATCGCCAACGGCGCCGTGCCGGCGGCGGTCCTGGTCAATTCGCAGGCCTATTTCGACGTCCACCATTCCGCTCTCGACACCGCCGCGAGCGTCGAGCCCCGGGAGCTCGAGCTCCAGGCGATCGTCCTGGCCGTCCTCGCTTACATCCTGGCGCAGGAAGGCCTCTGACCCGCGGGTGAGCGCATGAACGATCTCGCCTTCCTCTTCGCCGTCCACAACCACCAGCCCGTGGGAAATTTCCCCGGGATCTTCGCGGCGGCGTTCAGGGACTGCTACAGGCCGCTCCTCGAGGCGTTGGCCGGGCATCCGAGCTTTCGCTTCGCTCTCCACTTCTCCGGCCCTCTCTGGGAGTACATGGAGGAGAACGAACGGGCCTGTTGGGATCTCGTCCGGGAGCTTTCCGGCCGGGGCCAGGTCGAGCTCCTCGGCGGCGGATTCTACGAGCCCATCCTGTCCATCATCCCGGAGGAAGACCGTCTCGGCCAGATCCGCATGATGAACGACTTTCTGGTCGAGAATTTCGGCCAACGGCCGCGCGGGCTGTGGCTGACGGAGCGCGTTTGGGAGCCCGATCTACCGCGGACGCTGGCGGCGGCGGGGATCGAATTCACGCTCCTCGACGAAGAGCATTTTCATTACGCCGGTATCCGCGACCTCCACACGACCTACATCACCGAGAGCGAGGGCCGGAGCCTGCGCGTCTTTCCGATCGACAAGACCCTCCGCTACCAGGTCCCGTTCCATTCCCTGGAGGACGTCGAAGCCTATCTCGGGACGATCCGCGAAACGGGCGGGACGGCTATTCTCGGCGACGACGGCGAGAAGTTCGGCGTCTGGCCCGGCACGCACAAGTGGGTCTACGAGGACGGCTGGCTCGAGAGGTTCCTGGCCTTCATCGACGACAGGGAGATCCGAACGATGTCCTTCGGGGCCTACCTGGACAGCCATGCCCCGTCGGGCCGGGTTTATCTTCCTCCCGCTTCCTATGAAGAGATGATGGAGTGGGTCCTCGAGCCGGACGAGCAGGAGGCCTTCCGGCGGCTCAAAGCCAGCGCTGGCCCGGAAGACCGCCGTTTCCTTCGCGGCGGCCTTTTCCGCGATTTCTGCCGGAAATACAGCGAGGCCAATCACCTCCATAAGCGGATGATCATGGTCTCCCGGGAGGTGAGGGCCTCAGGCAGCCCGGCCGGCGGCCTCCGCCATCTCTACAAGGGCCAATGCAACGATCCCTACTGGCACGGCGTCTTCGGCGGCCTCTACCTGCCGCATCTCCGTGAGGCCGCCTACGGCCACCTGCTCGAGGCTGAAAAATCGACGCCCGATCCCCCGGGCTGGGAAGTCCTCGATTTCGACTGCGACGGCCGCGATGAGCTCGCCTACCGCGACCCGGAGTTCGGGCTCCTGGTCAAGCCTTCGTCCGGCGGGGCGCTGGCCGAGATCGACTACCGTCCCTGGTCGCGAAATCTCTCCAACGTGCTCAGCCGGCAGCGGGAGGCCTATCACCAGTCGGCGGCGGAGTCCGCCGGGGAGGGGAGCGGGGAGGGCAAGAGCATCCATGAGCTCGCCAAGAAGCTGCCGCCGGACGCGGCCGAGCTCTTGCGCTACGACCGGCAGCCGCGCTACTCGATGATCGATCATTTCTTCCGGGCCGGAACGACGCCCGAGGATTTCCGGCGGGTCGATTTCGGCGAGCAGGGCGACTTCGTCGACGGCGCGTTCTCGTTCGAGATCGCCGGGCGGACACTTCGATTGGAACGTCGCGGAGCCGTGTGGGCGGGGGAGGAGAAGGTGCCCCTGGCCCTGCGCAAGACGATCGCCCGTTCCGCCGGCGGGCTGCGTGTCGACATCGAGATCGAGAACCTCTCCGGAAGGCCGCTCGACGTGGCTTACGGGTCCGAATGGAACCTCCTCGCCTTTCCTCACGAGATCGAGCTGCTCGGCGCGGACGGCGCGGAGCTCTACGGCGGAGCCTTCCGTTTCGAACCCGCGGGGGCCGGGGAGGTCTGGGCTTTTGCCCTGCGAACGCTCTCCCAATCAGAAGGGGGATTTGATATAATTCACCAAGGGTATTGTCTCTGCCCGGTCTGGTCGATGGGGTGGGCCGGGAACGGAACAAAGCGCCTTTCCGTGGTCCTGAAGGAGCGTCATGGCCGATAAGTTCTTCTCCTTGGTGCTCCACAGCCACATCCCCTATGTTCTGGCCCACGGCAGCTGGCCGCACGGCATGGACTGGCTGTACGAAGCGGCGGCCGAGACGTACATCCCGCTCCTGGACGTCTTCGAACGGCTGGCCGGCGAGGGCATTCCGGCCCGGACGAACGTCAGCTTCACGCCGGTTCTGATGGAACAGCTCAAGGATCCGAGCTTCGCCGCCGGCTTCGACGATTATCTCAAGATGAAGATCGAGACCGCCCTCGGCGACCGGGCCTACTTCGACAAGACCGGGAACGCGGCCTTACGCCCCTTGACCCTTTTTTGGGAGGCCTGGTACCGCAAGATCCTCGAGGACTTCCATGTCCGCTACGACGACGACCTCATCGACGGCTACCGGTCCCTCCAGGACCGCGGCCTGATCGAGGTCCTGACGTCGGGGGCGACCCACGGCTATCTTCCGCTCCTCTCGCGCGACGAGAGCGTCCGCCAGCAGGTCCGCCAAGGGTGCCACACGTATCGCAAGCACTTCGGCCGCGATCCGCGCGGCTTCTGGCTCCCCGAGTGCGCCTATCGGCCGGGCTACACCTGGAAAAATCCCCTCGGTGACGCCGAGCCCTACTCCCGGCTCGGGGTCGACGAGATCCTGAAACAAGAGGGGCTCGGCTGTTTTTTTGTCGATTCCCATCTCCTCAAGGGCGGCGAGGCCAAGGGGGTCTATATCGACCGCTTCCCCGGCTTGAAACTCCTTTGGGAAAAGTTCCGGGAAGCCTACCGGCCGGCCGACGAGCGGCCGAACGATGCCTATTCGGCCTATCTGGCCCATCCCTCGCAGGTCCCGTTCTTCGCCCGGGACGACGTCTCCGGCTCTCAGGTCTGGAGCCGCGACATGGGCTATCCGGGCGACGGGGGCTACCTCGAGTTCCACAAGAAGCACTTCCCCGGCGGCATGCGCTACTGGCGGATCACGTCGAGCGAAGCGGACCTGGGGCTCAAGGAGCCCTATGATCCGGACGCGGTCGCGGGCCGGCTCGAGGGCCACGCCTCCCACTTCGCTTCGGTCCTCGAATCGACGCTGGCCGGCCGCTCCTCGGGCTCGATCGCGGCCCTCTACGACACGGAGCTCTTCGGCCACTGGTGGTTCGAGGGGCCGGAGTGGCTCTATCATGTCATCAGGAAGCTCTCGACCGGCCCGGTCCGGCCGGCAACGGCGAGTGACGTGCTCGAGCGGCTGCCGCCCCGGACGGTCATCTCCCTGCCCGAAGGCTCATGGGGGAAGGGCGGCTTCCACTGGATCTGGCTCAACGACGACACCTCCTGGATCTGGAAGAAGATCTACCGCATCGAGGAGGCCGCGGCGGCGCTCGCGCCGCGCCTGGACCGGCTCGACCGCCGCCTGCTCAAGCAGTTTGTCCGCGAGAAGCTCCTGCTCGAGAGCTCCGATTGGCCCTTCCTCATCTCGACCTGGTCGGCCCGAGATTACGCCGAGCACCGGGCCGCGGAGCATTTCGAGCGGGCCCTGACCCTGGCCGGCTGGCTCGAGGAGAGCCGGGTCCTCAGCCCCGCCGAAGAGGCGCTCCTGCGCACGTTCGAGTCCGAAGATCATCTTTTTGAAGAGGTCGTCTTGCCCGATGGAACTGTTATCTGAGAAGACGCTGACCATGGTCCTCTGCGGGGGCCGGGGGGAGAGGCTCTATCCCTTGACCCGCGACCGGGCCAAACCGTCCGTGCCTTTTCTCGGGGCCTACCGGATCATCGATTTCAGCTTGTCCAACGCCCTCAATTCCGGCCTGCGCCGGATCGCCCTGCTGACCCAGTACAAGTCCCTGTCCCTCGAGCGCCACATCCTCAACGGCTGGAGCATTTTCCACGCCGAGAGCGGCGATTTCATCATCTCGCTGCCGGCCCAAGGCCGGGTCGGCGACCACTGGTATGAGGGCACAGCCGACGCGGTGTTCCAGAACATCTATACCATCCAGCAGGAAAACCCGGAGGCGGTCCTGGTGCTTTCGGGGGACCACATCTACAACGCCGATTACCGCAAGCTCCTGCTCTTTTTCGAACAGACCGGGGCCGATGCCGTGATCATGACCCGTACGATCCCGGTCGAGGAGGCCTCCCGATTCGGCGTCATCGGCGTCGACGGCGAGCGCCGCATCGTCGAGTTCATGGAGAAGCCCAAGAAGCCGTTCGCGACGCCCTGGGACCCGGCCAGAAGCCTGATCTCCATGGGGGTCTATCTGTTCAAGACGCCCGTCCTGATCAAAGCCCTCCTCCGGGACGCCCGCAAGACCCACAGCACCCACGATTTCGGCCGGGACATCATCCCCTCGCTCATTGACAGCCAGCGCGTCTTCGCCTACACCTTCGACGATTACTGGGAGGATATCGGGACGATCGACGCTTATTGGGAGGCCAACATGGCCTTCGTGTCGCCCTCCCCGCCGCCCATCCTCAGGGACCCGGCCTGGCCGGTCCGCTCCTACAGGCCCCAGTACCCGCCGACCTTCGTCTCCGGGGGCGACCTGCGGGCGTCGATCATCGGCCCTGGAGGCACCTTCACCGACTGCCGCATCGTCCACTCGATCATCGGCGCGGGGGTCCGCATCGAGCCGGGGGCCGAGGTCATCGACTCCATCCTCTTCGAGGACACCACGATCTGCCGCGGGGCCCGCGTGCGCAAGGTCATCATCGACAAGACCTCGACGATCCCCGAGGGCGCCGAGATCGGCTTCGACGCCGGCAAGGACGGGCAGAACTTCAAGATCAGCCGGTCCGGGATCCGCGTCGTGCCCAAAGGCTGGAGCTGAGCATGATCGAGAAATACAGCATCCTGTCGCCGGACTTCGAGCGCGACGCCCCGCGCGAGCTGATGCTGCTGTCGATCATCTCGCAGAGCTTCTTCCAGCCGTTCTCCCTCGAGGACAACCTGCTCGTCATCCTGACGGCCCTGACCTCGGGGTCGGGCGTCGGCTTCAACCGGGCCATGCTCTTCCTCAAGCAGGGCGACCGTCTCCGCGGGGAGATGTGGCTTGGACCGCGGTCGGCCGAGGAGGCCGGGCTGATCTGGGAGGTCCTCTCGACGCCCGGCATCGGCTACGTCGAGATCGTCGAGCACAACCGGGCCCTGGTCAGCAAGAACGAGGACACGCTGAGCGCGCGGCTCAAGGGCCTCGTCTACGCCGCCGACGACGAGAACGCCCTCATCCCGGCCTACGCCGCCTGCCGCAAGGAGATCCTGCTCGTCTCCCAGGCCTCGACCGAGCCGCTGGTCGACCGGCGCTTCCTCAACGTCATCGGCGTCGAGCAGTTCGTCTGCATCCCGCTGCTCGCCCGCGACGACGTCGTCGGCGAGATCATCCTCGATAACGCCATTACCCGGACGCCGATCACGCCGGCGGACATCAAGCTGGCCGGGATCTGCGGCCTGATGGCCGGCAACTACATCTACTCGGCCACGCTCCACCGCAAGCTCCTCGATGTCGAAAAGATGGCGGCCATGGGCGAGATGGCCATGTTCGTCACCCATCAGCTGCGCAACCCCATCGTCGCCATCGGCGGGTTCACCGAACAGCTCCTCAAGCCCGACGTCCCCGAGGAGAAAAGGGCCCGCAACCTGACCATCATCCGGGACGAGATCCGCCGGCTCGAGGACATCATCTACCAGATGGGCCACTTCCTCAAGGTCAGCCTCAAGGAGCCGGTCTACTTCGAACCCGGCCCGGTCATCGCCGGCGTCCTCGAGAGCCCGGAGATCCAGACCAAGGCCCGGGGCTACGGCTTGGGCATCAAGCTGGAGCCCTGCCTGCCCGAGATCCTCTGCGACCCGACCTCGTTCGGCGAGGTCCTGCGAAACCTTCTCGACAACGCGTTCGACGCGACATCCGCGGGCGGGACGGTCTCTGTCCGCGGCTATCGCAAGAGCCCGGCCGCGTTCGTGCTCTCCGTCCGCGACACCGGACGCGGCCTGACGAATCCGGACAAGGAGAATCTCTTCAGGCCCTTCTTCACGACCAAGGAGAAGGGGATGGGCCTGGGACTGCCCTTCATCAAGCGGGTCATGGACACCTGCGGGGGCAAGATCGAGGTCCAGAGCCGGGTGGGGAAGGGGGCCCTGTTCAAGCTTATTTTTCTCTGCCGCGAAAGGGAGTTGACGCCATGAAAAAGAAGATCCTGATCGTCGAGGACGAGAGAACCCTCGGTCTCCTCTACGAGGAGGAGCTGAGCAAGGAAGGCTACGACATCACGGCGGTGACGGACGCCGAGGCCGCGCTGGCCAAGCTGGCCGAGCAGAGCTTCGACCTCATCGTCACCGATATCCGCATGCCGGGCAAGAACGGGATCGAGCTCATCACCCAGATCATGGGCCTGCGCAAGGACATCCCGATCATCATCAACTCGGCCTACCAGAGCTACAAAGAGGACTTCATGACCTGGGCGGCGGACGCCTACGTCGTCAAATCCTCCTCGCTCGACGAGCTCAAGTCCAAGATCAAGCAGCTGCTGGGGGACTGATGTCGGAACTGAGAAAAGACCTCATCAGCGGACGCTGGGTCATCATCGCCACGGAGCGGAGCAAGCGGCCGGACGACTTCCGGCCCCACGGCGCGGCCGCGCCGGCGCCCGAAGCCGCGGGGTTCTGCCCGTTCTGCGAGGGCAACGAAGGGAAGACGCCGCCCGAGGTCTTCGCCCTGCGGGGGGCCGGGACGGGCCCGGACACGCCGGGCTGGACGGTGCGGGTCGTGCCGAACAAGTTCCCGGCCCTCAACCCGGGCCCCCCTCCGCCCCGGGCCACGGGCGGGATCTACCAATCCATGGAAGGCCGGGGCGTCCACGAGGTCGTCATCGAGAACCCCGACCACGCCTTCGAGCTCGCAGACCTTCCCGTCGCCCACATCCGCGACGTGCTCAGGGTCTTCCAGCAGCGGGTCCTGGCGATCGAACGCGACCTCCATTATCAGTATGTCCAGGTCTTCAAGAACAAGGGCAAGGAGGCGGGAGCCTCCTTGAGCCACCCCCACTCTCAGATCGTGGCGACGCCCATTGTCCCCAAACGGGTGAAGGAAGAGATCTACGGCGCGGAACGGCTGTTTCGGACCTTCAAGGAGTGCGGGTTCTGCCGCATTCTGCGGGAGGAGGAGGCCGCGGGAACGCGCCTGATCGCCAGGAACGCCCAGTTCACCGCCTTCGCGCCGTATGCCTCGCGCTTCCCCTTCGAGATGACGATCTATCCCAAGCGCCATTCGGCCTTTTTTACCGACGTCCGGGAGGACGAGCTGGTGACCCTGGCCGAGATCCTGAAGCTCGTCCTGACGCGGCTGAAGGAGACGGTCGGCGACCCGCCGTTCAACCTGGTCCTTCACCAGGCCCCGAACCCGTCGTCGTCCCTCAAGAAATGGCCGGAGATCGACCTGAAATCGCACTGGCACGTGGAGATCATTCCCATTCTCACCAAGGTCGCCGGCTTCGAATGGGGGACGGGGTTTTACATCAACCCGGTCCCTCCCGAGACCGGGGCCCAATTCCTGCGGGCGGCCTGATTCAGGCCGCGGTCAGGGTCTCGTAGAGCTCGAGATAGGCGGCCGCGGATCGCTCCCAGGAGAAGTCCACGGCCATCGCGTTGCCGACCAGCTTCCGCCATTGGGCGGACCTCTTGAAGGAAGCCGCCGCGCGCGCGGCCGCATCGACGAGCGGCCCGGGCTCCGCTTCGACGAACTTGAAGCCGTTGCCCGTCCCGGCCCGCGGGTCGAACTCCTGCACGCTGTCGTCGAGCCCGCCCGTGGCCCGGACGACCGGGACCGTGCCGTACTTCATGGCGTACATCTGGGTCAATCCGCAAGGCTCATAGCGCGAGGGGATGAGAAAGATGTCGCTCCCGGCGTAGATCATATGGGCGATCCTCTCGTCGAAGGCGATCTTGAGGCCGACCCTGTCCGGGTTCTTCTTGTGCGCTTCGAGCAGGAAGTCCTGGATCTTCTGGTCGCCGGCGCCGAGGATGACCAGCGTCAACCCCAGTCCGAGGAGGTCCTCGAGGGCCTCGCAGACGATATCGAGGCCTTTCTGACCGGCCAGACGTGTGACCATGCCCGTCACGGGAAGGTCCGCGGGCGCCGCCAGACCGAACAGGGCGGCGAGCTCTTTGCGGCAGGCCTTCTTCCCGGCCAGGTCCTCCGGCCCATAGTTGCTGGGGATGAGCCTGTCGGTCGAAGGATTCCAATCGCGGTAGTCGACGCCGTTGAGGATGCCGTAAAGGGCCGCGGACCGGGAGCGCAGCAGGCCGTCGAGGCCGCAGCCGAACGCCGGCGTCTGGATCTCGCGGCTGTAACGGGGGCTGACCGTGGTCACCGCCGTCGAATAAAGAATGCCGG
>Ga0326731_1000183_pt1 | contig 16218 bp, 12 predicted proteins | sample MHFSIPfraction_FD_207645 | JGI IMG/M metagenome (GOLD analysis project Ga0326731, IMG submission 207645) | Lab enriched peat soil microbial communities from Michigan Hollow, Ithaca, NY, United States - MHF9FY SIP fraction | ecosystem: Environmental > Terrestrial > Soil > Wetlands > Peat | place...
GGTCGGTCGCCAGTCAGAGCGATCGCATCACGGCGTTGACGTTGACTCGCGGCACCGCGGGCGTGCGTGGGATCCTCGACGAGCTGAACGTCACGGCCTCCGTGTCGGCGAGGTAGCGTCCTGGCGCGTGGCACGGCGGGTCCTCAGTGACTCGGCTCCGTGACTCCCCAGCGCTCTTCCGGCGAGCCGCGCTGCGGCGGGTGGAAGAAGAGCTCGGTCCAGAGCCAGCCGATGCTCTCGCCGAGGACGTCCTTCGCGCCAGCGCTCGTGCGCCACCAGGCCTGGGGGTCGTAGGAGCTCGGAGTCGCCGCGAGGATTCCGACGCGGACCCCCGGGCCGAAGGCCATGCGATGCAGCAGCCACGAGCGGCGGCTGTGGACTCCCGACGAGAAGACGTCCAGCGCATCGACGGGAAGGCCCGAGCGCGCGACCCACTCGCGCACCATGACCGCATTGAGATACGAGCGATCCTGCGCCGAGGCGGGCGCGGGCACGGCGACCACCGAGCCACTGGGCAGCCCGCGCCGCACGAGATACTCGCGGGCTTCGTCCGCGTAGGAGCTCGCGCCGGCGCGCTCTCGCTCGCGCTCGTTCTCGATCGGCCCGCCGGTCACGAGCACCTGCTTGTAGGGGCCGTCGAAGAAGGCGCGGATCGCCTGGTCGAGCTCGTCGGTCGGCATCCAGCCTTCGATCACCAGGACCGCGCCGCCCACCGGCTCGCTCGGTGCGAGGAACGCGTACACGTGGCGCACCGCAAAGAGCGCCGCCGCGGCGCCCGCGACGAGCAGGATGAGCCAGGTCCACAGCGTGGGAACCCAGACGTGTCGGCGGCGGAAGAGGGCGGGGCGCTTCATGCGCACGGGACTCTAAAGGGCGTTCGCGAAAGTCACGAGCCCGCGAGCCTGCGCCTCGAACGCCGGCCGGCGGGACTACGCATGCAACAGCGCCGCGCGATCCTCGACCTCGAGTCACACAAGCGCGCTCAAGTCGCCGGACGCCGCGGACGAAAGAGTGGCCAGGAGGCCGCACATGTCGGTTCGCGTCGTCGCTCGCGGCGTGCTCGCGCTGTGGCTCGCGCTCGCGCTGCCGGGCGCGGCGAACGCCGTCGACTTGTTCCGCTGGGTGACTCCCGATGGCCGGGTCGAGATCGGCTCGACTCCGCCGCCCGGCGTACACGCCGAGCCGTGGCATCCGGAGCAGCCGGCGCCGCCGGCAGTCACTCCGCCCACCCCCGCGCCATCCAGTGCGGCGACCGCCGTCCCGACGCTGCGCAAGCTCGCCCAGCCCGCGCTCGCGGAGACCAAGCCGAACTGCGGCCTCGGACGCGCCCAGGCGCTCGACCTCGCCCGCCAGCGCCAGGAGACGGAGCAGGAGATCGCCCGCCTCGAGGCTGCGATCGCGGAATACGAGGACACCCCGGTCGCCTACGAAGACTCCTCGTGTCTGCGCGACAAGTACGGCGCCATCGCCAAGAACTGCACCGGCAGGTCGTTCGACCGCGACGAGGCGATCGAGGAGTCGCAGACGCAGCTCGAGGCGGCGCACCGGAAGCTCGGCGACCTCGAGGACCAGGAGCGCGTGGCCACTGCGAACGACGACTGCGCGGCGGTCCCGGCCGCGCCCTCCCGCTAGCCCGGGCCGAGTCCGCCCGTCGGTCTGGCATCATGCCGGCGGGAGGACTGACGGTGAAGGTCGGCGTCTTCAGCTTCAACACCGAGTACACGCTGCGCGCCGACCGGCTCGCGCGCGCTGCGGAAGAGCGCGGCTTCGAGTCACTCTGGCTGCCCGAGCACACGCACATCCCCGCGCCGGCCGACGGCATGGTTGAAACGCCCCTCGGCGGCGAGCTGCCCGTCGAGTACCGGCACATGTCGGATCCGTTCGCAGGCCTCGCGGCCGCGGCCGCAGTCACATCGAAGCTGATCCTCGGCACGAGTATCTGTCTCATCAATCAGCACCACCCGATCGTGCTCGCCAAGCAAGTGGCCACGCTCGACCGGCTGTGCGACGGCCGCTTCATCTTCGGCGTCGGCGCCGGCTGGAACGTGGTCGAGATGCAGAACCACGGCGTCGAGTTCGCCGACCGCTGGCCCCAAGCGATCGAGCGGCTCGCCGCGCTGAAGGCTCTGTGGACGCAGGAGCAGCCGCGCTTCGCCGGCAAGTTCGTGCGCTTCGACTCACTCTGGTCGTATCCGAAGCCAATCCAGCAGCCCCATCCTCCGATCGTCCTCGGGACGCTCGACACCCCGTTCGGCCGCGCACAGGTCGCGAAGCACGCGGACGGCTGGCTGCCGCTCACCTTCGACGTGAGGCGCGCAAAGCAGAGCATCGACGACGTGCGCGCGCGCATGCGGGCGCTCGGCCGCGACGACGCGAAGCTCGCCGTTTCCCTGTTCTTCCTCGAGGACAAGGAGCAGAACGAGGACACCCTGCGCGCCGCGAGTGACCTCGGAGTCGAGCGCGCGATCCTGCGCCTGCCGATCGGCGCGGACTCACTCGTTCTGGCGAGTCTCGACCGCTACGCGGAGCTGGCGGCGCGAGTGCGCAAACCCCGCTAGCTACGGCGCGGCTCTGAGTGCCGCCTTGTACGCTTTCTTTGCAGCCTTCGCGGCCTGCTTCGCGGCCTTGAGCTGCGCCTTCGCCGCCTTCAGACTCGCTTTTCGCGCGACCGCGATCTGCTGCTCCGTCTCGTGCATCGCGTCGTCGTCGTTGCTCATCCCGCCGTGGCCCATGTCGTGCGGCACGAGGACGCGGACGAGGAGGTCGGTGTGGTTCGACGCAGAGTCGGTGACTCGGTACAGCGCGGAGTAAGTGCGCCCTGACCCGGGGCCCGAGCGCTCGGCGCGGAGCTGGAAGCTCCGGTCGTCGGTTCCGAGGTCCGCACCCTGGATGTCGGCGTCGGAGTTGCCGTCGCCGATGCCGTTGTCGGGCTCGCTGCTCGAGATCGAGACGAGCTCGACCTCCGGGCTCGAGTCACAGGTGTCGAAGGCAACGACGTCGACCTGTACGTCTTGCAGCTTGTGGTTCGGCGGCCAGAGGACGGACGGATCCGGCGAGGCGAAGGCCATCGGCGGCGTCGAGTCGCTCACCGTCACTACGGCCGTGTCGGACGCGGTCGACTGCACCCCCGTCACGGGATCCGTGAACGTCACGGTCAACGTGACTTCGGTCGCGCCGACGGGGAAGACGCCGATCGGTGTCAGGCTCGTGGGGTCGTTGAACGTGACCCCGGTCGCGGTCCAGAGGTAGGTGAAGCCGGCTCCGATGCTCGATTGCGTGCCGTCGAGGTTGATCGGCGTTCCCGCGGGACCGACGCACCCGATGGTGACGTCCTTGCCCGCGTTCGCGGCGGGAGCTGCCTGAGCCTGTGCCAGCCCCGCGAGGCTGAGCGAAATCACGAGAGCGAGTGCATGGATGCGCATAGCGCTGCTCCTTCCCCTAGTCGCGCGATCGCCCTTCAGGCGGTTCGCGACCTGATCCAACAGACCCACATCCTTCGACAGATTGGGTGTGGTGTCCAGCCCTCGTCCGCCCGGCGCGGGCGTGCGCGGAGGCTAGCGCCGACTTTGCGTGCTCACGGGGTCGAAGGGGACGCAGGCGCGGGAGTCGACCTGCGCGGGCTCGCGCGGGCTTCATCGCGCTGCGCGGCGCAGAGGTCGGCGGCGTTCGTCACCGCCACGTCGATCCCCAGGTCGAACACCTTGGCGCACGACGCGCCGCTCTTCTCCGAGGCCAGCAGCCAGGCGTTCAGCGAGGCGAGCTTGTCACTCGCATGAATCGATCGGAGTATCTCGCTCGAGAGAAAGTCGGGGTGCAGCTGGATGAGCACCAAGTGCGGGTCCCGTTTCGCCAGGAGCTCGGCGAGCCACTGCTCGCCGTGCGGTCCGCGCGGCGCGGCCTCGAGGGCCACGCGCGCATCGTAGCTCCGCGCCGCCTGGTAGGTCTCCGGACTGTTGCCGACCTGGAAGTAGACCCACTCGTACGCGTGATGGCGCCGCACGAGATCGATGGCCGGTTGCACGACGGCGGCCGTCTTGAACTCCGCGTCGATCACCACGCGGCCTCCCGACCAGCGCAGCGCGCTCTCGAAACGATCGGGCCCGCGATCGAGCCCGCGCAAGTGACAGCGCTCGATCTGCGCGGCGGTGTGACTCGCGATCGGTCCGGTGCAGCGGGTCACGTGGTCCAAGAGTGAGTTGTGAAACAGGAAGACCACGCGGTCCTTCGACAGGCGCAGGTCCGTCTCGACGATGTCCACCCCCTGCCTGCGCGCGGCCTCGAACCGCGCCACCGTGTTCGAGTCGGGAAGCCCGTAGCCGCCGCGGTGCGCCGCGACGCGCGGGCCTTGCAGGCGCGCGATCAGATCGCGCGAGTCCGTGCGCGCCGGCGCCCGAGTCTCGGCGCTGAGCGCCAGAGCGAGCGCCGCGACGGTGAGGAGTCGAATCGTCCGCACGGCTGCTCATCGGCACGACCCAGGCCTTCATTGGAGCGCTGGTCGCATGTGGATGGCGGCGTCGGGCGGGGTCCGCCGAGGGCCTCGCCGCTAGTTCGCGGGCGCCGTGCGATCGGGCTCGATGGCGAGCTTCTTCTGGGGCGCCGGCTTGGCGCGGGCTTCCCCTTCGGCCTGCAGCGCCAGCAGGCGGTCGCGGCGCGCCTTCTGGTCGGCGTCGAGTGTCACGTTGCCGAACACGACCTGGCGCTCGAGGTGCCGCTCGCGGCCGTCGCTGGCGACGGCCACGATCTCGATCTGGTTCGCGCCCGCGATGAAAGACACGAGCCCGGACCAGGCGCCGGTGTCGTCGTGCGCCAGCTCGACCGCGGGCGCGCCGGTCGTCTTGTTCTCGACGCGCAGCTCGCGGAGCGAGCGGAACTGGATCTGCGCCAGGAGCGGCGCGAGCTTCGAGAGGTCCCGCACGGCGTGGTACTCGCCGTGAGTCACTTCCGCCACGGGCGCGATCTCGCGTCCCTCGCGCGTCGCCTCGCGCCCGATCGCGAAGACGTGCACGCAGATGCCGCGCTTCGCGAGTGAGTGTGCGGCGCGGATCGCCTTGCCGACCGGGTTGTACTCCGGCAGCGTGGGGATCCCGTCGGTCAACACCACCAAGTGTCGGGTCGCGTGCGCCCGCGGCTGGCTCTCGGCGCTCCGGGTCCCGAGCAGCTCGATCGCCCCGCGCAGCAGCCCCGCCGCGAGGTCGGTGCCGCCCTCCGGGTCGACGAGCAGGCGGTCCGCGAGAGCACTGCGCAGCTTCGAGAAGTCCGACGTCAGCGGCGCCTCGACCCAGGCGTTCGTGCTCGGGTAGTCACTGCCCGCGAAGCTCACGAGGCCCACGCGAGTGGTGCGGGCGTCGAAGCCGTCGAGCAGTGACTCGATCGCGGCCACCTCGGCGCCGAGCACGCTGTCGCCGCGCGAGACCTGCACTCCGGGAAGGTGGGAGAGCCAGCTCGAACGCGATCCCAGGCCCGAGGCCTCGCCCGTGCTGCCCGACGTGTCGATCACGAACACCACGTCGAAGAGCTCGAGGTCGCCCTCGTGTGCGAGTGCCCGCCCCGACAGGAACCCGAGCCCGGGCTCGCCCGAGGGCGGGCGAACCACGTCGACGGTGTCGAGCGTCAGCGTGATCTCGGCCGGACCCTCCGTCCGGGGGCTCGCAGCGCCGAGCAGGAGCGCGAGCGACAGGGCGAGGGCGGCGCCGGGGGAGCGCATGCCGGAAGTCTAGCCGTCGCGGGCCCGGTCGACAGCTCGCCGCCGGCGCCCGATTCCGTGGCGGGGCGTGACGCACTTTGGTGTAGGCGATCGGCGGTCTCAGCGCGCGAGCGCAGCGCGATACTGCGCGAGCTGCTCCGCGAGACGCGACGCGAGCTCCGGTGACGCGCCCGACGCGCGCTGGACCGCGCGCTCCTCGGTCTGCAAGGCCTCCGCTCGGAGCCCCGAACGCCATTCCGCGGCGGCGCGCGTGTGAAGGATGGCGGGATCTCGCTCGCCGGTCTCGGTCGCCGCTCGGCGCGCGTGGTCGAGCGCCTCCGCGAGCGACCGAGCATCGCTGCGCGAGAGAAGCAGCTGCGCGAGCTCCACGCGAAGCAGGGCCGAGTTCGGAAGTGTCTCGAGCGCGCGGCGCAGCGCCGCCTCTCCGCCTGCGACGTCGCCGCGCGCGATCCGGGCGCGCGCAAACGCGAGCTGTCCGGCCTCGAAGCGCGGCTCGAGCGCGACCGCTCGCTCGTAGTGGCCGAGGGCGGAGTCGGCGTCGCCGAGACCGTCGAGCGCCAGCGCCAAGTCGTAGTGAGTGCGCGGCTCGTCGGGCCTGAGCTCGAGCGCGCGGCGGTATGCCGACGCCGCCTCGCGATCGTCGCCGACTTCGGCGTACGCGATGCCCAGATTCACGATGCCCTGCGCGAGGTCCGGCTTGGCAGCCACCTGACTCCGCCAGAGCGCGACCGCGCTCGCGTAGTCCGCGTTGCGCGCGTATGTCACGCCGCCGAGCGCCGCGGCGAGCGCTGCCGTCGCGATTCCCCCAGCGACGCGTACCAGTCGTTGGCGCGAAGCCGGCCCGCGCTTCGCGACGCGCCGTCCGATCTCGAGCGACGCGCCGACGCCGAGTGACACGAGGGCCGCGAGCGGCAGATACATGCGGCGCTCCGCTGCGACCTCGGTCGCAATGGGCACGAAGCTCGACGTCGGCGCGAGCAGCAAGAAACACAGAACCCCGGGATAGCCCCAGCGCGGCGCATGGAGGAGCAGGGCGAGTGCCGCCACGATCGCAGTCGTGACGACGAGCCCCGGAGCGATCGTGTCGCGGAGCTCGACGGCTTCGACGGGGCCGTAGTAGATCGCGAGTGGGATCGGCCAGACGGCCAGCCGGAGATAGTGCGCGACGGCGACGACCTGGTTCTGCGCGTACTCGACGCCGCTCACGCCGAGCCCGAAGCCGACGCTGTTCGAGCGCGGCGCCAGCAACAGGAGCGCAAGCAAGAGGCTCCAGGTGCCCGCGAGCGCCGCGTGGAATGCGCGCTCTTTCGAGAACAGATCCCGCCAGCTCCCGTAGCGGTACGCGCGCTGCCACAGCAGCACGGCGACGGGCGCAGTCACCATCGACTCCTTGCACAACATGCCGAGCGCGCAACACAGAACTGCGACGCCGCGCCGGTTCCGCGAAGTGGCGTACAGCGTGCCGAGGTAGAACGTGCCGAGCAGCAGCTCGGTCCGTTGCGTCAGATAGTCGACCGCCTCGGTGTTCAGCGGGTGCAGGGTCCAGAGCAAGGCGCCCGCGAACGCAGCCCGAGCGTCGAAGTGCGCGCGGAGCAAGCCCAGCAGCAGGGCCCCGTTCAAGAGGTGCAGCGCGACGTTGACGACGTGATAGACGCCGACGTCGAGCCCGGAGACCGCGTGACACAGCGCCATCGTCAGAGTCACGAGGGGCCGCGCGGACAACGAGCTCTGTGGCTCGAGCGAGAGCCAGTGCGCAGGTGGCCAGAGCGCGCGCACGTGCGGGTTGTCCCGAATCGACTGCACGTCGTCGAGCACGAACGGACCGCCGAGCGAGTTCGAATAGGCGAGCGCCCCCAGCAGGACCAGCGCGAGCGCGGCCAGCCAGGGCCTTGCCGTCTCGCGTCGAGTCATCGGGTCAGTCCGCGCCATGCGGCACAACGTAGGGCAGGCCATCGCCAAACTCCGCGCCGGCGAGTGACTTCGGAAGGCGCTGCGAGTCACGCCCCGGGGCGGCGGCCCTCGTCACTCGTTGGCGCGACGACCGGTGCATGAGCTGCGAACGTGCCCGCTATTGAAAATGCGCCTTGGCGTCGTCCGCCATGCGCTTCACGCACCAGCGGGCGTATATCGGCGCAGCGGCGCCGCCCAGGACGCGGCCGATCGCAGAAAGCGGCCGATCGTATTCGATGAAGATGCGCAGGCGGGAATGCGCGCCGGACGACGTGATCTCGAAGCCCATTCGATACGCGCCGATGATCAGGATGCGCGGGTGTCCTCGTGTCTCCCACACCTTGCGCCGCGGCGGATCGCGTTCGGTCACGACCTCTTCGACGGAGAGTCTGATCCCGAGAAAGCCTCCGCCCATCTTGATGACTGAGCCGACAGCGCGCCCTTTCGCCTCGTCGAATTCGTAGGTCATCCGGCCGCCCATCATCATCATGGACGGCTTTTCCATGTGAGTTCCGAGGCGAGCCTGATCGTCGAGATGTTCGAACAATTCATCCGGCGCCGCGCGCACTTCGACGGTCGCCTCGTCAGCGTGAGCGTAGGTCATCGTCCGTCTTCCGTATTGTACGATGCTTACTACGGCCGCGAGCGGAATCGGTGACTGGGTTGTCTCTTGAGACACTCTGGCACCACCGGGTCGGCGCGCGGGGCGTCTTGCCCCGCCCGGCGCGGCGCGCGCAGGCGTCCTCAGCCTTGAGCTGGCATCTCGCATGCACCCGCTAGCGCGAAGTCACCTCGTGAGGCCCGCTCCGTATGCATGTTTGGGCGCCTCGAGCGGAGTTCGCAACGGTCTCCGACGAGGCCCTGATGGAACAATACGCAAGCGGAGATGGCCGTGCGTTCGAGGAGCTGTTCCGGCGCTACGAGCCGCGCGCGTACGCCTACTTCATCAAGCGCGCGCGCTCTCCCGACCGCGCCCAGGACCTCTACCAGGAGCTCTTTCTGCGGGTTCACCGCGCGCGGGACGCCTACGATCCGGAGCGCGCCTTTGCGCCCTGGTTCTTCCGCATCGCGCATCGGCTCCTCGTCGACGACGAACGGCGAGCGTACCGCTCCCGCGAGGTCTCGATCGGAGATCGAGAGCCGGTCGCCGTGCGCAGCGACCCAGCGGCCAATCTCGGTGACCGCGAGCAGCTCGCACGGGCGCTCGACACTCTCTCGGCCGAGGAGAGTTACGTGCTGCTCTCCGCGAAGGGTCAGGGCATTGGATATGCGGAGATCGCGGCCCGGCTCGGAAAGTCGGTCGACGCGGTCAAGAAGATCGCGTCGCGCGCGATGCTCCGGCTACGCGCTGGACCGGTGCACGTTGCAGGTAAGCGGGTACACCACAGCGTGTAGCCTCGAACCGTCTGGCCAGCGGTAGACCTGCGGATGGCAGCCAAGAACACACCCCCCGAAATTCGAGAGGGCGTTCGCTCCGGGATCATCGCGGCAGTCGCACGAGACGCCGAGCTCCGCGGCGGTCGAACCGCGCGGCTGCTCGCAGCAGCGGGTGCGCTCGGAGCCTTCGCAGCGGTCGGCTTCGTCCTGATGCTGTCGGGGCATCCGTTCGAGCATCATCCTCCGTGGCACGTCGTCGTCTTCTCGGCGGTGTGGTCGGCGCTCGTCGTCGTTTTCCTCTCACTCGCGTTGCTGCGAGTGCGAACACCGTCGCTCCCGTTGGCCCGCTCTGCCGTCGTCGGTCTGATTGGTCTCGGCGTGGCCGGAGTCTGCGGCGCGGCCTGCCCGAACCAGCACTTCTTGGAGTGGTGGTCCACGACGGAAGTGGGGAGTCAGTTGAGCCTGGCCGGCGGCCTCGCACTCGGCGCGCTGTGCTTCGGGATCACGACGTCGCTCTTCGTCGCAGCCGTGGCTGCATTCGTGGGATTGGGTCGCAGGAGCCGCGCAGCGATCGGACCGCTGCTACCGGCGGCCATGCTGCTGCTTCTGCTCTCCCCCGGGGTAGCGCTCCAGTCCTATGGCACGTCCTGGGCAGTGTTTGGCAGCTGGCTTCTCGGAGCCGGCCTCGGCTCCTACGTGGGTGTCGCGCTCGGGTTGGCAGCTCGCACACGCCTCGGCCCGGGGTGACGCTCCACTCCGCCTAAGCGTTTCTGGCGCCAAGGCGCTGCGGAATCCGACGGGCGAGGAGCTTCTGAACCTCTTGGCCGGCGAACGGCACGGCGCCGAGCCCGATCCAGCCGGCGCACTGCGCCATGGTGATCGGCTCGGTCTTGAAGAGTGTCTCCATCAAGGTGTAGTGGTGGATCACCAGCTGCAGCGAGAAACTGACTGCGACGACCGCGAACAGCCGCAGGTTCGAGAAGAACCCGAGCTCCCAGATCGGCCGCGTGTCACTGCGGGCCCCGAAGGCGCGCAGCAGCTCCGCGAATACGAGCACCGAGAACGCCGCGTTGCGCGCGGTGGCGAGGTCTGCGCCGTCTCGCAGCTCGAAGACGAACGTCCCGAAGGTGACCCCCGTCGTCAGAGTGGCGGTAGTAAGGATCGAGAGGAGGAGCCGCCGGTCCGCGAACGGTGAGTCCGCGCGTCGCGGCGGCCTCGCGAGCACGTCCGGACCGATCGGGTCGGTCGCGAGCGCGAGCGCGGGCAAACCGTCGGTCACGAGATTGATCCAGAGCAGCTGCACCGGCAGCAGCGGCAAGCTCGTGCCGAACAGCGTCGCGAGAAGCATCACGGCGAGCTCCGCAGCGTTTCCCCCGAGCAGGTACCCGAGCGTCTTGCGGATGTTGTCGAAGATCCCGCGGCCCTCCTCCACGGCGGCGACGATGGAGGAGAACTTGTCGTCGGTGATCACCATGTCCGCGGCTTCCTTCGCTACCTCGGTGCCGGTTCGCCCCATCGCGACGCCGATGGAGGCTTCGCGAAGCGCGGGCGCATCGTTCACTCCGTCGCCGGTCATTGCGACGACGGCGCCGCGCGCCTTCCAGGCGCGCACGATGCGCAGCTTGTGCCCGGCGGTGACTCGAGCGTACACCGAAATGCGTTGCACGCGATCCGCAAGTGACTCATCGTCGAGCTTCTCGAGCTCCGACCCCAGCACGAGCTCGTCGCCGGCGCCGAGCACGCCGAGCTCCGCGGCGATCGCACGCGCGGTGTCCGGGTGATCTCCCGTGATCATCACCGTGCGGATCCCGGCGCGCTGGCAGCGAGCGACGGCGTCGCGTGCATCGCTGCGCGGCGGGTCTTGGAGTCCGGCGACGCCGAGAAAGGTCAGCTCCCTCTCGACCTCGGCCTCCGACTGGAGCGGGTCCAGGCGGCGCTCGGCGAACGCAAGCACGCGGAGCGCATCTCTGGCGAGCAGAGCGACATACTTGCGGATTCCCTCACGCCTCGCCGCGTCGAGCGGCTCCGTTCCCCTCGCCGTGCGAACGTGCGTGCAGCGCTCGAGCACGACTTCCGGCGCGCCCTTCACCGCCGCGATCGGCGCGCCGCCGCGCCGGCGCACGACCGTCATGCGCTTGCGGTCGGAATCGAACGGAAGCGTCGCCAGCCTGGGTGAGTCGCGGTCGATGTCCCTGCGCTGGATGCCGATCTTCGCAGCCGCGACGAGCAGCGCGGCCTCGGTCGGATCGCCGACGGCCTCCGAGTCGGCGCCCCGTGGCACGAGCTCCGCGTCGTTGCACGCCGCGGCCGCCCACATGAGCGCCTCGAGGCCCGCGCGCGCCGTACCGGGCTCTGCCAATCCATCGAAGAGGATCGCCCCCGACGTCGCGTAGCCCTCGCCAGTCACACGGAACACCTCGCCGGCGGCGACGATCTTGCGCACGGTCATCGTTCCGACGGTGAGCGTGCCGGTCTTGTCCGTGCAGATCACTTCCGTAGAGCCGAGTGTCTCGACCGCGGAGAGCCGGCGCACGAGCGCGTTGCGGCGCACCATGCGCTCGACGCCGAGCGCGAGCGCGAGCGTGACCACCGCGGGCAGGCCTTCGGGGATCGCCGCCACGGCGAGACTCACGCCAGTCATCAACAGCTCGAAGGGCGCGAGCCCGCGGGCGAGACCAAGCGCGAACACGAGCACGACGATCGCGAGGCTCGCCCAGACCAGGCGCCGAGCGACGTGATCGAGGCGGCGCTGCAGAGGGGTCTCATCTCGCGTCGCCGTCTCGAGGAGCTTCGCGATCCCGCCCACCTCGGTCTGCATTCCGGTCGCAGTCACGACCGCGCGCCCCGATCCGTTGGCGATGCTCGTGCCGAGGAACACCGAGTTGTGCCGATCCGCGAGTGGCGTGATCGGCTCGAGCAGCGCGGGGTTCTTCTCGACGGGCTCGGACTCACCCGTGAGTGACGCCTCGTTCGCGCGCAGCGATGCAGCGTCGATCAGGCGCGCGTCCGCTGCCACGAGGTCCCCCGCGTCGAGCACGAGGATGTCACCGCGCACGACCTCTCGAGCGGGAACCAGCACGGACGCTCCGTCGCGTACGACGCGCGCCGCTGGAGCCGCGAGACGCGCCAGCGCCGCAACCGCACGTTCCGAGCGGTATTCCTGCGCGAAGCCGACCAGCGCGTTCAGAGCGATGATCGCGAGGATCGCGCTTCCGTCGACGACCTCGCCCAGGGCGAGTGAGACCAGCGCCGCTCCGATGAGCACCCAGATCACGAGGCTTGCGAACTGCTGCACGAGGATCGTCAGCGCCGAACGACGCTCTTCGCGGCGTATCTCGTTGGGACCGTTGGCCGCAAGTCGGGTGGCGGCCTCCGCGCGAGTGAGTCCGAGCCGCGCGTCGCTGCCGAGCTCAGTCGCCGTCTCTGCCGCCGAGCGCGCGTGCCAGGGAATCGTCATGGCGGCGCGGATCGCAGCTCGCGCTCGCGCCAGATGACGTAGAGGGCGGGAATCACTGCGAGCGTGAGCAGAGTCAGCGAGATCAGCCCGCCCCAGAGCGGAGCCGCGATCCGCTTGGCGACGTCGGACCCCGCGCCGCCGGCGAACATCACGGGGATCAAGCCGAAGATGTTCATCGCGACCGCCATCAGGAGCGGCCGCACGCGCTGGCCCGCGGACTCCATGGCCATGGCGATCAGATCTTGCGTGGAGCGGAGGCGTCCCTCGCTCTTCCAACGCCGATACCCCTCGTCGAGGTAGATCACCATGATCGACGCGGTCTCGGCGGCGACTCCGAGCAGGCCGATCATCCCCACCCAGACGGCGATCGAGAGATTGAAGCCGAGCGCCCAGAGCAGCCAAACCGAGCCCATCGCTGCGCACGGGACCGAGGAGAGCACGAGCAGCGCCTGAGTGAGTCCGCCGAAATTCACGACGAGGATCGCGAGGATGATTCCGACGGTGATCGGGATGACGATGCGCATGCGCGCCTTCACGCGCTCGATGAACTCGTACTGCCCCGTCCACTTCAGGAAGTAACCGGGCGGGAGCCTGAGCTCGCGCGCGACGGCGGTCTTCGCGTCGGCGACGTAGCCGCCGAGATCGGAGCGTGCGGTATCGACGTACACCCAACCCGCGAGCTGACCGCCTTCGTCCTTGATCATCGGCGCGCCCATGGTCACCTCGATCCGCCCGAGCTGGCCGAGCCGCACGTACGCCATCCGTGCGCCTGCGACGGGCATCCCGGGATCGGGCGCCATCGCCGTCTCTCCCGTTTGTGACTCCGCAGTTTGCGCGCGCTGGAACGGCACGGGCACGAGCACGCGTGCGAGGTCCTGTGGGCTGTCGCGCAGCTCGCGCGGATAGCGGACGTTGATGTGGTAGCGCTCGCGCCCTTCGATCGTCGTATCGATGTCGAGGCCGCCGATCGCGGTCTCGACGACGTCCATCACGTCCATGAGGCGCACACCGTACCGGGCGATCGCGTCGCGATCGGGGATGAAGTCGACGAAGAATCCGCCGAGCTCTCGCTCCGCGTAGACCGAGCGCGTGTCGGGCACGTCGCGCAGAATCCGCTCGAGTGACTCACCGATGCGCGCGATCTCCGCGAGGTCGGGCCCGAAAACCTTCACGCCGATTGGTGTACGGATCCCCGTCGAGAGCATGTCGACCCGGGCCTTGATCGGCATCGTCCATGCGTTCTGAACGCCGGGGCTCGAGACCGCCTCGTCCATCTCCCGAGTGAGTCGCTCGAGCGTCATCCCCGGGCGCCACCGCTCTCGCGGCTCGAGGGTGATCACCGTCTCCACCATCGAGAGCGGCGCGGGATCGGTCGGAGTCTCGGCGCGGCCCACCTTGCCGAAGACGGACGCCACTTCGGGAAACGCCTTCAAGCGGCGATCCTGCTCCTGCAGCAGTCGCTTCGCCTCCTCGATCGAGATGCCCGGCACGGTGATCGGCATGAACAGGAGGCTGCCCTCGTAGAGCGGCGGCATGAACTCGGACCCGAGACGCGCGAACGGGATGAGAGTCACTGCGATCGCGGCGATCACGCTGAGGACGAGACCGCGCCGATGCTCGAGACAGAAGCGCAGCATCGGCCGGTACGCATCTACACAGAATCGGTTCACCGGATTCTCGCGCTCGGGACGGATGCGCCCGCGGATGAGCAGAACCATCAGAGCTGGGACGAGCGTGACCGAGAGCAGAGACGCGAAGGTCATCGCCAGAGTCTTGGTGTAAGCCAGCGGCTTGAAGAGGCGTCCCTCCTGCGCCTCGAGCGTGAAGACGGGCAGGAAGGCAATCGCGATCACGAGCAGCGAGGCGAAGATCGGCGGACCGAGCTCCTTCGCGGCGGAGATCACGACCTCCGTGCGGTCGGCGTCGGGTCCCGCCTGCTCGATCCTCTTGTGCGCGTTCTCGACCAGGACCACCGCGCCGTCGACCATGTCGCCGATCGCGATGATGATGCCCGCGAGTGACATGATGTTGGTCGTGAGTCCCATGTAAGACATCGGGATGAACGAGATCACGACGGCGATCGGCAGCGTAATCGCGGGCACGAGCGCCGAGCGCACGTGAAACAGGAAGACGACGACGGTGAGACAGACGATTGCCATCACCTGCACGAGACTGTCGGAGAGAGTCTGCACCGACTCGCGGATGAGATCCGAGCGATCGTAAGTCGTCACGACGCGCACGCCAGGCGGGAACGCGGGCTGCATCTCCGCGAGCTTCGCCTTCACGCGATCGATCACGCCGAGCGCGTTCTCGCCGAAGCGCATGACCACGATGCCGCCCACGGCCTCGCCGTCGCCGTTGAGCTCCGCGAGCCCGCGCCGGATGTTGCCGCCCACCTGGATGCGCGCGATGTCTCCCAGCAGGACGGGCGTGCCGGACTCGTTCGTCGCGACCGCGATCTTCGCGAGATCCTCGCGGCCTCGCACGTAGCCTCGTCCGCGGATGACATACTCGTGCTCTGCAAGCTCGATCACGCGCCCGCCGACGTCGCCGTTCGACATCCGCACGGCCGTCGCGATGTCTCCGATCGACAGGCTCAGTGCTTGCAGCCGCACGGGGTCGAGCTCGATCTGGTACTGCTTGTCGTAGCCGCCGATGCTCGCGACCTCTGCGACGCCCGGCACGGACGAGAGCCAGTAGCGCAGTGACCAGTCTTGAAAGCCGCGCAGCTGCTGCAGGTCACTCGTCCGCGTGTCGTCGACGAGCGCGTACTCGAAGACCCACCCTGCGCCCGTCGCGTCCGGTCCGATCTGCGGGGCGACTCCCGGCGGAAGCTTCCCTTGGAGCTTCACGAGATACTCGAGGACGCGGCTGCGCGCCCAGTAGATGTCCGTCCCGTCGTCGAACACGACGTAGACGAACGACATGCCGAACATCGTGAAGCCGCGCACGAGCTTCACCTTCGGCGCGGCGAGGAACGTGGTCACGATCGGATAGGTGATCTGGTCCTCGACGAGATTCGGGCTCCGCCCCATCCACTCGGTGAAGACGATGACCTGTGTGTCTGACAGGTCGGGGAGCGCGTCGAGCGGAGTCGTCCGCAGCGCCGCGATCCCCCACGCCGTGAGCAGCCCCACCGCGAGAAACACCAGCGTGCGGCGGCGCGCGCAGAACTCGATCACGCGCTCGAGCATGTCGTTAGTGCGCTCCGTGAGTCGGCGAGCCGCCGCCCGCGGCGCGCAGGCGGCTCTCGGAGTCGAGCAGGAACTGAGCGCTCACGACGACTCGCTCTCCCGCTGCGACGCCCCCGAGCACTTCCACTGCGCCGCCGCCGCGCCGCCCGATCTCGACCGTGCGCGGCTGGTAGCGCCCCGGCTCGAGCTCGACGAAGACGACCTTCCGCTGGCCTGTGTCGATGATGGCCTCGTCGGGCAGCGCGAGGACCTCGCCGAGCGGCTTCTCGAGCCGCACCGTCGCGTACAGCCCGGGCCGGAGCGTTCCGGCCGGGTTCGGAGCGTCGAAGCGCACCCGCACTGTGCGCGTGGACGCGTCGAGCACGGGACTCACGAAGCGCACGACGGCCTCGAGCGGCGCCCCCGGTTGGGATGCGAGCTCGATCTTCGCGCGCATGCCGACAGCCACGAGCGAGCTCTCCTCCTCGGTCACATCCGCCCAGATCCAGACCTGACTCAGATCCGCGATCGTGTAGAGCTCCATCTCCGGCGTGATG
>Ga0326731_1000185_pt1 | contig 16110 bp, 13 predicted proteins | sample MHFSIPfraction_FD_207645 | JGI IMG/M metagenome (GOLD analysis project Ga0326731, IMG submission 207645) | Lab enriched peat soil microbial communities from Michigan Hollow, Ithaca, NY, United States - MHF9FY SIP fraction | ecosystem: Environmental > Terrestrial > Soil > Wetlands > Peat | place...
CACAGCTCAAAGTGGCGATCCGCGCGGCCGGCGCTTTGCCTTTCGAGGTGCGAACCGCCGCACCGAGCGACTTCATCACGAGCGCGGGACGTCGCGGCGCGTACATCCTGTCGGCGCGCGACCTGATCGCGGCCGACATCGAGGTGCAGGTGGAGGGCGCGCTGCTCGACGGCATGGTCGGGCTCGCGTCGTGCGATAAGACCACGCCCGGCCAGCTCATGGCCGCGGGCCGGCAAAACATCCCGACGATCGTCGTCGTCTGCGGCTACCAGCGCTCGGGCGAGTACAAGGGCGAGCACGTCGACATCGAAGAGGTATTCCTGAAGTCGGGCTACGTCGCGTCCGGCCGCGTGACCGTGGAGGATCTCACCGGCATGGCCGACGTAGCGGTGCGCAGCCCCGGCGTCTGCGCCGGCATGGGCACCGCGAACTCGATGCACATCGTCTGCGAGGCGCTCGGCATGGCGCTGCCAGGCAGCGCGCCGGTCGCGGCGCTGAGCTCGAAGATGCTCGGCCACCTGCGGCAGGCGGGCGCGCGGATCGTCGACATGGTGTGGCAGGACTACAAGCCGCGCGAAATCATTACGGCGGGCTCGGTCCGCAACGCGGTTTGCACCGTGCTCGCGTTGAGCGGCTCGATCAACTGCGTGAAGCACTTGCAAGCAATCGCGACCGAGGCCGAGGTCGACGTCGATGTCTATCGGCTTTTCACGGACTATGCCGACAAGGTCCCGCTGCTCGCGGCGATCCGGCCGAACGGGCCGGGGCTCATCGAGGAGCTCGAGGCGGCGGGCGGCGCACGCGCGGTGCTGAAGCGTCTCGAGCGATTCCTCGATCTCGACGCGCGCGTCGTGACCGGCGAGCGGCTCGGCGACGTGCTCGCCGACGTGAAGGTGGCCGACGAGCGCGTGATCCGCACGGTCGACGCACCACTATCGAAGCGGCCGTCGATCGTGATCGTGCGCGGGAGTCTCTTGCCCGGCGGCGGCATCGTGCGGCTCGGCGGCACGGGCGAGCGCACGCTGAAGTTCCGTGGGCTCGCGAACATCTTCCACTCGCGCGACGAAGCGCTCGCCGCGATCAAGGACGGCAAAGTGAAGCCCGGCGACGTCGTCATCCTGCGCGGCCTCGGCGTGATCGGCGGTCCCGCCATGGCGCTCACGTCGGCCGTCGTGTTCGCGCTGGACGGCGCGAAGCTCATCGACAAGGTCGCGATGATCACCGAGGGTCAGCTCTCCGGTCTCGTGAACGACGGGCTCGTCGTCGGCGAGGCGTCGCCCGAAGCGGCCGCCGGCGGCCCGCTCGCGTACGTCGAGAACGGCGACACGATCTCGATCGATGTGACACGCAAGGTCGTCGATCTGGAGGTGCCCGAGGCCGTGCTCGCGGAGCGCCGGAAGACGCCGCACACGTTCGGCGCGCAGGACGAGCGCGGCTGGCTGCGCGTCTATCAACGCACGGTCTCGCCCGTGCACGAGGGAGCGGTGCTGCGCCGCTGAGCCGATGAAGGGTCGATTGAAGCCCGCCCTGCTCGCCGGCGCCCTCGCCGTGATGGCGCTCTGCGGCGCGGCGCGGAGCTCGGGCCAAGAAGCCGCCGCCGAGCAGAGTTGCGTCTACATGGGCGACGTCCGGCGCACGGCGATCCTCGACGACAACAACATTCTCTTTTACATGCGCAACGGTACGGTCTATCAAAACCGGCTGCGCAATACGTGCTTCATGCTGCGCAGCGCGAATCGCTTCACGTACGGCTCGTCCGCGCTGCGGCGGCTGTGCGTCGGCGACCTCATCCAGGTCCTGCCGGAGTCGAGCTTCGGAGGCGGGCCTTTTCCAATGGCGAGCTGCAACCTCGGCACGTACTTGCAGATCGACAAGGACGTCGCGGACGATCTCCTCGCGACCTCGCTCGGCAAGAAGTCGAAGGAAGGGCGCAGCCGCCAGGTGATGAAGACCGAGCCCGTGGAGCTGCCGCCCGCGGCGCCACCCGCCGAGCCCGCCGCTCCGCCGGCCGCGACGCCGGCCGAGCCCTCGCCCGCCGCGGGCTCGCCGCCCGCCGACGCGCCGAAACCCTGAGGCCGCGGCCGGACAGCGCGCGGCGCTAAAGCACCGCGGCGATATCGTTCTCGATCTTCGCCGGCGTGTCGGTCGGCGCATACCGCCGCACGACTCGACCCGAACGGTCGACCAAGAACTTCGTGAAGTTCCACTTGATCGCTTCGGTGCCGAGAATTCCGGCCTTCTCGCTCTTGAGCCATTGATAGAGCGGATGCGCGTTCGTGCCGTTGACCTCGATCTTCGCGAACATCGGGAACGTCACGTCGTACTGCGTCGAGCAGAACGTCTTGATTTCGTTCTCGTCGCCGGGCTCTTGGTGTCCGAACTGATCGCACGGGAAACCGAGCACCTCGAGACCCTGCGGATGGAAATTGCGGTAGAGAGTCTCGAGACCGGCGTACTGGGGCGTGAAGCCGCACTTCGACGCGACGTTCACAACCAGCAGCGGCTTGCCGCGGTAGTCGGCGAGAGACCTTTCGGCGCCGTCGATCGTTTTCGCCGCGAAATCATAGGCAACGGTCATGTCGACTCCTGCGTCTCGCGTCAGCGCGGCTCGAGCAGAATCCGCACGTTCTCGGGCGGCCGGCCGATCACCGCGCGCTCGCCCGAGACGACGATCGGCCGCTCGATCAGTATCGGATGGCGCACCATCGCCTCGATCCATTGTGCGCGCGTCAACTTCTTGCCGGCGTACTCGGTCTTGTAGATCTCCTCGCCCTTGCGCACGAGCTGCTCGGGCTCGATGCCGAGCTTCGTGACGAGCGCCTCGAGCTCTTTCGCTGTCGGCGGCGTCTCCAAATATCGGACGATTTTCGGCTCGTCGACATGCTGCTTCACGAGATCGAGCGTCGCGCGGCTCTTGCTGCACTTCGGATTGTGATAGATCGTGATCGCGCTCATGTGCTCATCTTACCGTGTAGTCGCGCGCCTCGAGGCAAGCGCTCGTCGCGCGCTGATAGTCGGCGCGCTTAGCGCTCGTCGAGTCGGCGTCGCCCGTGGCCGTCGTCGGATCGAAGCCGGTCTGATCCACAGCCCAACGGTGACACTCGTAGCGGTCCTTCGCCTGCTGCTCCGCCGTCTGCCCCTTGTTCGGGTAGACGAACACGTTCTGCGCCGGCGGCGGCGTCACGGTCGCGCTTTCGACTTCCTTCGGTTGATCGACCACCTCGTACTGGTGCTCCTGCGCGCGCCAGACGTAGTACGCGTCGTTCGCGTAGTAGTACGCGATGCCGCCGAGCATCAACGTAGTGTAGAACGGCGGCAGAACGGGCACGAACACGCCGATCGGCGGCGCGATCACGACGTAGTGCCCATGGTCCGGCCGATACCAAACGCCGCCGTGGAACCAGTACTGATTCGGCCCTTGGTGTATGACGACCGCATCGTGCGGCACGCTCTCGACCACGACGCCGTGGTCCACATAGGCGCGCTCGTGTCCGTGTCGATGGTCCATATGCTCGTGACTCGGTTCTGCGCTCGCGCGCGGAACCGGCACGCCCATCCGCGCCAAGGCAGTGGCCGCGAACAGCGCCGTGATCGTCGATCTACCGAAGTGCATGCGCTCGTCTCCTCGCTTGCTTGCTAATTTCGACCGCGCGAGCCTTCGCGCGTTCGCTCGCGAGCCGGCCACCGCGCGCGCAACGCAGTGGTCGGTCCGCATCGAGAGTCGCCGTCATCCGACCACGAGGATGATCAGCGCACGGAGCCGCTCCGACAGCCGCTCCTTCTCGATCAGCGGCTGGTTCGGGAAATGCCGGTTGTACGCCGTGGTGAGGTTCGCGCTGCTCACGCCCGAGACCGCGTTGGCGAGCGCCGCTTGCTCGCACTGCTCGAGCGCCGCGCGCACGGCCAGCTCGAGCGTGAAACCCGCGTCGCCGCACGCGAAGCGCGCGACCCGGTACAACGTCTCGTACAACTGTTCCGCGCCCGCGCTCGAGTCGAGCTCTGCCGGCTGATAACGCACGATGACGCTGTGCTGCTCGGTGTTGGCGGGAACCTCGGACGTGGCATCGACCGCGCCCGATATCGCCGCCGCCGTCACGAACGCCGCAACTTGTAGTCCTCGGTTGCTCATGCTTCGCTCCTTCGAATGAGTGGTATGTCCGAGACTGCCGTGAGCCGCTCCGACCTCCCCTTGAGCGCTTTCGATCGGCGGAGCCGACGTTGCGCTTGGGTCACTGACTGGGCGCTGACGCGCGGCGGCGCGCCGAGCGAGGGCGAAACCGGGCAGCGCGACGGGCTCGCGGCGCACGTCAGCGCAATGTCAGACTGTCGCGCGATGCTGTGCGGCGTCTTGGGGGCGATGACGGGAAATCGAGGGCCGGTGAGTCCGGCCGGGTCGTGAACGAATGCGAATTCTGATAGTGGAAGACGACGCGTTGCTCGGCGACGCGGTGCGCATGGCGCTCGAAGCCGCGGGCTTCGCGGCCGATCTCGTCGGCAGCGCCGAGAGCGCGCGCTCGGCATTGCAAGCGGAGTCGTTCGACCTGCTGATCCTCGACATCGGCCTCCCCCGCGAGAACGGCTTGCGGCTGCTCCAGGGCCTGCGCAATCGCGGCAAGATCCTGCCCGTGCTGATGCTCACCGCTCGCGACGGCCTCTCCGATCGAGTCGCTGCGCTCGACCTCGGCGCCGACGACTACATGACGAAGCCGTTCGAAGTGCCCGAGCTGATCGCACGCTGCCGCGCGCTGATCCGGCGCGCGAACGCCGTCGCGAGCTCGACCGTAACGCTCGGCAAGCTCACGCTCGACATCGCGCATAAGGAAGCGAGCGCCGACGGTCAGCCGCTCGAGCTGACGCAGCGCGAGTGGGCGATCCTCGAATGTTTCGCGCTGAACGCGGGGCGACTCGTGTCGAAAGACCGGCTCATGAGCACGATCGCGAGCTGGGAGGACGAGCTCACGCCGAACGCGATCGAGCAATACGTCTCGCGCCTGCGCGCGAAGCTCGGTGCCGCGGCGCGCATCCGAGCGGTACGGGGCATGGGGTATCGGCTGGATGACGGCGCCGCCTGACAATCGGGCGTCGATTCGCCGACGCCTCTTCATCACGCTGTTCCTTCCCGCGGCCGCCGTGTTGACCGCCGGCACGGTGATCGACTATTTGACCGCGCTGCCGCCGCTCACCGCCGCGTTCGATCAAGCGCTGCTCGAGTCCGGGCTCGCGATCGCGGCGCACGTGCACACCGAACCGGACGGCAAGCTCAGGCTCGACCTGCCCGCGGACGCGCTCGCGGTGCTGCGCGCAGACTCCAAGGACTCGATCTACTTCCGCGTCGGAGCGCGCGACGGCACGTTCGTCGCGGGAGATCCCGATTTGCCGATGCCGTCGACGGCCACGTCCAATCCAGGCCGAATGAACGCCGTGTATCGCGGCAACCCAGTCCGCCTGATCGCGTATCGAACTTACGCCGGCAACGACGAGATCACCGTGACGATGGGCGAGACGCTGAACAAGCGCACCGACTTGAGCGCACGCATCCTCGGCGGCGCGCTCGCGACCGACGTGCTCGTGCTCGGCATCATCCTCGCGATCATTTGGATCAGCGTGCGCCTGTCGCTACAGCCGCTGCGCGAAATGGAGCGGGAAATCTCCAAGCGCTCGGCGCAAGACCTCACGCCCGTCGGCGCCGGCGACACGCCGAGCGAGGTACGCGGGCTCGTCGATGAGCTGAACCGCTTGTTCGCGACGGTGCGCGACAACGCCGCGAGTCAGCGCCAGTTTCTCGACAACGCGGCCCACCAGCTGCGCACGCCGCTCGCCGGCATTCAGGCACAGGTCGAGGTGCTCTGCGCGGACGAGCCCGACACCAAGCGCCGCGAGCGGCTGCAACGCGTGCTCGGTGCCGCGCGCCGGCTCGGCCGCACCGCGCAGCAGCTCCTGATGCTCGCGCGCGCGGATCAGTCCGCGCGGCCCGATTGGCAATTCGAGGATCTCGATCTCGTCTCGATCGTCGAATCGACGGTCAGCGACGAGCTCGGCGCCGCGGAGGCAGTCGGGCTCGACTTCGGTGCGGAGGTCGCGCCGGCCCCGGTGCGCGGAGTCGAATGGCTGTTGTCCGAGGCCGCGAAAAGCCTCACGGAGAACGCGATCGCGCACACTCCCGCGTCCGGGGGCGTGACGATTCGCTGCGGCGAGGTCGGCGGCCGCTCGTTCCTCGAGGTGGAAGACACGGGCGTCGGCATCCCGCCGCAGGAGCGCGAGCGGGTGCTCGAGCGCTTCTACCGCGCGACCAACACGCGCGGCGCGGGCAGCGGGCTCGGCCTCTCGATCGTTAAAGAGGTCGCCGACCTGCATCGCGCGGAGCTCTCGATCACGTCCGGCGCGAACGACGCCGGCACGCGAGTTCGGCTCACGTTTCCGAATCAGCGCACGACGACGTAGAGCGGCTCGCCCTCGCGCACGATCGAGAGCGCGAGCGGCGTCGCCGCGCCGTGCAGCGCGGCCGCGAAGTCCTGGACGGTGCGGACCGGGCGGCGATTCACAGCCGTGATCACGTCGCCGTCGGCGAGGCCGTTCAGAGCGGCTGGACTGCCATCGTCCACCTGCGCGACGACGATGCCTAGCGCATTGCCCGTCTCGGTCGGATCGGCGAGCTGCGCGCCACGCAGACCGTCGAGCATCTTGCCGGCTGCGACGCCGCCGCCGCTTCCGTGTCCCACGTGCGGCTGTCCCTGCTCGACCCTGAGCTTGATCGTCTGGCGGCGGCCGTCGCGCACGAGCCCGATCGCGACCTCGGCGCCTACCGGTGTGAGCCCAATCGTGTTGCGTAGATCCGCCGCGCCGACGACCTTCGCGCCGTCGAGCTCGACGACGACGTCGTCGACCTTCACGCCCGCGCGGCTCGCGGAGGAGTCTGGCTCGACCTGCGTGACGATCGCGCCGGCTTCGACGCCGAGCCCGAGCGCCTTCGCGAGATCCGGCGTAACGTCCTGAATCCCGACGCCGAGCCGCCCGCGCCGCACCTCGCCGTACTCGACGAGCTGCGCGGTGACGCGCTGCACCATCTTCATCGGCACCGCGAAGCCGATGCCTACGCTGCCTTCGGCGTTGCCCGGCGACACGATCGCCGTGTTGATGCCGACGAGCTTGCCGTCGACGTCGACGAGCGCGCCGCCCGAGTTGCCCGGATTGATCGACGCGTCGGTTTGAATGAAGTCCTCGTAGCCCTCGATGCCGAGCTCGGAGCGCCGCAGCGCGCTCACGATGCCGGACGTTGCCGTCTGCCCGAGGCCGAACGGATTGCCGATCGCGACGACGGAGTCGCCGACCTCGAGCGCGTCGGAGTTGCCGGCCTCGATCTGCGTGAGACGGTCGGCATCGATCTTGAGCAGAGCGATGTCGGTGTCCGTGTCGCTGCCGACGAGTTGCGCGTTGAAGCGTCGCCTGTCGGACAGCGTGACGAGGATCTCGTCCGAGCTGTCGACGACGTGGTGATTCGTGACGACGTAGCCGCGCGCCGCGTCGACGATCACGCCGGAACCCGCGCTCTGCTGCGGAACCGACTGCGGGAGCTGACCGGCGCCGTCTTGGTAACGGCGCCTGAACAACGGGTCGTCGAGCAGCGGGCTATCGGCGAGCGGCACCTCGCCGACGACGGCGATGTTGACCACCGCGGGCATCACGCGTTTGAGCATCGGCGCATACGAGGTTCTCGTTTGCGTGCGTGCGGCCTTCGAAGACTGCGCGGTGGCGGGCGGCGTCGCGGCCAAAAGACAAAAGAGACCCACCAGCGCGGCCGCAATCCCGTGGACGCGGCGGCGGGCGATCGTGGAACGACGAGGAGGAGATGGCATGCGCACGTCGACGAACATCGGCTAGGAAGGTCAGCGTACGCCGAAATGCGCCGCCGGCGCACGCCGGCGCCCAAAGAAATCTAGCCCGCCGCGTCAGCGCCGTGTCAGGTCCGGCACGCACGCTCCGCCTACCTGATGCCAGGTCATGGAGGAGCCGCGATGACGACGAGCACGGACGATAGAACAGGAGGCGAAGGCCCGCGGGATGTGGCGCGAGATCGGCGCGCGTTCACGCGCTTGCACGCATTGCGGCTCACGCGCAGACCGGAGGCGCGCGGCCGGAACTGGGTGATCCTGCTCGCCGCGGGCGAGGGCAACCGGCTTCGGCGTCTGACCACGGATGGCTCCGGCACGGCGGTGCCGAAGCAGTTCTGCTCGCTGCGCAACGGCCCTTCGCTCTTGCACCATGCGCTGCAGCGCGCCGAGAATCTCGCGCCGCGCAGACGGATCTGCGCGGTCGTCGCGCGCCAGCACGCGCGTTGGTGGCGCGAGTCGCTGAGCTCGCTGCCGACTCCGAACGTCATCGTCCAACCCGAGAATCGCGGCACGGCGGTCGGCATCCTGCTCGCGCTGCTGCACATCCTCGAGCGCGACTCGATCGCGCGCCTGCTCGTGTTGCCTTCCGACCATCACGTGCTCGACGAGCACGCACTATCGGCCGCGATGGCGCGCGCGTTCGTGCGTCTGCGCAAGGAGCCGGAGGCGATCGTGCTGCTCGGGATGAAGCCTGACGACGCCGACACCGAGCTCGGCTACATCGTGCCGACGCCTGGCGGCGGCGACGGCGTCGCGCGCGTCGCGAACTTCATCGAGAAACCGTCCCCGCCCGAAGCCCGAGTGCTGGTGTCGCGCGGCGCGCTCTGGAACTCGTTCATCATCGCGGCGCATGCGCCGACGCTGCTCGCGGCGTTCGCCGCGCGCGATCCCGCGCTCGTCTCGCGGATGCAAGCGGCCGTCAGGAGCAGCCGCGGCGGCCGCGAGTCCGCGGCGCTCAACGGCCTCTACGAGGTGCTGCCGACGCTCGATTTCTCGCGGCAGATCCTGCAAGGGCGCGAGGCCCAGCTCAGAGTCTTGCGCGTGCCCGCGTGCGGCTGGACCGACCTCGGCACCCCGGACCGCGTCGGCAAGTCGTTGCGCGGCGTGCCCTCCGAGCTGAAGCAGCGCGGCGCACCGCTCGCGACCGGCGCCCTGAGCCTCGAGCAACAGTTCGTGCGTTTCGGCGGCCTCTGATACCTACTGCTCACGCGAACCGGCCGGCCCGCGGGCCGGCGCTTTGCGGTGCGGCCGCCGTCCGGAGCGGCGCGCTCCCGTCAAACCCCTTAAGATGCGACACGAGGAGCCGCGGGCGCTAAGCCGCGGCGCTCTTCGCGCTACTATGAGCGCCCCGAATCGCAGCCTCGTATATAGCGGTGTCCGCCGCGCGAGGGGGGTACTGCATCGGTATCGTCGTGGCAAAACGCAAATCGAGGGGAAGTCATGTCGCCAGCATCGTTTGTCGATCGTTCGAGTCGTTCGCGTAGCCCACGGCTCGGCCTCGCGCTCTGCGCGGCCGCGAGCTTCGTTTGGAGCGCCGCGACGCTCGCGCAACCGCCGGGACCGCCCGGCGAGCAGTTCAAGGTCGTCACGTTCGTCGAAGGGCTCAAGAATCCGTGGAGCATGGCGTGGTTGCCGAACGGTGACATGCTCGTGACGGAGCGCGGCGGCGCGCTGCGGATCGTGCGCGGCGGCAAGCTGCTGCCGGAGCCAGTCGCGGGCACTCCGAAGGTGCGCGCGCAAGGACAAGGCGGATTGTTCGACGTCGTGCTGCATCCGAAGTACGCGCAGAACCACTACATCTATCTGAGCTACGCGAAGCCGAACGAAGACGGCAAGCTCGGGACCACCGCCGTCACGCGCGCGAAGTTCGAGAACGACAAGCTCTCCGACATCAAGGAGATCTTCGTCGCGGACGCATGGGCGGACACGCCGGGCCACTTCGGCGCGCGGATGGCTTTCGACAAGGACGGCTACCTGTTCCTGTCGGTCGGCGACCGCATGGAAGGGTTGCGTCCCGAAGGGATGGACCCGACCAAGCTCGCGACGCATCACGCGCAGCTGCTCGTGAACCACCAGGGCAAGATCCTGCGCTTGAAGGACGACGGCACGGCGCCGCCGGACAACCCGTTCGTCGGCCGCGAAGGCGCGAAACCGGAGATCTGGAGCTACGGCCATCGCAACCCGCAGGGCCTCGCGATCAACCCGGAGACGAACGAGCTCTGGGACACGGAGCACGGCCCGCAGGGCGGCGACGAGTTCAATCACATCGAGAAGGGCAAGAACTACGGCTGGCCCGTGATCGGCTACGGCGCGAACTACACGGTCGGCACGGAGATCCACTCGGACCGCTACAAGGCCGGCATGGAGCAGCCGGTCGCGTTCTGGGTGCCGTCGATCGCGATCTGCGGCCTGATGTTCTACGAAGGCAGCGTGTTCCCGAACTGGAAGGGCAACGCGTTCGCGGGCGGCATGTCAGCCTACCGGCAGCTCGTGCGGCTCTCGATCAACAACCACACGCTGACGAATCGCGAGCCGCTGCTGCTCGGCCAGTACCGGATCCGCGACGTGCGCCAGGGGCCGGACGGCTTCGTCTACATCGCGACCGACAACATCTACTCGCAGCCGACTGCCCTCCTGAGGCTCGAGCCGGACAAGAGCCAGAAATAGCCGCCCGGAAGTAGTCCTTGACCGCAGAGGCCCGCTCGGCGCAACACGCCGGGCGGGCCTCGCCGTTACGGAGCCGCGCGCTCGCGTCGCGGCGATCGATTCGCGTCGCTCAGCAGGACGAGCCCGACGTGGTCATCGACGCGATCGAGCGCGTGCTCGCGGCCGCCGCGTGTAGACCCGGCGAGCCGGCGCATGCGGCGGCGCGCTTATAATCGTGCGATGACGCCCCTAGCTCGACCCTTCCGCGCGCTGCGGCCGCAGCCAGAGCGCGCCGCGGACGTGATCGCGCCGCCGTACGACGTCGTGAGCACCGACGAGGCGCGCGCGCTCGCCGCGGGCAAGCCCGCGTCGTTCCTGCACATCTCGCGGCCGGAGATCGACCTTCCGCCCGGCGCTTCGCCCTACTCCGACGACGCGTACGCGCGCGGCGCCGCGAATCTCGCGCGGCTCGTCGACACGAACGTGCTCGTGCGCGACGACGAGCCCGGCTACTACGTCTATCGGATCGAGATGCAGGGGCGCGTGCAGACCGGCGTCGCGGTGGCCGCGTCCGTCGCGGCTTATGCGGCGAACCAGATCCGCCGTCACGAGCTCACGCGGCCCGACAAAGAGAACGATCGCATGCGCAACATCGATTCATTGAACGCGCAGACCGGTCCCGTGCTGCTCGCATACCGTGCGAACGCCGAGCTGCGCACGCTCGTGCACGCGGCGGCGGCCGGCGCGCCGCTGATGTCCGCAACCGGGCCGAACGAGACTCGGCACACGATTTGGCGGATCGCGGAGCCCGAGCTCGTGGCGGAGATCGGCGCGGCATTCGACGAGCTCGGCGCGCTGTACATCGCGGACGGCCACCACCGCTCGGCCGCGGCGCTGCGGGTCGCGGAAGCGCGCCGCGCAGTCGCCAGCGGCCGACGCCGCGGCGCGTCGAGCGCACCGCGCGCACGTGGCGGATCTCGGGACGCGGCGGATCCGAGCTACGAGTCGTTCCTCGCAGTTGCATTTCCGCACGACGAGATGCGGATCCTCGCTTACAACCGCGTCGTGCGCGACTTGAACGGGCTCACGGTCGACGCGCTGCTCGCGCGCCTGCGCGAGTCGTTCGATGTCGAGCCGAGCCCGGCGCCGGTCGCGCCGGCGCGGCGCGAGACGTTCGGCTTGTTCGTTGCGGGCCGCTGGTATCGGCTCGAGATCCACGCGGCGCTCGTGCCGCGCGCCGACCCGGTCGCGAGCCTCGACGTGAGCCTGCTGCAAGAGCGCGTGCTCGCACCGATCCTCGGCATCGGCGATCCGCGCTCGGACAAGCGGATCGACTTCGTCGGCGGCATTCGCGGCTTGAGCGAGCTCGAGCAGCGGGTCGCGAGAGGCCGCGACGCGGCCGCGTTCGCGCTGCGCCCGACGCGGATGGAGCAGCTCATGGCGGTCGCCGACGCGAACCGACTCATGCCGCCGAAGTCGACCTGGTTCGAGCCGAAGCTCGCGGACGGATTGCTGTCGCACGTGCTCGACTAGCGCCGGCCAAACCTCGAGCGTCACTTCGCCGTACACGCGCTCACGCCGCCGCTCGCCCAAGCGGCAGCGGAGTATTGCCGAAGTATGGGATGGAATATACCGTTGAACCCTTCCCCTAACCCGGAGTCGAGCCAGTGAGACACCGACGGCGCGACGGCGCCCGCGCTCTGCTCATCGCTGTCGCGACCTACGCGCTGTGCCCGGCCAGTACGCAAGCGCAATCCCGGTTCACCGACGACGCGAAGCGGAACGTGACGGTGCCCGCGCACGTCTCGCGCGTGTTCGCGGCGGGCGCACCCGCCGAGGTGCTGCTCTATACGCTCGTGCCCGAGATGCTCGTCGGCCGCAACCACATGCCTACTGCGGCCGCGCTGGAGCTCATGCCGCCGGCGCTACGCTCGCCGACGCCGATCAAGAAACTGCCCGACCGCGACGATCCGCGTTACGACGACGAGCTGCTCGCGTTGAAGCCCGACGTCTACATCGACTACGGCACCATCGACGACGACTATGTGGCGGCGATCGAGGCGATCAGCAGTCGCACGAAGACTCCCGCGCTGATCTTCGACGGACGCCTCACCGCGATCCCGACGATGTACCGCAGACTCGGCGCCGCGCTCGGCGTGCCGGACCGCGGCGAGAAGCTCGCGGCGGAGGCGCAACGCGTGCTCGACAAGTACCGCAGCAGCGCGGCGTCGGTGCGCGTCTATCTCGCGTGCTCGCGCGACTCGCTGATGCCGTGCGTGCAGGGTCACCCGTTCGGCGAGGCGGCCGACCTGCTCGGCGCAGTCAACACGGCGGGCACGACGGCGACCGCACCGAAGCGGCCGTTCACGGTGCAAGAGGTTCGGCTATCGAAGCCCGACGCAATCGTCGCGGCGAGCCAGTTGTCGGCCGACATCATGCGCAACGATCCCGAGTGGCACGAGGTCGATGCGGTCGCGACCGGGCGCGTTTACTTCCCGCCGGATCAGCCGTTCAGCTGGGGCCCGCGGCCGCCGTCGGTCAACCGGCTCCTAGGCCTGATTTGGATGGCCTACGTGCTGCGCGCGCGGCCGTTCGACGACGCGTTCTTCGCCGATGTGACCTCGGCGTTCGAGACGTTCTATCACTTCACGCCGTCCAAAGAGCAGATCGGAAAGCTCGTCGCGGACGCACGCCGACCAGGCGGCTAGGTCGCGCTCACGCGCGCCAGCCGCCCGCCCGAATCCGGTAGCAGGCCGACGGCGCGCTAGCGCCGAATCAATGCACCGACGATCGCGCCCACGGCGAACGCGATTCCCGCCGCCGTGAACGGGTTTTCCTTCACGTAGGAGTCCACTCTTCCGAGCTTGTCGTCGACTGTGTCGAGCACGTCGTCTTGAAGCGCCCGCGCCTGCTTCATCTTGCGCGCCGCCGCCTTTCGAACTTGTCGCTCGGCGTCTTCGGCCACCTCGGCTACGCGATCCACCGTATCGTGCGCCACCTCGGCGGCGCGATCGGTCGTGTTGTGCGCCATCGAAGCGGCGCGATCGGTCATGGAATTTTCGGCCTTTGCTGCCATTGGCATTTCCTCCAGGTCGTTTTAAGGGGTCGGTCGCGTAGCTGCAGATTCCATGCCGCAGGTCTCGGCCGCGTCGCAGCGGCGAGCGATGTCGCGAAGCTCGTCGACACATGAGGGGCGGCAACGCGCAATCCCGCCCGGAGCAGCCCGCGCAAGCCCAAAATCGAGAAACGACCGTGCGGTTCTTGTAACACGGCGCGTTCTTGATTCGCGAGCTCTCTCGGCGTGGCCCACCCAATTCCGCGCGCCCGGTTAGCTCGCGCGCAGAACGCACTTGCCGCTGGCACAGACCTTGCTTCGTAGTCAGCGACCACGGAGAAAGGAGAGGTCATCATGGCGAAGCGCTTGGGTCTATTGTTGATATTGGGGATGTTCGTAGCAGCGCAGTACGCATGTTCTCCGCTCGCAGCGGGCGTCGTCGGAGCGGGAGCCGGTGCCGCTGCGCAGCACCACCACGATCAGAAGCATGACGACGATTGATCCGCAGCGGACAGCGTTACCGAGTTTGCCGCGGGGCGCCTGTTAGGGCGCCCCGCGTGGCTTTGGAAGCTCGACTGTTTCGCAGCAGCTTCAGGGCTGCGAGCGTCGTTGCGAGCGGCGCGCGCGCCTAAGCCCGCGCTTCGACCACGCGCCCGAGTGCGCGCTCCTCGTCGGCGTCGAGCTCGTTCGCGATGAAACCGCCCGACTGATGACGCCAGAGCTTCTCGTAGTGGCCGCCGTGGCGTAGCAACTCCGCGTGCGTGCCCTCCTCGACTATCCGGCCGCGGTCGAGCACGATCAGCCGATCCATCCGTGCGATCGTCGACAGGCGGTGCGCGATCGCGATCACCGTCTTGTCTTCCATCAGCGTGATGAGCTGCTCCTGAATCGCGACCTCGACCTCGCTATCGAGCGCCGACGTCGCTTCGTCGAGCACGAGGATCGGCGCGTCCTTGAGGATCACGCGCGCGAGCGCGATCCGCTGACGCTGGCCGCCCGAGAGCTTCACGCCGCGCTCGCCGACGTGCGCCTCGTAGCCCGTGCGACCGTTCCAGTCGCGCAGCCCGAGAATGAAATCCTGCGCCTGCGCTTTTTGCGCAGCCGCGGCCACGTCTTTGTCGCTCGCGCTCGGCCGGCCGTACCGGATGTTCGCAGCGATCGAGCGATGCAGCAGCGACGTGTCTTGCGTCACCATGCCGATCGCCGCGCGCAAGCTCTCTTGCGTCACGCGCGCGATGTCTTGACCGTCGATCAGGATCCGACCTGCTTCCGGCTCGTGGAAGCGCAACACCAGGTTCACGAGGGTCGACTTGCCGGCGCCTGAGCGGCCTACGATCCCCACGCGCTCGCCGGGCCGAATCACGAGATTGAGCCTGTCGACGACCGGCGCCGCGTCAGTGCGCCCGTAACCGAATGTGAGGTCGTCGAACCGGATTTCGCCACGCGCGACCTCGAGCGGTTTCGCGCCGTCTTGGTCGACGCCCGTGAGCGGCACCGCGATCGACTCCATGCCTTCCTGCACGACGCCGACGTTCTCAAAGATCGCGGTGACCTCCCAGCTCACCCAGCCCGCCGCGTTCGCCGTCTGCCACGCGAGCGTCAGCGCCGTCGCAACGATGGCCGCGGTGACCGCGCCGTGCGCCCAGAGCGTGAGGCCGATCGCGGCGGTGCCGACGAGCAGCGCCGCATTCAGCAACGTGAGCCAGATCAGAAACTTCGTGATCATCGCGGTGTGCGCGGCCATTGCGTCCTGATGGTGATCGATCGCGTCGCGCACGTAAGCGTCCTCCTCGGCGAGCCGCGCGAACAGCTTCACCGTGAGGATGTTCGTGTAGCTGTCGACGACGCGGCCCATCACGGTCGACCGGCCTTCCGAGTTCGCGCGTGCGAGCTCGCGCAAGCGGGGCACGAAGTGGCGCAAGCCCACCACGTAACCGATCACCCAGAGGAAGATCGGCACGCCGAGCCGCCAGTCGTCCGACGTCATGAGCGCAAACGCGGTGACGCCGTAGACGCCGATGTACCAAACCGCACGGATGCTCGACATCGCGCTCTCGCGCAAGCTGCCGCCGGTCTGCATCACGCGGTTCGCGATCCGGCCCGCAAAATCGTTCTGGAAGAACGTGAGGCTCTGACGCACGACGTGCCAGTGGCTCTGCCACCGGATCAAGCTCGTCGCACCTGGCACGAGCACGTTCTGGCGAATCATGATGTCGGCGAGGATCGCGATCGGCCGCACGAGCAGCACGAGCACTCCCATCGCGGCGAGCATGGGCCAACTCGCGGCGATCGCGGCCGCGCGGTCCGAGGCGGCCATCAACGCGACGAGCCGGCCGATCACGAGCGGGATCACGGTGTCGAGCAGCGCGACGCAGAGGCTCGCGACGAACATCGCGAGGTACCAGCCCTTCGTCTGGCGAATGAAGTGCCAGTAGAAGCCCAGGAGCGTCTGCGGCGGTGCGCCGGGCCCCGGACTCGAGGTCGCAGGAATCTTGAAACGCGCTTTCTTCAAGGGAGCGT